>OLPZ01000235.1_pt1 | contig 43846 bp, 30 predicted proteins | sample 1672711 | NCBI WGS metagenome assembly OLPZ01 (sample SAMEA3136716, study PRJEB25190) | human gut metagenome
GTCCATATATTCGTACAATATTAAAATATGTTCACCATTTTGCTAATATAGCCTTAAAAAAAGCCCTGTAAGTAAACTGTAACTTATAAGGCTTTTCATCATTATTGTTCTGATGGACTTTCTTCTGCTCCTGTTGAGCCACTAGTTTCTCCAGAACCACCACTAGTATCTCCAGAACCACCACTAGCATCTCCAGAGCCACCACCAGTTTCTCCAGAGCCTCCGCTAGTATCTCCAGAGCCACCACCAGTTTCTCCAGAACCACTACTAGTATCTCCGGAACCACTACCATTTTCCCCGGATCCTCCAGCATTTTCAGAGCCATTCTCTGTTTCGCTAGAACCACCATTATTTCCTGGCGTAGTTGATGGACTAGCAGAAGTAGATGGAGTTGGACTATCTGTAGGTTCTGCAGATTCACTTGGCTCTGGAACATCAGCAGGTCTACCACTATCTGTAATACGTGCCTCATTGTAATATTCTTGAGATACAGGATCTGGCGTAAATGTATCTGCCGCAGACCAACTGACAGATGCTGGAGTATCTGGAGTAGCAGTTGTACTCAAATTACGTTTAATTGCATTTGCACAGTCTTGAATCGATCCATTAAATAATCGATAAATCCAAAGATCCATCTGAAGACTACTATTCCATAAGTTAGCTGCGTATCCATAGACTCTAGAAGACTCAAAATTGAATAATCCGGAAATATCACCTTCATTATAATAACGTTTAGCTTTCTGCAAAGCATAGTTGATAAATCCCGTCATTTGTTCAACAGTAAAGTTAGTTTTGATGTTATTACCTGCGGCATCCAAGATGTCCAAGAACATTTGTGGACTCTTAGAAGTCATAATTTTATTAATAATATCTTCAATTACAGCCTGCTGATGTCTTTGTCTCGCAAAGTCTCCATCTGCATAAGCCATACGTTCTCTTACAAATCCCAATGCTTCTGCACCATTCATATGTACCAATCCACCATATGGAATAGGAATTACATTCAATTCATTCGTTGTTAAATCCCATGATTGTCCATAGAAAGGCGTATCATTCTCGACATCAACACCCCCTACTGCGTCTACTACTTGCACAACAGATGCAAAATTGAATTCAATCGTATAGTCAATGTCAATACCCATTAAATTTTCAACAGTTTTCACCATACAAGATTCACTGGAAGCATGTGCTGCATTGATTTTTTCACTCGATCCATAACAGTAGATAGGAACATAAGAGTCTCTTGCGATAGAAGTCATTGTGACCTTCATGGAAATTGGATTTACAGACATCAAGATAATAGAATCTGCTAAACCTTCATTTTCACCTGTTACAAGTACTGTGAATGGTTCTTTTGTAATATCTTTATCTGCACCAGCTTCACCTGTTGAAGTAACTGTTTCAGAGAAATCTAAAATAGATTGCGTATCTTGCAAATATGCAGATAAATTTTCATCTTCAGCAAACTGAGATTGATATGTAACTGGTAAAACAGCACAATCAACTGCACCTGTAATCAAGTTAGAAAGAAGATCTGTGTATCCATTCACTTCAACATATTCTACATTAACACCTTCTGAAGAAAGTTTTGTTTTCGCAATTTCAGAAGTCTGTGTACCTTTCGCTATGCCTACTCTTCTTCCTTCAAGATCCTTAACATCTGTAATCGGATCACCACTTGTACCACTGTAAATAACTAAAGAAGCCGCAACCTCTTCTTCCTTCTTTTCTCCTGTAATCTTTGTGACATTCTTATTCACTCTTCCAAGTGCATAGAAGCCATAGCCTCCACCACCAACAAAGAGTGATAAAACAACGATAGAAATCACAAACAGCGCAATTTTTCTCGTACGAATCATTAAAATGACTAATAAGTCCAATAAAAGAAGAATCACAAGTACTGCGATATTGATCATCATAAAGATATTCTGACCAATACTAGAGAACTTTGTTGTATTAAATAAAATATAAACAACAAGAATATTCGCTACAATTGTAAAAATTGTAACAATAATATTTAAAGCTGTTGGATCTTTTTTGAATTCTCCCTTTTTAGGTTTCTTTGACTTTTTATTTTTTGGTGTTTGTGGAGGGATATTGTTTCCACCACCATTAGAATCATCTGTCATTGTTGGCAACTGGACAGTCTGCTCTGTTGCCTCTAACGGTGAATCAGGTTGTTCAATTTCCACTGGTACATCAGGAAATAATGGAGCAGAGCTTTTCTGATCCTTATCTTCATTCATAAATGCTTCTAAGTCAAAAGCAGAATTACTCTTTTTTGGTGTTTCTTCTTCTACTGGCTTATTAAAGTTAAATGCTGGGATACTTGTGCTCTTTTCCTCTTCATCCACAACTTTAGGCTGTTCTGGTTCACTTCTAAAAGAAGAATTAAAGTTGAATGCTGGAATGCTTGTACTATTTGATACATTTCCCAATTCTTCTGGTTCATCAGGAAAAGAAGGTGTATCTGTATGATCTAGATTCAAATTATCAAAAGGATCTCTCATTATTCAATACCTCCTATTTCCCATCTATCGTTATTATTCACTACATGGAATGTAGCGGATGTCTGAATTTCAGATGTATTCATCTTTGTATCAGAACCATATTCCCATGAAGCTTCAACATTGACACAAGGCAAGCCTGCGGATTGTTCATCACCATTTTCATCTGTATATGTCACAGTATAATCATCGACTCTAGAAACGTTATTGATTGTTACTTTCTTCACTTCAATCAAAGAACTTCTACCATCCTTTGAAAGATATAAATCCATATCTTTATAGAAGTTATACAACGTATATGTTTCAAAGTCAGACTGCTTTGGTGTATAGATATATTGCATGCCGCCAATATCATAGTTACCGTCTTTATTTGACCATGTGTAATACTGACAGATAAAGTTCTTTACAACTGTTTCCGCAATTGCTTCTTCCCCTGTATATGTATTACCGTTTTCATCTTTTACGTCTTTTCCTTTGACAGCTTCATTCAATTCTTTGAAATATTTTTTGTTGATATCTGTTGGGTTATTGCCAATGGAATATTTCTCATTGGAATACTCGTTATCAACCTTTTCTGTTTCAACAGTATCGCCATTACCTGTATTGCTTGTTTTAATCTTGTAAATATTAAAACCAAGCGCCGCGACAATACCAATCGCAGTTATGCATAACAAGATTGGTAAAATACCACTGATTTTTACTTTTTTCTTTTTATTCATAGAATTAGCCATACATCCCTCCTTTGCATCTAAAAAAGTGTCCGAATTATTTTAACACAGTGGACACTTCCATAAAAGATTGTGTGTAACTTCACACAATTCACAAACACTATTCTTCCATCAATCTTTCAACCATTGCATATAATGCTTTTGCACTATTAAAGTTTTCAGGCACGATTTCAGAAGCTGGAATTGAAATATCATAATGATCATTCAATGTGGAAATAATCTGCAAAATATCAAAAGAATCAATGATATGATCATCAATTAATGTATCACAATGTTCAAAATCAACATCTTCTTTAATATCTTCTAACAATTCTAACAATTCATCCATTTTTTCTTCCTCCAGGCATATTGAGAACATAAGATTCAACATGTTCTCTTTGTACTTCATAATCATACTTCTTTTTTCTCAGAAGTATACAGGGCAGCGTACGACTTAAGAATAAATTAATACCTTCCGTAACAGAGTAGGCTCCAATATTTTCAAAAGCAACCAAATCTCCTTCCGATAATCCTTTATGATACTTACGAATCAAAATATCATTTGTGGAACAAAGAGATCCACAGATACACCAGTCTTTTGCTTCAACTTCCATATCTGTTATATGCTGTGTCACTGGTACATTCATTCCCATCATGCTTCCATAATAGTTCACATGATTGATACCACCATCCACAATACAATAATTCACACCCTTATTTTCTTTTAAATCCACTACTTTTGTGAGATATGTTCCACAATACGTCGCAAAAAATCTTCCCATTTCAATCGTAACGTCTTGTACAAAAGAACTCAATTCTGTATGTATTTCTTTGAGTGGCTGATATGTATCACTGAAGTCTTCATTTTCAAATAATGATACGTTACATCCAGGTCCATACTCTAATCTATCTAACTTCACGTGATGTTCAGCTTCAATTTCTTGAAACAATGCTTTTAACATTTCTAATTCTTTGACTTTGTGTTCAATCTTTTTTCTTTGCGTTCCAACAAAGTAATGAATTCCTTTAACTTGAATATTTGAATATACATCCATTTGATCAATTACAGAAAACAAATCTTCCTTCGACATTCCAAATTGTGAACCCGCATTCAATCGCAACAATACAGGTACAGTAACATTTAACTTTTTTGCTTCTTCATTGATACATTTCACATGCTTCAGTGATTCGCAAGTCAATACACCAACACCATATTGAATCGCTTCATCAATATCGCATGCTTCTTTATTCACACCAGAATAAATAATCATGTCTCCAGGTACATGCAAAGCCTTACAAATCTGTAATTCCCCAGGAGAACATACTTCTAAATGATCTACAAGCTGAATCATTGTTGGAATCAGAAAAGGATTTGCCTTAATGGAATAACAAAGATGATATTTTCCTTCGCTGATCTTTCGAATTCCTTTCACTCTTTCAATCAATGCTTCTTCATCAAAGACAAAACAAGGTGTCTGATACGTCGAAGCAATATATTTCAATTCTTCCTGATCAAGCATGTTTAATTCCTCCAAGTTCTTTTAACGCATTGCGATCTACTTTTCCATTCTTATTCATTGGGAATGCGTCTAATGCAAATGCCTTATTAGGTAACATATATCCAGGCAATACATCTCTCAATTCACTGATCAATTGTTTTCCCTCAATATTTCCTACATAGAAAAGAAGAATTCTTTTCTTGTTCGAATCATAAATACAGATTGCACGTGTAATCGCTGTATGTTGTTCCACTTGTGCTTCAATTTCACCAAGTTCAATACGATGTCCAAGATGTTTGATTTGAAAATCCTTTCGGCTTGTATATATCAGTTTCAAATCATCTGTATATTTTCCTAAGTCTCCTGTACGATAAATTCTTTCATATGTTTTATCATTCAAAGGATTTTGAACAAAAACTTCATTTGTTTTGTTCATATCATGATAGTAGCCTAACGCAACACATGTACCAGAAACACAGATTTCTCCTTCTTGATCCGGTACTTGAATCAATGCATCATTTGCATCCAGAAGGAATACTTTTTCGTTATCAAATGCTTTTCCAATGGGAAGAACTTCATCTAGTTCATATTCTCTTGTTTCAAGAAATTCATATGTACAGTTACATGTAATTTCTGTAGGTCCATATAAATTCACAAATGTTGTAAAAGGTAATGCCTTTGTCCATTTGTTCAGTTGCTTAATTGGCATCACTTCTCCAGAGAACATGACGAGTCTTACACTAACAGGAATCTTATACTGCAGACCATTCATAATAGATACAAAGCACATCGCACTCACAGCCCAGATCAGAACAGTACATCTTTGTGCACTCAAATAATCCATTAATACCGTAGGATTTGAAAAGTATTCTCTAGGAATAATGGCAACACTTGCACCTGTACATAGTCCACTATAAATATCTTTCACAGATACATCAAAATCAAATGGTGCCTGATTTCCTAAAATATCACTCTGTTGAATGCCGGTTGTTTTAACAAATACTTCAATAAAATCAATCACATTCCTATGACAGACCGTAACACCCTTCGGTACACCCGTAGAACCAGATGTAAAGTTAACATACAGTGGATCCATATCCAGTGCCTGTTCTCTAATGACATCTAGTCGTTCCTGATTCATCTTCTTTTCAAAAAGGATATCCGCAATGACTTCTACACGAATCTTAGGGAACAACTTATGTGCTTCTTCCAGATGCTCTTCATCCGTCAAAATCAATGCAGGCTGTAATACAGAGATGATTTGATGCATCCTGCTTTCTGGCTGTCTTGTATCCAAAAATGAATACAGACATCCTCCATAGGCGGCACCAAGCATCCCGCATACCGCATCAATATTCTTTTCCATATAGAAACCAACAGCACTTCTAACATCACACATATACGAAACATATGTACCAATATATTTTGCTTTTCTCTCCAATTCTCCAAAAGATATTTCATCTTTTGGATCCATGAATGCAATTCTCTTTTTTTCTTGTTCTGTTTTATCTTCCAGCCACTCTAATACATTTTTCATAAATTAAAATCCCGCATACATCATCGCAACTTCATCATATCCAGGACCATACGCCCCAAATAAGATGACCGCAAAAATCAAAGCATAAAGCACACCCCATCGTACTGCAGATGGATATTGATCCAGCAATCCATGAATCGATATATTCTTTTCTTTCAATACAGATACAACGATCACAGCACCAAAAGAAACAATGACAGAAATCCATTCTCGATTTGTCAAGCCAAGTGTTGGGAATACTTGTATCAATTCACTGATATGAAAGTTTGTAAACATACTCATTAACATTGTCCATCCATCAACAAATGTAGAAGCTCTAAAGAACATTTCACCAATAATCACAATGATAAATAGCTTAATAAAGCGAAATGTTCGAATCCCCCAGCCATTCACATCCAAATGATGTTCCATACACCATTTTTCAAATGGTTTTTCCAAAAATAATTCAAGTACCATGAGAACAAAGTAATACATCCCATACAAAACATATGTCCAATACGGTCCATGCCAGAATCCATTACAGATCCATACACAAAACAAAGCAATCAATGGTCCAACATATCTAGCAACCATATTTCCAAGATGATTCTTACACCATTTTGTTAATTTTTGAATTGGTTTACTTAAAGATACTGGATAAAATGCATAATCTCTTAAAAAAGCACCTAAAGTAATATGCCATCTTCTCCAGAAATCACCAGCATTCTTAGCAAAAAACGGCTGTCTAAAGTTTTCAGCAATCGTAATACCAAAGATTTTTCCAACACCTAATGCAATATCAATCGTACCTTTAAAATCCATATACAATTGAATCGTACATAATACTGCAGCCAGCAAACTCAATGCACCACTTGTCTTGTAGTTTGCAAACAATGTATTCACAACACCACTCAAGTGATCCGCAATAATCATCTTTTGAAATAATCCCCATGCAATTCTTTCAACACCAAATGTAAAATTCTCTGGCGTAATTGGATTGCCTGATTTCAATTGGTCAATCATATCTGAAAATCTAGTAATTGGACCTTCCATGATTGTTAAAAAGAAACTGTTGTACAAAGATAAATCAAAGAATGAATGCGCTGGTTCAATCTTTTTATTTGATACATCTACGAGATATGAAATATTCTGCAGCGTGTAATAACTGATTCCTATTGGTGCAACAATACTGAGCGATGTAAAAGACGATCCAAAAATTGTAAAACCTAAAAAGTTTGTATATTTCAAGGCAATTAATACAAACAAATTAATAAGTACACTGATTGCAAGAATTGTTTTCTTCTGTTTTTTGAATTTCTTACGATCTACATTTATTGGAGCTTTCTTCATTGAAGATAACTTTTTTCCAAACAAATACGTAATCAAAGTCGTAACTAAATTATAAACAATCAATTTCTTTGACCATACAAAGAAAAATGCGTAGTTAGCGAATAACAATGTCATCCATCTATATTTCCGGGGAAATATAGAATACAGAATCATAATCATTGGAACAAATCCAAGATAGAACAAAATTGAATTATAAGAAAATGTCATACTTAATCATATTCACTCGTATCTTGTGCCAATGTATTCCATTCCTGATACGAGCTATCCTTTCTATGATCTTCTAATGCATAGTTCTGTTTGATGTAGTTTCCTAGATTTTTACAAATTTTTCTGGAACCATTCAGATTAACGTGATCACCACCGTCTCTAAAATCATTACTGAAATCGAAATCAATTGTTTCTAATTGTTCTGAAGAATTGTAGTCCACATAATTCACATTGTTATCAGTACACCATTTTTGTATGATTTCATGTCTTACATTCGACCATACTAGTGGTGAAACTGTATTCACTAATAGCAGCTTTGAATCATGTTCTTTGCAAAGTTGATTAATCTTATCTAAATATTGCATTGCCTGCTTGGATAGCGTATTTCTTTCCTCAGATTCCATATAGTCTAAAGATCCTGTATATCCAACAATACCTTCATATTCATTAAATCCTTTTTTTGCGAAATACTCTTCAGAAATTTTATTTGTATCAATGTTGTGATAATGAAAAATCGGAAAATTTTGTAACAAAACAAATTTCAATGGATTCAAAAATGAAAACATCATATTAGCATCAATCACAACTAATTTCGGTTTTTGTTTTTTATATGTATTTTTTAATAACACATACGTGTCATACATAAATTGTCCTGGCGTACATAAGTTCAAAGAAGTAAATCCATGTTCTTTGTATAGCTGTATTGGAGAATATGTTGACCATCCTTGACTATCGCCCAAAAACACACAATCAATGGAAGTTTTTTGCTCATTTACAAGTTTTGTCTTTGATTGAACCTCTTCAAATTGATATCCATATTTATGGTACTTTTGAAAAGGCATACTAAAAATACTCAACAAAAAACAAAATAAAATTCCAACAACAATTAGTTTTTTCCACGTATACTTTTTCTTCATAATATTCTACCTGAAAAACCAATGAATCATATCAAATGTCATTAGTATTACTAAACAATTCTGTACAAGATAAAGCCATGATAAATTTAATTTTTTTGTTTTTATACCACCTAAGCCAAGCAACAATGGTAAAGCTACTGGAATAAAATATCTACCCTGAACCCCTTGTACAAGCACTGTATTAATTGGTGTCCAAGCCAGTAATAATCCTGCAAATATAAACACAATAGATATTAAAGAAGCAATGATTGAAATACTTCTTTTATTGGAAGTGATTTTTTTTGTATCTGAAAAAACTGTAAATAACGCAAGAATCATCAATTCAATTTTAATATAGATTGAGGAAATTTCTAATTCAAGCCATCCTAAAAGATGACCTACAAATGTAAGCAAATAATATGGACCATACACAAATAGCGTACCAAATATAATTCTAGGAATATATCTTGGATGATTCAGTAAAAAAGAGATTGAATATTTCTCAGCATCCGCATAGCTCAAATATGATGGTGTATATGATACTAAATGATTATTGTTAACAATCATCATAATTCCTAATCCAGTTGCAACAATCAATAAAATCACTAGCACTGTAGATAGTATAACTTTTGTCTGCTTTTTGTTTGAACATTTCAGATGATTCATGAAAAGAATAATATACGGTAATAATGCAATTGTGATATATGCATGTCCTTTCGCTTTTGCCAAAATAAACGTAAAAAACAAGAGTGGAATAGCCTTCTTCCAATTTACTTTTTTTGTGTTTTCATATGCAAATTTAAAAGCAATTGCAACGAATAGAAATGCAATTGAATTCACGCATACATCATACGAAAAAGACATTCCCTGTTGAAAAGACATCGGCATTGTTAATATTGTAGATAACAATAATTTTCCAAATGGAATCAAGTAAACAGCCAGCATGCTTAAAACTACATAAAACACAAAATTGAATAATCTTCCAAGCAAGAAAATACTAACTGTGTTTAGATGAAGAAGTCTACCTGTTGTAATCCCAAGTGCACATGGAATAAAAAGATATTCATTTCCATACATTGTATCCCATCCAGAAGAAACTAAGTCCTCATTTATACTTTTTCCTCCAATTTGTGACAAAAAAGAAACGACGTTTTCATCTGTATAGTTATATGATTGATGTACATATTGAGCGTCCTCTTCTCTCATCATTACACATCGTTTTTCTTTGCATCCATTTTCATCAATTCCCATCATCATATTTGATGTATGATATGCGGTAAATAAATGAACAGATTCATCAGGCACCATTGATACAGGCATCGCACACATATATACAATTCCTACACTAAAAACAACAATACCTGTACTCAAATGAACTTTCTGCGGATGACAAAAATACAAGATGATACTCAAAAGAATAGAAACTCCAATCAAAAAAACTGCGGTAAATAAAAGAATATTTTGTGTGCTTCCACTATTCCAGTCAAATCTTAAATATTTATAATATACAAATAGTAATATCATAAAAAGAACACAACATGCACACAGTATTTCTTTCATATGTTCTTTTATCTCTTCTTTTGTTATGTTTTTTTCTACAAGAATCGCTGAAACAAGAAGAATCATCAAACTACAGCAAACAATTATTTTCAAGTATTGTTCCAAAGAAGATAAACCAACACAAAGAAAGCATATTAAAAATATTCCAATATTCAACATTATCAATTTATCTTTTTTTTCTACCTGCAATTTCTTCATGTATTTTCCTCTTGATTTTAAAATATTTCGGAAAACGAAGAAGCAGTTAACTTCTCCGTTTATTTTTTCGTAATAACTTCAATGATCTTTTGGTTATCAGCATTATTATCAGATACTAACTGTTGTAAGGCATTAATTTTTGTATTCACTTCATCCATAGTAATATCTTCAGGTTCCGCAACAAAAATCAAATTATTCGCTGTTTTCGTAGAATTCTTAGGATCTACCAATAACTCTTCATAAAGTTTTTCACCAGGTCTTAATCCTGTAAATTCAATCTTGATATCTTCATCAGGAATTAAACCTGATAACTGGATCAGGTTTCTCGCAAGATCAACAATCTTTACTGGTTTTCCCATATCCAGAATAAAGATTTCACCAGTCTTTGCATAAGAACCAGCCTGTAAAACAAGCTGTGCAGCTTCTGGAATCGTCATAAAATAACGAATGATATTTGGATCTGTAACTGTAACAGGGCCACCCGTTTCAATCTGTTTTTCAAATAAAGGAATAACAGAACCGTTAGATCCAAGTACATTACCAAATCGTACGGCACACAACTTCGTAACGCCATTATTCTTATAGCCTTCCACAATGAGTTCACACATTCTTTTCGTTGCACCCATAACATTTGTTGTACGCACAGCCTTATCCGTAGAAATCATAACAAACTTATCCACATAGTTCGTAATACAACATTCCACAACATTCTTTGTTCCAAGAACATTGTTCTTAATGGCTTCTAGTGGACTGCTTTCAACAAGTGGTACATGTTTATGTGCTGCTGCGTGGAATACAACATTCGGATGATATTTCTTCATAATTTCATCCACACGTTTTTTATCTCTCACAGAGCCAATCAAACATACAACATCCGTTACATTTTGATCATGACCATGTCTTCTTTCAATGTTGATTTCCTGTTGCAAATCATACATGTTATTTTCATAAATATCTAACAATACAAGTCTTTCCGGTGTAAACTGTATAATCTGTCTAACAAGTTCAGAACCAATAGAGCCACCAGCACCAGTCACCATAATTGTCTTGCCTGTAAGATATCCACCAATTTCCTCATTGTTTAAATACAATTCGCCTCTACCAAGAAGGTCATTGATATTAACATTACGAACAGATGCTCTTTCACCAACATTATTCTGTAACTCAAAGGAAACAATTTTCGTACGCAGATTCATTTGTCTACATCTTTCAATCATTTCTCTGAGATCCTGTTGTGTAATATTCTTAATGGCAATATATGCTGTATCGATATTGTATTGTTTTACAATACGAGGCATATCATCATCTGTCCCTAATACAACAACACCACTTAATCTCTTCTTAACTTTCCGTTTATTTTTGTCAATAAAGCCAATGATTCTTGTGTCATAAAGATCACTATACGTAATCTCTCTCATTGCGGTAACACCTGCAGAACCAGCACCAAGAATCACTGCACGATGACTTCTATGACGTTGTGCAGAGTCTCTTCTAACAACACGATACATCAAACGTAAGCCAAGCATTAAAAGAAGCTGAATCATTCCTGCAATGACAGGTACACTTCTAACATACCATGGAATCTTTACAAGAAGCATTCCAAGCCACCATGCAAAGTTACCAACAAACACTGCCATGGCCACTCTTAAAGCTTCATCTATGGAAATAAACATCCACAATGACTTATTCAACTGGAACAACAAAATAGAAGCCAGATTCGTAATGATTGGCCAGTACATATATTTCCATAATGTCTGATGTTCAAAAGGAATAACTTCTTTACCAAAATCTGTTCTAACAAAATAAGCAAACCAATATGAGAAAATAACAATTGTAATATCGACAATTGCCATAATGATCTCTCTATGTTTACTAATCCATCTATAAAATTTCTGCATAACTAAAAAATAGACACAGTAAGCCCTTTACTTACTTGTGTCTATTTTATCACACACACTATTAGATACCAAATTTCACAAAGTGAAGAATTATTAAGAATCACTTGAGTTCAAATGGTTCATTTTCAATTTTGAAGTTTACATTGTAATATGGATCACCATTTACAAGGATATCTCTCCATCTATCTTGCCAGATTTCAACTTCACGATTAAATCGATTTACTTTTTCAAGATTATTTTCATAACCTCTTGATTTTGATTCAAAATGGTAAAATTTCGCAAAAGAATTAAATACAACCAAATAATTTTTCTTTCTAACTCTTAAACAATAATCAATATCATTACATGCAACCTTAAAAGATTCATCAAATCCATCCAATTCTTCAAACAAAGATTTCTTTGTCATCATACATGCCGCTGTCACTGCACTATAATCACAGTTCACTTGAGCACGCATCATATATCCAGGATCTTTCAATCCTTCAATATCATTCATGATATGTCTAGCATATCCCATAAATCCAATCACTACACCTGCATGTTGAATTGTATTGTCATGATATAAAAGTTTCGCACCAACAATACCAACATTGTTTCTTGAACAAGTTCCAACCATTTCACGAATTGCTTCTGGAGCAATCACTTTTGTATCGTTGTTTAAAAATAATAGATATTGTCCTTTGGCATATTTCGCACCAAAGTTATTGATTGCGGAGAAATTAAATTCTGTTCCTTCCCAAGTCACAACTTTTACATTTTCATGATCAGCTTGCACCTGTTCATAATAATCAAATGTAGATTTCTTCTTACTATTGTTTTCCACAATAATAATTTCAAAGTTTTTATATGTATTCACATTGTATAAAGAATCAATACATGTTTTTAATACATCTTCATGTTCATAGTTAGGAATCACAATAGAAACAAGTGGATCTTCATCGAGCAAGTATTCCACATGATACAGTCCCCAATATGGTTTCTTTCTCATTTCAACTTTCGTTTTTACACCAATACGATCTAAATGATGCTGAATTGCTTTTTCACCTGCGATATAGCAATACATCTTACTTTCAGGATTTAAAGCAGTTGATCCTTCATGCATTCTCCAATGATAAAGAATCTTAGCAATATGATGAATATCATTTGTTTTTTCAACACACTTCAATATCACATCATAATCCTGTGCCCCATCATATTCACTATTGAATCCACCTACTTCACGCAAAATATTTGTTTTCACCACAAAGAAATGCGTAATATAGTTATGAGACAATAACAAATCTTCATTGTAGTCAGATTTGAAGTTTGGATCTTCATATTGAAGCGTTTTTCCATTTAACTTATCTTCATCTGTGTACACAATATCATGATGCACTTCTTGCAAAGAGGAAACCACTTCATATAAAGCATTCAATTCTAATACATCATCATGATCAAATAACGCAGTATATTCACCATCAGCAAGTTCTAAAGCTTTATTTGTATTTCCTGAAATACCATAGTTTTTATCCAGCCAGGAAACTACAATTCTATTATCTTTAGATACATACTCTTTGATTATATTTTTTGTTTCATCCTGATCACTGCCATCCGCAATACATAACTGCCAATTTGCGTATGACTGATTTCTTACGGATTCAATCATTTCAATCAATAAATCTTTTGGTGTATTAAATGTTGGAACTAAAATACTGATTTTTGGTGCATAAGGAAAAACAATCTTTTTTTGTCTTTCTAATTCTTCATCTAAAATCCTATTTCTTCTAAACCACGCATCGTAATCAAATTCTTCCTGCATTCCAAATAAGATTTTATAAACAGTTTCCTTGATTCCATTTTCTTTTAAATATTCAAAGAATCGTTTAATCATTTTTGGACTGATTCTTTTTAGTGCAGTTCCTATTGATAGTTTTTTCGTTTCGTTTCTTTCAGAGAAAAAAGATGTAAGTGGCAGCGATTTAGTGTTATTACCATTTCTCAATTCAATAGAATAATCTTTTCCTTCTTCTTTGATAAAAGAAAGCGCAAAGCCATACATCTGGTCTTTTGAAAGAATGGAATCATCAATCAATTCCTGAAATTTAGTGTTTCGAAGTGAAAATTCACTCGTATTATTATCAGTTATATTTTTTATCTGTATTTCAGGAAACTCCAAATTTGAAGTAAATGTCCAGCCTCGTACTTCTGTAATTCCATTATTAGATGAAACAAATGTAATATTTGAAGCGATGGAAGATGCATCTAATAACATTGTTATTTCATCTTCTAAAAGAATAGATTCCTGATGATCCACAACTGCTTTTAAACAAATTTCTTTTTCATCTAATTTTGCATAACAAAAGCATTCATATTGTTCTTTCCCTATCTGAATCACATGAATACCTTCTTTAGAATCATTCAATACTAAAGAAAACAAACGATCTTTCATAGAGAAAGAAGCATGTAAAAAATACATGCCATTTTCTAATTGAATAAAGTTTTTTAATGTAAAGTTCTCAGATTTCATATTTATTAATCCAGGATATATGGTCCTTTTTCTATCGCAAAATTTCTATTGTAGTATGGATCGTTGTTAGGTAAATATTTCCCCCACTTTTTTTGCCATCTAGCTACTTCATCTTCATAACGTGCTTTTTTCTCTGGGTTATCTTCATAGCCTCTAGATTTAGATTCATAATGATGCCATACAGAGAATGCATCATACACAACAAGCTGATTTAAATCCCTCACTTTCAGGCAGTAATCAATATCATTGCATGCAACTTTAAATGATTCATCTAATCCACCCACTTGTTCCCAAACTGATTTTTTAGTCATTAAACAGGCAGCGGTTACCGCAGAATAATCACAAGTAATTGCAGCACGCATCATATATCCATACTCATACTTACTCATGATACCTGTAAATACATGCCCTGCATATCCACTAAATCCAATCACTACTCCAGCATGCTGAATAGAATCATCATCATACAATAATTTTGCCCCAACAATTCCAACTTCATCACGCATACAATTGCTTGCAAGTTCTCTTAAAGAATCAGGCTCAATCATTTCTGTATCATTGTTTAATAACAGAATATATTCACCTTTAGCATATTTCACACCAAAGTTATTGATTGCGGAAAAATTAAACTCCGTACCATTCCAGGTAACAACTCTAACATTATCATGTTCTTTCTGTACTTGTTCATAGTATTCAAACGTAGATTTTCTTTTACTATTGTTTTCCACAACAATAATTTCAAAATTCTTATATGTATTTACATTGAACAAAGAATCAATACATGTTTTCAATACATCTTCATGTTCATAATTGGGAATAATAATTGAGACCAATGGTTCTTCCTTCATTGCATATTCTACACGGTATAATCCCCATAAAGGTTTTCCTAGAGTAATTGCCTTTCCTTCAATTCCCATACGATCTAAATGGGATTGAATAGCTTTTCTACCTGCTTCAAACGCATATGCCTTACTCTCTGGATCACCAGCAGTAGATCCCTCATGAATTCGCCAGTGATATAACACCTTAGGCAAATGATAGATATCTTTAGATTTTTCAATACATCTAAACATCAAATCATAATCCTGTGCACCATCATACTCACTTCTGAATCCACCAATACTTCTAATAATATCTGTTTTCACTACAAACAAATGTGTAATGTAATTATGCGAAAGAAATAAATCAGGACTCCAGTCTGGTTTTAAACCTGGATCCATAAGCATTCCCGTTTGTTCATTCAACTTATCTTCATCCGTATACACAATATCATGTTGTACACCTTGTAATGACTGAACTACTTCAAACAATGCATCAGGTTCTAATAAATCATCATGATCAAACAAAGCAGTATATTCGCCAGTTGCTAATTCTAATGCTTTATTAGTATTTCCTGAGATACCATAATTTTCAGATAGCCAAGAAACTTTGATTCTTTCATCTTTAGACGCATATTCTTGAATGATTTTCTTTGTTTCCGCTTGATTGCTTCCATCTGCAATACACAGCTGCCAATTTACATATGATTGATTTCTCACAGAATCAATCATCTCTCGCAATAACTTAGAAGGTGTATTATACGTTGGAACAAGAATACTTATGCATGGTGAATATGTAAAAGATACTGTTTTTTGTCTATTTAATTCTTCTTTTGTTACCTTATGACGATCAAACCAGTTTTGATATTTGTACTCAGCATTATTGGAATTCTTGATCCATCCAAATGTATTTTTAATACCATTTTCTTTTAAATATCTAATTCCTTTTTGAATGTTGCCAAAATTTATTTTTTTCAAAAAAGAAGCAATTGAAAGAGAATTAGAACGAATACAATCATCTAAAGATATCTTAATTTGTTGATTATTTGAACTTAATTCTAAAAAATAATCTTTACTATCTTCAAAATGAAAAGACCCAACAAACCCTTTTACTGAAGTAGAAAATGAACTTATGTCTTCTCTTACAGTATCTCTAAAAATCACATCTATTTCATGATTTTTTGAATCTACTATTTTATGCTTAACTAAAGTATTATTAAATGAAAAAGCCCATCCTCTAAAATGGTACATTCCAGAATCTTTACTCTTTGTAACTTCTTCAATATTATACGCAATAGAGGATTCTTTTATAAATTGCTTTAATGAGTTTCCTTCTTTAGAAATTAACGTTTTATTATCACCATTTATCTCTGCAATTACTTTAAATGAATGTATATTCGAACTTAATTCTTTTCTTACTCTAAATCCACACTTAGAAAAAGCTGAATCTAAATTATAAGACTCACATACATCAACACGATTCATTGGTACATAGTCTAACAGAGCACTTCTATCATCAACTACTAAATAAACAGTTGGAATACCTTTTTGAGAATCAATGCACCAACCTGAAAGAAGTAGAACAAGATTTTGTTCTACTTTATATAAATCTAAAATATCGAAAGAATAATTTAATGACATACGTTTTCTCCAATAAAATTTCAATATTAAAGAGTCTGTTAATACAACGAATATTAAAATTGTTCAGCAAATCCTTTTTCAAGTTTCTTAAAAACCATATATCCTATCACTAATACAATACATGCAATTCCAAAAACACTTATTATATCAGCTGCTGGTGGTGCAGTATGGTATAAAAACGCATCACGATATCCCATGATTATCTTTGTCATTGGATTTAATGTAATCAATTTATAAATCGTGTTATTTGAAGAAAACATACTAAGCTGATAAATAATTGGAGATCCATAAAATCCCATCATTAAAATAAAATTAACAATGTACTCTAAATCTTGAATATATGCATCAATTGCCCCTAAAGCCATTCCTAATCCAAGAGCAATCATCCCTTCTGCAATTGCTAAAGGTAAAACATATATTAAATGCCAAGAAAAACCAATGCGAAAACATATGCAAAAAACAACAATAATTATGCATGAAATCAAAAAATTAATTAAGCCACTAATTGCAGAAGATAGAGGAAGAATTTCTCTCGGAAAATATACTTTTTTTATAATACCTGCATTTTTTTTAACACTAATAACACATTCATTAATTACTGTTTGAAAAAAAGTCCAAGGTATAATTCCAGTTACAAGATAAATAATATAGTCATCGCCTGTATCTTTCATCATATAAGGAAATACTATTGCATAAACTAACACTTGTAACAATGGATTAATAAAAGACCAAAGAACGCCTAAAAAAGAAGCTTTGTATTTTCCACGGATTTCTTTTTTTACGCTTGTTTTTAATAATTCTCGATATTGATATAATTCGCCAAACATTACTCTTCTACCTCATCAATTAAAACGATTACAGATTTTTCAGATATAATATTCCCAAGTTCATCTTGAATTTGTGCTTTAATTTCAAGTTCATTATTTCTTCTTTCACTTACATAATCTGATACGTTTACATGCACTCCCCAACCAATTGTTGATGGTTCTAAGAAACCAATATAGTCTTCATAATACATATCATAAATATCTTGTCTTGCAAAAAAATCTATTTTCTCTAATTTCTTTTTTCCAATACTTATGACAAGTTTAGAATTTTCACAATCACTAATTGCCCATCCAGCAATACGAAAATCAGTTCTACCAAATGATACATGTTGATAATTTTTGGGCGCATCTATTGCAACAACACCACGATACTTATCTTTACCTGATTCCAATGCTTTCTTCTTTTCTTCTTTATGATCTTTGGCTACTTGTTCGAGATATTTATTAATAACAAAAGTAGGGTCGCCATCTTCTCTAACTTTCCCGTTATATAACCATATTGCTCTTGTACACAGATCTTTAACCGTATTCAAGCTATGAGAAACAATAACAATTGTTTTATCGCTTTCTTTCAGCTCTTTCAATTTAGCAAAGCACTTATCTTGAAAATGCTGATCTCCTACTGCTAAAATTTCATCAATTAATAAAATATCTGCATCAACATTAATCGCAATAGAAAATGCAAGTCGCATGTACATACCTGACGAATACGTCCTGATTGGTTCATCAATTGCAGATTCTAATTCAGAAAATTCAATAATACTATCTATTCTCTTATTTATTTCCTGTTCATTCAAACCAAATATAGCAGCATTAAAATAAATATTTTCTCTACCTGTAAAATCTGGGTGAAATCCTGCTCCTAATTCAAGCAAAGAAGTTAACTTACCTGATGTATCAATAGTTCCTGATGTTGGATAAATAATCTTCGTCATCAATTTTAGAAGTGTTGATTTTCCAGAACCATTAACTCCAATCAAAGCAACTGTATCGCCCTTTTTGATATCAATATTGATATCTTTTAATACATGATGTTTTTCTTTTTTACTACCACCTAATCTGATGATATAATCCTTCAACGTATTTGCTTTGTCGTATTGAACTTTAAAATCTTTGTACATATTTCTGATTTCTATTGCGTTTGTAGAATTCATATCATAATCCCTCTATCCTAACGTATATCGATCATTTATACGTTTTTATTCATTTTCAATATATTTTTCTATATTTTGTTTGTATGCATCATAATACATCTCTGCCTGCTTTAATGCAACTTCAGTATTAATTAGTTTCTCTCTCATTTCTTCAAAAGAATCAATGATATTTCCAATATAATAATACCATTCATAATCAGAGCAAAAATGTCCTTTTACTCTGATTTCAGAGGCCTGTTTAATATATATTTTCGTTTTTTCGAATAAATAACTTTCACTCAATATTTTCCTACCATCAACTACTATTTCAGTAGCATAAAATTTTTTGTTGATCGTTGGAAAAAAGAAAGTATTTTCAATTAATTCATCGAATTTTATATAAAATTCACTATCATTTAGTTTAATATATTTTTTTATTTTTCGATTTAGATAGTCCTCCTGTTGTGCAACCATGTAATATAATTCATTTTTATCTTCATAACTTTTAGATAAGAATTCTAAAAGTTGTGTTGTGTCGACTTTTTTTTGTTCATGATTGTCAATAAATTTTCGCATTTCAATAAAATGTGATTCGATTCTTCCATCAATTTTCGATTTTAATCTCTTGTCATATACTCCAAAAAAATGATCATAAATATAAATTAAATCCGTTATGCAAGATACATCAACACTTTGATTTCCAGTAACATTTGCAAACCCATGTAATTTCTTGGAATTCATTGAATTTAATAATAGTATTGGATTTCCATATGAATACGAAACAACAGCTCCATGCATAGAAGTTCCCATATAACCTTTACTATGTTCAAGTATCGCTATCATTTCAACAGGTGTTAATTTTCTTTTCGAATTAACAATATATGTATTTTCAATTCGCTCCGAAAAAATTTTTTCAAGTACCTTCATATCATCATGAACGTAGCCAATTGGCATAAACAAAATATTCTTACCTTTCGAAATATGTTTAATTCCTTTTAAAAGTTCCCTGTAATAAAAAGCATCATCGATATTAGTGGAGTTATGTTGAAATACGATGTACTCTCCAATATCTTTATCCAGAATTCCTTCCTCCGTCAATTTGAAATAAACCTTTTCTAAATAGTTTGTTGAATATATTTTATTGATAACATTTACAGAATCAGGAATTACTTTTACATCAAAAATTCCAATACTATTCAGCGCTTTTTGAGATTCAGTATCTCGTACATTTAAGTCATCAACTAGTTCTAAAATTATTTTTACTAAATTTTTTTCAGACTCGTCAAAATCATTTGTAACTCCTGGTGAATTAAATAAAACTGGGATCCCATATTTTTTGGCAATTAATATTGGATATGCCCATAATTCTAGAGAAGAATATGAATCAGTACTATATGTATTATTACGAATAAAAATTGGTCCATCAGTTCTTATTAAATCTCCTCCTCCAATAACAACTGCAGAATAATTTTTTTCTTTACATTTTTTTTCAAATTGATTTATTGGATACACTTTTAAAATATCAAAGCATTTATTACCTCCTCGTGGAGAAAATAAATCAATATCTAGTTCTTCATTAAATTCCGCTCTCATAACATCAGGAAATAATAAATCCCCAAAATTTTCAACGTCAAAAGATCCTATTTGTGCTATACATTTCTTCATATATTCTTCTTCCCAATTTCATCATTAATTGATGCATAGTTAGAACATATTATGTTCTCAAGCAATTCTGTTAAATTCGAGTAGTGCATATATTCTTTCACAAACACATTTTCACGAGGATCAATTAAAAATTCCATATCATTAAATCGATTGCAAAACATTTCTATATATGTTTGTCTCTTCACTTCATCTCTTATTCCACCAATAAGATACACTAATACAGCTATCAATTGATGCGTTACTATAGTTGCTTGCACTTGCTCATATACTACTCTTCCATATTTTTCTACTGATTTCAAACACATCTTAGATGTATCAAAAATTACAAATCTTTTCTCATTAAATCCACTATTTTGTATTGAGCCAGATCTTTGTACGTATTTATAAAATGGACTTGGAATACATGTAGTTTTTTGACTTTTTAAGAATAGTAACGGAGTAATTGCAACATCTTCGTTATTAATTCCTTCTGGAAATTGCAGATCATTGTACAATGATTTTTTCACCATTTTACTCCATGATGCAGCCATAATTGGGTTATCAATTAAGCGCATTAACCCCACCCTGGAATAATTGATAGAACTGCTATATTCAATTTTACCGTCATCATATACAGACATTACATCGCAACATACAATATCTGAATTTGTATCAATTGCTTTTTTCAGCATCGTACTATACATATTTGAAGATACATAATCATCAGAATCTAAGAAAATAATGTATTCTCCTTTAGCTTCTTTTAAACCAACATTTTTTACTGATGACAATCCGCCATTTTTTTTCTTGATATATCTAATTTGAGAATATTTTTCTGCATATTCTTGAATTATGTTTTCACTATTATCAGGTGATTCATCATTTATTATTATTACCTCTGTTTTTTCTGGCAATGTTTTAATAAATGAATTGAAACATCTCTTCAAATATGGTTCTGTATTGTAGACTGGAATAATTACACTCAAAAGAATTTCTGAAGTAATATGTTTATTTCTGCAAATTTCTTCTAGTGAAACATTTTCATATCTCAGCTCTTCTTTTGAAATACATAATTCTTTCTGTAATCTTTCTCTCATCTGATCAATTCTACATTTAGCATTTTTTGTTAATTCCACATCTGATGAAATACTATTTTGAATTTTCCTAATCTCACAATATCTCAAATAACTATCTGTTGTTGTTGTAACACTATTTCGATGAATTCTATGGTAGTTTAGTGAATCGCTAGAATATGAAATACTTCCGTGAAGCAAATACTTATAATAAAAATACCAATCCCCTGCCAATTTAAATGCTTGTGCTTCGCTTAAATATTTTTTTATATCAATTGTAGGAACCTTTTTAAAAATCACACCAGAAGCATTAGGAATTGTATTATTAGTACACAAAACTTCTTCCATTTCTTTTTTTCCATCATTAATATAGCTTTTTAAATAATGATGAGAATTAAATTGATCAATCCATAATCTCATATCTTCAAAAAAACATATTCCATCGCCATCAATTGCTTTTGATTCAGTATAAGAAAGAACTACTTTATCATTTTTAAAGCCTTGCATTGCAACATTCAAAAAATGCTTGTCACATAAATCATCTGCTTCTGCAATCCAAAGATAATCTCCCGACGACAATTCAAATGCTTTTTGCCATTGTTTAAATACATTCCCACTGTTTTTTTCATTCGGAATAAATTTTATTTGCATCTTTGGATATTTTTGTTTGACTTCTGAAATTTTATTTTCAATTACCTCACAACTATTGTCTGAGGAACAATCATCTAAAACAATCACTTCAAATACAGGATATGTTTGATCAATTACACTATCAATTCTCTGACATATGTAATTTTCATAATTATAATTTGGTATAACCACAGAAACTTTTTCAACTTTTCTAGGCTTAATATATCTTTTTAAATAATTAATTTTTGGTAAAAAGCGAATTTGGTAATTAGGAATTGAATAAAATATTAAACTTATTCCTACTAAATATGGCATATAGTTTAATTTGGAAATTAAAGAGACGCCAAGTACAATTGCAATTTCACATGCAAAAAAATTATTTGCCCTAATATGTTCAAATTGATATTGATTTGAAAATAATGCCCATAGTGAAAAAACAACAGCTTGCATGACACAAAGCAATAATGAAACCGTCGAAAATTCGTTATACAACACAATAGAATCATTTTGAATAAAATGAATCCAATATGCATTTATTAAAAGATAAGAAACTCCAAAAAACATTAAAATAACGGTTGAAATCATTAATGTATTTTTTACACCAACATTCCTGATCATCATAAATACGAAAAAGCAAATAGACAAACAAAAATAAGGATTTATTACATACAAAAGTCCAAGAAAAATTCCTATTAAAGCATATTTAATTACTTGCTTCAAATTGAATACTTTTCCATATTCAATAGATATCAATGAATAAACATAAAATGTCAGTATAAGCCCTGCTAGAGAATTGTTTATATTACCAGAAATTAATGGTATATATAAAAAAGAGCATAAAACAATATACACAGAATCACGAATAGAAACTCTTCTTTCTACAAATAAATAAACTAATACTACATTCAATATATTAATAAAAATGCTAAAATCAGAAAAAATCGAACTATTTTTTTGCATGATAAATTGAAGAATTACAAATAACACTAAAAATAAAGCAACAAGTTTTCTTATTGTTCTTTGTGATTTTCCATCTAATTTGTAACAGAGTCTATATACTCCAAATAAAACAACATATGCTGCTAAAGAGCACAAAATCGTTATATAAGAGTATTTCCCAAATAGTAATAAAATAAATGATACTATGAAAAGAATAATATCAAGTGTTATTCCAAATACTTTACTCATTTGATTCCTCCAACCTTCTATAAATTTTATTCTTTTAAAAGCAATTTAAAAGGCTTATTCATTATACTCTATGTAATGTGAACCTAAAACTGCTAAAATAAATCAGAAAAACAGCTTATTTTGATTTAATAACAAACATTCGCGCATTACTGAATTATATATTTCTTATATATGCAATCACTTTATTTAGATGGTGTTTTCTTGTTGGAATTTGCATCAAACAATTCCAAATACTTTATTCATTTGATTTCACCTTTTTCCTCTTTAGTATCTCCAAAATACTTATATATCATAATTTTTTACTTTTTATACTTAATAAAACTTTTTTCATATAAAAATATTACTTTTTTCATTTTTTAGAAATTTCAATAATAGATTATTTCAACATCATTTGGAATGTCATAATATTCATAAATCCAGGTTACTATATACTCTTGTCCATTTGAATAAGGTTGTTCTCCTGAAAATGTCAAATCATTTAATTTTTTTAATTTTATTTTTTTTACACTTTTACCTTCATGAATTTCTTTACTTTTTTCTTGCAAAATTAAATCATTTCTTTGATTAATTTCAGAATTTTTATAATATCCATATGTAATATAAAAATAATTAGCAAAAGATAAGCAACAAAAGGACATCAGAAATATATTAATAAATGCACTGTGAAGTGAAAATACTCTAAATAATTTTGTTAAACAACATCCAATTATAGGAAAGAATAATAATTCAAAAATTAAGGCTGAGCGCAGTGGATAATAAGAAGCCATAAGCATTGCTGCTTGAGAAAAAACAGCACAGATTGAAAGAGCTGATAATTGAATTTTTCCTTCATTTATTCCAAAAATAGTTAACGAATATAATACCAGACATAGTTGTAAAATATATACAATATATATAATCCCTACTATCTTGCTTCCGTTAAATATACCAAGAAAATAAGAGAAATACACATTATTCGTGAAAAGAGTTGTAATCAGCATTAATGTAGCAGAAACAAATGAGATGACATCAAAAAAATACAAACCCTTATTTTTTTTTGTGATGTTTTTATAACAAATGTATGTAAGACAAATCATAAACATTACAACAAAAAATTTTGACATAGGTGAAAATAGATAATTTATTGTATTAGGTACAGAAATTCCCAATTTTGAAAGTAACGATAATTCGTAAAATCCATTATTGGTTTCACTTTGCATTCTCATTTGAGATCCCGGGCACAACATAAGCAGCAAAAAACCACTTAAAGCAGAAATTAATACCAGAATATTAGAGAGAGTAATCTTTTTAACTTTGTATATATTTGTTCCTAAAATAACCGCCAAGTATGAAATAGCAGCAACTGCAATTTGTTCTTGAGAAAATGTTGAACAAAAAATCAAAATCACAAATAATATTGTTTTAATGATATTATGATTATTAACATCATAATAGTAAATAAACATCATCAATGGCAAAATTGGGAAAACATAAAGAACGGAAGCTGATGCCCAAAATATGCCTGATCGCGTAACCATAACTTCAATTACACCATATAAAAATGCAACAAAAATTGCAATTGTTTTTTCATTAGAACTCTCAGAAAATTTCATAATTATTTTGTAGATATAGAAAAAAATTAATGTTATAACAATTGACTGCAAAATTCTAAATGCAATTAAACTTTTAGATAAAACAAAGCATTCAATCCCTAAATATAAAATTCTTCCACCCCAAGTCATGTAATGACCGTATAGGAATTCAATTAATTGCTTAAAATTAAAAGAATGTCCAACTACGGATTGTACATTATATGCATAGCTCAATGATGCATATCCATAATCATCATGATATATCCATAAAAAACTATGTTGAAACATAACAAAAGTAAAAAAAGTAAAAAAGCAAATAATAATAAATTTATTTTCTTTAATTGCATCTAATATTTTTTTTATCATATTTTCCTCGCACTATATTTCCATTTCTGACACTTTTATGCATTTAACATTTTCAATTAATTTTTTTCACATCTAATTTATTTGTCTCCGAAACAATATAATGTGGTCTATGCTTACTTTCAGAGTAATTTTTGGCAATATATTGTCCCATTACTCCCATACAAAATAATTGAATACCACCAATAAATATAATCACACACATTGTGGATGCCCAACCAGCTACTGGATCTCCGAAACATAATTTTCTTATAATAATGAAAATCAAAAATATAAACGCAAAAAATGTCATTGCAATTCCAAACCAAGAAGCAATATCTAAAGGAGCTTCTGAAAAATTAATGATTCCATCTATTGCATACTTAAACAAGCTCCAAAAATTCCATTTTGTTGTTCCTGCAACTCGTTCTGTATTTTCATAAGGTAACCAATAAGTACGAAAACCAATCCAACCAAAAATACCTTTTGAAAAGCGATTAGTTTCTCCCATTGCTACAATTGCATTTACCATTTCTCGCTTCATAAGGCGAAAATCTCTTGCCCCATCTACAATATCTGCATCAGATATCTTGTTTATTAATGAATAAAATCGTTTAGCAAACCAAGATCTAATAGGTGGTTCTCCATCACGATTTACTCGACGTGTTGCTACGCTATCATATTCACCTGTCTCAATGATTTTCAACATATCTATTAGAAGTGATGGTGGATCTTGCATATCAGCATCCATCACAGTTACATAATCGCCATCAGCATTACAAAAACCAGCATACATTGCTGCTTCTTTTCCAAAATTTCTAGAGAAAGAAATATAACGTACATTCTTGTCAGTATTAGCAATTTCTTTCAATATTTTTAACGTATTATCTTTAGATCCATCATTAATAAACAACAATTCATATTCATAGTCAATTTTTTTCATTACAGATGTTGCTTCATGATAAAAAATTGGAAGTGCTTCTTGCTCATTAAAGCATGGAACAACGAGTGTTATTTTTTTCATTTTCTACTCCCATATCACTGCTATAAATCAATAATAATTATAGTGCTTTATTTTGTCTATCTGTACAAAGAAAGCACCGTTTTATTATAATTAATAATGTCTATCTAATCTATAACTGTGTGTTTAAAAATTAAAAGCTTGCTTGCAACATAATTTAATATAATGACAATCACATTTGCAACAATTTTCATTACCATATCATTCACATTAAGTATGTCAACAAAAATTAACATGCATGCTAAATCAACTGCACCTGTTAATACCCTACACGAAAAGAAAGAGCTAATTTCTTTTAGAATTCCTTTTGTAGATCTAACTTCAGAATGAAAAACATATTTTCTATTTGTTACATAAGCAAATAGTACTGACAAAACCCAACTAATAACAGTCGATATCAATACAGAAAAACTGAAAACATGTGCACATACCCAATAAACAAACATATTTACCAAAGTTGTGCATACACCAAAAAATAGATATGGTATCACATCTTTGTATTTATTAATTTTTTCTTTCATTTTTTAATTCTTCTTTCAAATTCATGAAAAATTTCGATTTTATAACTACATTTTCACAACAAATTCTACATAGTTAGTTTAATATTTATAGTTATCAATCAGTCCTCATTTAAAATACACAAACAACATTCTATCTTTGCCATTCATGTCTTTCAGTATTTCATACTCACATCCAGGAAGCATTTCCTCAACAAGCTTAGACATTCTTTCTCTTTGATCCCATCCCATTTCAAAAGCCATAAACGCTTTTTCTTTCAAAACTTTCTTACAGTTCTTAAAGATTTCACGATAGAACTTCAATCCATCTTCCCCGCCAAACAAAGCAACATGAGGTTCAAAATCAACAACACTCTTTTCCATTACTTCTTCCTGAGGAATATATGGAGGATTGGATACCAATACATCCAGCTTGATACCTTTATCAATCAAAGGCTGCAACATATCACCAGTCACAAATTCAATATCAGCTTCATTGTTCTCTGCATTCTTTCTAGCAGTCACAACAGCTTCTTCACTGATATCCGTAGCCATCATATGGACTTTAGATTCTTCCTTAGCCAATACAATCGCAATCGCACCACTTCCAGTACCAACATCCGCACATGCAATCGATTGATTATCCGCAAACCACTCATCCATTCTCGCAAGAATATTTGCACACAACTCTTCCGTTTCAGGACGAGGAATCAATACATCTTCATTCACAATCATCTTGTATCCATAAAACCAGGAATATCCAAGAACATGTTCCATTGGTTCATAGTTCAAGATTCTATCCATACCAGCTTCAAATTCTTTCTCCAAGGCTTCCGGCATTTCATCTTCATAATGCAGATATAAATCATATCTTTCTCTCTGTGACAATTCTGTTAAATACGCCATCACAGTTTCACAAGGAATATCCTTGTTGTCACAAAGATTCTCATATTTTCTAACAATACTAGAGAAAGTTGTCATTCAGAAACCTCTAACTTTCTTCTTTCTTCTTCTGCCTGTAAAGCATCAATCACTTCCTGCAGTTTGCCTTCCATGATCTGATCCAAATGGTTTACAGAAAAATGAATTCTATGATCAGTTACGCGGTTCTGAGGATAGTTGTATGTTCTGATCTTTTCACTTCTATCACCTGTACCGATCTTCGCTCTTCTTTCCTTGCCAGCAGCTTCTTCTTTTTCCTTCTGCATTTCTTCATATACTCTAGCACGAATGATACGAATTGCAGTTTCTCTATTTTCAATCTGAGATCTGCCTTCCTGGCAGTTAACAGTAATACCTGTAGGAATATGTACAATTCTAACAGCACTATCTGTTTTATTAATATGCTGACCACCGGCACCACTCGCTCTATGCGTTTCAAATGTCAGATCATTCATATCCAGTTCAAAATCTTCTTCTTCAATTTCAGGTTGACACAAAACAGTTGCAGTAGAAGTATGAATTCTACCCTGTGTCTCTGTCTTAGGAACTCTCTGTACTCTATGTACACCAGATTCCCATTTCAATGCCTTATACACATCTGTACCCTTGATAGAGAATACAATCTGAGAAAATCCGCCAGCTTCAGAAACAGAAGCTTCCATAACCTGTACTTTCCAGCCCTGGCTTTCCGCATATCTTGTATACATACGATACAAGTCACCCGCAAAGATGTTACCTTCATCTCCTCCAGCACCACCTCTGATTTCCATAATGACATCATTGCCATCTTCAGGGTCTCTAGGAATCAACATCTTTTGAATCTTTTCTAAAAGTGCTTCTCTTTCAGGAACACATTCATCCAATTCAATCTGTGCCATTTCCTTCATTTCAGGATCTTCTTCTGTAAGCATTTCTTCTGCCTGCATGATTCTAGAATCCAATTCCTGTAATTCATGCCAGGCTTCTACAGAGCCACTCAACTGTGCCTGTTCCTTAGAAAGCTTTGTAATCTTTCTAGGATTTGAAATGACTTCATCACTAATCAGCTGATCACTGATTTCATTATATTGCTTCTCTAATTCAATTAGTTTTTCCCTTACTGCGTCCATTCCTCACTCCTCATCTAAGTCCGTATATTCTTCTTTTGTCTTGATGATCATTTTCAATCTTCTCATCGCTTTATTCTCAATCTGACGGACTCTTTCCTTAGTAATCCCATATATTTTACCAACTTCATCTAAAGTTTTCACTGTTCCTGTACCATCTAATCCAAAACGCATGCGAACAATTGCTTCTTCTCTTTCAGGTAATTCTTTCAACACTTTATCAATCTGATCTTTCAAAGCTTCACTCTTAAATACATCTTCCGGACCTTTAATAGAATCATCCTTGATAAAATCACCTAAAGTACTATCTTCTTCATCCCCTGTAGGAGATTCTAAAGAAATTGTATCCTGTGATACAGACAATAAATCTATTACTTTTGCTGCATCCATGCCAGGAATTTTTTCAGCGATTTCTTCTGGTGTTGGTTCACGATTGAACTCCTGGAATAATTCACGTTGAATCTTTTTGATTTTATAGATTTGTTCTGTTGTGTGCACTGGAATACGAATATCTCTAGACTGGTCAGCAATAGCACGCGTTAAAGACTGACGAATCCACCATGTAGCATATGTAGAAAAACGGAATCCTTTATCTGGATCAAACTTCTCTACAGCTCTCATCAATCCGATATTTCCTTCCTGAATCAAATCCTGATAAGACAATCCACGATTCAAGAACTTTCTAGCCATCGCAACAACTAATCTAAGATTCGCATTGATCATGATTTCCTTAGCTTCAGGATCCCCCTGTGCTGCTCTTCTTCCAATTTCAATTTCTTCTTCCGGTGTCAAACGATCAACAGCTCCAATTTCCTGAAGATACGCTTTCATTGAATCAAATGATTTCTTACGATCTACTTGAGATGAAGTATCTTCAGAATCATCTTCTTCCTCGTCTTCATCTTCGTCCTCATCCTCATCATCTAACTCATCTTCTTCATCTTCACCTGACATTAAGATTTCATCATTCTCCTGAATCCAGTTAAATAAATCTTCCTCTTCATCTTCACTGAGATGATTTTTTGTAGCTATATCAATGACATCCTTTTCATTGATTTCATTTTCTTTTTTTGATTGTTCCAAAAGATATTGTTTAATCTCTTCTAATGATTTGTAATTCTTTGCAGGCATAATTGTACCCTCCATTAGCTCGTAAAAAAACTCGATTTCCATGCAATTATAACATGGCACGCACAATATCTTCTAAATACTCTTCTTAAGAATTAATGAATCAAAAAGAAAAGACTTGAGATAAAATCCCAAGTCATCATTCTTACTTAAGTCCGTATTTCTTATTGAACTTTTCTACCTGACCTGCAGCTGCAGCGAATCTCTGTCTACCTGTGTAGAAAGGATGGCAGTTAGAACATGTATCTACCTTGATTTCCTTTAATACAGAACCTGTTTCAAATTCTGCACCACATGATGTACATACAACCTTAGTCTTGTAATAATTTGGATGAATTCCTTGTTTCATAGTTCATTCTCCCTTCTGCCTTATGCCTCTATACGTGCATAAAGAAAGTGCGTAAATAGAATAGCATAAACAATCTTTTTGTACAATAGTTAATCAATCAAAATACCCCATATCATAGATAATATTTTTATCGATTCCTCGACTTGTATATTGATGGATTGCTGCACCATAATTCGATAAATCTTTCTGCAAAGTTCCATCATTGGTTTCTCCCCAATGTGCAACCCATTTTAGATAACCAGTGGAAATATTGTTTTCAAAATCATTGTAGTTTGCATACACACCCGCTCTATATCCACTCGATTGAATGGTATCACAAAATGTCTTAACAATCGGATCAAGTGAAGCATGATTCCATGTCATTCTTGTTTCTTTATACGGATCACTTTCCACATCCATCCATACGCCAAGCGTAGGATTTGCACCAGAATTTCTTAAAATCTGTATAAAAGTATTTGCTTCCTGTTTTGCAAGATTTACATCCGTAGCATAAGAATACCAATACACACCATACGGAATTCCATAGGCATTACATTTTTCTATATTCTTTCTAAAATATGTATCTTCCTGATCTGTAGACCAACCATATCCAGCACGAATAATCACAAAGCCATTCTGATATTCTGATAAATTCACGTCACCATTCCATTGACTGACATCAACTCCATATAAACTTCTTGAACAGCTGACAATAACACCGTTGCTATTAATGTGATAGTAATATCCACCATAAATCACATTGGATGTAGCCATTCTTCCATCACTTCCACAGAAATAGTTTCCTATTCTAGTATTAGTGACCATATATCCATCTTGATCAAAATAATACCAGGAGCCACTCACGTCCATCCAGCAGTTTTTCGCATATGCATTATTCTTAGTATTTTTATACATCCAGCGGTTGCCATCTTGACGCCATTGCCACTCCGTTGCATTCGGAACCCAAATGCCATCTGCATTTACATAATATCCATCGATCCACGTATCACGTGCCAGTCTGCCATCTGGATAGAAATAATTGGATCCCATCCATCCATTCGATACCATCGCACCAGAATTATCACAATAATATGTTGCGCCATCCACATCAAAGAATCCGGTCTGCATGTTACCCTGAGCATCAAAGTGATACCACTTGCCACCAATCAGACTCCATTGATTTATAAGGTACTGCCCTGTCACAGAACTCTGATATTTCCAGATATTTCCCTGCTTTACCCAGTTCCATTCTCTTGCACCAGGTACCCACGCACCATTGCCGTCTACATAGTAGCCGCCAATCCATTGGTTCCTCAGCATTTTTCCATCATTTCCTAAATAATAATTTCCAACCCATGCATTACGAACTGCTGAACCATTTTCTTGAAAATAATACCACTCATCTACATACTGCCAGCCAGTTACCATTGCACCACTAGCATCCATAAAATATTTATTTCCATCAATTTCATGCAAGCCAGTTTGCATGTTGCCATCTGCATCAAAGTGATACCATTTACCGCCAATCAGGCTCCATTGATTTGTGAGGTACTGCCCAGTCACGGAACTCTGGTATTTCCAGATATTTCCCTGCTTTACCCAGTTCCATTCTTTTGCGCCTGGCACCCACGCACCATTACCATCAACGTAGTAGCCACCAATCCATTGATTTCTAAGCATCTTGCCATCATTGCCAAGATAATAGTTTCCAATCCATGCATTGCGTACTGCCGAACCGTTTCCTTGGAAATAATACCACTCATCTACATACTGCCAGCCAGTCAACATTGCACCAGATGCATTAAAATCATAAATCTGTCCATCAATGATATTTAAACCAATTGTCTGATTTCCATTTCCATCAGAATAATACCAGCTTCCATTGATGAATTTCCATGATTTTTCACTAGAAGTTGCATCCACAATATTTTTTGATTTTATAAGATCAAACGATTTTACAGAATATGTTTCATATTGATTATTTGTTAATCTGTATAAATTGTTTTGATTTAAAACTGCATGCATTGTATTCTGATTTGTATGATTGAGTTCTTTTGTGATTTCCTTGGCATATGCAGTTAATGTACTTGTAGATAAAACTGAAACCGTCGCTCCAAAGCATAAAGTTGTTTTTAATGCATTCATACACTATTCCTCAAATCCAGCCTGATAATATAACACATTTCCTTCTGCATCTGTCACACAGAATATACGTGCTTCGTTTTCAACATTCGCTGTATTACCATTTGCACTTTCATGATCAATGACATCTTGCAGTGCTTCTTGCACTGTAGCATATTGCCCACTCAAGTAAGAACATTCTGCATAATACCAGTCACTCTGATCAATCCGATTCCAATTAGATGGACCATCAATTCCAGCTAAATCAACAGGCCTATAGCTATATAACAATGTATCTGTTGTCTGTTCCGTAGGTGCAGCACTAATATTCACAGTATAAGATGCTTCAGATACATTTCCATGAATATCACATGCATGCACAGACACAGAATTCACGTTACTTTCCGCTTTTACATTAATTACACTTGAAGTAAGAATCAAAAACGACAATAATCCCTTAATACATCTTTTTGTTTTCATTTCATTTCCCCTAAATAATTTATATGCACTTAAAAAGTACGTTAAATAACGCACTTTTTAGTATATCAAAATTATTTTTCCATGACGCAGTAAATTTACTAAAGTGCAAACAGTCCTTCGTTAATTTCATCTTTATCATTCACACTACTTAATGCTTCACTTGCCAATTGAATACTCTCGTATCTCAAATATCCATCTTCAAAATTACCACTTTCAAATAGATCACTTGGACAATTCCAAACGATTTCCTTGTCAATGACAATCAAATGCATCGTATGTTCGCTGTAAATCACATTTCCACCCAAGCCGGTCATGTATTTAACAATTTGAGGATTTGTTTTATCATTTACAACAAAATGTATTCGAATGCCATTCCAGTGAAGTTTGGATAATAAATCATAGTATTGATAAAAAGAATCAAAAGCATTTGCTGCAGAAAAGAACGTAATTTCTTTTTTTGCTGTTCTCATATCATCAACAACTTGTTTTTTAAACGATTCATAATCAAACAACATTTTTTCAACATCATTATCACTTGTTTCTTCTTGAATAAAGTACCCTCTACTCAAGTATGTTTTTAAGCGTTTTTCATACATACTTTTAGCCATTCGTATTTCAGAATCCACATAGTCATACACTTTAATTGTATCTTTATTTTCAAATTTTCTTTCAATTCGACCTGTATATTGAATGACTCGATAATCTGCAGAAAAAGGTGCAGTGATAAACAAAGTACGCAATGCCGGAAGATCAAATCCTTCTCCAATTCCTTTGCTGATTGCCAATAAAACAAATGGTTTTTCAGATAAGTCCTTTAATTTCTGTAAAGTTTCATTTCTATCCTTAATCTTTGTCTTACCATGGATAATAAATACATTCTCAACAGATTGTTCCAACATTTGTTTCAATGTTTCTAAATGTTCAATTCTTTCTGACAAAACAATGCATTGACTATTTTCTCTATACTCTTTCAAAACATCTTGAAAAATCATATAGTTTCTTGCTTGATTCTCGCAAAGATACTGCAATAACTCTGTAGGATTATAATCTTTCTCAAGAATTCTTGTATTTGTATATCGTGGAATTAATATCTTATGCATTGCACTAACTGACTTTTTATTTTCGCTCACTCTGACTGGTCCACAATACATTTGCACAACAGGGAAAAGACCTTTTTGTTTATCAGGGGTAGCAGATAAACCATACACTCTTTTTGCTTTCACACGTTTTAAAATCAAGTCATACGTTGTACTTCCAATGTTATGACATTCATCAACTACAACCATTCCATAGTTTGAAAGAATTTCATCAATATTTTCCATGGATGCTAATGACTTATCTACCGCAACATCAATATTTCCAAATACTTTTTTATTATTTCCATCAAATCTTCCAATATAAGTATTCTTTTTCTTATCACATCCTTCATATTGAAGAAATTCTTTTATTTGATTCACCCATTGCTTTTGCAAAACCACACGATTCACAATAATCAAAGTACTCACTTTTAATTGTGCAATCAAATAAATCGTCGCAATCGTTTTTCCCCAGCCAGGCTCTGCCTTTAAAATTCCCAAATCATATTTCATCAATTTAGAAATTGCTAATGATTGATCTTCACGAATATTTCCTTTAAACGCAACTTCAATTTCTTTTCCTTGTATACAATGATTTTCATATATCCATTGCGTTCCTGACATTCTTTCTTTCAAAAACTCAAATCTTCCTCTAGGAATATATAAATATTGATCTGTTTCCTCATACCAGCATTTAATCCTTGGAGTATTATAAATCGGCAATTTCATCTGTACTTTATTTTTATAATCAGGATTGATTATGGACGCTGAACGTTTTAACAGATTCAATGTTGCCGCATTTAATCCATGCTTTGATATTCTTAACATTGATTCCTCAATACATTCAATTTTCCCAGAATATTTAAAATCCGTATCCAGAGACAATGATAATTGATCATTTTCAAAGAAATAGTCTTCTTCATATTGTGTTAATACTTCAATCTCTTCTTGTGTAATTTTTCTGATTTGTGCTAAATATTCCATTGGATGCTTTATAAATTTTCCATCCGTATCAATAAAACATGTTGATCTTTGTTTACCAAGCAATGCATGCTTCCAAAATGGAGCCGCAATCAAATTTCCTAATCCCTTTTCACTTACATAGTCTTGATTTGGAAAAATACGATCAAAACTTTTAAACGAAATATTTTTATTACGATTCATTGCTTTTTCCAGCAATCTATTTGCTAATTTTTTTACCTTATATGCATGTATCGCAGTAGAAAAGAAAAACCAAAGATGACCACCTTGCCCGCTTGCACTCTTTTCCATGACGCATTCTAATTCAAGTTCTCTAGCAACCCTATAGACACATAACATTGCTTCAAACCAATCATCCTCATCAAAGTCAATCGCCATAAAATAACAAGTACTGTTATTTTGCAACGGATATAACCCTATTCCTAAAAACTCAGCATCTTTTAAATGTTTTGACAATACAGCTGTAGTTAATGGTTTTCTCTCAAAATATTGACATTCTATACATTTTTGCTTCATTCGATGTTTATGTGGACAACATTCTTTTAAATTATTTTTACAGGATGGTGCCCAGCCATATTTATTCTGATTTTTATTCCAGAAACGGTACGCAAAAACATTGTCATTTCCTCGGAAATAACTTTTAAATACTTCTAGCTTTTCATTTGAAGACAACTCTTTTCCATCTTCAAGATAGAATATTCCATTTTCTTTCAACAATTGCTTAAGCCTTTTATTTTCAGCCTCTAATTGTCTATATTCATCCTCATTATGCATATCATTTCTTCCTACAACACTATCAATGGTATTTACATTTCTTCTCCATCACTCTCGATAACTTTTTTCAACCAATGATAACTCTTCTTTGGAACACGCTTCATATCTCTTAGATCATGATTCGTACGATTCACATACACAACACCATATCTCTTTCTCATATCCCCTTGAGAAGAAAGAATATCAATCAATCCCCATCCAAGATAGCCAAGCACTGGAATACCATCTTCATGCATCGCATTAAACATTTCTTTAATATGTTCTCTATGATAAGCAATACGATAATCATCCTGGATTTCATGCTCGCCATCCCATTCTTCCTGAACACCAATACCATTTTCAATTGGGAATACAGGCAATCCAGTTCTTTTATATATCTTATTTATTACATCTCTAAAACCTAATGGATCAATCTGCCAGTTCCACTCTGTCGTTTCTAGATACGGATTATCCTGTCCACCATACATCAAATATTCATTTGGTACCGTTCCTTCAGGAATCTTATCTGAATTAACAGTTGTTGAACAATAATAAGAGAAGCAAATATAGTCTTCTTTATGATGACGAATCACTTCTAATTCTTCCTCTGTTGCCTTCATATCAATGCGATGTGTTTCAACATAATGCATCATTTCTTCAGAATAATGACCATGTGAAAAAGCATCCAGCAACGTCAGATTCATAAACTCATCATGTTTTCTCGCACACAGAATATCCAAAGGTTTACATGTCGCAGGATACACTTCACTATATGCAAGCATACCCCCAATCTTTGCATCACTATTCTCATGCAGATAATCACAAATCGCACAATGCGCATACATTACATTATGAAAAATTTGATACAACGTATTTGTATTTTTTTCACAATTCTCACTGCCCGCAATCTTATATGCATATGGATTGTGATATAAATTCTGTTCATTAAATGTAATCCAGTACTTCACACGATCACTATAACGATCAATGATTTTTTTACCAAAACGAATAAATGCATCCGTTACGTCTTTACTCAAAAATCCATTATATTCTCTTGCAAGATGCAAAGGCATATCAAAGTGATACATACAAATCATTGGTGTAATATTTCTTTTTAACAAACCATCAATCAAACGATCATAGAAAGCCAATCCTTCTTCATTGAATTCCCCATCACCATCCTTCACACATCTACTCCATGAAACCTGAAAACGATACATATTCATACCAAGATCTTTCATCAGATCCAGATCTTCATCAAAAGAATGATAATTATCATTTGCAAAATGCCAGTCACTGCGATGTTCTGCAGGTTCTACAATGTCATAAACAGACAAAGATTTCCCACCTTCATTCCATCCACCTTCCGTCTGCATGCTGCTAGAACTATTGCCCCAGAAAAATTGTGTCATTATAAATTGTCTCCTTGTATAAACTTCTACTACTATATTGTCATTTCGTTCATATTTCTTCAAGCATAATCAATTTCTCATATCTATAATTCGTGCAAAGGTGCAAGTTACTCTCTAAAAAAAGTACTAAAAGGTGCAAATTATGTGTTCAAAAACACGCTTAAAGGTGCAAATCATCATCCAAAAAAAGTGCCAAAAGGTGCAATTAACACTCCAAAAAAGGTATAAAAAGGTGTAAATCATGGTAAAATACAATCATAGAACGGAGGCAAACATGGAGAGATTAGCATTAGACGATTTAATTCGCTGGAATAAAAGTGTAAATAGAAAACCTCTCATTGTGTGGGGTGCACGTCAAACAGGAAAATCCTATTTGATAAAAGAGCTTTTCGCAAAAACATTTTATAAAAACAAATTTATCTATATAGATTTTAAAATCGAAGATGAAATCCGTGAATTTTGTTTTCAAACTGCGAACCCTCAAAAAATAATTGAATATATTTCTTTGCGTTTCAACAAAGAAATCAACAAAAATACTCTTTTAATTTTTGACGAAGTACAAGAATGTCCAAACATTATTTCTGCTCTAAAATATTTTTGCCAAGATTATAGAGATATTCCTGTTATTTCAACTGGATCAATGGTTCGAATCAAACTGCAAAGAGAAATTCGCAAAAAAGGATCTAACAGCCAATTTCTTTTTCCTGTCGGAAAAATCGATCAATTAACTCTGTATCCTATGTCATTCGATGAGTTCTTGCTCAACAGCAACAAAATTCTATACACGACATTACAGAATGCATACGCTGAAAAAAAACCTCTTTCTTCACAGATTCATAATCTCGCAATGGAACAAATCTATAAATATCTTCTGATTGGTGGAATGCCTGAAGCTGTAGATGCATATGTAAATAATGCTTCACTTTTACAATGTCGAAATATCCTCAAATCACTATATGATAACTATTTATCTGATATGGAATTATATCAAGCCAGCCAAGAATCTATTCTTCGTTCTCGCTTGCTTTTCCAAAACATTTTTAAAGAACTTAATAAAGAATCGAAAAATTTTTCTCCTGGGCTGATTGAAGAAAAAAAGAAAACGAGAGACTTTGCAACTTCAATACAATGGCTCACAATGTCTCATATTATTCATCAATCATTTCAATTAAAAGAACATGTCACAACTCCATTAATGCCAGATAGTGAAAGTAATTTCAGACTATTTCTTGCAGACATTGGTATGTTTTCTTATCAAAGCGGCATCAATGCAGAATCTTTTGTTTCCAGTGATAGAGAAAACACATTATCAGGAATATTCTTTGAAAACTATGTAGCCGATGAACTAATTGCTAAAGGAAATCCCCTATTTTATTGGAAAGGAAAATCCTCTGCTGAATTTGAATTCATCATTGAATCTAATAACAAACTATATCCAATAGATGTAAAAAAAGGAAGAGGAACATTGAATTCTCTTGAGAAGTTTTCTAACCAGAATAAATTTGAATATGCTATTAAAATTTCCAAAAACAACTACGGATATAATTCCGAGCAAAAATTATTAACAATTCCACTATATTTTTTACCTTTCCTTTCAAAAGACCTAGCAGAAGGAAGACTTACTATCTAGAAGAAAAAGAGATATTGATGAGTGAATCACTCATACAATATCCCTTTTTTTCATTACTTCAAATCTTCTCCATTACTCTTGATACACTTCTGATACCAGTAGTAAGAATCCTTGCACTTTCTTTCCATTGTACCCTGTCCATAGTTATCGGCATCAACGTAGATCTGACCATATCTCTTAGCCATTTCACCTTCACCATTACTAACCATATCAACGCATCCCCAATACAGATAACCCATTAAAGGAATACCATCAATATCAACCGCATCCTTCATAGACTGGATATTTGCTCTCATATAATCAATACGATAATCATCATGTACTGTATTATCTTCAAATGTATCATTCCATCCGATACCATTTTCAACACAGAACAAATCACAATGATATCTATTATAGAATGTATTCAATACAATTCTTAAGCACTGTGGATCTGTAGCCCATCCCCATGCATTTGTTTTGAGATAAGGATTGGCAACTGTTCTTTGCATTGCACCATTTCCTTCACCCTTTTTCATATCTTCATCAACATGTGTTGTTAACACATGAGAACCATAACATGAGAAACTCAAGAAATCACAAACACCAGCCTTCAATAAAGCAGCATCACCATCTTCAAAAGGAATTGTAATATTCTTTCTTTCATATTCCTTTAGCTTATAGGTAGGATATACACCTGTCATCTGCACATCAGAATAGAACAATGTTCTATCTTCCTGCTGTTTTGCTAATAACTGGTCATATGGATCACATGTATAGCCATATACAGGACCAAAAGCAAGCATCATACCAACACGAATTTCCGGATGAGACTGATGTGCCGCAATCACTGTTTTCGCACTTGCTAAAAACTGATGGAACGTTGCATTAGCAATATTCTGTTCATCCGCATGAATCAAGCCAGCAGTTACATAAGGTGCAGCTTCAATACAGTTAATTTCATTAAATGTTAAATAATACTTACACAAGCCTTCAAAACGATCAAAACAAGTTTCCGCATAGCGAACAAACATATCCACAAGTTTACGATCATTCCATCCATTAAATCTCTGCGCCAATGATAATGGAGTTTCATAATGAGACAATGTAACAAGTGGCTCAATACCATACTTCTTGCACTCTTCCATGACACTCTTATAGAAAGCAACACCTTCTTCATTTACAATTGCATCATCACCATTAGGGAAAATACGTGACCATTTAATAGAAAGTCTAAAGCACTTAAAACCTTCTTCTGCACATAGTTTGATATCTTCTTTGTAATGATGATAAAAATCAGAAGCAATATGAGAAGGATAATAATACTTGTCATCATCTAACAGACAAGGAATTGCACCTTCTGGTAAATGTCTTTCTTCAGAACCAAAGCATAAAGGTGTAGAACCTGTTGTTCCATCTTCCTTCTTCCATGTTACCTGGCGACGAACTGTATGAGAACCGTTTGTCATAACGTCTGCAGTTGCAAGACCTGCACCACCTTCGAATACGCCACCTTCGTACTGGTTGGCTGCCGTAGCACCACCCCATAAAAAATCTTTACTAAATCCCATAATATATTTTCTCTCTTTCTGCTTTCTATTATAACAACTTTACTCGCACACTCGTCAGTAAAAATGCCATATATGTTAAAAAGCAATCTTCTTAACTTTTTTTGAAGATGAATATAAATCATGATACAAAGAGTAGAATGTGTATGTCGTATCAATATTGACAGGCAAGAAATTAGACGAAGTACAGTCAATAAATCATTTAATAATTAATCGTAACCGATAGAAAGCTAACTATATAAAAAATAGTAGATAACAATATTGAATCGAACAAAAGAAAAAGATAAGAACGGAATCATTTCAAATGGCTTCAATTCTTATCTTTTTTCAGTTTGTTCTATGACTTGCTCCCATAAGTGCCGTCAGAATTTGGCAAACCGAAAATGATGTCAAAGTATTAAGATATAATTAAAACTTATTCCTTGACAATACTTTTCACAACATAAATGCCAACTGGATCCGTATCGTAGGAAAGTAACAAAGATAGATCATAGATATTTTGAAAATCAATTCCATCTCTAGTTCCACTAATTGTTGCTTTACAATTTACAAGACCAACAGTTTTTTCGTTTAGAGTTGCTTCTTTAGCTTCTGTTATAGAGACATCAATATTTTCTGTTGTAATAGTTTTGGCAGAATAAAATTCAGTTAATGTATCAGTCAATTTCTTTTTTTGATCACTATTTTCAATAGAATCATAGAATTTTCTTAAAAGTTTCGATTTACTGTCAGAAGAGTAAGAATCATCCATACCTAATGTTGAATTAACCCACTTTTTTATTCCTTCAGCAAGTACATCATTTAATGATCCATCTAAATTATTATCTGTTACTACAACATTCTGGTATGCAGTATAGTTATGGGCTGCATCTATCTTCTTTTTCATTTCAGAACTATTGTGACTATTTAACAAAAACATAATAACAAAAGTAATAACTGAAATAAACAATAATATACAACCAACTAAAAATAGTAGATTTCCTTTTTTTATTTTCCTCTTTTTCATAAAGTTCCTCTTAGAAAAAATTGTCGGAGATAAACTCCGACAATTTTATACTTACTTTCAACACTTAATTGAAATAATCAATTATGCAGTAGTTTTAATTAGGATAATTTTTTTCTACCAACAACAATTGCACTAATAGCAACCATGCTCATTACCAATGGAATTGCATAAGCAGCTACGTCAGATGTATCAGCTGTATCAGCTGTCTTAGAAGGCTTCTTTGTTTCTTCCTTCTTAGTATCATCTTTCTTAGTGTCATCCTTCTTTGGATCTTCTGTAGGTGTAGGTGCAACTGCGTCCTTTTCTACAATTACTGTATGTCCACCAACTGTACCAGGCATTGTAATTTCAGTTACTTGATCAACACCATCAGCTAAATGATAACCTTCTGGTAGTGTGAAATCTTTACCAAGAACAAATGTTGTAACCTTATCACCGTTTTCATCAACTGTGAATTCCTTAGCAACAGAAGTTGTTCCAACTGTTTCGCCATCTTTTGTTTCGAATGTAACTGTTAAAACAGCCTTTGTTTCATCCTGTTCAACGAACATAACAGTTCCGCCTGTTGCTCCAGCTGGAAGTGTAACATTCTTAATCTGGTCATTATAATCTACCCAGTGATATCCTTCAGGAAGAACAATATCATCACCAAGAGCGAATACTACATCTTCTTCATCTGTAGAAGTCTTTTCAAATGTCTTTTCACCAACTACTGTTCCATCAACAGTTTCAAAGCTTACATGCAATGTTGTAACCTTTTCAATTTTACGTAATTCTACGTTTACATCATCTGTATTATAGAAATCAAGATCTCCAGTAACAACTGGTTCATATCCTGCTGGGATTTCCTTTAAATCGTTTGTATTAACATGAATTTCATCAGCTGGAATTTCGATCTTTTCAATAGCGTTTTCAAATGGAATCTTTGTTTCAGCATCAATATAATGTACATAAACTGTTCTTGTCTGTGCAGCCTTCTTACGAACTTCAATATTTATTGTGTCATTTTCGCCAAAATAGTGATCACCTGTTTCACAAAGTTCATATCCTTCTGGAACATTCTTTAGAGCGCTTGTGTTGAATGTTGTTGCATCTGCTGCAACTTCAACTTGTTCAATACCATTTGCAAATGGCATCTTTGTTTCTTCATCAATATAGCTTACATAGATTATCTTCTTTTCTTCAGCCTTCTTACGAACTTCGATGTTAACAAATCCGCCATTAGCTGTGTCTCCAACCCATTCATCACCAGTTCTGCAAATTTCATAGCCTTCTGGTACATTTGTTAGTTTAGTATTGCTGAATGTTGTTGCAGATGCATCAAGTTTAATTGAATCTGTTCCACATGAAATATTCTCGCCTTTTTCATCAACATAATAATAAGTTACATTGATTGTCTTCTTTTCTTCAGCCTTCTTACGAACTTTTACATTCAGTGTGTCATTATCGCCAAAATACACATCACCTGTTTCACAAAGTTCATATCCTTCTGATACATTCTTAAGTAAACTTGTGCTGAATGTTGTTGCATCTGCAGGAACTTCAATTGTTTCAATGCCATTTTCAAATGACATATTAGTTTTTTCATCGATATAGCTTACATAGATTTTTTTTGTAGTTTTTTTACGAATATTAATGTTAATGCAGTCTGATCCATTAAGTGGTAAGTCGCCTGTTTCACATGTTTCATAGCCTGCTGGAACATTCTTTAGAAGGCTTGTGTTAATTGCTGTTGCATCTACAGGAACCTCAACCTGCTCGCTAGCTTTCCATTCAGCGCCTTCAAGATAACTTACGTAAATTGTTTTTGTTTCACTAGCTTCTTTTGCAACTGTAGCTAATCCAGCTTTTGGTGCTTCCGCAAATACAACAGCAACATTTGGAACAATCATTGCTGATGCCATTGAGAAAGCAAGAATTTTGTTCTTTACGTTCTTCTTCATTTCTGTTTCTCCCTATTTGCATATACTATGCGTTTTTTTCTAATATGTTTTTTGTACTTTTTTGTTTTTGAAATCTATTTTTTTGCTATTTTACACTTTTATTTTTCGGTTACAAAAGCATATTTTTTAATACATTCTCATTATATATATATATATATATATTG
>OLPZ01000244.1_pt1 | contig 43364 bp, 35 predicted proteins | sample 1672711 | NCBI WGS metagenome assembly OLPZ01 (sample SAMEA3136716, study PRJEB25190) | human gut metagenome
ACGTTCTGGATCGTGGGGTTGGGCTTAATCTCGGAGTAGAGGCTCCAAGCGATGCCGGCGGCGTCGAGCTCGTCGGTCACCTTAGCGGTAACGCCGAACTTCACCAGATCGGGGTCGGAGCAGACGAAGACCTTCTTGCAGCCGCGGCGCTGGAGCTCGCCCGGGATCTCCTTGATAGCGCCGGAACCGTGGTAAGAGATGGTGTTGAGAACGAAACGGTTAGCCATATATGTGCCTCCTGGCTCCTCAATGCGGATGGACGCAGACGATGTGCCATCCCCTGACGGCACTCAATATACCCGCTCGGCAGAAACATCAAGCGATATCTTGGACAATCGGCGTTCCCAACTTGCTATCAAGGATGGTTCGGAAGATATATTTCCGCAGGTAGAAACTCTAAAGGGCAAACGGTTCGTATTTTGAACAATTCGTTCGTATATAGGAATATCGCTCAACGGCTCCCGCGGCGCGGTTCAAACACAATGCCAACGACCGCGAGAGGGCAGCAAGCTACTTACTCGTCTTCCCATACGAATGCTCGCGATCGATAAACATGATGGCAAAAGCCAGCGCCAGCAAGGCTGCCGCAACCGCAATCGCGTGAAGGCCAAGATGCTCGATGCACCAGTTACCCAGCACGGCACCCAGCACAAAGCACAAAATGACGCCAAAATAGAGCACGCCGTTTTCTAGAAAGCCCCGATTGTGCGTGATGATGTAATCGTCCACGTTTTGCAGCCCGGAGCGTAGATTGCCAATGCACATGGTGGTCGCGATACCCTTGCCATGGATCTTACGAAACGACTCCACCTGCATGCCGCACGCAAATGAAGTGAGGCAGTTCGCAGGCAGGTTGAGGTCTCCAGAGATAAAGCTCACGCAAAAAAGGATGACGGCCTCGAGAAATACCGTCACCTGGCGCCAGTGAAACAGGCTCGAGAAACGCTCGTGAATCAGATCGGAAAGCATGATGCCCAAGGCAAACGAGACAACGGGAAGCAAGAATCGCAGCGCTTGGGAAAACTCTCCGAGCGAAAGATGGATTCCTACCAAAAGAATGTTGCCGGTCTGCGCATTTGCAAACACGCCTCCGCGACCGATATAGGAATAGGCGTCCATGAAGCCACCCGCGAGCGCCAAGATGGCACCGAGTTCGATTGATTCCGAAATCTGCTTTGCACGCTGCATAGAAAGCGTGTCCCCCAATTTGCATTATCCGACAAGCATAATGTGCCCTATCCTAACGCATCGACTGTGAACAGCGTGTGAACGCACGCCTGGGTAACCCAATTGGTACAATCAATCCTCAAGGGGAAAAGCGTATGAAGGATGCTCATGGCAAAGCGGGTCGAACATAAAAACAAGAAGACGGCCGAGGGCGCGATCGCGCCTCGCAAAGCAACGGCATCGTCCAAAAAGCGCACCGTCCCGCGTCCCGGACGCGAAAAGTTCCTGCCCGTCTCACGCGCCGATATGGATGCTCGTGGATGGGATGCATGCGATTTTGTCTATATTTGCGGCGACGCCTACGTTGACCACTCCAGCTTTGGCATGGCCATCATCAGCCGCATTCTCGAAGCACACGGCTATCGCGTGGGCATCATCTGCCAGCCAGACTGGAACGACCCCGAAAGCATATCGATTCTTGGCGAACCGCGCCTGGGCTTTTTGGTAAGCGCCGGCAACATGGACTCGATGGTCAATCACTACTCCGTGACCAAACATCGCCGTCACACAGACGCCTACACCCCGGGCGGCGAGGCGGGACGACGGCCCAACAGAGCGGTGACAGTCTATGGCAACCTCATTCGCCGCACCTACAAGAAAGCGCCCATCATCATCGGCGGCATCGAGGCAAGCCTGCGACGCCTTGCGCACTACGACTACTGGCAGGATAAGCTCAAGCGCTCGGTATTGCTCGACTCGGGTGCCGACTTGCTCATCTACGGCATGGGCGAACACGCCATCATCGAGATTGCCGATGCCCTCGACGCCGGTCTGCCCGTCGATCAAATCACATATGTCGACGGCACGGTCTATCGCACAAGCGGAGAAGGCGCGCTCGATGCCGTGTACGATTACCGCCTGCTCCCAAGCTGGGATGAGCTCAACAGCGACCGGCTCACCTACGCCAAGAGCTTTAACATCCAGCAGCAAAACATGGACCCTATCACGGGGCAACGCCTGGTAGAGCCCTACCCCAACGGTATCTTTGTAGTACAAAACCCGCCTTCGGCGACGCTGACCACGCAGGAAATGGACGAGGTGGCCGAACTCCCCTACGCGCGCCATTGGCATCCCGACTACGACAAAGCGGGTGGCATCCCCGCCTTTTCCGAAGTGCGCTTCTCTATATCGAGCAGCCGCGGTTGCTTTGGCGAATGCAGCTTCTGCGCGCTCACCTTCCATCAGGGTCGCGTTTTGCAGGTGCGAAGCCACGACAGCATCATGCGCGAGGCAGAGGCGCTCACCCACGATCCCGAGTTCAAGGGATATATCAACGATGTGGGCGGCCCCACCGCCAATTTTTTCCGTCCCGCTTGCGACAAGCAACTCAAGCACGGCGTGTGCAAGAACAAGCGCTGCCTGTGGCCCAACGTTTGCAAGAACATGGTGGTGGATGAGAGCGGGTACACGCAGCTCTTGCGCGACCTGCGCTCGATTCCCGGTATCAAGAAAGTCTTTATCCGAAGCGGCATTCGCTTTGACTACACCATGGCCGATGCCTCGGACGAATTCATGCTCGAGCTGCTGCAGCATCACGTCTCCGGCCAGCTGCGCCTAGCGCCAGAACATGTAAGCGATGCCGTGCTCAGTGTAATGGGCAAACCCAGTCGTGCCGTCTATGACGCCTTCTGCCGCCGCTTTGACAAGATCAACAAACAATACGGACTCAATCAGTTTGTGGTGCCCTATCTCATTAGCTCGCATCCCGGTTCGACCATGAAAGAGGCCGTGGAACTCGCCTGCGCCGTACGCGACATGGGCTATATGCCCGAACAAGTGCAGGACTTCTATCCCACGCCGTCCACGATGTCCACCTGCATGTACTACACCGGCGTGGACCCACGCACCATGAAACCGGTCTACGTGGCGCGTGATCCTCACGAAAAAGCGATGCAGCGCGCACTCATCCAATACCGCAAGCCCGAGAACTACAAGCTCGTGCGCGAAGCGCTTATTGCCGCCGGCAGGCGCGATTTGATTGGCTACGACAAGCATTGTCTTATTCGACCCGTTCCTCCGCATGAAGGCGCCGCACCCAAGAAGAGCAGCGGCAAAGCCAAGGGTACGGGTGGGGTCAATCGTCCGCATGCCGATAGCCGCCACAAGCAAGCAGGCGCGGCCTCAAAGCAGCATCGCGGGCCAGGCGGAGCCCAGCAGATGAACCGCGCGCAAAATGCAGCAGCACGCAATCGCGCAGCCCAGGGACGCCAAGGGGCCAATCGTCAAGGTCGCCGCGGTTAACGTAATTACAGGGGCAAGACCTTCGAGGGATCTTGCCCCTCTTTTGTGCCAAGCCAGAACAAAATAGTGCCAAGCGCCAGCATCGCCATGAAAGCGGCAAGCTCGACTATGGGCCCAAGCAGGCCAAGTACGGTATCGATACCGCCTACGAAGTATGACGAGAAGTTAAGCACCAGGTGCAGACCGATGTTGTAGCGCATTTTTCCGCTGCGCCAAAAGACCCAGCCAAAGACAAGGCCCATCGCTCCCGCATAGATTCCCTGCACGAGATTCATATGCAGGATGCCGAAGAGCACGGCCTGAATGAGGTTCGCAATCCAAAAGCGCGCAGGAGGAACCCGCATCGCGCTCGCGTCGTCCAAAGGAAGACACGCACGATGCCGGCAGGCGCGTTCGCGCCAGGCATCGCGCCATTCAGGGCAGACCGCACGCAGGGAAAACTCGAGCATCAGGCCACGGCATGCGATTTCCTCGGAAATGGGTGCGCCTATCGCAACCACCAAAAGCGAGATGGCGCTCAGTTCACTCGTCGCTCCGTCGTTCATCATCTCGTCGTAGCCTTGTTCAAGCGAGGGAAACATGGGCAACACCAGCGAGAGGATGTAGGAGATGATCATCTGCATCGCAACGCCAAGCAAGATGATGCCGGCAACGCGCATGAACGACGCGTCACCTCGCGGAAGCCTACGGTCTCGCGCGCTCGAGAATGAACGCGGCCGGATACGGCACCACCACCAAGGCATGGTCACGGTAAGCGTTAGCAGCTGCGCGAGCGCGAGAGCATAGACAAGGCTGGCGTCGAATACGGCCTCGACATCTCCGGTGAAAAATCCAGCAGCCCAAAGGGCCGCAAAGCCCACACCCCAAGCAAAGCCGACGACGAGCTGCGCGCCCTCGACGATGCCGAACACGCCAAGGTCTGCCAGTAGATATGCAACGCCGTTTTTGACGGCATCCGCAGGGGTGATTCGAGGCGGTGTGGCCTGCTCGCAGGAAACCGGAGTATTGAATTCGCTCATGCTTTCACCTCAGATGAAGTGTTCCCATCCGTCTCGCGGCCAAACGCCCCGGCGGGAGATATATCAAAGGGAAACGTGCCGCATCGGTTAAATGCGGCGATAAACATGCGTATTGCGTTTGACGGCGTGGTCCCCACAAGTTGGGTTGCTGCCGCGAAGGCTGCCTTTTCCTCGGGCAAGACCTTCGCGACAACTGGGGTCATTTTTTCTGCCATGTCGATTCCTTTGCGGATCGATGTGCTACGTGTGCGCGAGCATGCGGCTGGGCTTGAACTCGCGCCTGGTTCGTTTATGTCATGTTGGTATTACTTAGTATTACTATGTATTACCCCGCTGCTTAGAATAACAAATTGAGAGAGCGTAGGCAAGGCTGAAAAAAGAAAAGGCCGCTGCCGAAATGCTTCGACAGCGGCCTTGCGATACAACATCAGCTAAAGGGACGAATGACGGAAAGTACAAAAGGAACCGTCGCCCCCGGCAACAAAACGCGACGACCAAACCGATTGGTGGCGCTAGTGATCATCGACATCGATTGGCTCGCCACATCGCACGGCAGCGGAGGCTCGACACAGCGCATCAAAGGCAAACAACATGCCGTCCGACGTTGGCTCGTATGGCATGGCCCGGTCTTCGCGGATGCCCAAACGGTCCGCCTCTTTGGCAACATCGATATTGGCGCCCAAAAACATGAACTCCCAGCCGCGTTCCTGTGCCGCCGAGATCATGTGTTTGACCCGAGCGTAGCTGTACTCCTTGCTCGCGTTCTCGAGGCCGTCGGTAGTGATGCAAAACAGGGTGTGCTCAGGGCGCAACTCGGACGGCAAAATGCGCTGCACGTGCTCGTGATAATGAATCGCGCCGCCCACGGCATCAAGAAGCGCTGTACATCCGCTCGGCACGTAATCTCGCGAGGTCAACGGGGCCACGTCCTCGATGGGTACGCAACCGTGCAGCACCTGCGATTTGTGATTGAACAGCACCGTGGATACGAGGGCCTCGCCCTTCATTATCTTGTTTTGCTTGAGCAGAGCGTTGTACCCGCCGATGGTGTCGTCTGACAAGTTCCACATAGAGCCGCTTTTATCGAGGATGAATACGAGCTCGGTCAGATTCTTTTTCATGATTGCCTCCTTAAGGTGTGCGGAGGGCCCGATGCCCTTCCGTGTGTCTCAAAGATAGGAGGCGAGGCGCCGCGAGAGGTAAACCGTCAAGCGACATCGATGCGACCGTGGACGCAGAGCCACAATGGCACGGGGCGCGGTGCGAGGCGCCATGTAAGGCTACATCGACCCCAAAAGCGGCTGGTCAAATGCAAAGAGCATCGCGTTGAGCTTGTAGATGTCGTAGCATTCGCGCTCGATAAAGTAGCGGACGATCACATCGAACTTCGACGACGTGGAAAGGCTAAAGCCGGCACGCTCGAGCAAGTCATTGCACTCGTCAAGCGAGAGCTCGAGCGCAATGGCGAGCGCCACCGCCGTAGCCTTGGTGGGTTTGTATCCTTGGTCTCGGCGAATCTTGCTAAAGAGCTGGCGCGAAAGGTTCGCGCGCTTGTAGACCTCGACGTCAGTCAGACCACGGGCATCGATAAGCGACAGGACCGTCTGCGAAAACGAGGCGTCGAGTTTATTGAGCAGCTCGGCGATCTCTGTCTCGTCAATTGCGCGCGGGGCGCATGCACGGGCTTGACGGCGTGACGACGCGGCAGGGGCAGCGAGGGCATGAAGGTCAAGGTCGAAGCCGGGACCAAAGCCGAGATCGCAAGACTTCTCCGCGGCTTGCGCGCATACGGCGCTGTCGCATGCGAAAAAGGATTCCTCACCCTGGGCATCTTGAATGCACAGCGCTACCTCGTCATAACAATCGAGGCTCGCCGCAAAGGCCCGGCGATCGTATATAGCAAGCACCACATGCATGTCTCCAGCGGCGGTACCGGCGCGCTCACTCAAGAAGCGCTCAATTTCCCCGCACGCCACATCGAACGCGGCGGCAGGCGGATAGCCATAGATACCCGCAGAGATAAGCGGAAAGGCGACGCTTGTAACCCGCAGTCGAGCCGCCCGGTCGAGTGCCGAGCGATAGGCGCGGCGCAGCAGGCTTTCCTCGCCATGGTGACCATCAATCCAGCGCGGCCCCACCGCATGAATAATCCAACGCGCGAGCAAATCAAAACCCCACGCCCCCATGTCGCCGCCTGTGGGGCACGGAGCGATCCTGCGGCACGCCGCCTGCAGCTGCTCATAGCCCGCGGCAGAGAAGATCGCACCGCACACGCCGCCGCCTGCGATCAGCCCCTCGTTCGCAGCATTGACAACGGCGTCAACGTCCAACCGAGCGATATCGGACCTCACGATAGAAAACGGCATGCCAGCTCTCCCCTCTAGACCCCACGACAATTAGTTAGGTACCCTATGTGACAAAATAAACCTGTCGACTTTTTGTCACGGACTAGATGACGGTAACGCGGCCCTGGTTGCCTACGATGCCACGCGTCTCGGCCAAAAGCGGGATCGACTTGGCATTCACGCGCACGGGAATCTCGGCACGCATGGTTTGACCATCTGCCTGCTCCACAAACAGCTCCACGCGGTCGCCACCGGGGTTGGCCGCAAACACCGCAGCCAAGCGGCTCATGTTGCCCTGGCTAAAGCGATTGGAAGGAATCATTACCTCAAAGACCTTGGGCCGATTGCTCTCCTCGGTAAGCTCCAGCGGCATGACCTCCACAGCGATGATCTGATCGCCGCGGTCGCTGCGCTCGAGCTTGCCGCGCACGCGAATAAACGCGTCGGAAAGCACAGCACCTGTCTCGGGGTCGGTCTCACCATACAAAAACTCCTCGGCAGCCTCGAACACCTTGGGGAACATGATGACGCTGGCCTCGCCTTCCATGTCCTCAAGCTGCACCTTTGCCATGGCGGCACCCTTCTTGGTGACCATCTTTTGCACGCTTGCGACCATGCCCGCAAACCAATAGGGCTTGCCTTCGGGAATCTCGACGTTGACCATGCCCTCACCTGTGGGGCTCATGCGTTCCACACCGGTATCGATCTGCGAAAGCGAGAACTCGCGCGCCTTTCCAAGCGCATACTCAAAGGGGCGCAGCGGGTGGTCGGAAACGTAGATGCCCAAGACCTCACGCTCGAACGAGAGCTTCATATGGCGGTCCCACTCCTGGCCGTCGGGCTCGGGAACCTGAATCTCAAAGCCGGAGCCCTCCACATCGCCAAACATGTCAAAAAGCGACGTCTGCCCCGACGCACGATCCTTTTGACGCTTAGCCGCCGAGTCGATGATGTTCTCGGGGTTGTTCTTGTCCACGAACGTCATGAGCTGGCGGCGCGGATAGCCCGTCGAGTCAAAGCCGCCTGCCTTGATGAGAGCCTCGATAACGCGACGGTTGACCTTGCTCGAATCCACGCGGTCCACCAGGTCGTGCAGGTTTTTGTAGGGGCCGTTCTTGGTGCGCTCCTCGATGATGACCTCTGCCACGCCCTCGCCCACGCCGCGGATACCCGCGAGGCCAAAGCGCACGCCGTCCTTGGTTGCGGTGAACTCGATACCTGATTCGTTGACATCTGGCGGAAGCACGGCGATGCCGTCGTGACGGCAGGCCGAGACGTAATGCACGATCTTCTCGGTCTTGCCGGTATAAGAGGTAAGCACGGCCGCCATGTACTCGTTGGGATAGTGAGCCTTGAGCCAGGCCGTCTGCATAACGAGAATGGCGTACCCGGCAGAGTGCGACTTGTTGAAGGCGTAGGAGGCGAACTCCAAAACGTCATCCCAAATCTTTTGCGCGGTCTCCCTCTTGTAGCCGTTTTTGACGGCGCCGTTCATCCAATGGTCGTAGGTGGTCTCGTCCGAACCGTCCTCCCAGTGCATGACCGTAGAGGTAAGCAGCTTGATCTTCTTCTTGGCCACGGGCTTACGGATACGCGAGTCGGACTCGCCCTTGGAGAAGCCGCACATCTCGACGGAGATGAGCATAACCTGCTCCTGATAGACCATGGTGCCGTAAGTCTCGCCCAGAATGTCGTCCAGACGCGGGTCGTAGGAAACCGCCGGTTCCTTGCCATTCATACGGTTGATGTAGGAGGAGACCATGCCTGCACCAAGAGGACCCGGGCGATACAGGGCGATCAATGCCACGACGTGCTTGTACTCGGTGGGCTTCATGTTCTTGATAGTGGCGGTCATGCCGGCGGATTCGACCTGGAACACGCCGGCAGTATGGCCCGAACCCATAAGCTTGAAGATCTCGGGGTCATCGAACGGAATGGTATCGGGGTCGATATCGATACCGAAGTTTGCCTTGATATTGGCTTTGGCCTTAGAGATAACGGTGAGGGTGCGAAGACCCAGGAAGTCCATCTTGAGCAGGCCCATGTCGGCAACCGTATGGCCTTCGTACTGGGTGATCTCGACGCCGCCCTTGGTATCGAGCTTCGTGGGCACGTGCTCGTTCACCGGGTCGCGGCAGATCAGAACAGCGCAGGCATGCACGCCCTCGCCGCGCGTGAGGCCCTCGATGGAAAGTGCCGTGTCGATGATGCGGCGCGCGTCCTCGTCGTTCTTGTAGGCATCGGCAAAATCGGGGTTGTAGAGCTCCTCTTTACCTGGCTGCTGCTCAAGTACCTGGCGCAGCTTGGTAGAGGGGTCACTCGACACCATCTTGGACAGGCGCTGGCCCACGTACACAGGGTAATCGAGCACGCGGGCAGAGTCGTTGATGGCCTGCTTTGCCTTGATGGTCGAGTAGGTGATGACGTGGGTGACCTTCTCGGGACCGTAGAGCTGACGCACGTGCTCCACGACCTCGAGGCGACGCTCATCGTCGAAGTCCATATCGATATCGGGCATCTCGGTACGCTGCGGGGACAGGAACCTCTCGAACATCAGGCCGTTCTCCAACGGGTCAAACGAGGTGATGTTCATAGCGTAGGCAACGATGGCGCCTGCGGCCGAGCCACGGCCCGGGCCAACGCCGATGCCGTTTTCCTTGGCCCATTTAACGTACTCGGCAACGATCAGGAAGTAGGCGGCAAAGCCCTTGTCGCAGATAACCTTGTATTCGTATTCGAAGCGCTCCTTGATAGACACGCCGTTGATGGAGCGCGTCTCCCAATCCTCGCCGTAATACTTGCGCAGGCCCTTCTCGCACTCACGGCGAAACTGGCTCTCGTGCGTCTCGCCCGGGTCAAGCAGTGGGAAGCGCGGCAAGATGATGGAATCCCAGTCAAGCTCAACGTCGCACTTCTCGGCGATCTCGAGCGTGTTGTCGATGGCTTCTTGGCAATACGGGAAGAGCGCGCGCATCTCTTCCTCGGTCTTCATGTAAAACTCGGAGCCCGTCATGCGAATGCGGTTGGGGTCGTCGATCTTGGAGCCCGTGCCAATGCACATCATCACGTCCTGGATGGGAGCATCCTCGCGCGTAAGGTAATGGAAGTCGTTGGTGGCAATAACCTTCACACCGATCTGCTGGGCAATCTCGATGAGATTATGAGACAGCTGCTCGTCGGTCATACCGTTGTCGGTGGTGATGCCGTGCTCCTGGATCTCGATGTAAAAATCGCCGGGGTCGAAGAGGTCGCGCAGGGTTGTTGCCCACGATACGGCGCCGGCCATGTCGCCGCGGTCGATGCAGCGCGGAATGATGCCGGCGATACAGGCGGAGCTGCAGATAAGGCCCTTTGCATGGCGGCGCAGATTGTCCAGGGTCACGCGCGGCTTGTAGTAAAAGCCCTGCACGGCGGCCTCAGAGACCGTCTGCATCAGGTTGACGTAGCCCTCTTGGTTCTTGGCGAGCAAAATCATGTGGTAGAGCTCGGGCTTGCGATCGCGCGCAAGGGTGTCGTCGGGAGTGAAATAGACCTCGCAGCCAAAGATGGGCTTGATGACGGGCGCGGGCTTGAGCTCGTCGATGTTACCCTGCTTGTCCCACAGCTCCATATCCTTGTGGTACTGCTCCCAGCCCTGAGGGTTCTCCTCGCGGTCGGGCTCTTCCAGCTCATCGCGACGGCCCTTCTCCAAGAAGGCTTTGTCGTGGCTCCATACCTTGTAATCGGGCGCGTTATGGTTCACCGCATCGCAGGCGAGCGCCAGCTCGGGAACGCCGTACATGTAGCCGTGGTCGGTGATGGCAACGGCAGGCATGCCCAGGTCGACGGCGCGCTTCACCATGTCTGAGATGCGCGTTGCCCCGTCGAGCATCGAGTACTCGGTATGGTTATGAAGGTGAACGAAGGCCATGTGAAGCAACTCCCTGATATGCGTGGCGGCAAGCGTATGTGCGTGATTATCTCTGCTCGAAGCATTCTACCGCACGCCCCAGACACGCACCGAGCCGCCCGTGCCACCCCAGAAAGCCCCATAGTTTGTTCGACTCGAAGAAAGCCTATGGCGCGCCGCTGCGACCGCCGTGGCGCCACGGTAGCGCCGTATAATGGCCCCAGCACACACGACCTTGCAGGAGGAACCTTGAAAGTCATCGTCTACACCGACGGCGCCTCGCGCGGCAACCCCGGACACGGAGGCTACGGCGCCGTACTGCGCTACACCTCCCCTTCCGGCAAGGAGCACGTGCTCGAGCTCTCTTGCGGCTACGAGCGCACCACCAACAACCGCATGGAACTCATGGGCGTCATCGCCGCGCTCGAGGCCCTCAAGCGCCCCTGCGAGGTAGAGCTGCACTCCGACTCGCAGTACGTGGTGAACGCCTTTAACAAAAACTGGATTGCCGGCTGGCAGGCGCGCGGATGGAAGACCGCGGCCAAAAAACCGGTGAAGAACCCCGATCTTTGGAAACGCCTGATTGCAGCCAAGGAGCCGCATGACGTTACCTTCCTGTGGGTCAAGGGACATGCGGGCCACAAGTATAACGAGCGCTGCGACGAGCTTGCCACCGTCGCTGCCGATAAAGGCCCGCGCATCGTCGATACCGGCTTTGTAGAGGGCGACGTAGACTGACACAACGCCGCCGGCGAGCCCCGAGGCGGTATTATGGGAACAAACTTCGCCAAACCACAGGAGGCGCAATATGCTTCGCATCGCAACCATCGGAACGAGCCCCATCACCGAGAACTTCATCGAAGCGCTGGGCGCAAACGACCGCGCCGTCTTTGCTGGTGCGCAGTCACGCGATGCCGAGCGCGCGCATGCCTTCACGCAGGAGCACGGCGGTAAGCATGGCTACTCCTCGGTGGAAGAGCTCGCCGCCGACCCCTCAATCGACGCGGTCTACATCGGCAGCCCCAATGCCTGTCATGCACCTCAGGCGCTTGCACTCATCAGCGCCGGCAAGCACGTGCTGGTAGAGAAATCCTTCTGCTCAAACCGCCGCGAGGCCCAAGAGGTCTTCGACGCCGCCGAGCGTGCGAACGTTGTTGCGCTCGAGGCGATGCGCCCCCTGCATGATCCGGCCTATTATCAGTTTAAGGACGCCCTCGAGCAGATCGGGCGCATCCGGCGCGCCACCATCCGCTTTGGCAAGTACTCCTCGCGCTACGACGATATCCTCGCGCATCGTCACACCAACATCTTTGACTGCAATATGGCATCTGGCGGCCTTATGGATATGGGCGTCTACAGTGTGGAGCCCATGATCGACCTTTTGGGCGCACCCGAGACCATCGCCTTCGCCCCCATTTTCATCGATGCGCAAGCCCAAGACATCACCCACGGCCCCATCGACGCTGCGGGAACCATCATGTGCACCTACCCGGGCGCCGTGGCGACACTCCACTATTCCAAGTTCACGCAGGACTTCTCGCCCGTGCAGATTGAGGGCGAACGCGGCACCATCACGCTCGATTCCATCTCCATGCCCAGCCATATGCGCATCGATATGATGGGCGTGGCTGTACGCATGGCAGCCAGGACCCGTGCGAGCTCAGGCAGCACCGAAGAAATGGACCTGCCGCAGACGGATAACAGCATGTGCTACGAACTTGCCGATTTCATCCATGCGGTGGAGCAAGTGCAGGCAGGCACGCCAGCACCTGAGGCGGCATGCGGGGATCGCGGTACCACGGCGCATTTCCGCGATCTCACCCTCGCCACCATGGACGTGATGGACCGGGCTCGCGCACAGGCGGGCATTGTCTTTCCCGCAGACCGCACGGGCACCCAAGCCTAAGCGCAAGCACCCATCGCCTGCGAAGGAGAGATTCGCCATGAAGTTCCTCGGCAAATTCCGCCGCCTGACCGGACCGGACGGCAGCAAGAAAATCACCCGCAGCGCACTCGAATGCGAGGTCACGCAAAAGCTGCGCGAACGCGGCGCTGCGGGCGACTTCTCTCCTGTTCGCTGGGGCTTGCACTATACGGGTACGGTTCAAGGTGTCGGTTTTCGCTGGACCACGCAAAACATCGCGCGCGAGCGCCATCTCACCGGTTGGGTGATCAATCGCGAGGACGGATCGGTAGATATGGAGCTGCAGGGGCCGAGCGTGCAGATATCGGCACTGATGGACGACCTGCAAGACTGCTATGCCGGCTGGGGCGCAAACATCTGCCTTTCTGCCGCGCGCGAGCTTAAGCTGGAAGATACCGAAGGCTCCTTTGAGGTGCACGTCTAGCCTCACCGCCATCCAAAAAGTTATTAGGAATCAATCGCAATTATTTGATATAGTTGCGGTAGTTAACCATGCACGGGTAAGGAGGCGGCACCGCATGCAACGCAGAAACACCAAGCAGCGCACGCTGATTTTGGACATCGTTCGCGCCCACGGCGACCACCCCACCGCCGAGGATATCTACCGCGACGTTCACGAGCAAAATCCCAAAGTGAGCCGCGGCACCGTATATCGCAACCTCAACCTGCTGGAAGAGACGGGCGATATCATCAGTATCGAAGTGCCGGGTGGCAATCGCTTTGACCGTCGCTGCGACCCGCACGCGCACGTGATCTGCTGCAGCTGCGGCGCCGTCTGCGACGCCATGGTAGAGCATGACCACACGCTCGATGGCATGGTCGAGAGGCAAACGGGCTACATAATCACGCGGCACGAGACCCTTTTCTACGGTATCTGCCCCAGCTGCCAGGAAGAGAAAACCCAAAACGAGGATGCCCAAGCAACCGCCTAGGCAAATCCCTAGATAAGGCCAAAGTGCTTGCAGGCGTTCCAGATGCCGTCGTTATCCATGTCGTCGGTCACATAATCCGCGCGCTCACGCACCAGGTCCCACGCATTTCCCATGGCAACGGAGCATCCGCACTCGTCAAACATCGTTAGATCGTTCTCGCCGTCACCAAAGGCGATGGCCTCCTCGGGAGCAATGCCGTAGCGCTCGAACGTGGCGACGATCCCCGTGCCCTTGCCGCCTTCTTCCGGAATCACATCGCAAAAAAGCGGCGTCCAGCGCGTGGTGCGCACGTGAGTTGCAGCCTCGCGCACCAGATGCTCTTCGGGAGTGTCGACGATCGCGCAGAACTGATACACAGCAGTGCCCTTGAGCCGAGAGATGTTGTTTGCCTTGGTGGAAAGCCCCAGCTTGGTGGCAAAATCCTCGGTACGCGCGTTGGTACGGCTCAAGAAGCTTTCCGTGCGCGTAAGGGCATAGACGTCAAAGATCCCCGCCTCCACAGCACCAATGATGCCGTCCGCGTCTTGCGAGTCGATGGGACAATCGCGATAGTCGCCCTCGTTGTCAAAGCAAAGCTGACCGTTAAAGCAGATATAGGAGTCAAAACGGCCCTTGATGCACGGCGGCAGCTCAAACGAGCCACGGCCCGTAGCAAGAACCGTCCGGATACCGTTTGCCTGAAGCTGCGTCAGAGCCTGCTTGGTGGATTCGAGCATCTTGTGCGACGAATTAAGCAGCGTTCCATCGACATCGAAAAAGGCGGCTTTGATCATGGGACCCGGCTTTCTTGGTTCTAGGGATTTTCAGCCCCACATTGTAGCAAAACGGGTGCTCTGTCCCATCGGCGAGCTCTCCCCCCGGTCCCGGAATCGGGCTTCGCAGGCTTCCGGAACCGGGGGGAGAGCCCGCCTTGCAATCGCGGCCCGTCGGGGTTTGGTGGCGGAAGAAAGGGATGGTGCGCCACGGTGACGGGGCGGCGCTGCAATCCACATCGCAAATGAAGCAGAAAATCCCATTTAGAACGGGCTAGGTGCCGTCTAAATGGGATTTTCTGCTTCATTTGGGAGAGCGGGATGCGAGGCGTAGGCCACAACGCCAAAGACTCGCCAAGGGCTCGATTAGATGTGCTGGTAGACGTGCTCGACTTCGGCGATATAGAGCGTGTGATGGTCGCGCTGGGGATAGTTTTGCTCGTCTACAGATGCATCGACAAAGCATTCGGGCTTGATGGTATCGGCGTAGAGCTTGCGGCAAACAAAGACGAGGTCTGCCTGCTCATAGGTGGTGGTGCCATCTAGCTGCACCGGCGAGAAGCCAACCTCGGCGATCTTATCGCCATCGCGGCCCGACTTTGTTCCCAAGACGCTCAGCGCCTGCTTGTATTGCGAATCGAAAAAGGAAAGCGTGAAGTGGTCGTTCGCGTCGACAAACTTCTTGGTGTAGCGCTGTGGACGAATATAGATCGTCACCACGGGCTTGTTCCAGATGGTGCCCATGCCGCCCCAGCTCACCGTCATGGCGTTGGACGCGTCCGCGTTGCCGGCAGCCACAAGCCCCCATTCCTTGTCAAGCTTGATAAAGGGATTGAGCGAGACCTCGCCGAGCGGAAGTTCCTTGAACGCCATGGTTGTCCTCCATGTATTGAAAACGGGGCAGTACGGACGAACCCCATACTACCCAGCATGACATCAACTGATACCAAAAAGGCAAGCGTTACTGTTCGGGCTCAAAATACGCAAGCGCGATGGCGCCCGGTCCTACATGAGTACCAATGGTTGCACCCACAGTATGCACCGGCAACTCGTCGCCTGGATACGCTTCCCACAGCGCCCGGCTATCGTGAATGTACTTTTGAAGCAAGGCGTCCGAAAGGCCCGCGTAGCCCAGGGCAACCGGCATGGAGAAGTCGATACCGCGGCTCGCCTCGATCTGCTGGTTGAGCAAATTGCGGCCGTTCTTGGAGCCACGCGCACGGCCGAGCATCTTGACCTCGCCGTTCTCGATGGTGATGACGGGCTTGATAGAGAGCATCTCGCCAAAAGCCCCTGCCGCAGCCGAAATACGACCGCCGCGGCGCAGGTACTCGAGGGTATCCAAAAGGCCGATGACCACAACGCGCTCACGCGCTGCCTCAACACGAGTGGCGATTTCTTCGACGCCAAGACCTTTCTTCGCCAGGCCCAGCGCATACTCAACCAAGATGCGCTCGCTCACGGTAACGTGGCCGGAGTCGACCACGCGCACGGGCGACGATGCCTCGGAGGCCGCCATGCAAGCACTCTGATACGTGCCCGAAAGCTTTGCCGAAAGCGTGATGATCAGCGGTTCGAACCCGTCGTGCTCGGCACGCTCGATCGCCTGCGCAAAGGCATAAGGGTTCACCTGACCGGTCTTGGGCAGCTCGTCGCCCTCAACCAGCAGCTCATAAAAATGCTCGTGCGAAAGGTCCACGCCATCTGCGTAGACGGTCGAGCCAAAGGTGATGGAAAGAGGCAGGACATCGAGCTGCGGATTATCCGCCCCCACGATGTCGCAGCCAGAATCGGTGATGATACGTACAGCCATGCGGCGATGCCTTCCTGCTTGGAAGGGAGCCTACCTGTCCTCGCGCGAAATCGTGCGCAGGCGCCCCAGCACAGAGCGAAGCGATGCGTACATCTGCTCGCGCTCTTCGTCACTTTGGGCGGCATACACCTCGTCGAGCACGCGAGTGATGGCGACATCGGCACCCTGTGCGCTCTTTCGACCGCGCTCGGTGAGCACCACGGCGGCACGGTAACGCGTCGTGGCACCCTGCTCTGCCTGAACCTCCACAAAGCCCTCGCGCTCCATGCGCGCGAGCGTGCGCGAGACGGCGGCGCGCGTCACGCTGGCTGCACGCGCAAGCTCGGCTCCGGTCATGCCCTGCGGGTGCTTGCCCAAGTAGTACAGACACATGATGTCGGCACCGGTGAGCCCCAGTTTGGCGCTCTCCACGCTCTTGATGCGCGTCACCTCTTTGTTGATGGCCGCGATGAGCCCCGTAAAGTCCTCAAAGCGCGCCTCGTCCCGAGATGCCGTATCCACGTGTCCCTCCCCTAGTTCAAATTGACAGCTCACCATTGTATGACTGCGTGTTAACAGGTCAACAACTCCCACAGCAGGCACATAACCTACGCACGCGGGCCGGCGTTGCGAACGGAATCCGGCAGATGCGGATAGCGCTTCTCAAAGTTCTCGCAGAACATAGCTGCCAGCTCGTGGGCAGAAGAATCGTAGAGCGACGCGCTCTTCCAGTAGGTGCGGGGCACAAGAATGGCGTCGGGCACACCATGGCACGTCACCGGAATATCGACGTTGAAAATCTCGTCATGGATGAAATCGGCCTCCTCGATGGTCCCATCAAGTGCACGTGCTACAAGAGCGCGCGTATAGGCAAGCTCGATGCGATGACCGTGGTCAAAGTCTCCGCCTATCCAGCCGGTGTTGACCAAGTAGACGCGCGTATCGCTGCGACGCAGGCGCTCGCCAAGCATGTCGGCATAGACCATAGGATCGAGCGGCATAAACGGCTCGCCAAAAAGGGCCGAGAAGGTGGGCTGCGGTCGGGTGATGCCTTGCTCCGTTCCGGGTGTCTTGGAGGTAAAGCCTGTCACAAAGTGATACATCGCCCCCTCGGGAGTAAGGCGTGAGATGGGCGGAAGTACGCCAAAGGCATCGCAGGTGAGGAAGAGAACCACGTTAGGGTTAGGGCTCACGCCACGCGTCCAGGCATTGGCGATGTGCTCGATGGGATAGGCGACACGCGTGTTTGCCGTGATGGAAAGGTCGTCGTAGTCGGGATCGCGATTCTCGTCGAGCACGACGTTTTCGGCCATGGCGCCAAAGCGGATGGCCTGGTAGATCTCGGGCTGACTGTACTCGTCCATGCCGTCACATTTGGCATAGCAACCGCCCTCGATATCAAAAACGCCCACATTGCTCCAACCGTGCTCGTCGTCACCGATCAAAAGGCGCGTAGGGTTGGCCGAAAGCGTGGTCTTACCCGTGCCCGAAAGGCCAAAGAACACGGCCGTGGCGTGGCTGATGGGATCCATGCTCGCCGAGCAATGCATGGGCAACACGTTATCCTCAAGCGGCAACAGGTAGTTCATCACCGAGAAGATGCTCTTCTTGATCTCGCCGGAAAAACCGGTGCCCGCGATAACGATCATGCGCTCGGTAAAGTTGATGAGGACGGCGGCCTTGGAACGCACGCCATCGCGCTCGGGGTCGCACTCATAGCCGGGCGCCACCATCACACGGAAGTCCGGCTCCTCGAAGTTCACGTGCTCGCGCACACGCGGCCGCACAAGCATCTGCTTGATGAAAAGCGCCTGGCTCGCACGCTCGCACGCCACAAAGAACGTACGCGCATAGTTGCGGTCGGCACCGGCAAGGCCGCAGGTGATAAAGAGGTCGCGCCGAGAAAGATAGGCCGCTACGCCATCGCGTACGCGCTCGTAGACATCTTGGCTAATGGGCGCATTTGTTTGCCCCCACGCGATCTTGTCGTGAACCTCGGGCGTGTCGACGATAAAACGGTCCTTGGGCGAACGGCCCGTGTAGGCGCCCGTTTTGATAACGAGGGCGCCGTTTGACGCAAGCTCGCCCTCATCGCGACGAATGGCATGCTCTACCAGGGAAGCTACAGGAAGGTCCACATAGCGGGCGGGTTCGGCGCCAGCCGCAGCCTCCCCGGTTATGCCACATGTGGTCAAAACCTGATCGAGCGCTGCCTTCTTCATCCAAACCACCCTCTCCACGTCGCGCACGGGGCGCGTTATTGCTCAAAGTGCTCCTTTGGGTGTACTCCAAGTACGCGGCGGGCGGCACCACATCTCGGCGAGGCGCTGGCCGCGCTAGGCGAACGCATCGCATGGCCCCTCGCATGCCCAGGAGCTGCAACGCGCGCCCCAAGGCATACGCCGAATTCGCAAGACCGCGGCACATCGCACCTCGGGCAAGCCTCCTTGACATACAAAAGCAGACCCGCCCTCGATGCGCTTGCGCGCAAATCGAAGACGGGCCTGCCAAAGAAACGGTAAAACAAGCTGTACGGCTTAAAGCACCAGCCCCGCACCGGCCAGCGCAAGGATGCTCATGAGCACAAGGAAGGCAATGCCATAGGGAATGATCGCGCGCATGAGCTCGGCATCCTTTCCTACCACGCGTACCGAGGCAAGGCCAATGGCGAGAGACTGCGGAGAGAGCATCTTACCCGCCGAGACGCCCAGCATGTTAAGGGCAACCATCCAGTACGGGTCGGTGCCCAAGGCGTCTGCCGCCTGCTTTTGCACCGGGCCAAAAAGCATTGCCGAAGACGTGCCGGAACCCGTGACAAACGTGCCCACGGCACCGATCCACGGGGCGATGAACGGATACGCCGCACCCGCAACGCCAATGCAAAAAGCCGAGATGGACGAGATCATGCCCGAATAGCCCATCACCTTGGCGCAGCCGAGGACAGAGAGCATGGTGATGACCGTCGGCATCATCTGCTTGACGGTAGCGCCCAGAACCTCAAGCATCTGCGCGGGACGCGCACCCTGGATAAAGCCGCCCACGATGGCCGCAAGGAAAATCCAAATGCCCGGTGTGTTGACCCACATAAAGGAAAGCGTGCCCGGGTTCTTGCCGCTAAAGACCTGAACGCTCGAGGAAAGCGGAGCCAGTGCGGAGTTCACAAACGGCACGAGCTTCGAGGTACCCATAAGCAAGATGAAAATAAGAATGAAGCAAGACCATGCACGAAGGGCGCCGCCCAGCGTAAGCGCCTCGTGCGGCTCCACGGCAACATGGAAGCGCTTGTCGAGCTTGCCAGAGTGCTCGGCACGCATGGCAAGCAGCGCCGTAACCGCAAGCGCACAGATGGAACCCACGACCACAGAAAGCTCCGGACCCACAAAGGCGGCAACCGCCATGGTGGGAAGCGCAAAGGCCAGACCAGCGGCAAGGGTGGGCACAACAACGCCGCGCAGGCGGTCGGCGACGCTCGCGCCCTCGACCTTACCCGCAACAAGCACGATCAAAAACGGGGCGACGATGTAGAACGGAGCAAGCTGCACCATCTGAACAAAGGCAAGATGAGCCGAGTCGAGACCCACAAGGCCCGCGAGAGAGACGGTGGGAATGCCAATGGAGCCGTACGGCGTGGGCACGCCGTTGGCAAGCAGGCACAGCAGCACGGCGGGGATGGGGGCAAAACCCAGGCCCGCAAGCATGCTCGCGGGAATCGCGGCGGCGGTACCAAAGCCCGCCATGCCCTCCATAAAGCCGCCAAAGCACCAAGCGATGAGCAGCGCGAGCAGACGACGGTCGCTCGAAATGGAGGTGATCATGCCGCCGATGACATCCATGGCACCCGTCTTCACGCACAGGTTATAGGTAAAGACCGCGGCGATGATAACAAGGACGATGGGCCACAGGGCCATGAGGAAACCCTCGAGGCTTGCGGTGGCAACTTGATCGGCGGGAAGCTTCCACACCCCCAGCGCCAACACGCACGAAAGGACAAACGATCCAATCGCGGCCTTCCAGGCCGGCCACTTAAACACGAGCAGGACAACGACGAGCCACAAAATCGGCACGAGCGCAAGCACAAAGGCTATGGCATCCATAGGTATAAACTCCCTAATGAACTTGTTTCGACAGTACGCTGAGTGTCGGATCCGGTTCAAAAGATCCGGTTCAAAAGGATACCGAAATAATTTCGATAGCGCCTCGAAATCATGCCGAGAAACAGAGTTGACACGTTTGAAGCGCTATAATCGACCCAACAAACACAAGGGAGGTCTCGAGCGTGGCACTCCGCCCGAAGCAAAACGAACGACAAACGAACCGCAAAGCATCGAGCGGCAGACGCGTCGCCGCACGACCGGGCGCTGCAGGCGCCGGCAACAGGCAGCACAGACGCAACCGTCCGCCCTCCCCTCTTGCACGCCTTGTAAACCAATGGTGGAACCGCCTGATTGGCGCTATCTACGAGGGGTCCCTTTCCGAGCAGGAAGCAGAATACGAATCCGGCTCCACCGGGCGCGACTACATCTGGAACACCGTGGGCACAAGCATCTGGGGCATGGTCTTCCCGCTGCTTACCATTGTATGCACGCAGCTCGTGGGCGCCGAGCAGGCGGGCATGTTCTCCATGGCCTTTGTGACGGGCACGCTTTTGATGATTCTTTCGAACTTTGGCGTGCGCACCTTCCAGGTATCCGACATCGACGAGGCCACCTCGTTTTCCTCCTATCAGCTCAATCGCTGGCTCACCTCGCTTCTGGCGCTCCTCGTTGGCATCGCCTATTGCATGCTGCGCGCCTACGACGCGGCGATGCTCACGCTCTCTATGGGCATCTATGTATATAAGATCGTCGACGGCATGGCCGATGTCTACGAGGGACGTCTGCAGCAGGCAGACAAGCTCTACCTTGCAGGCATGAGCCAGGCGCTGCGCTCGGTTGCCGTGGTCGCGATCTTTAGCGTGATGCTTTTCATCACGCGCAGCCTACCTGTGGCCTGCGTCGCCGCGGGCGTGGTGGCCGTGCTCTCCCTTGTATTCATGACGTTTCCGCTGTCGCTGCTCGAAACGGAGAAATCTGGCCCGTGGCGCATGCGCGAGGTGGGCGGACTCTTTCGCCAGTGCTTCCCGCTCTTCTCGACGCTTTTCCTGTTCAACCTTATTGAGAGCTGCCCCAAGTTTGCCATGGAAAGCATGATGGGCTACGACGCACAGCTCTATTTCAGTGCACTGTTCTTTCCTGCGCAGGCGATTTTACTCGCCGTGGGCTTTGTGTACAAGCCGCAGCTCCTGCGCCTGGCAAGCATCTGGTCGAACCCGCGCAGGCGTCGCCGCTTTGACCTTATCATGCTTGCCGTGCTGGCCGTTGTGGTTGTGCTCACGCTCGCCGTCATCGCCTTTATGGGTTGGATTGGCATCGGCATCATGAGCTTTATGTACGGTATCGACTTTACCGAGTACCGCATGCTCGCGTTTCTCATGGTGGCCGCCGGCGGCCTTACCGCGGCAATCGACTTTTTGTACCAGATCATCACCGTGCTGCGCCACCAGGACCTGGCAACCAAGCCGTACCTTATCTCGTTTGGCGCGGCAATCGTGCTCTCAATCGTGCTGGTGCGCATCTTTGGCCTGCTGGGTGCCGCGCTGAGCTACCTTCTGGTGATGGCATTGCTGCTCGTTTTGCTCACACTGCAGTACGTGCGCATCCGCGGCATCATCTCGCGCACCACTGGCGACCCGTTCGCGCGCAGGCCGCACTACAAGTAGCCGGGAACACGGCCCAAACTACTCTCCCTCGGCGATGTCCCCGTACCACACGTGGCGATCGTCCAGACGCATCACGCCCACGCGGCCAACGCCTGCGCCCGCCGCAGCGGAGCAATCGATAGCAAGATGGTCGGCCACGCCGCCGGTATCATGCGTGGGCCCCACCTCAACCATGCAGCCCAGGCCGTCCTTATTGCAGCCCGTGCCGCACATGTTTGCGGCATAGCGGAACAGCAAACTCGAAGGCGTGTGCCCCGCAATCACCACGGGGCCTCGCCCGTCAGGGCCCACAAGCCCTGTGGGCACGCCCCAAAAGGCCTCGCGAATCCAAAGAAGATCCTCTTCATCCTGAGCCGCCATGGCCTGACGCAGCACATCAATGGGAACATCCGCATAGCCGTCCTCGCCGGTATAGCCCGCACCCGCGAGCCAGCACGTAAAAGCCCTGGGCTCTATGCCAGCATGCGCCAACAGGTATGCCCTATCCCCCACTTCAATCGCATCGGATAGCGGCAGCTCGCGAATCCACTCGATAACGGCGCGATACTCCGCGACGGGCAGGGCGTCAAACTGGGCGGACGTGGTATAGCCACCGTTTCGCTCCCAGGTAAAGATATCCATCTGACTTCCGCGCTCGATGGCGTTGAGCATCAGGCGCTCGTGGTTGCCCATCAAAACATGAACGTTGGGCAAGCTTCGCACCAGATTGATGACGCCCACCGGCTCCGGACCGCGATCGATCATATCGCCCAGCACGTACACGGTATCGTCCGCACCGGGGGCGGCCTGCTCGAGCGCTTGGTCGAGGGCGCGCAGATGCCCGTGGGCATCGGAGGTGATATACGTCGCCATATGGGGCACCATCCTTAAACGTCAACTTGAACGTTATTGTATACGCACAAGGGCAGGTTGACAAAGTTTGAGGTATATCCAGTTGAGAGTTCATGACGATGGCGCCAGATGGGTGTGCCAGCGGTTTTCAATCGACCATCTGGGTAGGATTAAAAGCGTTGGACTGTATCGCCCTGGCAGCGACCTCGCTGCATCGCTCGAAAGACGAGACCGCATGAACATGATTCTGCTCTTTGTAGGCGCCGTTATCATCGCCTGCATCCTACTCAAGCCCATCGCGGCAAAACTTCCCTTCCCCACGCTGCTCATCTTTATCGCCCTCGGCATGTTCTTGGGAAGCGGTGGGCCGCTGCACATCAGCTTTAACGACTTCAAGGCAACCGAGAGCGTCTGTACCGCAGCCCTCATCTTCATCATGTTCTACGGTGGCTTTAACACCAACATCGAGCGTGCGCGCCCGGTGGCCGCCCCCGCCGTCTTGCTCTCCACCGCAGGCGTAGTGATCACCGCCGGCCTCACCGCGGTGTTTGCCCATGTTGCTTTGCACTTTGACTGGCCGCTGGCGCTCCTTTTGGGCTCCGTCATCTCGTCCACCGACGCCGCAAGCGTTTTCTCCGTCCTGCGCGAGCACCGGCTTTCGCTCAAGAGCGGCACCGACTCGCTGCTCGAGGTCGAGTCTGGCTCCAACGACCCGCTCGCCTACATGCTCACTGCCGTGTTTAGTGCCCTGGCGCTAGGCGAGGCCGTCAACCTGCCCGTGCTCATCGCGCAGCAGATTGTCTTTGGCACCGCGTTTGGCTTGGCGTTTGGCTGGGTTGGCATGAAGCTTGCCTGCCGCATGAACCTCGAGTCTCAAAACGAGACCATCGTGCTTATCGCCATCGCGCTGCTCTCGTTTGCGGTACCCAGCCAGCTGGGGGGCAACGGATTTCTCTCCGTGTACCTGGCGGGCATCGTACTGGGCGCCTCGGATATTCCCTCCAAGCGCGAGATGGTACATGTCTTTGACGTGCTCACCGAGATGGCCGAGATGGCGATTTTCTTTTTGATTGGCCTTTTGGTAACCCCCGCCCGCCTGCCAGAAGCCATTCTGCCGGCGCTGGGGCTTGTGCTCTTCATGCTTTTTATTGGCAGGCCGGTAGCGGTATGCGCGATCATGCCGCCGCGGCGCGGAAGGTTGGGGCAGATTGGCCTGGTGTCCTGGGCGGGCCTGCGCGGTGCCGCCTCGGTGGTCTTTGCTCTGTTCACCGTGGTGTCTGGCGTTCCGGGCAGTCGTGACCTTTTTGATCTGGTGTTTATGGTCGCCATCATCTCCATCGTGATGCAGGGCTCGCTTTTGCCCGCCGTGGCCAAACGTCTAAAGATGATTGACGAGGCAGGCGACGTAGGCCGCACCTTTAACGACTACCAGGAGGAGACCGACCTCTCGTTTATCAAGCTCAAGGTAGACGCCGGGCACCCCTTTGCCGGGCGCAGTCTGGCGCAGATCGGCGAGGCAGCAAGCATGCTCGTCGTCTTGATATTGAGGCATGGCGCCGAGCCCGTTATCCCCAACGGCGACACCGTAATCGAGACGGGCGACCTGCTTGTGCTTGCCGCGCCCACCTTTGAGGAGCGTGCCGGGGTCTCGCTGCGTGAGCATCACATTGGCGAGCATCATCACTGGGCGGGATGTGCCCTGCACGAGCTTCCACACGGGGGACGACGCTTTATCGTCGTGCTGCTCAAGCGCGAGGGCGAGACGATCATTCCCAACGGCGATACGCAATTGCTGCCGGGAGACGACGTGGTCATAGCCACTCTGGGATAGAAAGACGGGGCGGCGGGCGATTAAGTTTTGCCCGCCGCCTCCGTTGCGTTAGCGCACGTTTATGTCCAGCTCTTGCGCGATACGCAAGAGCTCCTGGGGGTCCGCATGCTCAATGCGCGCAAGGTCTATGAGCGCCGGCCCCGTCCCTGCCGCGAACGCCGTGCCGCAGTAGTCCATCAAAAAGGCGCGCAGGCCCTCGAAGTCAAGATTGTCGTCGTCGGTGTATGACATGGCTGGGAGCCTCTTCCTACGTTGGGTTGCTGGTTTTCATTCTAGTTCTGCCTTAGGCTCTGATGTATACTATCACTACAGTGATATAGGAGGAAACATGGAGCTGTGGCACGGGTCGGAAGAGATAGTACGTACGCCCCTTATTGAGCTATGCAAGCCTTTTAACGACTATGGGGCGGGCTTTTATTGCACACACAGCCCCGAGTTTGCGCAGGAGTGGGCCGCAAAATCAATCGGCGGATGTGCATTTGCGAACCGGTACGAGCTCGACACTGCCGGATTAAAAACGCTCGATCTTGAAGGACCGGACTACAACGTGCTCAATTGGCTCGCTGTGCTGTTGGAGCATCGCATCTTCCAGGCAACAACAGCGCTAGCGCAAGCCGCTACGTCCTATATCACGACACAGTTCTCACTCGATATCTCAAACTACGATCTAATTCGCGGTTATCGTGCCGACGACTCTTACTTTTCCTTTGCCCGCGCTTTTGTCTCCAACCAAATATCGCTCGAACAGCTAGAACAGGCTATGCACCTTGGAAAACTCGGCATCCAAACAGTACTTAAAAGCCCGCGCACCTTCGAAAGAGTTCGTTTCATCAAAGCACTAGAAGTAGGCACGAATCGATACGCCCCGCTGCGCGCGCAACGAGACTCGCAGGCGCGTGAAGCATTCCGAGCGCTGCGTGCCGAACCGGACCTGACGGGAATATACGTGCGCGACATTCTGGCACGGGAGATGACAAACGATGACTTCAAAAACTTCAACTAGAAGTTCTGCTGCACGAGCCTATAGCCAGCTTTACCTCGAAGACGCCATGTGTTGCCTCGGCGAGTTTTTTGACTACGCCGTCAACGACTACGGCGCAGAGCCAGATGAGGTAGCCGATCTTTTTGAGCTTAGCCGCGTTGGGCGCGCCTTTGGCATGGGCTTGCCCTGGGCGGTTGCAGGCAAATCGGGCTGCGAACTGTTTATTACGCTCTCCCAAGAGCTCGGGTATGAAAACGGTCCCTTTCCCAAGCCCGCGTTTCGCCCCGATAGAACGCCAGAGTACTGGGCAGGATGGATTTCCGCCTATACACAGTGGCGACTTGACGTGAGCTTCGAACAGCTTTTTAGCGCTGTTCCCTTCCTTCAGATCCTCAGTCTTTACAGCCCCTGGCACGAGGCATCCGAGGAACGCGTGGCGCAGCTCATTGTCGATCGAGTTCAGGGTGCCGTGCTCGAAACCCAGCTTGCTCAACTGCGCAAGAACCTGGGCATAAGCCAACGCGAGCTGGCACACCGCTCGGGAGTCTCGCTTAGGTCCATCCAGATGTACGAGCAGCGCAACAAGGACATCAATAAGGCGCAGCTAACGACCGTTCGAAACTTGGCACGCGCGCTCGGCTGCGATATCGAAAAGCTCGTCGAGCCCGTCTTTTCCATGGGAGACGTTGCGTAAATGTCTCCCGGCATTTTTTATGCGCAGACTGGAAGATGGCGAGCCCGAAGGGCACCCGCGAGAGGCAACGCCGCCAAAGGCGCCAAAACGCCCTGCATCGACTGCACCCCTATCGAGCGCCCCCTACCGAGCGGCCTTGGAGCCCTTTTCCAGTGCCTTCACAGCCTTCGAGAAACCCTCCAGCTGCTGCTTGTCCATGCCCATTGCCAGCTCTTCTGCGGGCTCGGCATAGGCGCGCACAAGGTTGTCTACATAGTTTTGCCACGCCTTCTCATCAACCTTGACCATACCCTCGGCAAACTGGTCGAGCTTCTTCAAGCCATACCAAAACACGTCTGCAAAATAGATGGGATCGTCATCGAGAATGCCCCGGTAGACACGCCTGTTAAATCCACGCATGCGGGCAAGGGCGACATCGAGCGCATCCCCATCGGGAGCGTCGGCTTCCTCGATAACCCGAGGGATTGCCGCGGAGGAAGACGGGCGAGCAGGCGCTGTACCGCAGAACTCCCCTATGCGCTGCTCCCCTTCATACTCGTCGGAGAAATCCGATATGTAACCGCAGCACTCGCCCAAGCGATTGGCCGATCCAAATGCGTTGAACATTCCGCTGTCGAGCACATAGCGACGGTATGACGCGTATGCGCGCTTGACCTCGTCGAGCAGCGGTACAAGATCTGCCGTGCAATAGGTTTGCTTGCACGCGATGCGCGGAGGCTCAGGCAAAATCCGAGGCTCGACCTTGCGGCCCGCCAGCTCGTGAGCCCGGGCAGCGCGCATCCTCAGGGCATCTAGTCGCGTCCGCTTTCCAGCGCGGACCGCAGCCTCTATCTGCGCATCGAACACCTCGTCGTCATTTAAATCCCCAACGGCACCGCCATCGCCAAGCTCACTCTTAAACGAAGCCGCAATGGCTCCCGAAAGGTCGCTTGATCGATAGGCGTCCTCCCGCGCAAGCTCGCGCTCACGGTCTGCCGCATCCGCCTCATTAGCTTCGGGCTCGCAAACCGCAACGGCGCTCAAAGGCTGCACGTCCCGCAACAGCGCAGACCCCGCCGCCGCATATGCGCCGGCAACAAGATCGGCTTGGTCGGTTCGGACCTTTGCCTCGATAAACGCCAGCGTCTGATCAAGGCGATTGAGCAGAAGTTTCCTATCTTCCATACGCAAAAACGCAGCATAGCGCCTATTCATCTGGATGGGGCCCACCACACCAGCTCGCTTACGGGCCGCCTTGAGCGCGCGCCGCTCAACCGCATGAACGTAATGGCTAATCTCCCGCGCCGCCTCCTCGCGAGCCATGCGCTCGGCAAGTTCGACCTCCTGCACAACCGCCTTGAGCACAGTCTTTTGCGCAAATGCTACAAGAGCAGACCGATCGATTTGGTGTTCCAGCGAGGCACGAAGCGCATCGTTTTCCAAGGAAAACGCACTGCAAAGTTCGCGAAACACGCGGGAGTCATCGTCCACCATATGCCATGCTTCCTCTCACGGATGCCAAAAGAAGCCTCTTGTGCACAGTGACAAAGAGGCCCATCGCCCATCCCGTAGCCCTATTGCAGGTCGAGCGCCTTCTTGGCCGCATCGACCGGGTCGTCGTTCCGATAGAACACCGGGCTTAGGCCCGTGATAATCTCGGGCGAGACCGTCTGCAGGTCCTGGATGCATGCAGAGGGCAACACGATGCGCTTGGCGCCGGCATTCTTGGCCACGCGCATGATGTCCTCGAGCCCGCGAATCTCGTCCATCGTGCCCGACACGCGCAGGATTCCCGGAACGGCAAGCGCCGCCATCACGGGGCGATTTGCCGCCGCCGAGCACAGGCCAACAAACTCTGCCAGCGAGATCTCGTCCGAAAGGCCCTTACCCTGCAGATCGTTATAGAACAGCAGGTAATCCTTGGAGGCGATGTGCATGCCAGGCGCCACGCGCGAGCCCAAGGTCTCGAAGTTCTCAAACGCAGCGTCGAGCGTGTCGCGCACGGGCTTATTGAAGCCCACGCCCTCGTGCTTGAGCTTGCACTCGCCTGCCACGGCCTTATTCTCGAGCTTGTACACCGCAACCTCGCCGCCCTGAGCACGGCCCACGCCAAACACGTGGCCCGGCAGTAGCGGACCGTCGGGGATCAGCGTGTCCTCGCTTTGCTCCGGCACCTGCACCACGTGCACGTCCTGCGGGTTGTCGGCATCCATGTAACCCAGGTTGACGTCGATAAACTCCACGCCCGCCATGATCTTGAGCTGTTCCTTTACGCGACGGCGACCCTCGATCGCGTAGTCGAGCAGCCACTCGACGTCGTCTTTATCCATGGCCTCGTCGGGGAACAGCAGCTTGGCCAGACCGCCAAAGGTCTTGCGCACGGCAATCTCGTCACGCTTGTTGAAATCGCTGTTGAACCTAAAGAAGCGGTCGATAAGATGCGTGTAGTCGCGACGGCGCATCTCCTTGCAAAACTCCGACAGGCAATCGGTGATAAGGCCGTAGTGCCCCGTAAGCAAGCTCGAGCGCATCTTGGGGATCTCCCATCCGGGCAGATAGTAGTGGATGCGGTCGAAGAACGCCGAGTCGTTATTGAACTCCGGCGGGAACGGGTCAAAGAGGTGCGTGGTCTTGAGCACGTTTTGCACCGTATCGTTGATATTGCCCTCGAACACCATCGAGGCATCGGCGTTGATCTGATCGCGGCCGCGCGCGTAGCTGCCGCTTGCCATGTAATCCTTCATGATCTGCACGGCGTTGGTGTCGCGAAAGCGCATACCGGCGACCTCGTCAAACGTCACGCAATCCCAATGGCCCACCAGACCCACGCGGTCGGCACGCATGGAGTTCATGCGGCCAAAGAGGTTTGCCGTGGTGGTCTGGCCGCCCGAGAGCAAAATCGCGTAGGGCGAGACCTCCTTGTAGATATGGCTCTTGCCCGTACCGCGCGGGCCCAGCTCGCACAGGTTGTAGTTATGCTCGATGAGCGGGACCATGCGCTCGACAAAGTGCAGGCGCTCGCGCTCGGTAAGCTCGTTAGGCTCGTAGCCGGCAGAGCGCAGCAGCATGTTGAGCCATTCGTCGCGCGTGAAGTACTGGCGGCACTCGATCATCTCGTCCAGATCGAGATTGGGCATTTGAATGGGCGTAAGACTCACCACGCTAAACGGCGAATCCTCGGGGCCGCGCTTCTTTTTCTTGGAACGGTTGCGCACCGGAATCTCGTCGCCAAAGACATCGGCCCCAAACTCATCGAGCTCGGCGTCGGGACGGCGGTACTCGATGCGCATGATGCACCAGATTCCGCCCTGCAGAATCTTGCTGTAGTTGCGCACATACTCCGCCGGAATCACAAACGGCTCGATGGTGAGGTTCGCAAACGACGCCACGTAGATGTCCTTGTATTCATCGAGTCGCGCCGAGAGCTTGTCGATGATGGTGTACTGCCCAAGCTCGCGAATCTTGGACTTGATGCGCTCGGACTCGTCGGGACGCACGTAGTTTTCGGTAAGAATCTTGCGAATACGCTCGAGGCCCTCTTCCACGCCCTCTTCGTCGTCGGTGGAGCAGTACATGCCCAGCAGATACTCGAGCACAAACGTGGGCACGTTGGCGCTGCGCTTCATAAGAGACGTGAGGTCCTTGCGCACAATCTTGCCGCCAAAGTGGCGCAGCAGCTTGGCGTCGAGGGCATCGGCTTCAAAGGCCAGCTCCGAGCTTTCGTCCGCCGCGGCGGACAAGGCGATCCCGGCGTCATCTGCAGCAGTGGCCGCGCCGACAGTACCGTCATCGCCAGGCACCGGCACCTCGGGAACGTCCCACAGGTCCTCGTCATCGGTATAGATGTCGTCCATTGCATATCCTCCTAAAAGCCAAAGCCCACGCCAGGCGCAAACGCGATATCGATCTTGTATTCCTCACGCCAGACAATTGCCCCGGTCTGAGCGTCGCGCGCCACCAAGAAGTAGGGCTCCTTGGACGAGAACGCACATTCCGTCTTAAGGGAGAACCTGATCTTGGTCACGCGCTCCTGCGGGTTTTCCGACTGTCTATCGGCGGCCACCGTCACAACATCGCTTACCGCATTGCCAGAAGCGTCGGTCATGCTCAGCTCATAGGAGCACGGCAGCGTCTTGCCACAGGCAGCCTCGTTTTGCAGCAGGCTCACGCCAAAGAGCATGCTCGTGATGCGGCGACTCTCCGAGAGCACACGCAGCGTTGCTTTTTGCGTATCCTCAAACTCCTTGGAAGAGGCGCTCAGGCGCCTATAGCCAATCACGGGCACGCACAGCTCCTGTAGGCTCGCGCCGCCATGGACATAGCGATGCGTGCCGCCCGGGCGCTTAAAGTGCATGGTCTCCCGCGGGGACAGGCCCACGTAGCGGCCAAGACCCAGGTTGTCCATGTTCATAACGATAAACTGCTCGCGAATATCGTCTGGCAGAGCCGTATCATCTCCGTGCTTGAGCACCACATGGCGCTTACCAAACAAGAAAGGATCGTCTGGAAGATCGGCCTTGATAAGGAACTGATGCTCCTCCAGCTCCTGTGCGGTATACAAAAAGCCATGATCGGCAGTAATCACCACGCGCGCAGAAGACGCATCCAAGCACACGCGACGCGTGATGGAAACAAGCTCCTCCACCGTGTCCTCGCACGCCTTGAACACATCGCTTTCTGTAGCCATCTTTTCGCCCGCAGCATCGATCTTGTTGTGGTAGAGATACACGAGCTTGGATTCTTTGAGCAATGCGCGGCGCTCCGGGGCAGAAAGCTCCAGATACGCTTCTGCACGCATCGCCCGCGCCGTGGGCTCCACCTTTTGCAGCACGGCCTCGCGCTGCGGAGTGGAGACGGTGGGCATGCCATCCGCTGCAACCGTTGCGGCATCCCAATCCAGCGTAAGCCCCTGATGTGGCAGCAGCGCCGCCATACCCATCTCCGTGATGGAGGGGAACAGCGCCTGCATGCTGCCGGAGGCTACAGAGCCGCCGCGCTCGCGCTCGAGGGCCTGGGCAACCTCTTGCGCCACCTCGTAGCGCAGGGCATCGCTGATGAGCACCACGCACGTCTTTGCCGCACCGGCGTGCGCCGGCAGCGTTTTCCAATAGAACTCGTCTTGACGGTCCACGCCCTCCACGTAGCCGCAATCGCGCCACTGTGCAGATGCGGCCGAGGTCCAGCAGGCGTTGCTTTGCACCAAATACCAGTTGCGGTAGAGGCCCTCTGCCCATTTCATGGCAGCGTGGACGGCAGTCTCCAGCGCTTCGACGCCCTTGAGCTTGCAGCGCTCGTAGGCGCAGCACAGATGCCTATAGGCGGCGTCCATGCGCCACCAGTTTTGGGTGTAGGCGTCCCATGCGTCCTTGACATATGCCACATGGAAGCCCGAGGCATGCTCTTGCTGAAACGCCCTCATGTCCGTAATGGCAGAAAGGATATCGAAGTAGCAGTCTAGACGTCCATACCAGGCAAGGCCGCGACGCGCCTCCAGCACCTCGCGGGCATCGGCCACGCGATCTGCACCCTGGGCAAACGATTCCAAAAGCTCTGCGACAAGCACCTCGTTGACGCAGGGGAAGATATCGACCTGCAGGCTCGATTCGAGCGAAAGCTCCTTCAGACGGGAACGCAGGCCGCAAGAATCCTCGACAATCGAGCAGATTTCAAACAGATCGGCCACGGCGTCTTTGCCCTGCTGCATCCACTCGCGCACCGCGGTCATGCAATAGGGCTCATAGCCCGCAGCTATATGCGATTCCAGGCCATGCATGGCGGCAGGGTTTTGATACGAGGCCGCCGTGAGCAACACGTGCGCTGCCAGGTGCTCCAAAGAATCGCGCTCGGTAAGCGGACCGGTAAAGCCGGTGCGGCGCGCAATGAAGGAGGCCAGACAACCCTGGGCATCGTAGCGGCCGAGCAGGCGGGCAAGCTCCTCGGGGCCATCGTGCAAAAGCGCCGTGCAGGTGCCGCGCAGGATAAAGCTCGCTGAGGCGTCGTTTGGAGACGCGCCGCCAAAGGTCGCCGCGAGCATGCCGAGCTCGATGTCCTCTTTTGTTGCGGGGGCAGGCATGCACGCCGAGAACTTGCGCACACGGTCTTTGGCCGAGAAGAATACCTTGTGCTCGCCCAGCACCTCGCGCACGGCATCGGGGTTAGTCGCCCCCAGCTGGTCTGCCAGCAAAGACAGATAGTCGGCCTGGAAATGATCGGCATACAGCTCGACATCGGCCAGCCAATCGCCCCCCACCGAGCCGCGGGCGCACGGGCGGTACAGCAAGATATCGCTCGCGGTGTCCCCGCGCGCGATCATGCGCTTGACCTCAAACATCACGCCGTCGTGCGCCTCCATAAAGCGCACCGGGCGCGCAAAATCGCCCTGTGCCGGCATCACGCCATCCACGGCGCCCGCACCATCAAAACCCTCGCGCGAAAGCTCTTCAAAGCGCTCGGCAAACTCGCCGTCGGCGTCGTGCCAAATCACCACGCGACGCACGCGAAAGTCCGGCAGCGGCTGCAAAAAGCGCTGCTTGAGCTCGTCTATCACATCAATCTTTGGCATCTGATTCCCCGAGGTCAATCCCTATTTAATCTTGGCCAGGACATCCTGGAATTTAGCGTAGTTCACCTTTACGCCGTCATCCAGGTCGATCTTGATCATCTGGTCGGCCAGGTGGTGGAGTTTCTCCTCGTACGCAATGGTCTCCGTAAGCTGCTCTTTGAGCTTTTTGATGCGCTTGGTAAGCGCCACCTTCTCGCCCTTTTGGGCCGTGGCAAGTGCGTCCTCGGCGTCGCCGATCTGCGAGCGATAGCGCTCCTGCTGCTCATGCACGTAATCGGTACGAATGCGCGCCAGCAAGTCCGGCGTATAGCGATGCATATAGATAAGGGCTCGGAAACCAGCCTTCTTACCCGAATCGAGAAGCCAGTAGATGGGGCGCTTCTTATACGTCTGGCAGTGGTCCTTAAAGAAGTCCTTCAAAAAGTAGCCGCGAATCACCTCGCGCGAGGCTCCCCTGCCGCCAAGGGCTTCGGCAATAAACGCGAGGTTCTGCTCGAGGGTCTCCTCGCCGTACACCGTGCGCACGAAGTCGATAAAGTAGCGCACGATGTCGTCGTCAAAGTACTCGTCGTCGGTGATGGGCAAAACGTTATCGGCATCGGGCATAAAGGTCACGTGCACGGGATCGGGCATCTTGGCCAGATAGTCGGCCACGGTGGCGCCTTGATCCGCCAGCACCAGGCCATCGACGTCAAGAGAATAGCGGCCAAACATGCAGCCCACAGCATAGCTTATGAGCGAGGTGATCTCGTCGCGCTTGGTACGCACGTACTTGTTGCCCTTGTAGCTCTCCGGAATCTCTTCTGCCGTATCGAAGATGCGCGCCACCGAGACGTACTTGTCCTCGACCTCAATGGGCACCTCTCCCTCCATGTTGTAGATCTTGGCAAAAATCCGGTTGAGTTCCTCCTCGTTGGCGCGAAGCTGCTCAAAGCGAGCGTTGACCTCGGCCTTGCGAGCCTCGTATTTATCGGCGAGCAGTGTTGCCATATCTCTATCCAATCCCCGATCAAGACTGATTAAAACCCCGCGCAAACGCAGCCGGGTCAGCCTTAATAAGCATACCTGACCGCGAGACGCCTGGCGCCATGCTCAAAGCATTCATCACGCCATTTTGGGGCCCAATTAACGCAGCCAGATCCCGCGCCCGCCGGCCATATGCATTAACTTAACCCACCAGCCGCGCTATTTATTGAGCAGCAAGTCCGAGCGGTAGCATGAGCTCTTTAATATGCACGAGCCAGACCGGGCACTCTACCCCTGCTAGAACGAAGCGCCCGCCAGCTCATGATAAAGCCGGCAGCCTCGAATAATGGGGCCCAAGGACCAAAAGCAAAGCTGCCTCCCATTCCTCGACACAGGAATGGGAGGCAGCTTAAATGGCACAGAAAGCTCGTCTTACGAGAGGTCAATTACAGGCTCGTCGCTCACGGCCATACTTCCGGGATACTCCTGAGCCCCGGCAACGAAAGACACTTCCCCGTCAATCATCTGGTCCAGATCGATGTTTCGTGCCGAAATAAAGCTGATGTCAAAGGGACAGCTCCTGAGCGACCTCAGGGGCTGGCGCAAACGCCAGATAAGGTGCGCGACCAGATCGAAGAAACAGGGAATGCCCTTGGCGAGGCGCGTGTCGTAAGAAACGGTGTACTTGTTGTCCTCGGGGTTATCTACCATGAGAGCCTTGTTGCAGGCGCAAAGGTTAGCGAGCATCAGACCCGTCAGATCGCCCTCACGCAACAAGGGGTGAAGGGCTTTATCGATGCGCTCGCGCGGAACGATAAGATCTTCATCCTGTTCGGTAAGAGCCAAAAAGCCAATGAAGTGGTTGAGATAATCACTCGGGTCATCGAAACCGCCCTGCGCAGCAAGCAGCGTCAATGCCGGAACGTGATTCTCGTCGATATAGAGACCTTGGATGACATGATGCGTACCGTCCCAAGCGATCATGTTGTCCTCGAAGCAGACATACTCCTCGGACAAGAGGTGAAGTATCTGGGTTACGAAGTCCATGGTTTGCCCCTTCTGATGAAGTGCGAAGATCCGCATCTTTGCGCACCGATTGACTTGGCTCCCACAGCGGCCTGACGGCAGTAACCAATCAAACCGACCCGCGCACGTGCGGGCGAAGCCCTGAACAAATACATAACCCCATCGGCCCCGCCACCTGTTGAGCAACAATCATGAGCGGCAAGCAGAGGTCGTAGCCGGAAAGGCCGAGCATTCAACGCCTTAGCCTTTGTTGTAAACGCACTCCCCCATGGCATAGTCCCATTTAAATCCCATGCGTTCTCGGCAACGTCGTCATACAGGGCGATCGCGTTCCAACCGGGTATCCCATCGGCATCAAAACCCGTGAGCCCATAGGACGTGCGCCCCATAGCTACGCAGCCTTCCCGAACGTCTCTTGCACATGCGAGGCTTCACGCCTTCAACCTGCGACTTTAACTTGTGAAACGAACATGTGTTTGCTATTATTTTGTCTTGAACAGACGCCCCGTCTCGTGATATAAAGTAATCAGACTTTCCGAAAGGAAGGCCTGTCGAAATCGCCGGGGGGTGTCCCCCGGCATTTTTATTGAAAGGACAGGCCTGTGAGAGAGCTTTCGATTTTCATCGATGAATCTGGTGATATCGGAAGCGGCTCCAAGTATTACTTGTTGTCCCTCATTTTTCACGACCAATCCGTCGATATAGACAATTGGCTGACGAGTTATGAACTCTCCTGTACAGAGGGAGATCTTCCACTCCACACATTTCATTTCACACCGATCCTGCGCGGACATCCACCTTTTGACAGCCTCGATTTTTCTACGAGAAAAGCGCTGCTTGGCAGATTTCGCTTTTTCGTTGAGAAGCTCCCGTTTAAATACGCGATGTTCCCCTATGAAAAAAGGCACTTCATCGATACCGAAGATCTGCAGCGTCACATGCAATTCGATATTTCGAGCTTTATTCTGGACAACCTTGCTTTCTTTCAAAGATACGAACGAATCAAGATCTACTACGACAATGGGCAGAGCATCGTAAGCAAATCAGTCCACGGAGCAATAGACTCCACGCTATTCAATGGAGCGATTGTTTACCGGGATATCAAGCCTTCCAGCTATAGGCTTTTCCAGGTCGCCGATTACGTATGCGGAGTTGAACTCGCAGCACTCCACTTTGACCGAAATGAAGTGGGTGCGTCCGAGAAAAGGTTCTTTGGGGCCCACAAACACTTCTCTCAAAACTATCTTAAAAAGCTCCGTCGAAAGCGCCTTCAGTAGACGCGGAGCGGCATGAGTTGTAAAAGCCCCGGCAGGACCCTGACGAGCTTCGCATATTGAGAGCGCCGTCTTCCATCGCCGCCGCAGCCTGCTGCAGAGTGTCCATTGCGGCCTTCGCCTTTCTTTTGAATCCATTTCCTGGTCGTTATGAATTCCAGACAAAAGCCGCTTCCTTTTCTGAAGCTTTGTTTACCGGCGCTCAAAGGCACCCGCACCAACAACCGACATGCGATCTTGAGCAACAAGTACGAATAGCAGGTATTGGCTCAGGACTGTCGAGATCAATAAATGCGACGATCGGCAATGCAACAATCTTCAATTGCCGCGATATAAAAATAGAGGGCGTCCCGTAAAGAGAAGCCCCCTTGCAAAACGGTCGAACCGTTTTTCGATGTGAAAAATATTTTGCACTATGCGTTTAGGAATCGCAAGAGATTGCATCTTGACCACCACACGAATACCACGCATCAATCACTTTCGACAAAAACGAGAAGGTGGAAGTTATGACCTCCGCGCCCTTATAGTAGTCGATATGGCGATTTGCCCTGGAAATGAACTTGGAAAGCGATTGTGCCTTGTGCTTAATAACGCCTTTTGATGACACCTCTTTGTGCAGATAAAGCGTTGTGACAATTTGACGTATTCGCTCGTTGCTCATCCTCGCTTTACGCTGATGAGAGCCAACCCCGTCTATTTTGCCCAACGCCTTCATAACGCCGTTATTTGCCCTTCGGGCATTCTCACCCGAAGCAAGACCGTTAAGGATGCAGCTATTGTGAGCACACGCGTTGCGAAGTTCCTTGGCAGCACGAAGCAAATAAAACCTATCGAGAAGTTCATCATCGTCAAACCGTTTCGCGCAAAAGATAATAAATGAATTAAAAGCGCCAAAGGTAATTACTTCCAGAAAGGCCCAAACGGGCATATTGTAATCACTGTATTTTGCAAGAATGCCTGCAGAATAGGCACTCGATTCACAACGCGAAATCTCTTTTTTAACCCAGTTGGTTACATTGCCTTTATTATCGTTTTTGTCCTGTTCGTTCAAATAGTCTTGAACGATTTTGTAACCGTCCTCGTCGTGCTGTTCTATCCTGCCCAACAGATCGACTTTGCAGAAATGCTCAATATCAAGCGTGAGCGAAATCATCTCGTTTCGCAGCAGCATATCGATAATCGAGAGGTCAACAAGCATCTTAAAATCCAAGTTGACGTATTCGCCTTTGCGTTTTCCATCGGAAACCTTTGGAAATCCGGTACGGTAAGAGCGTAAGCGAAAGTAATTGTTATTCTTCGTCAGATACTCAGCGGCATCCGCTTCGCTCATGTAACAAAAACGGACGCCTTTACTCTTAAGATGGGAGACTTGCTCCCAAGGAGTAAGCCAAGGTTTTTGGTCACACATATCGTGTTGATGAATAGAACTATCCATTGCGCTCTCCGGCGTACTTGATGAAACAACAGGTTTGATTTTAACCTAGTTACAAATACCTATTTACAGCTGAACACTCAAGCGAATACGTCGTGACGCACCACCTCTAGCCTTGCCTTGAGGTTCGTCGTCTCATTTACGTTAGCTTCCGTAGAATTTAGAGGAGCATCCTCTCGCTATCTCACTTTGAGCCAGGCAACGCCGTCAAATCAACCCAACCAGAGCTATTGTCCAACATGCGGTTTAGAGTGCTTATATTCTTATCGTGCCTACGCCCACCAAGGCTCCTCTTCATACTTTTCCGCATACGGCGAGCAACATCTTTTAGCAAACTCATAAACCAACGTATAGAGCTCATAGGCAGCACGATCTGATCGAGCCATCCCTTCTCGGTCGTATCGTGTCTGTGCCTTTTCGTTCTGTTTGATAGCATCAAGCAGATAGGAGTAACCGCAATCTCCATGGTTGAAACAACGACATTGCCCGATGATATCCTGATAATCATCGCGAATCGCATTGATTTTATTAGCAATGGCAGTCATTTGCCTTAGCTTCCATGTGGCAGGGAAGTATGCGAACTTTGATTTCAAAATGTAAACGTCGTCTTCGGAGGGAAGCTTTTCTGCCAATCGGAGATAACGCCCTGCCGACTCTTGAATTTCACCCTCCAAAAGGATTAGATATCGTCGCGTTGAAGAAGTTTTATCTAAGTAGTAACGTTCGCACTCGTCCTTCTCGCAATGTTCAATTGCCTGAATTAAACGATCCCTTTTTTCATGCTTGGCATCCAATTTGAGAGCCAGCCGGAAAGCGCGCGTCTCCTCTTCCTTGTAATAAGCCAGAAGAAGCTCTAGGGTGTCTTCGGACATGGACAGGGATCCAATACAGGATCCATCCAATCCGCCCAATGCAGACAACAACGGCTCAATACCAAATAAAAAACGATCTTCAAGCTCCCGGCGTCGATCGCCGTATTCAATTATCCCAACAAACAAGGATGATATTCCCGCGCCAAAAACTGCCAGCAAGACCTCGTTCATTTGTTCGTCTGTCAAACCGGTCGCATTTAGGGGACTTATGTAGAGAGTGAACGAGATGGAAGCGATAATAAATGAAGCGATCACAATCGTTCTCGATAGTCTCATGTTATCTCACCCTCAGATAAGCAGGTAACGCTCAAAATCCCAGGAGGCTCCAAACAAGCCCCGATCATGCTCCGCCAGATCGTAATTGGACAAAACCAATTCCTCAGCATTTGAAGACCGAGCGTCGCCCAAAGCAGCAGGATGTCTGAACATGAAAAAGGACAGAAAGCTGGAGCTGCCCATATAGGGCGAATTGACCACCGCGCAGTCGAAGCTGTAGGTCTTGGCAAAGATTCGGTTGAGTTCCTCCTCGTTGGCGCGAAGCTGCTCAGAGCGAGCGTTGACCTCGGCCTTGCGAGCCTCGTATTTATCGGCGAGCAGTGTTGGCGGATATCTATTCCATCCAATCCGAGTCAATTAAAACCCGACCGAGCATAGCTAAATCAGCATAGACAAGCATACCCGACAGCAAGGCTTATATCGCCCTGTGCAGAGCACTTGTAAGCACCATTTTGAGAGTCCGCCCACTACAAGCCAACCCCGCCTCGCAGCCAGCATGAATTAAGCTACTCCACCAGCCCCACTATTTGTTGAGCAACAAGTGCGAGCGGTAATCATAGGGCCACAGCCGCAGCACCCAAAGCAAAACAGCACGAACGAACATGACCCACTATCTCAGACCAGACCACGGCATAGTCTAAAAGCGCAGGTAGATTGACGAACATGTGTTTGGTAATTATAATTTCTACTTGAATAGACTCCTCGTCTCGTGGTATAAATGTATTGCGTTCCTTTATGGAGGGCAGTCAAGGGCCGGGGGATCCCCCCGGCATTTTTGTTTTTAGGGAGACTGCATCATGAGGGAGCTTTCCGTCTTCGTCGACGAATCCGGCAACTACGGAGGACAAAGCGCTAAGTACTATCTCGTCACGCTTGTTTTCCATAACCAGTCAGCATCAGTTGCTGAGATTATTGAGCGCTACGAACAAGCACTTAGATTGCGCGGTCTTCCCGATATCCCCCTGCATATGAATCCCCTGATGCACGGCAACGAGTCCTACGGGGCCATGGATACCCATTTGCGCAATCGTCTTTTGGCGAGTTTTGCAACATTTGCCAACAAATGTCCCGTCACATACATAACGTTCAGTTACCAAAGAAACAAATTCAAAAGCGATGTGACCATGTTCGCAAGAATGCGTCGCGACTTGATCCTCTTTTTGTTCGACAGGCTTCAGTCTTTCCAAAGCTATGACGCTGTCAAAATCTATTACGACGACGGTCAAAACGAGGTAACGGCCGTTCTTCACGCTGCATTCGAATACGTTCTTGAGAAGCAGGCGGTCATTTACAAAGAGTGCGATCCGAAGTACTTCAGGCTTCAGCAAATTGCTGACTATATCTGCGAAATCGAACTGGCATATATTAAATTCGGAAACTCCGAGCAATCAAATACCGAGCAAATATTCTTTGGAAACTATCGTGATTTCAAGAAAAATCATCTTAGAAAGATTCGGGCTAAACGCCTCGCGTCTTCTGCTATAAAGGCATCGGTATCCTCAAACAGAGGGACCTCCAAGACCCGAGGGCTTCCCCCGGCATTTTTATGCGGATAGTCACCACGGCTCCTATTTCGCCTCTTTCGGGGCGTTTTCAAGTGCGTCGGCGATCGCCTCCATGCCCTCTCCCTGGCCCAGAATGAAGCACCTCCAGCTGATGTTCTGGTATGCGCAAACTCATCGGCGCGCGAGGCGCTAAAGAGCATCACACGGCTCTTCTTCCATAGCAGGGCAGGATTGCGATACGCGGCTTCTTGTCCTCCTCCTGCTTTACACCGGTTTTACTTATCCCACCAACCTCACATTTGATGAGCAACAAGTGTGAGCAGTAGGTATTGAGCTACGACCGTTGAAATCAAACAAATACTCCGGCTGGCGATGCGGTAGTTTCCGAATTTTGCGATATAAAAATAGAGGGCGCCCCCTTTAACAGAAGCCTCTCTTGCAAAACGGTCGAGCCGTTTTTCCATTATCACCTTAGCCAATCCAGCTGAATGGCCTCCAACGACAAACCTTTAAGCGCCACCGGTTGAGAGACCACAGCACTATTAAACAAATTATCTTACTGTTTTGCTGAGCCGTTGAAAGGCCTAGCCCAAATAAGGAAATATGAGCATCGCCGCAAAAAGCTACTGACGCTATAAGTTGGACCGCAGTCGAAATTAGCCTCGTCCCGATAAAAGCTCGGCCAATTGGATGAGAGTCTGAACGCCCTCAAACAATGTCTGGAGCAATTCGGGGTTAAAATCACATTGCTGCTCGTTGCCTTTAAGCTTCTTTCGATATCGGACAACCCCAAAAGCTTTCTCTGTTAATCGCGCCTTAATAAGCCGGTCCCTTTGGTCTACATACGCCTCAACTTTATCTATATAAAGCTGCTCTTCCAACTCATCGAGAACCGCCCCAAGTTGTTCGTTAGGAATTCCGAATTCCGTAAGATCGAGAAAGCAATCAGGGTTATTCTTTATTTCCAATATCCCCCAAATAAGGCTCTGTGCAACTGGTGCAACAATCGGACGAATGGAATTAGAAGGAACGTAAAGTTCACCGCTCCTCCTTACGCAACCGCGTAATTTCCCACTGCTAGGAGATGCATACCGCTCTATGGTTTTGGCCTTCAACCCCCATAGTTCAGCCACATAAGAAGCTGGATAAAACTTGTTTCCGCCAATTTCGATTGGATTCATATAACACGCCACCATAAACCAGCATACTGTTCATAAAATCAAAATGAGTTCAAGCTCGCGTCGCTAACGCATGTAGACGAAGATACGACATCACAACGGAAAGTTCGTTTAAGCTTCTTTCTTATATCGGCCGGAACGGCCGCCCCAGCGATAATTTTACGAAAGGGTGGCCGAGTTCGAGGGTCAGCGAACCGAACGAGAAAGCCATCCTGATTCTGAGAATTCAGCCAATTCCCATTGGCAAAACATATAAATCTATACTCCTTCTCAAACGAAAATTGGCTCCTTTTTACAAACTCATTGGACCAATACGTTCGAATTTCAATGTCGTTGTCGTAAAAAACTGGACGTGAGATACGGTCAAAATCACCGGGATTATCAAGCTGGGTCTCATCGCGATAGACAACTTTGCCGCAGGGGATTTCAGGCAGCTCAAATGACCTTCTAAGGGTACCGAGGTCCGTTACGCAGCATATACCGTTAGAGCCCCCAACATAGTCGTGCCACATTCTCTGAGACTCCCCTTCGAAGAAGTCGGTCCAGCAAGAAATCAAGGGCATATGCACTAAGCGAGAGGCAGCCTGAATCGAGTCAAGTTCAGCAGCCGTAAAACTCTGGCAACATGAACGGAAGCCCTCAAAATAATCTCCCTCACGGTCATCGGACATTGCGTCAAAACGAGAGAACCAGATACCTGGATCATCGATTAACCTCTGCGTTTTATCCCAATCAAAATAGCGAGCAATAACCTTGTCGTCAGGAACATCGAAGATCGGATAATCGCTCTTTAGCACATAAGGTCTAATAGATGACTTATTCATATAGCCACCTACACCAGGGGATGACGCTTGAAATCCCAAGAGGTTTCAAACGAATCCCAATCAGCTTTTGACAGATCAACCGACTCATCACTAAGGCCACGGATACTATTGAGTTCTATGGAACCACACGGTATCCATGGAGTTTTTTTAATCTGGCCGGCTTCAAAATTAAGGGACGGACATAGGAACTGAAGATAAAGCGCCGCCGAGGAAGAGTTATAGAAAGCCAAAACGGCATCCGAATCAGCATTGTCGTCAGTCAGGAATAAAGAGCATCCAGCAACGTCATAAACAAAACCACAAGGAAAATGCCTCATCGCAAGATGGCCAGAAGAAACTTTAGACCAGCTAAGAGAGGGAAGAAAATAGGTATCGGGATTATTGTGCCTATGACCAATAAATGAATCCATTAATTCATTTCCGGCCTTATCGTAAGCAATTACAGAGCACTGATTGCCATACCATTTTCTAAAATCTCCCCCTTTGTTATAAGGGGCGTAGCGCTTGCCGGAGGAAGCAAATTCCAGCTCCGATGTCGAATTAAACATTATCTTTTGAATACCGACTTCATACCACTCACGAAGAACCGCTTCGTTTTTCCCGGTACTCATACCATTTAAAAAACGACCAAAAGTTGACAGAAGAACGCCCTTATCCCAATTGCGAATTGCCTCTCCTCCAACCCAGTAGGCGATGGGGGTGCCGGGGATCTGCTTGAAGGTCTCGGCGTCGCGGCGGTAGAACCAGCCGCAGTCGGGGTTTCGGATCGCCTCGAGGGCCTTGGGCTGCTGAAGTTTCGGACGGTCGAAATCGAAAAGCCTGATATAGGATCCGACCTTGCTGCGGGTATCACCCGACTCGATAACGAACATGCAGGTGGGAACGGTTACCCCCGCATAGCCGTGCGTCGACTGCTGGATGAGGGAGCAAATCTTCTTGTCGGAGACAATCCTCTTTCGCATCGCCTCGAAGGACGAAATGAACATCCAGGACGAAGCCGTAATCATCGCTTCGTAGCCGCGGTCCTTTGCCAGGCTGAAGCCGCGCTCGATGAAGCACGTGCACAGGTCGCTCTTCACGTCGGGGTAGCTCTTCTTGACCCACTTGGACATGAAGGGACCGAAGCTGGAGCTGCCCATGTAGGGCGGGTTGGCCACCACGCAGTCGAAGCTGCGGGCCAGCTTTTCGCAGACGGCGAGGGCGCGCTCGAGCTTGGAGGCGGCCGTGGCGGCGAACAGGCCGCCGGCGCCATC
>OLPZ01000248.1_pt1 | contig 43046 bp, 40 predicted proteins | sample 1672711 | NCBI WGS metagenome assembly OLPZ01 (sample SAMEA3136716, study PRJEB25190) | human gut metagenome
ACCGAATATTTCCGTTTTTGGCGCTGTAAAGAGACACTTTTGGAGTTTGGTTACCATGAAATCGATGAAGAAATGGGGAACCATTTCCAAGAGGTTTACGAGCATGAGTTGGAAAACATTACTATGCTTGATGAAATGCGCATGACCCTTGATTTCCTCAAAGAAAAAAATGTTCGTATGGGAATTATTACTAATGGACCAACAGAGCATCAGCTTAAGAAAGTCAAGAAGTTAGGATTATACGATTACGTGGATCCCAAACATGTCATCGTCAGTCAGGCGACAGGATTCCAAAAGCCTGAAAAGGAAATCTTCAATCTTGCTGCTGAACAATTTGATATGAATCCATCGACGACTCTCTACGTCGGAGATTCATACGACAATGACGTTATGGGTGCCTTTAACAGTGGCTGGCATTCTATGTGGTTTAACCACCGTGGACGTAGCCTTAAACCAGGTACGAAACCAGTCTTTGACTTGGAAATAGATAGTTTCGAGCAACTCTTTGGAGCTGTGAAAGTCCTTTTCGACCTTCCAAATAACAAATTTATCTTTGATATTAACGATAAAGAAAATCCAGTTCTTCAACTGGGTATTAACAATGGTCTTATGATGGCAGCTGAACGTCTTCTTGAGAGCAATATGAGTATTGATAAGGTGGTTATTCTCCTTCGTTTGGATGCTAACCAGGAAAAAATTCTTCGTATGAAGTATGGAAAATAAAAAAACGGCCTAACGAGGCCGTTTTTTTGTCTAGAATGTGATAAAGGGGGAAGTGAAATGGTGGGAACAGATAACTTAAAATATGATATTGAAGCACTAAGTACTGAGCGTGATGCTTTTAGAAAATAGGTAGAAGAGCTCAACGATAAATGTGGTGATCTCTTTGTGGGTGTTAGAGATGCGGAGCAGATGAAGTGTGTTGCCTGAGATTCCTATTATGCCTTGGCGGACCATCTTAATGCTGAAGAAAAGCAAAGAGGGTTTTCTGATAACTATTGGGAACATGTTCATAGAATTGTCAAAGATGAACCGAGTCGGAAACAATTGCCAAGTAGCCCTAAAAAGTAATAGTTTTATGGTTTTTTTCATGCAAAAAAAGCGATCCTGTTAAGGACCGCTTATTTCACGATATAAGATGATGACTTAGCTAATTTTGTTGACTTGAGTCCTATAGGATGTGTCATTCCAAGATTTGAGAGTGAAGTGCTCACAATCATCTGTCTCGAGAATTGTGACAGATGCATTGTCAAGACCACCGGCTTTACGAAGAAGACCAGGTTCAAAGCCAAGTAGACTACGAATAGAAGCTGTTAGATTAGCTCCATGTCCGACGAGGAGGACGTTCTTCATACTACTATCTTTCAGTGTTCGGACTAAGTCAGCTACACGTTTGGTTGTGTGATAGACGGACTCCGCTTGAAAGTTGTTGGCACGGAAGTTGGCCAGGTTATGACGAAAGGCATCCATTTCTTTGGGATAAATCGCTTGAATGATAGAAAGTTTTTGTCCCTCTAGTTTCCCCAATTGCCACTCACGCAGATCCTTGGTATAGGTAATTTTAGCTTTAGTTTTTTGAGACTCCATGATGAGTTCAGTTGTTTTTTTAGCGCGTGGTAAGTCACTTGATAAGACCAAGTCGAAATGAGTATCACTGAGGTAATGGCCAAGCTCACTGACTTGCTCAATAGATTCTTTAAGAAGGGGGGAGTCTCCCTTGGAACCTTGGAGGCGTCCTTCCAAATTCCATTGAGTTTTACCGTGGCGTACAAAATATAGTCTCATGATTACTCCTTAATATCAGCAAACTCGGCATTAACGAAATCAGCAAGTTCTTGACTGTTGATGCGGATAGAACGCCCAATCTCTCCAGCTGAGACAATAAGAAAACCTGCTTCCTGGGCAGACTGATCGATATAAATGGGAAAATTGTGTTTTTGACGAATTCCCACAGGATTGTTAGCCCCGTGTACATAGCCAGTTGTTTTTTGGAGATCCTTTTGTGGAATCATTTGAACTTTCTTGTTGCCTGAAATTTTAGCTAATTTCTTTTCGGATAGATGCTCAGTGATAGGGATAATACCAATGACTGGTCCTGTCTTATCCCCTTTAAGGGCAAGGGTTTTATAGATGCTCTCACGCGCCACATCCTCTGGAAGCTCTCCTTCTAAACCGTTGAAGGATAAGCTATCATGGTCTATTTTAGCCTTATCAAGAATTTGGTCGACCAAAGTTTTCTTGACTTTGCTTTTTTTAGCCATTACGTTATCTCCTTTTCAAAGTTGTACATTTCTACTTTCCATTATAACACATTTGTCCAAACACGCCTAAGTCAATTTGGGCAAGAAGAAAACCAGTGTCTGAAACACTGGTTTTTACTCACTAGTAGACGACTTTGAGGAACGAGATGAGCTGGTTACAGTTGCTGAGCTAGTTGAACTGGTCGAAGTAGTTTTCTTATTTTTAGTTGATTTCTTCTTAATCTTTCCAAAGAGTTTTTCAAAGGTTTTACGCTTGTTTTTCTCAGGGTTGATTTGATTAAGATCTAGGGTATTGTCGAAACCAGGAAGGCTTCCTTGTGACGTATACTGGTGAAGGTCATAGCCGATTTCAGTATTTGGCAAAGCCTCATAGTAGCCCGAGTCGGTACCATAGGCTGGAATCCAAACGGCATCGAAGTTTTTGGTTGAAACTTCTTGCTCAAGCATGAAATAGGCACCAATATAGAGGCCAATCTTCTCAGCTCCTAGACGTTTGAGTTCAGCACGAAAGGCTTGGACACCTTCCTCCATGTTAGACATGGTTTCCTCTTCAACGTCAATCCAGTAATAGGTAGGTTTGTATGGAGAAGCATTATTGTAGAAAATACGAGCTTCTTCCTTCATCTCTTTGACAGAAGTACCTTGGGCGTAGGAATAGACGGCAACTGGAACGTCACGTTTTTTGAATTCTTTGATATGTGTTTTAAAAGATTTGTCAACTCCATTTGAGCTGGCGGCATTACTATCCTTACTAATCTGTGAACCACCGAAGACGCGGATGATAGCACCAGAAATATAATTTGACAAGACATCGTAGTCGATATCCTGAGGAAGTTGCCAACCCGAAAGGTCGATAATGGGATTGAGTATCAGCTCCTCATCGGAACTGTCAGATGTACTACTGGTTGTTGTTTTTGGTGTAGTAGCAGAAGGAATAGCTGATTTCACTTTCTCGAGATGCGCCTGCTGTTTAGACGTATTGTGAATGTTTGCAATAACTAATGCTAATCCTAAAAGAGCTAGAACCACGTAAACAACGATCGGTTTAATTCTTCTTCTCATCCCTTCCCATTCTACATTAAATAGCGTAAAAATGCAAAACACTCGGCATATAAATTATGTGAGATATATTACAGTGACTTATTTTTTTAAAGTTTAGTGATACTAGCTCAAACTGATTTAATGAGGGTATTATTAGGGGATTAGTTGTGAATTAAGTGAATATTTCATTTATTTAAGAAGGATTTTTAGCCTTATTTATCAGATTTTTCCTTAAAACTAGCACCACTAGTGGCATCAGACCAAGCTACTAGAGCTTGAGCAGAACTATCCAGATAGGTCTTGAGAGGTTGTTTTAAATCATAAATGGTTTCCCAAAATCCAAGGACATTTCCTTCTTTATCGAGAGCAGCCTGATAGGTCTGGATTAGGATTTGATCAAAACTGTCTGTGGGAATTTGATAACTCATTTCTTTGTTAGGAGAAGCCAAAATCTCAGATAGAATCCAATCGGGCAAATTTTCAGACTCACGGGGAAAGAAGCTACCGTCAGCCCCACCATTGTCATAGAGAAGGGTTCCTGTAGCATCATAGGCTGCTAGTTTATAGGGCAAATGGTTCAGTAATGTTTTTAAATCGTTCATATTTTCATGATAACTTCTTTCATGCGAAATAGCAATACATTGGATTGAGAAGTATACAATCGTAGGATAGTATCAGTTTGTCTAAGGATAATAGTAGCCCTGAAATCAATATAAGGCTATAATAAGGACAAAATATTTGAGGTAATATCATGTCAAAACTTATTTTTTTGATGTTGATGGCCTCTATAAGGCTTTTGATAGATTAGGATTATTGAAATAGAAAAACTGAGTTCCTTTTGGAGCTCAGTTTGTATTTTATGCCGGTTTATGACCGATAAATTTTTTCAAGAGGAATAAGAGATAGCCAACAGCAATGTAGCCAGCACTGATGACCAGGACGTTTATCATGACCTTATTCCAACCAAATTTATTGACATTGATAAAGAAGTAGGCGAAAGGACTATCTTTGGCACCTGGAATTGACAGTTTTAGAACCAGTCCGTTTAGAAGGGCAAAGGCGAAGTAAGACAGTGGGAATAGGGACCAGTAAAGTGGTTCGCGCAGACGAAAGGCTTTCTTAGCATCGAAAATGAGGGTATCAAGCACCAATCCCCAAGGGACAATATAGTGAACTAAGAAATTGCGGAGGGTCCAGAATTTCTTAGGTTCTGTAATAGGAGCCAAGAGGATGTGATAGATGACTCCAGTGATGAGGATGGCCATGGTTACGCCACCCTTGTAACGCAAGAGTTTTGTGTTAGTCGTCGCATCCCCTTTTTTGAAGTCATAGATGATAAAGAAAATCAAACTAGAAAAGACGAGGATATTGGACAAAACGGTGTAGTAGAGCAACATGCCCCAACCATCATCATGGATTTGAATAGAGACTCCTACCAGTCCACAAAGAGCTAGTAAGATACGGTAAAATCGTGAAATAGTCATAAGTTTCCTTTTCTTAATAAATAATCTCTCTTATCATATCACATTTTTCACTAACAATTTTGTGAAAATTCTAGTAAAATCAAAGTAAGAAAGACTTTCAAAGAGTTTACCATGCCCAATTTAATCGATTATCTTGAACAGGTGAAGGAGCTTACCTTTGATCAAGAACCTCTCAATATCTTGGATAAGGTTTGTATCAACGAAATTGGTTACCTGATCTATGACAAATGGTTCACAGCAAGTGATTTACAGAAGCCCCTCAATTTACATGATTATGCGAGGAGAAAGACCTGAATCTAGACTACAGCTTCATGGTGACTAAGAAACGGGTTGAACTAGCTGAATCTATGGTCAGGTCGAGGCGTTTTGCGGGACTTAATCTAAGTGACTACTGTAGTGTCTTGGACAAGGAAATGGAAAAGCAATTTGCAGCCATAATTTTCAGTTTACCTGAATTAGACTACCATCAGCTTGTCTTTCGTGGGACAGATATAGTGTCATTGGATAGAAGGAGGATTTTCAGCTGACCTATAGTCGAGAAATTCCAGCTCATCGCTCAGCTATTGCCTTTCGGTCTGATCACTTGCCTAATCTCAGTGGCTATATCACTTGTTTCTGGCCATTCAAAGGGTGGTAATCTTGCCCTCTATTCGGCTATTCAAAGCTCGACTTGTTCTACGTGAGCAAATAGCAGAGCTTTTGCTCCTAGATTCTCCAGGGTTGATGAAACCACTCTTAGAAAATCCTGCTTACCAAGAGTTGAAAGTCAAGATGACAGTTATCAGACCTCGAGATTCTGTTGTAGAGTCATGCTCTACTGGGAACAAGCTGCTCCGCTAGTAGCAGCGGAAGGTATAGGGGTCTCTCAACATAATGCCTTACTTTGGCAGGTTGACCCGGAGAACAGAGAATTTATCTATGTGGATCAGCCCACAGAGATGAGTCAACGCATGGAAGGAACTTTCCAAGAATGGATTGAGACCTTGCCAAATCAAGAACTCAAGCAAGTCTGAGATTTATTCTTTGATACTATTCTTGATTCTGGAATTGAAAGTATAGACGATATTAGTATCAAAACTCTCCCTAAGCTAGGTCAGTTGTTACAAGAATTTGGCAACCTTACTGACCAACAAAAAACTGACCAACAAAAAAAGGTTCTTCAAGATGGTTTCAACCAATTACTCTCGATATTTTGGAAGTCAGGAAACAAGAAATATAGTCACCCCAAGCTAGAACTTCCTGATTATATCAAAAAATTGAGTGAATTAACTAACAGCGATTAGGGCCATCTGAACTATAGAAATGGAGGATATCATGCCAAAAAACGTACTTATTACAGGAGCAACATCAGGAATTGGTGAAGCAACGGCGTATGCCTTTTCCAAAGAGGGGGAAAATGTCATCCTAACAGGTCGCCGTGTGGAGCGCTTAGAAGCCTTGAAAGAAGAGCTCCAAGCCACCTTATCCAGGCCCAAAAAGTTTGGACCTTTGCACTGGATGTCACTGATATGGAGATGGTCAAGGACGTTTGCCAAGCCATTCTCAAAAGTGTGGGTCAAGTCCATATTTTAGTCAATAATGCAGGCCTGGCACTAGGCCTAACAGCTTACCAAGACTACGAAGAGTGGGACCTGCTGACCATGCTCGACACCAATGTCAAGGGCTTGATGATGATGACACGTCAGATTTTGCCGAGTATGGTAGCTGCCAATGAGGGCCATATCATCAATATGGGCTCTACAGCAGGCATCTATGCTTATGCAGGCGCCGCTGTTTATTCAGCAACCAAAGCTGCAGTGAAAACTTTTAGTGACGGCTTGCGTATTGATACCATTGCCACAGATATCAAGGTAACAACCATTCAGCCAGGTATTGTTGAGACGGACTTTTCTCAAGTTCGATTTCACGGTGACAAGGAGGACAAAGCAGCCAATGTCTATCAAGGTTTGGAAGCCCTCCAAGCCCAAGATATTGCGGAGGCGGTCCTATATGTCACCAAGCAACCACGACGTGTTCAGATTTCAGACATGATCATCATGGCTAACCAACAAGCCACAGGGTTTACGATTCATAGGGGAGAGTAAAAAGAGAAACTTATGAAGAATAAAACTAATCCAGCCATCGGCAGTAGCTGGGAAGACTTACAATCAAAACTCTTTAGCAAGGAAGAAATTGAAGCCAGTTACCAAAGAGTGGAAAAACTCATTCAGAAAAAAAGAGTAAATAGAAGATAAAAACATGGAACCAAGCTGTGTTTTTTGTTTGAATTTTCCCAAAACTATGAAAGAAACCGTGAAAATGCTATAATGTAAGGGATTACGACAGGACGGAGAGGTGAAACAATGGTTTCTAGAAGAGAGTTTTCAGAATTAACTAGGGTTCAGATTCCAGCAGCCTTACACTTAATGCGTTTGGGGTATACATATCTTCCTCATAATGGTAAGGAGATTATGGGGAGAGACCCCGAGACAAATATTTTAATTTCAATCTTTAGAGAGCAATTTTTAAAGTTCAATAATTATGCAACTGATTTGGATGTTGAAAGAGAACTTAATAATATCAAGATTGAATTAGATCAAAATGATTTAGGACGTGCCTTTTATAATCGTATAGTAAGTGATAGTGGTCCAACTTATGTTGACTGGGAAAACCCTGAAAATAATACTTTTCACCTTGCTTTAGAGGTAACCTGTCAAAATGAAGGAGACGAGTTTAGACCTGATATCGTCATTTTTATAAATGGCTTGCCACTTTCATATATTGAAGTGAAACAACCTAATGCCATTCGTGATGGTAAGACTGCTATTCAATCTGAGCAATCACGAACAGCCGTTAGATTTGAGAATAGGAGATTCCGTCGTTTCAATAATATTACCCAATTAATTTCGTTCTCAGATAATTTACCTTATATCAGTGGTCAAGGTCAACAAAAGCAAGGATCCTTTTACTGTTCCAATGCATTTTCAAAAACTAAATTCAATGCATTTAAGGAAGAAAGAGAAGAGGAACTAATTCATTCTATACGTTCATTAGGTGAAGAGGAGATTGACGCAGTATTAAAAGATGTTAATCGATTTGCCTTGAAATCTCAGCCAGAATTTAAGACAAATCAAGATCCAAGTACACCTTGTAATACATTTATCTCATCACTCTATCAAAAGGAAAGACTATTGTTTTTGCTTCGCTATGGATTAGCTTATGTAGAAGAACACTCGAAAGATGGCACTATTCAACTGCAAAAACATGTGATGCGTTATCCACAGTTTTTTGCAACAAAAGCAATTGAGGATGCAATTAGAAAAGGAGTGAAGAAAGGTGTCATCTGGCATACACAAGGATCTGGAAAAACTGCCTTGTCTTATTTTAATATCAGGTACCTTACAAATTATTTCTCAAAACAAGGAATCGTTCCTCAGTTTTATTTTGTAGTTGATCGCTTGGATCTTGCAGATCAAGCTACGCGAGAGTTTACGAAACGTGGCTTGAAAGTAAAAAGGATTAACCGTCCACAAGAATTGAATGAAAAACATGATGATTATCAAGTTGCTGTCGTTAATATTCAAAAATTTAAGGATAATTCAGATTTAACAGATCATTCAGGCTATGATTTAAATCGTCAAAATATCTATTTTATTGATGAAGCTCACCGTTCATATAATGAGAAAGGCTCCTATCTCCCAAATCTATACAATGCAGATAAAAATGCTATTAAGATTGCATTGACTGGAACGCCCCTAATAACATATAAAAAAGATGGTAAAACCAAGGAAAGTCATGCAACGACTCGTGATATTTTTGGTGATTATATCCATAAATACTACTACAATCAATCGATTGATGATGGTTTTACACTTCGTCTGATGCGTGAAGATATTGAAACCTCTTATAAAGAGACTCTTCAAACCATCAATGAAGAAATCTTGCGTGGAGATCTTTCAAAAGATGATATTTTTGCTCATCCACGTTATGTCTCACCAATGTTGGATTTCATTCTGGAAGATTTCAATAGAGCACGTGATGTTGTCTTCGATGATGATTCCATCGGTGGAATGATCGTTTGTGATTCATCTAAGCAAGCTCGTGAGATTGAAAAGCAATTAGAAGAACGCAGAAGTCGTGGGGAGACAAATATCACATCAGCTTTAATCCTTCATGATGAAGGTGACAAAGAATACAAGAAAGATCGTGTAGAGAGCTATAAAGAAGGTAAAATTGATCTTGTTATTGTATATTCGATGTTACTAACAGGATTTGATGCACCCAGGTTGAAAAGATTGTACTTAGGTCGCAAAATCAAGGCTCATAACTTACTTCAAACATTGACACGTGTTAATCGTCCATATAAGGATTATCAATTTGGATATGTGATTGACTTTGCAGATATTTCGAAAGAATTTGATAAAACCAATCGTGCGTATTTGGAGGAGCTTAATCAGGAGTATGATCTAAAAAACACAGGAGAAGATGTTGAAAATGTTTTTGGTTCCCTCTTTGTTTCAGCTGACGAAATTAGTAAACAACTTGAGAAATCAGAGACAATTTTGATGAATTATCCAACTGAGAATCTAGAGTTCTTCTCTAAAGCCATCGACGAAGTGAGGGATAGACATCAACTGATTGAGTTACGAAAAGCTCTAGAAGCGATGAAGCAATTTTATAATGTTGCTCGACTTTTAGGACATCGTGAACTTCTAAATAAAATTGACATTAACCAGGTTTCGACTTTGTTGAACGTGATTTCAAGACGTTTACTTAACCTCTCACTTATGGAAAAACCTGATGAATTTTCAAGTCGAACCTTGCTTAATCTAGCAATGTCTGATACGACATTTAGTTTCGTTAAAATCGCAGAAGAGGAGTTACGACTAGCAGCGAATGATCTCTACGAGCTTCGCAAACGAGTTGCAGGTGGGATTAATGGTCGTCCAGATGAAAAAGACCCTGAATGGGTAAATCTCTATGAGGAATTCCGTAGAATCCTGAAGAAACATATGATTTATGAGCAGGAAGGCCTCACAATGGAGAATATCAAAGAAACTCAGACTGAGTATCAAAATCTGTTTGACGCATTTGAAGATTATAAGAGCCGAATGCGACGACTAGCTATGAATTTCAATGGCGATGAAATGGCAGCTCGATCTTTTAAGCATGTTACCAACTCAACCGTAGTAAGTGAATTTCCAGTTATCTTTCATGTGATTAAAGGCTCAAAAGCCAATTTAGATTATCAAATTGGTTTAAATCAAGGTGTCCTTGATAACAATGAATTTTTTAAACGAATGATTCGTGAACAGGCACGCAAAGAAATGAAAAATACAGAGTCAGCAGGAAATGAAAGGTTGACAAAACAAGACTTCAACAATCTTGTTGAATCTTTATTTGAAGAATACGAACAGGAATATCAAAACTAATGAATGAACAATATAAGGTCCAAGTCCAAAACTTGGTAGATGATTTGAAAGCAGTCTTTACCCATGCTGGTCTAGGGGGTGAAGCAGGAGAATACAAACTCCTTACCCAATCTTTCTTGTACAAATTCTTGAATGACAAGTTTCTCTATGAAGCACAAGACGTTGATTCGGAAAACACCTATGACCGTCTAGTATCTATGAGTGAAGAGGATTATGATTGGCTCCTAGAGGATATCGGAACTTCAACAGCCTGGATGAAGCCAAATCAATTCATCGAAACGCTCCATCGCAAGCAAAATGAATCCGATTTTTATGAGACGTTTGAAAACACTCTCAATCAAATCGCCATTGACAATAACGATATCTTCTCTGTACATACGGACGGAGATACGGCTATTCGTCTCTTTGATGAGCGTCTGATTACGGATACTATCTCAGATAGCAGTAAACGCAACGAAGTGGCAAAAGCTATCATCAATCTCCTTGCACGCGTCAAGTTTGATGAGACCATTTTTTCACAAGGTTTCGACTTTTTCTCAACTCTCTTTGAGTACATGATCAAGGACTACAACAAAGACGGTGGTGGCAAGTATGCCGAGTACTACACACCACACTCTGTTGCTAAGATTATCGCAGATATCTTGGTGGGAAATGACCAGCCGTCAAACGTGAGGATCTATGACCCGTCTGCTGGTTCGGGTACCTTGCTTATGAACCTGGCTAGTCGTATCGGTGTGGATAAGACTACTGTTTACAGTCAGGATATATCGCAAAAGTCATCTAATCTTCTCCGACTCAACCTGATCTTGAATGGACTACAACATTCGATTCACAATATCGTACAGGGAAATACTATCATCGCTAATCGCCATCCTGAAAAGATGGACTATATCGTGTCTAACCCTCCTTTCAAGCTGGACTTTTCAGAGTGGCGTGACCAAGTGGAGACCTTGCCAGAAGCTAGCGAGCGATTCTTTGCAGGAGTTCCAAAGGTTCCGGCCAAGTCTAAGGATAAGATGGCGATTTATGAACTATTTGTTCAGCATATCATCTATTCTTTAAAACCAGAAGGTCAAGCAGCAGTTGTTCTGCCTACAGGTTTTATTACTGCTCAATCGGGAATTGATAAGAAAATCCGCCAACACTTAGTGGACAATCAAATGCTGGCAGGTGTCGTTTCTATGCCGTCTAATATCTTTGCGACGACAGGTACCAACGTCTCCATTCTCTTTATCGATAAAAAAAACAAGGGTGATGTCGTCCTCATCGATGCCTCAAACCTCGGAACCAAAGTCAAGGAAGGCAAGAATCAAAAGACCGTGCTTTCTCCTGAAGAAGAGCAGAAAATCGTCGAGACCTTTATCAAGAAAGAAGCCGTCGAGGACTTTTCTGTCACAGTCTCTTATGAGGATATCAAGGAGAAAAACTACTCTCTCAGCGCAGGTCAGTACTTTGACATCAAGATCGACTATGTAGATATCACAGCAGAAGAGTTTGACGCCAAAATGACCGCCTTTCAAAACAAACTCTCAGACCTCTTCCAGCAATCACATGCCTTGGAGCAGGAGATTAAGAAGCAGATGAAGGGGTTGAAGTATGAGTGATTGTGATGTAAAAGAATTCAAATTATGTGAGTTGCTTAAAATATACAACGGAACAAAATATGATCATTTAAATAAAGGTGATATTCCTTTATATGGGAGTGGAGGGTTAATGTCTCATGTAGATGAAGCATTATACTCTGGAGAAGCGATACTGCTACCACGTAAAGGAACTTTAAGCAATATTATGTATGTAAATGAGAGTTTTTGGACAGTAGATACTATGTATTATGCTGTTGTAAATGATAAATTAGCAGATGCATTTTATTTGTATTCTTATCTATCTCAACTTGATTTGAGTAATTTAGATTCAGGCTCAACTTTACCTAGTATGACCAAATCTGCGTATGAAAGTATAGTAGTCAAACTACCAGATTTAAAAATTCAAAAAGCAGTTGCAACTATTTTATTTAATATACGAAAAAAGTTGGAAACCAACAACAAAATCAACCAAGAGTTGGAAGCCATGGCCAAGACCCTCTATGACTACTGGTTTGTGCAGTTTGATTTCCCAGACCAGAATGGCAAACCCTACAAATCATCAGGCGGAAAGATGGTCTATCACCCAGAACTCAAACGCGAAATCCCAGAAGGGTGGGGAGTGGAGAAGTTGGAAAATTTGGGTACTATTGTTGGTGGAAGTACTCCAACAAAATCAATTTCTGATAATTTCACTAAAGGTGGAGAAGGTTATTCTTGGATTACACCAAATGACTTGTCAAATAATAAAGGAAATAAGTTTATAAAAAATGGAGAAATTGATGTTACAGTAAGAGGATTAAAAGATGCTGGTTTGAAATTGTATCCAGAAGGTACAGTTTTAATGAGCTCAAGAGCTCCGGTTGGGTATCTGGCAATTTCAACTAAAGAGATTACAACAAATCAAGGCTTTAAATCTTTTATTCCTGACAAAAAATATGGTAAAAATTACATTTACTATACTTTACAGAATAATCTAAAAGTTATTGAACAACATGCTTCAGGTTCAACATTTAAAGAGATTTCAGCAACTGTTTTAAAAGATATAACTATCATTCAGCCAAATTTAGATATTGTTAAAAAATTTGAAGAAAAAGTATCATCAATTAACAGTTATATAAAAGTTAATGAAGAACAAAAACAAGAACTCACCCAAGTACGTGATTGGCTCTTGCCAATGTTGATGAATGGACAGGTGAAGGTGGAGTAGAGAATATAGCTGTTAGAATTTTAAAGTTGAAAGAATTTGAGGGAAAATAAATGTCAGAGATTACTTTTTCTATTTGGAAACCATTTATTGAAAGCGATCAAAGAGGAGAGATGGTTACAACCTATTTTAAAGACATTTGATAAGTTGACTCCATGCAACTTACAACATAAAGATGGATTATATCATATAGAGGTTGATAAAAATAATCACTTCATTTTTTTAGTAATAGAATCTGGAAAATTAGAGCCAAGAGATACTACTGTAACGGACTACTATACGAATCAAAAACGTGAAAAATCCCAAATCAGAAACAGAGTTGGAATTTTTGAAGCAATTTTTTGTCTTATTTGATTTAGATAATAATTTATTGTATTTTTCGGATGTAAGACACCGTAATCTGCTAGAAAAAATTCTCAATGATACAACGGAAGTTAAGTTTAACATAAAGGGGTTTTATGAAGATAAAGAGGAATTTTTTAAAAAAATTATCTAGTGTTGATGAAATTCAGTTTACTTCAAAAAATGATATTTTTTCTTCTTTATCAGAAAAACGTGAAGCTCTATCTGATTTATTTGATACTGATGGCTTGGATGATTTAACGTTGAATGTAAAGCTATCTGGGATGCAAATAAATAAAATCAAAACATTTATCAAAAAAATTGTAAAAGAATATGAGAATCATCAACTATCAGGTATCTTAATTCGAGGAAACGACGAAGCTGGATTTGAACATGTTTTTAATCGTGGTACGTTTATCAAAAAGATTTGGTCCTGTATAATTAAAGTGATAAAAAATTAATGAGTTAAGATAATGAAAGAAAAAAGAAATAGTAGGATTCGTTTATTTGCTCTTCTTGTTTTAGTATTTACTTTAGGTTTTGGATTTTCAGTAGATACTAGCAAACAATCGTTGGCTGTGCCCCCTCAAGTCGCTCAAGCGGATGAGAACAATGGTATATTAGCTTTTAATGGTCAAAAGCAGTTTGTCATGGAGGAAAAGGACCAGTTAGGACGTGCCCACAGTGCTCATATACAGTTACAAGATAAGGACGAGCCAAAGAATAAACGCCCCGGTAAAATAAAATATGATCCTGTAGGATGGCATAACTATAAGTTTTATTATGGTAATGGTAAATCAAAATCTTGGTTAATGAATCGAGGACATTTGATTGGCTATCAGTTTTCTGGTGTCAATGACGAGGGCAAGAATTTAGTACCTATGACTGCCTGGTTGAACTCTGGAAATTATAAAGGAACTGATGAAGATAATCAGTCAGGCATGCTTTATTACGAGAATCGCTTGGATAACTGGCTGGCACTCCACCCTAACTATTGGTTAGATTATAAGGTAACAGCTATCTACAGTGGAGACGAGTTGTTGCCTCGTCAAGTAGAACTTCAGTATGTTGGTATCGATAGTTCTGGAAATCTCTTGGAAATTAAACTTGGTGGAGATAAGGAGACTCTTGATAGTCAGGGAGTTACACATGTTGTCTTAGATAACCAATCACCAAATGCAGAAATCAATTATGCAGATGGGACAGCAACAAATACGGTAACTGAATTTACTGAAGCACCATCTGAGCCTAGTTCTGAGAGTTCCCAAGTGGCTGAACAACCGAGTTCTGAGCCAGAGCCTGTGCAACCTACACAGGAAGAAAGTAGAACAGTCTATGTGGCGCGTCATGGAACAGCAGATGTTTATTGGTATGACATCAATAGTATGCCTAGCAATACCAATAAGGCTAATGTCGTCACTATGACAGAAGCAGATGCCATAGCCCAAGGTAAACGACATACGACTAAAGAGTAATAAAAAATCTGGACATCTTGTCCAGTTTTTTGTAAAATGACTTACATTCTACCACTTTTATCTGAAAATTTGATATACTGAGACTATTAAAGATACTTGTAAGAGAAGTCGTACGGACTTTCTTTAGGTATAAGAAAGGAATAAAAAATATGATTTGGATTATTATTGCCATTATTGTTGTTCTCGTGATTTTTGTTATTGCAAGTTATAACGGCTTGGTTAATAGCCGCATGCAAACCAAGGAGGCGTGGAGTCAAATTGATGTTCAATTGAAACGTCGTAATGACCTTCTTCCTAACTTGATTGAAACTGTTAAAGGGTATGCAAAATACGAAGGTTCAACGCTTGAAAAAGTAACAGAACTTCGTAATCAAGTAGCAGCTGCAACTTCACCTGCAGAAGCGATGCGTGCTAGTGATGAATTGACACGCCAGGTTTCTGGAATCTTTGCGGTTGCTGAAAGTTACCCTGACCTTAAGGCAAGTGCAAACTTCAGCCAGCTTCAAGAAGAGTTGACGAACACTGAAAACAAAATTGCCTATTCACGCCAACTTTATAACAGTGTAACAAGTAACTACAATGTGAAATTGGAAACATTCCCAAGCAATGTTATTGCCAAGATGTTTAGCTTTAAGGCTGCTGAATTCCTTGAAACACCAGAAGAAGAAAAAGCTGTGCCTAAGGTTGATTTCAGTGGACTAGGTAACTAATATGTTATTTGATCAAATTGCTCGAAATAAGAGAAAGACTTGGCTTCTGCTCCTTGTCTTTTTCCTCTTGTTGGGCCTTGTTGGTTACGGTGTTGGCTACCTTTGGTTAGGTTCAGGCTTCGGTGGTCTGATTCTTGCTCTAGTTATCGGTTTTATCTATGCCGTTACCATGATTTTCCAATCAACTAATGTCGTTATGGCTATGAACGGTGCACGAGAGGTTGATGAACAAACCGCTCCGAACCTTTATCATGTTGTTGAGGATATGGCTATGGTGGCACAAATACCGATGCCACGTGTCTTTATTGTCGATGATCCTTCTATGAATGCTTTTGCGACTGGATCAAGCCCCAAGAATGCGGCAGTAGCTGCTACAACAGGTCTTCTTGCGGTTATGAATCGTGAGGAGCTTGAAGGGGTTATCGGACATGAAGTGAGTCATATTCGCAATTACGATATTCGAATCTCTACCATAGCAGTTGCCTTAGCATCGGCTATCACCATGCTAGCTGGGATGGCTCGTAATATGATGTTATGGGGTGAAGGTCGTCGTAGAAACGATGATGACCGTAATGGAAGTAGCGGTTTGGAAATTATTCTTCTCATTATTTCTTTGATTGCGATTATCCTGGCGCCTTTGGCAGCTACCTTGGTTCAGTTGGCTATTTCACGCCAGCGTGAATTTTTAGCTGATGCTTCTAGCGTCGAATTGACACGTAACCCGCAAGGTATGATTAACGCTCTGCTCAAACTTGATAATAGTGCGCCAATGCAACATCACGTGGATGATGCTAGCGCAGCCCTCTTTATCAATGACCCTAAAAAAGAATCTGGTTTGCAGAAGCTCTTTTATACTCACCCACCAATTTCAGAACGGGTGGAACGCTTGAAACAAATGTAATTCAGGGAAGGCTAATCATGCGATTGGCCTCTTTCTTTTAGCAGTTATTTTCTTTTTTAATTAAATAAATAAGTATCATACCTAGTCAATTCAACTTATTTCTGGCATAATAGATATATGAAACTAACGATTCAACGAATGGCTCGGATAGCCATTTTGTCAGCACTGGCAGTAGGATTGCGGTCAGCATTTATAGGATTGCCAAATATTCAGCCTATCACAGCTATGTTTTTTGTGTCTGTCCTTTATTTGGGGTTAGTAGATGGTTTCTTGATTATGGCTTTGACCATGTCAATCTCAGGATTCATCTTTGGGTTTGGTCCCTGGGTTTTTAATCAAATCTTGGCCTTCGGCATTTTGATGGCTCTTTGGAGCTTGATTGCACCTAGGTTATCACTTGTTTGGCAGATTGCTTTAGTAACTATTTTATCCTTTCTCTACGGAGTTCTCTTGGATTATAGTTATGGCCTCCTATTTAAGAGCGGTCTTACCTTTGTTGTTTCTGGACTTCTTTATGATACTTATCATGCAGTATCGACGCTTCTATTCTATCCATTTATTCAGTCTATTTTTAGGAGACTTTTGAAATGAAAAAATTATTGATATGTTTAGCTCTTGCCTTTTCTCTTGTTACTTTAGGCGCTTGTGGAAAAAATGAGTCTGCTAAACCTACTAGTAGCACAAACAATCATCAGTCTAAGGGTCAAGGCCAGGTTACTTTGATTTTAAAAACTGAAAAGGAAAGTAAGAAAAAATCCGTAGAATTCAAAAAAGGTGATACGGTACTTGATGTTTTAAAAGAAATATATCCTGTTCAAGAAAATGATGGTTTTATTACTGAAATTGATGGAATTTCTCAAGACAAGGAGAAGGGGATTTATTGGATGTTTGATGTCAATGGAAAAATCGGTGAGAAAGCTGCTAATCAACTTAAAGTTCAAGATGGTGATGAAATCAAATTCTACCAAGAAAAGTATAATTAAGATTTTAGACTCTAATTCAGAGTCTTTTTTATAAAGTTCGGAAATAGGACTAATAATTTTTTCCAATAAAAGTCAGAAAATTGCAAAATAGCTGACGATTTACAGAAAAACAGTTTACTTTTGTTTTAAAAGTGATATCATAAAAGGGTACTACATAAAGTAAGGAGAATACGGTTTGGCTTTTAACAAATTGGAAAGCAGTAACAACCAGGAAATCATCTCTGAAGAAGTTGGTATCTTGAAAGAATTGTTGGATGATGCAACACGAGGCATAGCTGGTGAGCAAGGCCTCACGACTATCCAACATTTGGTTGAACTTTATGATGAAGGTGACTATGAGGCCCTTACACAAGCCATTTCAGAAATGACAAATGATGATATGGTCGTTGCATCACGTTATTTCTCTTTGTTACCTCTCTTGATTAATATCTCTGAGGACGTGGATTTGGCTTATGAAGTCAACCGCAAAAATAATATTGATGAATCTTATTTAGGTAAGTTGTCTGAAACCTTTGATGTTGTCGCTGAAAGCGACAATGCGCGTTACATTCTTGAAAATGTTAATGTCGTGCCGGTATTGACAGCTCACCCAACCCAGGTTCAACGTAAAACCATGCTTGAATTGACTAACCACATTCACGAACTTCTCCGTAAGCATCGTGACGTTAAGGATGGTCTTATTAATAAGGATAAATGGTATGCGGATTTGCGTCGTTATGTAGAGATTATGATGAAAACGGATATCATTCGTGAGAAGAAACTTAAAGTTAAAAACGAAATCACTAACGTTATGGAGTATTACAACTCCTCATTGATTAAGGCGATTACCAAGCTATCGCATGAATTCAAACGTTTAGCGGTTGAAAAAGGTATCGAACTTGATAATCCAACACCTATTACAATGGGAATGTGGATTGGTGGTGACCGTGACGGGAACCCATTTGTAACGGCAGAAACTCTTAAACTTTCTGCGACATTACAAAGTGAAGTTATCCTCAATTACTATATTGAAAAAGTTGATAATCTTTACCGCTCATTCTCACTCTCATCACGTTTGACTGAAGTTTCAGAAACAGTAGCAGAAATGGCGAAACTTTCACCAGATACATCTGTCTACCGTGAAAACGAACCATACCGTCGTGCTTTCAGTTACATTCAATCTAAATTGATTCAGACGCTTCTTTTCTTCAAAGCAGGTAACTTTAGCAAGGAAAGAGCTGCTAAGCGTCTTTCTGAAAATGTTCGTCTTGGCTCAGTCTCAACAGGTGAAGTAGTAGCTGATTTTGTGCATGACCGTCTCAGCCAAAGTCTTCAAGCTGTCTCACAACAAACTACCGAATTTTATGAAACAGCTGAAGCATTCCATGATGATCTTTTGGCAATTAAAAATTCACTTCTCGAAAATGATGATTCTGTCTTGATTTCCGGTGATTTCGAAGAGCTTCTTCAAGCTGTTGAGGTCTTTGGATTCTACCTTGCAACAATTGATATGCGTCAGGATTCAAGCGTTCATGAAGCTTGTGTGGCAGAGTTGCTTAAATCTGCAAACATTGTTGACAACTACAGTGAATTGACAGAGGTTGAAAAGGTTGCTGTTCTTCTTAAAGAATTGCAAGAAGATCCACGTACCTTATCATCAACAAATGTATCTAAGTCTGAAACGCTTGAAAAAGAATTAGCTATCTTCCGTACTGCTCGTCTTTTGAAGGACTATCTTGGTGAAGAAGTCATCAAACAACATATCATCTCTCACACTGAGAGCGTCTCAGATATGTTTGAGTTAGCCATCCTTCTTAAAGAAGTTGGTTTAGTTGATACTGAGCGTGCGCGTGTCCAAATCGTTCCACTGTTTGAAACCATCGAAGACTTGGAAAACTCTAATGAAATCATGAAACAATACCTTGGTTATGATATTGTTAAACGATGGATTAAGAATAGCAATAACTACCAAGAAATCATGTTGGGTTACTCAGATTCAAACAAAGATGGTGGTTACTTGTCTTCAGGTTGGACGCTTTACAAGGCTCAGAACGAATTGACCAAGATTGGTGAAGAGCGTGGCATTAAAATTACCTTCTTCCATGGCCGTGGTGGTACAGTTGGTCGTGGTGGTGGCCCATCTTACGATGCTATTACTTCTCAACCATTTGGTACTATTAAAGACCGTATCCGTTTGACGGAGCAAGGTGAGGTTATCGGTAATAAATATGGCAATAAGGATGCAGCTTACTACAATCTTGAAATGCTAGTTTCAGCTACGCTTGATCGCATGGTAACACGCCAAATTACTGATCCTGATGAATTGGTTGATTTCCGTGAAATTATGGATAGTATTGTTCAAGATTCTAATCGTATTTATCGAGATCTTGTCTTCGGAAATGAACATTTCTATGATTACTTCTTTGAAGCAAGTCCAATCAAGGAAGTATCAAGTTTAAATATTGGTTCTCGTCCAGCTGCTCGTAAGACTATTACTGATATTTCAGGACTTCGTGCTATTCCTTGGGTATTCTCATGGTCACAAAACCGTATCATGTTACCAGGTTGGTATGGTGTGGGTTCTGCCTTTAATCACTATATTGAAGCTGAAGAAGGAAACCTTGAAAAACTTCAACACATGTTTGAAACATGGCCATTCTTCCGTTCACTTTTGTCTAACGTGGATATGGTGCTTTCAAAATCAGATATGAATATTGCCTTCCACTATGCACAGTTGGCAGAGAGTGAAGAAGTTCGTAGCGTCTTTAACATCATTTTGGATGAGTGGCAGCTGACTAAGAATGTCATTCTTGCGATTGAAAAACATGATGACTTCCTTGAAGAAAGCCCATCTCTTAAAGCGAGTTTGGGTTTCCGATTGCCATACTTCAACGTCTTGAACTACATACAAATTGAATTGATTAAACGGCTTCGTAATAATAATCTGACTGATGACGAAATTAGTCTTATTCATATTACTATCAATGGTATTGCAACAGGACTTCGAAACTCTGGTTAATAAAGTAAAGTTCATCGCTTCGGTGGTGAGCTTTTTGTTATAATGAAAATTCTGGTATAATATAACCATGATTGCTATGGAAACGATTGAAAAGCTGAGCAGAGAGAAACTTCCTAAGATAACTGTCTTGGCTGGCGAGGATTTAGGTCAGTATAGTCAAGCTAAAGAAAAATTTTTAAAACAAATTGGATTTGATTCAAGCGACTTGACCTATTCCTATTTTGATATGTCCGAGACTGATTATCAGGATGCTGAACTCGATTTGGAAAGTATGCCTTTTTTTGCAGATGAAAAGGTAGTTATTTTTGATCATTTCGCAGATATGACGACTGCTAAAAAGTCTTATCTAGATGAAAAAGCATTGAAACGTCTTGAAAATTATCTTCAATCACCTGTAGAAACAACACGTCTTGTATTAATGGCTTCTGGAAAGCTCGATGGGAAGCGTCGGTTGGTTAAACTCCTAAAACGTGATGCTTTGGTACTTGAAGCTAACTCTTTAAAGGATACAGAGCTTAGAACTTATTTTCAAAAACAGGCACATCAAGAGGGACTCACTTTTGATAAAGGGGTATTTGAGGAACTCTTAGTCAAGTCAAGTTTTGATTTTTCAGATATTCAAAAGAATCTGGCGTTTTTAAAAGGATATAAAACTGAAGGGAATATCTCATCGCAAGACATTACGGAGGCTATTCCTAAAAGTTTACAAGATAACATTTTTGATATGACTCAACTTCTTTTGAGAGGACAGATTCAAGATGTTCGTGAATTGGTTCATGATTTACGATTGCAAGGAGAAGATGAGATTAAGTTGATTGCTGTTATGTTGGGACAATTCCGCACCTATCTGCAAGTCAAATTGTTATCTGCTCAAGGTAAAAGCGAGCAACAAATTGTTTCAAGTCTTTCAGACTATCTAAGTCGGAAAGTTAATCCATTTCAGGTTCGCTATGCTATAAGAGATAGTCGTCATTTATCAGTTGCATTTTTAAAGACAACGATTAAGACTCTGGTTGAGACAGACTACCAGATAAAAACAGGAACTTTAGATAAAGATTATCTACTTGATTTAGCACTTTTAAAAATAGCGTCAAACAGCTAAAAAAAATGGAGATTTCCAAGATTTTGTAAGCAAAATTTTTGAAAGCTCTATCACTTTATGGTAAGATGAAAAAAAATGAAAAGAGGACCTTTACTATGGCTATTATCCTTCCGGATCTTCCTTACGCTTACGATGCTTTGGAACCATACATTGATGCTGAAACAATGACTCTTCATCATGACAAACACCATGCAACTTACGTGGCGAATGCTAATGCTGCGCTTGAAAAACACCCTGAAATTGGTGAGGACCTTGAAGCGCTTTTGGCTGATGTAGAAAAAATTCCAGCAGACATTCGTCAAGCACTTATTAACAATGGTGGTGGACATCTTAACCACGCACTTTTCTGGGAACTTTTGTCACCAGAAAAACAAGAACCAACTGCAGAAGTAGCAGCCGCTATTAACGAAGCATTCGGTTCATTTGAAGCTTTCCAAGAAGTTTTCACTACGGCAGCGACAACTCGTTTTGGTTCAGGGTGGGCATGGCTTGTGGTTAACGCAGAAGGTAAACTTGAAGTTGTTTCAACTCCCAACCAAGATACACCTATCTCAGACGGTAAAAAACCAATCTTGGCACTTGATGTTTGGGAACATGCTTATTACCTAAAATACCGTAACGTACGTCCAAACTACATCAAAGCCTTCTTTGAAATCATCAATTGGAATAAAGTTGCTGAGCTTTACGCAGAAGCTAAATAAGTCTAGAATCATCCTCAGTCTTGAGGGTGTTTTTTTGTAATATGGTTGTAAAATCTCCTTGCTTTTTGTACTATTATAGCTTAAACTATAATCGGTATGAAAAAAAAGAAAAAATATTCAAGTGAAAAGTATAGTGGAAGCCGCCAAAAAACTAAATATAAGAAGAAAGATTCGCTAAAACAAGACCTTCAAAAAGACGTTAAGAAAGACAGTAAAGATAGTAAAAAAGATGTCGAAAGAAGCGACGAGAAGAATAACAAAAAAGATAAGAAAAAGGTTTCTAAAAAATCAGTAGAAAAGAAACCAGTTGAGGAAACATCGGTACCAGTAGGACACAAGGAAAAAGAAGAAAAAACTGAAACCTTATTACTTAGAAGTAAACGCTCTAAAAAATCTAGAGCGAAATCATTCAGTGATGATAAGAAACCTTATCTTATCTTAATTCTTCTGGGTGTAGTAGTTATTCTTGTGTTTGTTGCTATGCTTGCCTTAGCAGGGCGAGGAAAACAGGCTGGTCACACTGGGGACCTTGGGAACATTTTTGGTTCTAACTCTAAGGTAACTAAAAAAGAGGATAAGAAAAAAGAGGAAAAGGTAACTCCAACCAACAAGTCAGCTGAAGCTAAAAAAGCAGTCATGGAAGCAGATGCAGATATGATGTATGCTAATGGATTGTATTATGATTATGCTAACATGACATTGAACCAAGTGGTTGAAGCCTTTATGGCTGATCAGGGAATCGAGTCTAGCCAAATTGCCTTCTCATATAAAAATACCAAGACAAATGAGCAATTCTCTATGAATGATACTCAGCCAATGACTGCAGGATCAACCTACAAATTGCCACTAAACATGCTTGTTATGGATGAGGTTAATAGAGGGAAGCTTTCTTTAACTGAACGTTTTGATATTAATAATACTGAATATGAATATCAAGGAGAACATGACAAGTATGTTGCCTCCTTTGGTGGTGCAATGACCATCCCAGAGATGCAAGAATATTCTCTAGTTTATTCTGAGAATACGCCTGCCTATGCATTGGCAGAACGTCTTGGCGGTATGGAAAGATTCTATGGCATGCTTGATAAATACGGTAAGTCAAAAGGGAAAGTTAAAACTATTCAAATGCATGGTAATAAGACAACAACGGATTATTACATCCAAGTCTTGGATTACCTTTGGAAACACCAAAAGAATTATAAGAATATTCTCCACTATATTGGTGAGTCTTTCCCAAATGAATACTACAAAACTTATCTTCCTGGTTTAACCATCTATCAAAAACCAGGCTACGTTCGTGAAGCACTCAACGTTGATGCTATTGTCATGGAAGATACACCTTATATGGTAGCAATCTATACCGGTTACCTTGGTGGTTCAACTGAGGAATCAGATGAAATTAGCGGTTGGGGTCTTCAACAATTGGGGATGCTCGCTTATGTTATTAATGAATGGCACCGTGTCAATATGAATTAATACTGAAAAGGCCGATTATTTCGGCTTTTTTTCTATACTATTACATGAAGGTAAGAATTAGAACACTCATAAAGAGAAATGGGACAAAAGCGACTGTTTCATTAGGGTTTTTACGTACTAGGAAGTACATAAGCCCAAATGAGCAAGCTAGTTCAATAGCTATTAGTATTTTGGAAAATGGGAAAATGAGGGAGACACTGGCCAAATAGAGAAAATCACCTTCACCAATATTTAAACGTTTGATATATGACAGAACGGCTAAACTTATTCCTAAGCTAAAAGTGAGGTAGTGGTTTCCCAAACATAGGAGAGGTAGTGTTCCAAGAATCCAAATTAGAAGGGGATATGATTTATTTTTTAAATCAAAAATAGTTAGACAAAGACTGAAAAAAAGCAAATAGGTTCTTCCAAAATCTAGGTAGTTATAGAAATAAAGAAGAAGTATTCCTCCACAAAACAATTCCAAGAAGAGATAACGGTATGGGATAGAGCTTTGACATAACCGACATTTGAACCTTAAGAAAAGTTGTGATAGGATCGGAATCATTTCGAAAAAACGTAACGGATGCCCACACTGATTGCAATGGCTTCTAGGAAAAATAATCGACTTCTCAGGAAAACGATCACAAATCAATCCAATAAACGAGCCTAAAGAGGTACCAAGAAAAAAATATAAAATACTAAGCATACCTAACTATTCGAAAAAAGACAGAAAAAGCGTTTTACTTGTATTTTATTTATAAATATTTTAAAATATAAACATAAACAATAATTGTTCTAAATAAGGAGAAAGAATATGACAGATTCAATTAAAGAAACAATCAAGGAAACAGTTAACCATCAAGCAGAGACACCAACAAACACAAAAACCAAAGCAGTATTAAATCAAGCGGTTGCCGATTTGTCTGTAGCAGCTTCTATTGTGCATCAAGTTCATTGGTATATGCGTGGTCCTGGTTTCCTTTATCTTCACCCAAAAATGGATGAATTAATGGATAGTTTGAATTCCTATCTTGATAAGATTAGTGAGCGTTTGATTACCATTGGTGGTGAACCCTACTCAACTTTGGTAGAGTTTTCATCTAATTCAGGTTTGACTGAAACTACTGGTACATTTGATCAACCAATGTCTGATCGAATTCAGCTATTGGTTGATATATACAAATACTTGTCTGTCTTGTTCCAAGTTGGCTTGGATATCACAGATGAAGAAGGAGATGTTCCTTCAAATGATATCTTTACGGATGCAAAATCAGAAATTGATAAGACGATCTGGATGTTGACTGCAGAACTTGGACAAGCATCAGGCTTGAAATAATCAAATTTTGAGTTAAGATGATTGTCATGAGTTCCTTTAAAAGTGTATAATAGATACGAAATACTTTTAGAAGAAGAGAGGCGGCGATATGTCTGATCATCGACATAGTCTCGGTGTTTACGAAGATATCTTGAATCAGTTAAAAGCTAAAGGGATTCGATTAACCGAATCTCGTAAAGCTATTATCCGCTATTTGATGATGTCTGATCAACATCCTAGTGCTGATGTGATATATTATGACCTTCTCCCTGATAATCCAGGTATGAGTTTAGCAACGGTCTATAACAACTTGAAAGTGTTAGTCGAAGAGGGAATTGTCTCTGAAATTAAGGTTAATAATGATAATACAACATATTATGATTTTATGGGGCATGACCACTTAAACATTGTTTGTGAAAAATGTGGTCAAATTACTGATTATTATTTACCGATTCCGTCTTTCAAAGAAGAGGTAGAATCGCAAACAGGATTTCGCATCACTCGTGAGCAAATGATTTTGCATGGCGTTTGTCCGAATTGTCAATAGATAAGAGTCTAAGTCAAATAGACTTGGGCTTTTTGTCTAGGTACATAATAATCTATAAAGGTTTTCAAAATTATCTTGTCATGCCTTAAGCTTTTTGCTAAAATATTTCTATGAAAACATTATATGACGTTCAACAGTTGTTGAAGCAGTTTGGGGTAGTAGTTTACTTGGGTAAAAGGCTCTATGATATCGAGATGATGAAGATTGAACTGGAAGCGCTTTATAAGAGTGCTTTGATAGACAAGGAAAACTATCTTATTGCTGAAATGATTTTACGACGTGAACATCAGATTGAAATGGAGAAGGAAAATGAGTAAGAAACTCTTAGGTATTGACCTTGGTGGAACAACTGTTAAGTTTGGTATTTTGACTGCAGATGGTGAAGTTCAAGAAAAATGGGCTATTGAAACAAATACGTTTGAAAATGGTAGCCACATTGTTCCTGACATTGTAGAATCTTTGAAACACCGTTTGGAATTGTATGGACTTACTGCTGAAGATTTTATTGGAATTGGTATGGGATCTCCAGGTGTAGTTGACCGAGAAAATAAAACAGTAACGGGTGCCTTTAACTTGAACTGGGCAGAAACTCAAGAAGTTGGCTCTGTTATTGAAAAAGAACTTGGTATTCCATTCGCTATTGATAATGATGCTAATGTGGCTGCACTGGGTGAACGTTGGGTTGGTGCTGGTGCTAACAATCGGAATGTTGTCTTTGTAACATTGGGTACAGGTGTTGGTGGCGGTGTTATCGCTGATGGTAACTTAATTCATGGTGTTGCCGGTGCTGGTGGGGAAATTGGTCACATTATTGTTGAACCTGACACAGGATTTGAGTGTACTTGCGGAAACAAGGGGTGTCTGGAAACTGTAGCTTCAGCAACAGGTATTGTACGTGTAGCACATCATTTGGCAGAAAAATACGAAGGAAACTCTTCTATTAAAGCTGCTGTAGACAATGGTGAGTTTGTGACAAGTAAAGATATTATCGTAGCTGCTACTGAAGGTGATAAGTTTGCTGACAGCATTGTTGATAAAGTCTCTAAATACCTCGGACTTGCAACAGCAAACATCTCAAACATTCTTAACCCAGATTCTGTCGTTATCGGTGGTGGTGTTTCTGCCGCAGGAGAATTCTTGCGTAGTCGTGTTGAAGGATACTTTACACGTTATGCATTCCCACAAGTTCGCCGTACAACAAAAGTGAAATTAGCGGAGCTTGGAAATGATGCAGGAATCATTGGAGCTGCTAGTCTTGCTTCTAGTATTGACAAATAATGAGATAAGGTGCGCCTAACCGGATAAGGGAAGGTAGCACTTTTTTGTTGAAAAACGTTTACAATTATCCAATCTCTGCCATTTTATTGAAAATGTGGTATACTTGAAAGGTTGAAATAAATAATAAAGAGGAAAAGATGACTAAACTTAGAGAAGACATCCGTAACGTTGCCATTATTGCCCACGTTGACCACGGAAAAACAACACTTGTAGATGAATTGTTGAAACAATCACACACCCTTGATGAACGTATGGAACTTGATGAGCGTGCATTGGACTCAAACGATCTTGAAAAAGAACGTGGTATTACCATCCTTGCTAAGAATACAGCCGTTGCTTACAATGGTACTCGTATTAATATCATGGACACACCAGGGCACGCGGACTTTGGCGGAGAAGTTGAACGTATCATGAAAATGGTTGACGGTGTTGTTCTTGTCGTCGATGCTTATGAAGGGACAATGCCTCAAACACGTTTTGTATTGAAAAAAGCTCTTGAGCAAAATTTGACACCAATTGTTGTTGTCAACAAGATTGATAAACCCTCAGCTCGTTCTGAAGAAGTTGTTGATGAAGTCCTAGAGCTATTCATCGAACTGGGTGCAGATGATGATCAATTGGAATTCCCAGTTGTTTATGCATCAGCTATTAATGGAACATCATCATTGTCTGATAATCCTGCCGATCAAGAGCACACTATGGCTCCAATCTTCGACACTATTATAGATCACATCCCAGCTCCTGTAGATAACTCAGATGAGCCACTTCAATTCCAAGTGTCACTTCTTGACTACAACGACTTTGTTGGACGTATTGGTATTGGACGTATCTTTCGTGGGACTGTAAAAGTTGGTGACCAAGTTACTCTTTCAAAACTTGATGGAACAACTAAAAACTTCCGTGTTACGAAACTCTTTGGTTTCTTTGGCTTGGAGCGTCGTGAAATTGAAGAAGCCAAGGCTGGTGACTTGATTGCTATCTCGGGTATGGAGGATATCTTCGTCGGTGAAACAATCACACCAACTGATGCTGTTGAACCATTACCAGTTCTTCATATTGATGAACCAACACTTCAAATGACTTTCTTGGCGAATAACTCACCATTTGCTGGTCGCGAAGGTAAACACGTGACATCACGTAAAGTCGAAGAGCGTCTTTTGGCTGAGTTGCAAACAGACGTTTCACTACGTGTTGAACCAACTGATTCACCAGATAAATGGACTGTCTCAGGCCGTGGTGAATTGCACTTGTCAATCCTTATCGAAACAATGCGTCGTGAAGGATATGAACTTCAAGTGTCACGTCCAGAAGTTATCATCAAGGAAATTGATGGAGTGAAATGCGAACCATTTGAACGTGTTCAAATTGATACTCCAGAGGAGTACCAAGGCTCAATCATCCAAGCTCTTTCAGAACGTAAAGGTGACATGCTTGATATGCAAATGGTTGGTAACGGCCAAACACGCCTTATCTTCCTTGTGCCAGCTCGTGGACTTATCGGATTCTCTACTGAATTCTTGTCTATGACACGTGGTTACGGTATTATGAACCATACCTTTGATCAATATTTGCCGGTTGTTCCTGGTGAGATTGGCGGACGTCACCGTGGTGCTCTCGTTTCTATCGATACAGGTAAAGCGACAACTTACTCAATTATGCGTATTGAAGAACGTGGTACTATCTTTGTTAACCCAGGTACTGAAGTTTATGAAGGTATGATTGTCGGTGAGAATGCTCGTGAAAATGACCTTGGTGTTAACATTACTACAGCAAAACAAATGACAAACGTGCGTTCAGCTACTAAGGACCAGACGGCTGTTATCAAGACTCCACGTATATTGACACTTGAGGAATCACTTGAATTCTTGGATGATGATGAATACATGGAAGTAACACCTAAATCTATCCGCTTGCGTAAACAAATTTTGAATAAAGCAGAGCGTGATAAAGCTAATAAACGTAAGAAAAAAAGCAGCGAAAGCTGAGTAATTTTTAGAGAGGAGAAGAGATGTTTTATCTGATTGTTGCTATATTGATTGCTTCATTCTATTTCTTTATTGCACCAAAGTCGGTTAAAAACACTATGAATCTTCTCTTTGTCATGGCTACCTTAGCATTGCTCTTGCTTTTAGCAGTGTTATCAATCATTAAATTTTTCAGTTTACCTGGTGAGTTCTTTGTCACGGTAGGAATGTTTACATTGAGTTATTTCACCTTGAAAGATATTTTCGGCATGTCAGAGCCCAATCGTGATAAAGCTCAACAAGGCGAAAATAAGTAGCATGATATTAAAGTCAATCTGTTAGATTGGCTTTTTTCTGTAACTAGAAAATACTACTCCTTGAAATAGCTTGTGATAAAGGGTAAAATGGTTATGATACAATTTGAGAGAATGGATGAATTATGAAATCAATAACACAATTGGAAAATAAAAAAGTTTTAGTCCTTGGTTTGGCTAAATCTGGTGAAGCAGCGGCTCGTCTTTTGGCTAAGCTAGGAGCTATTGTTACTGTTAATGATGGAAAAGCATTTGAGGAAAACCCATCGGCTCAATCACTTCTTGAAGAAGGCATTAAGGTTGTTTGTGGTGGACATCCTCTTGAACTTTTGGATGAAAATTTTGAATTAATGGTCAAGAATCCTGGAATTCGGTATGATAATCCAATGGTAGCTCGTGCGCTTGAAAAAGAAATTCCAGTTTGGACTGAAGTTGAATTGGCTTACCTAGTCTCTGAAGCACCAATTATCGGTATTACAGGCTCAAACGGTAAGACAACCACAACAACTATGATTGCTGATGTTTTAAATCATGGTGGAAAGTCAGGTGTCTTGTCTGGAAATATTGGTTTCCCTGCATCAGAATTAGCGCAATCAGTGACAAATCAGGATACTTTGGTCATGGAGTTGTCTTCTTTCCAATTAATGGGAATTGAGAGTTTCCATCCACATATTGCTGTGATTACGAACTTGATGCCGACGCATATTGACTATCATGGTAGCTTTGAAGAATACGTAGCTGCCAAATGGAATATTCAAAACGAAATGACATCAGACGATTTTATTATTTTAAACTTTAATCAAGATTTGGCTAAAGAGTTGGCTACGCAAACAAATGCACAAGTCGTTCCCTTCTCAACTGTGGAAAAAGTAGATGGTGCTTATCTGGAAAATGGTGGCCTCTACTTCAAAGGTGAATTGCTAATGCATGCTGATGAACTTGGAGTTCCAGGAAGTCACAATGTTGAAAATGCCTTAGCGACAATTGCTGTAGCAAAATTGTCAGGTGTTTCAAACCAGGCAATTAAAGAAACTCTTTCAAGCTTTGGTGGGGTTAAACACCGTCTTCAATTTGTTGATACGATTGATGATGTAAAATTCTATAATGATAGTAAGTCAACAAATATTTTAGCGACACAAAAAGCACTTTCTGGCTTTGATAATAGTAAAGTCATTTTGATTGCCGGTGGTTTGGACCGTGGTAATGAATTCGATGAACTCATTCCTGATATTACTGGACTGAAGAAAATGGTAATTTTGGGAGAATCAGCTCCTCGTGTCAAACGTGCTGCAGACAAAGCTGGTGTAACCTATCTGGATGCCAAAGATGTGGCTGATGCGACACGCATTGCCTTTGAACAAGCTAGTGCAGGTGATGTTGTCTTGTTGAGTCCTGCTAACGCGAGTTGGGATATGTACAAGAATTTCGAAGTGCGTGGTGATGAATTTATCACAACTGTTGAGCGATTGAAGGGATAGGCTATGGCAAAATCGAAAAAGATTGTTTTTACTGGTGGAGGGACAGTTGGACATGTGACTTTAAATCTTATCTTAATTCCAAAGTTTCTAAAAGATGGATGGGAAGTGCACTATATCGGTGATAAACATGGTGTTGAACACGAACAAATTGATAAGTCTGGTCTAGATGTAACCTTCCATAGTATCGCTACAGGTAAACTACGTCGTTATTTTTCATGGCAAAACATGTTGGATGTCTTTAAAGTTGGTTGGGGAATTCTACAGTCAATTGCAATTATTGCTAAGATTCGTCCCCAAGCACTCTTTTCAAAAGGCGGATTTGTATCTGTACCGCCAGTTATCGCGTCTAAATTATTAAGAGTCCCTGTATATGTTCACGAGTCTGATTTGTCTATGGGCTTAGCCAATAAAATCGCATACAAGTTTGCAACTACTATGTTTACGACTTTTGAACAATCAAAAACTTTGGTGAAGACACGGCATGTTGGTGCTATCACTAAGGTGGGTATGACAAGGTTTGATAATTCAGATCAACTAGATAAGATTAAAGAACAGTTTGATGAGAAACTAAAAACAGTCCTTTTTATTGGGGGATCAGCTGGTGCAAAGGTGTTTAATGATTTTATTAGCAAAACTCCAGAACTGATTGAGAACTATAATATCATCAATATATCTGGGGATTCCTCATTAAATACCCTGGAGCGTCATCTTTATAGAGTTGATTATGTGACAGATTTGTACCAACCTCTTATGGATATGGCGGATTTAGTTGTAACTCGTGGTGGTTCAAATACTATTTTTGAATTGTTGGCTATGAAAAAACTTCATTTAATCGTTCCTCTAGGAAAAGAAGCTAGCCGTGGGGACCAGCTTGAAAATGCTGACTATTTTGAAAGAAAGGGTTACGCTCGTCAATTGCAGGAACCGGAATTAAGTTGGGAGACATTAAAACACGAGCTCGAACAACTTGTTGAACATGCAGAGACTTACAAAGAAGCTATGGCTAAATCTGAGGAAATCACTTCTCCTGATGATTTTTATAACCTATTAGTGACTAGTATTTCAAATAAATAAAGGAATTTCATGGCAAAAAAGGATCAAAAATCACAAGAAAAAAAAGTTCTGACGGAGTGGCAGAAGCGAAATCTAGAATTTTTGAGAAAACAAGAAACCAAAGATTCAGAAGAGATGACTAACAAAACAGGCGTTCATCCAGAAAAAGCCACATCTCAGGAGAACAAAATACCGGTAAAAAAAAAGGTCAAGAAGAAAAAAAGAAAAAAAGTCCATACGACTAGCAACATTCCAACTGCACAACAAAATCTTGCAGGGCTTGTTATTTTTATAGCTGTGATTTTAATCGTATTTTCACTCTTCTTTATCTCGCCTTGGTCTAAGCAAAAGATTCTTACAGTATCAGGAACAAAAAATGCTCTACCGGAAGATGTGAAAGTTGCAAGTGGTATTCTTGATACAGATTATATTACTCACGTTTTTTTCAACCAAGAAGAGATTGCATCAACTGTTGAAAAAACCAACGTTTGGGTTAAAAAGGCTACGGTAACTTATAGTTTTCCAAATCAATTTAATATTGCAGTGAAAGAATATCCAATCGTGGCTTATCGTCAAACATCAAATGGATATGTTTCTATTCTTGAAAGTGGTAAGACTGGAGGGACTGTTTCAGCAGGAAAACTACCAGATAAATTTATCACTTTAAAGATGGATGATGAAAAGAAAATTGAAGATTTAGTAAAAGAGTTGCATAAACTTGATAGTAAAATCAAGAATAATATTCAAATTATTAATTTAACGCCTACAAAAGCAACTACAGATTTGTTGACAATTGAGTTATATGATGGAAATTCTATTCGCGTTCCCCTCTCTCAATTAACGACTAAGTTACCTTATTACGAGAAAATTAAGAGTAAGCTTTCAAATGGATGTATTGTAGATATGGAGGTTGGCCTCTATACAACAACTCCTGAAGTAGAAGCATCAAAAACTGATAAAGATAAAAAGAAAGATAAAAGCAAGACAGATAAGAAGGAAGACAAAGAAATTTCTGACGAGGGTCAGGAAACAACGACACTAACTAAACAAAATACTGAGGAAGAAGCTAATGCTGAAAATTCAGATATTCAGGGAGTAGGAAAACCGACTGTTAATCAAGATAAAACTCTTCAACCTTCCCCTAGTCAAGACTAATATTGAATAATAAAAACGTAAATGCTGACATTTTACGTTTTTTTATGGTACAATAGTATCTGAATAATTCTGTATTTATACAGTTTACAAAGATATTGAATGGAAAGATTGAGAGGTCAGTGAATGGCTAGAGATGGCTTTTTTACAGGATTAGATATAGGAACTAGCTCGATTAAGGTTCTTGTTGCTGAGTTTATTGATGGATCAATGAATGTCATCGGAGTAAGTAATGTTAAGAGTTCTGGTGTGAAAGATGGCATCATTGTTGATATTGACGCTGCAGCAAAATCAATCAAAACAGCTATTGAGCAAGCAGAAGAAAAAGCCGGTATTGTGATTGAACAAGTGAATGTTGGGCTTCCAGCCAATCTTCTTCAAATTGAGCCTACACAAGGTATGATTCCTGTATCAAGTGAATCAAAAGAAATCAAAGATGAAGATGTTGAAAGTGTTGTTCGCTCAGCCTTGACTAAGAGTATTACACCTGAGCGTGAGGTTATCTCACTAGTTCCTGAAGAATTTATCGTTGATGGTTTTCAAGGGATTCATGATCCTCGTGGAATGATGGGGATTCGTCTTGAGATGAGAGGCCTCATTTACACAGGACCAACAACAATTCTTCACAATATTCGTAAGACAGTTGAGCGTGCAGGTATTCAGGTTGAGAATATCGTCATCTCTCCTCTTGCAATGACTCGTGCTGTCTTGAATGAAGGTGAGCGTGAATTTGGTGCTACTGTTATTGATATGGGTGGTGGTCAAACGACTGTTGCAACCATGCGTGCTCAAGAACTTCAGTTTACCAATATTTACCCTGAGGGTGGCGAATATATCACCAAGGATATTTCAAAAGTCTTAAAAACATCTATGCAAATTGCAGAAGCACTTAAGTTTAATTTTGGTAATGCTGACATTGAAGAAGCAAGTGAAACTGAAACTGTTCAGGTAGAGGTTGTAGGTGAAAATTCACCTGTTGAAATCACTGAGAAATACCTTGCTGAAATTATCTCAGCTCGTGTGAAGCATATCTTGGATAGAGTTAAACAAGACTTGACACGAGGTCGCCTACTTGATTTGCCTGGTGGCATTGTCCTTGTAGGTGGAACAGCCATCATGCCAGGTGTAGTTGAAGTTGCTCAGGAAATTTTTGAGACAAATGTGAAACTTTATATACCTAACCAAGTTGGCATCCGTAATCCAATGTTTGCAAATGTAATTAGTCTTGTTGAGTATGTTGGTCTCCTTACAGAAGTTGATATTATTGCTCAGCAAGCTGTGTGTGGTGAAGAGTATCTTCGTCGTAAACCTATCGACAATGAGGCGCCTACCTTGAGTTTTGATAGAACTCATACTCCAGCACCTCGAGTGACGCCACAACCAAATCGTATTCCAGTTGAGAATACCGTCGAGGTACCTCAACCGGTTGATGGAGAAAATCATGAACAAAAACAAAAACTTGGAGATCGTGTTCGTGGAATCTTCGGAAGTATGTTTGATTAATTGAATCTAGTAAAAGCGAGGAAATAAAATGAGTTTTTCATTTGATAGCGCATCAGTTCAGGGTGCGGTAATTAAAGTTATTGGTGTCGGTGGAGGTGGAGGAAATGCCATCAACCGAATGATTGAAGAAGGTCTTTCTGGTGTTGAATTTATTGCAGCTAACACGGATATTCAAGCGCTCAGCTCTTCTAAAGCAGAAACAGTTATCCAATTAGGTCCTAAATTGACTCGTGGTCTTGGTGCTGGAGGTCAACCTGAAGTTGGTCGTAAAGCAGCTGAAGAAAGTGAAGAAACACTTACAGAGGCACTTACAGGAGCTGATATGGTATTTATCACTGCTGGTATGGGTGGTGGTTCTGGTACAGGGGCAGCACCAGTTATTGCACGTATTGCGAAAAGCTTGGGTGCATTGACAGTAGCAGTGGTTACGCGTCCATTTGGATTTGAAGGTAATAAGCGTAGTTCCTTCGCTATTGAAGGTATTCAAGAATTGCGTGAACAAGTTGATACTCTTCTTATTATCTCTAACAACAACCTTCTTGAAATCGTTGATAAGAAAACTCCACTTCTTGAAGCCCTTAGTGAAGCAGATAATGTCCTACGCCAAGGGGTACAAGGTATTACAGACCTTATTACCAACCCAGGTTTAATCAACCTCGACTTTGCTGATGTGAAAACAGTTATGGCAAATAAAGGCAATGCGCTTATGGGGATTGGTATTGGTTCTGGTGAAGAACGTATTGTTGAAGCTGCACGCAAAGCAATCTATTCACCGCTTCTTGAAACAACTATCGATGGTGCAGAAGATGTTATCGTTAACGTAACTGGTGGCCTTGATATGACACTTACAGAGGCAGAAGAAGCATCTGAAATCGTTGGTCAAGCTGCTGGTAACGGTGTTAATATTTGGCTTGGTACATCAATCGATGATACTTTGAAAGATGAAATTCGTGTAACGGTTGTTGCAACGGGGGTTCGTCAAGAGCGTGCTGAAAAGGTATCTGGTATGAAAGCTCAACCACGCAAAGTGACTACAGCTCCTTCACAATCGTCAGTTCCTAATCAGCAAGTTGCTCAAGAACAACAACGTCTAGGTTCTCAAGCTTCATTTGAACGTCAACCAAATTTCGACTACAATGAAACACATTCAATGTCACAACCAGGCGTTCGTCCAACTATGGCAGCACCTCAACAAGAGCAATCAGCTTTTGGAAACTGGGACTTGAGACGTGATAATATTTCTCGTCCTAAGACAGGTGAACTTGATAGTCAATTGACTATGTCTACATTCTCAAGTGATGTTGAAGATGACGATGAATTGGAGACACCACCATTCTTTAAAAACCGTTAATAATGACTATAGAAGAAAATAAAAATGATGTTTATCAGGCGGTGAAGAGAGCATGTGAAAAAGCTAATCGCTCTAGCGAAGAAGTCAATATAATTGCCGTAACTAAGTATGTTTCAAGTGAAATCGCTGAAGAATTGGTTGAAACGGGAATTAAACACATTGCTGAAAACCGTGTTGATAAATTTTTAGATAAGTATCAGGCGTTAAAAAAATATGATTTGACATGGCACCTTATTGGTAGCCTACAACGTCGAAAAGTAAAGGATGTTATTAATTTAGTTGATTATTTTCATGCTTTGGATTCTGTTAAATTGGCAGAGGAAATTCAAAAGCGTGCGGATCATACCATTAATTGCTTCCTCCAAGTTAATGTTTCAGGTGAGGAGTCGAAACATGGTTTTTCACCTGAAGAACTTGACACTGTTCTAAATCAAATTAAAAATCTTGATAAAATTTGTATAGTAGGGCTAATGACTATGGCTCCAATTGATGCGAATACTCAAGAACTTGATAAGATTTTTGCTGAGACAAATGAACTTAGACAATCAATTCAAGATAAAAAACTAAAGAATGTTCCTTGTGATCAACTAAGCATGGGGATGAGTCGAGACTATGACATGGCTATTCAGAATGGATCAACCTTTGTTAGAATAGGCAGTGCATTCTTTAAAGAGAACGGAGAATAACCTTATGGCAATAAAAGATGCAATTGAAAAAATTGTTTCATATTTTGATGCCGACGAAGTAACAGATCATGAAGATGTTGCTAAAGAACGTCCAGTTAAAGTACAGAAAACTGAGCAGACACCACCTCAACAGCAACGTAAACCTGAGCGTCCTCAGGAAACAGTCCCTCCTCGTCGCCAACATATCAAATCAGACGTACAGAAAACTCAAGTCCTTAGTAGTTTACCTTTGAGTCGATCACAAGTTAATCAGGGATCCCAACAAATGAATACAACTAAAACTACTATTGCAATTAAATATCCTAAAAAATATGAAGATGCTCAAGAAATTGTAGAACTTTTGATTGAAAATGAATGTGTTTTAATTGATTTTCAATATATGTTAGAAGCACAAGCTCGTCGTTGTTTAGATTTTATTGATGGTGCTAGCAAGGTACTTACAGGAAACTTACAAAAAGTTGGTTCTTCCATGTACTTGCTCACACCAATCAACGTTGTTGTTGACATCGAAGAGATTAGTTTGAGTCATGGAAATCAAGAATCTACTTTTGACTTCGACATGAAGAGACGTTAAGCCATGTTTGTATTACTATATGTTATTTGGGCACGTGTTATTAACTTGGTAGAGATACTCCTTGTAATCTATGCTTTGTTATCTTGGTTTCCAGGAGCTTATGATACAGCTCTTGGGAAGACTATTAGACAAATTGTTCAGCCAATTCTTGCACCATTTCGTAGGCTGAATTTGGTTTTTGCTGGTATTGATTTTTCAATTATCGCAATTATACTTTTGTTAAATTTCTCTCTTAGTATTCTTAAGGTTGTCCTATTTTGATGTTTGAAGCAAAAAATATTGAACAACATTACTCGTTAGAAGAACGTCTTTTTTTAGAAAAGGTTAGGGGATTTTGTCAATTAGTTGAAGATCGGTATAGCCCATATTTGACTGATTTCTTAAATCCTCGTGAAATCCAGATTGTCAAAGATTTAGCAAATTACTATAATTTAAAATTCTTTGTAAGTTCAACTTTTGATAACGAAGAGTATGGAAGAGTGATTCTTGCTCCGGATTATTATGAGCTTGATGAAGATGACTTTGAAATTAAACGATTAGAGATTTCTTATGCTAGACAATTTAATAAATTGACACATCCCAAAATTTTAGGCGCACTGCTTAATCAACTTGGTCTTGAACGTCAAGTATTTGGAGATGTTATTCTTGATGAAGAAGGCCGAGTTCAATTTAACATTGCTTCTCATCTAGCAAGCTATGCAATAATGACTATTACTAAAATCGGTAGGGTTTCGGTTACGCTTAGAGAAGTAAGTAAAGATGATTGGATTTCCAATCAAGAAAAATATTCTCAATCTTTTGTCTTGCTTTCTAGTATGCGTCTTGATAATGTGTTATCTACAGTATTAAAAACATCGCGTTCAAATGCTTTAAAGCTAATTGCTTCAGGCAAAATCAAACTTAATTATAGGCAAATTGAGAAATCTGATCAGATAATATCTATTGGTGATATGATTTCGGTTAGAGGTTTTGGCCGATTTCGTCTAGGTCAACAAGAAGGAATTTCTAAATCAGGAAAAGCCAAGGTCGTCATCGACAGTCTTCTAAGACTACAAAAGTAGGTATTTAATTTAAAAGCATCAGAGATGCTAATGAAACTTGAGGAGATCTGTAATGACAATTATAGTTCTTGATATTATCGAAAAATAGTTTACAACTAAATTTTGTGGATATAATGAACAAGAAGTAGATGATTTTCTCGATATTATCGTAGATGGTTATGAAGATTTAGTTCATTGAAATCGTGAACTTGTTGCTCATGTAAAAGAACTTGAAGAAATGGTAAAAAATAAAGGAGGCCTGTAATGGCAATCACAGCACTTGATATTAAAGATAAACAGTTTACCACTAAATTTCGTGGATACAATGAACAAGAAGTAGATGAATTTCTTGATATTATCATAGATGATTATGAAGATTTAGTTCGTGACAATCGTGAACTTACTACTCGTGTAAAAGAGCTTGAAGAAAAATTGGCTTATTTTGATGAAATGAAAGAATCATTGAGCCAGTCAGTTATCTTGGCTCAAGAAACAGCTGAAAAAGTTAAAGCTTCAGCAGCAGATGAATCAGCTAACTTGATTAACAAAGCCAACTTTAATGCGACACGCTTGATCGAAGAAGCTAAATCTAAGGCATCTGAAATTCTTCGTGATGCTACAGATGAAGCAAAACGTGTTGCTATTGAAACTGAAGAGCTTAAACGTCAAAGTCGTGTTTTTCACCAACGTCTTTTGGCTGCAGTTGAAGGTCAACTTAGCTTAGCAAGTGCTCCAGAGTGGGAGGAATTGTTGCAACCAACAGCTATTTATCTGCAAAACTCAGATGTTGCCTTTAAAGAAGTTGTTGAAAAAGTGCTGGATGAACATGTTCCAGATTCAAACGATGCCGCTTCATTCGATGCGACTCGTCAATTCACTCCTGACGAAATGGCTGAACTTCAACGTCGCGCTGCTGAAAGCAATAAACAAGTTAAAGATTTCTCTAATTCAGATGTTGACGAAACAAATGATATTACTTCAACTCCAGTATATTTTGGTATTGAAGATTCATTCGAAAGTGAAGTAGCTAATTTTCCAATTTCTGCACCTGTAGACGAGGACAATGATTCGGAACAAGAAGTAACTGTTGAAAAAAATCTTAATGAAACACAAACTTTTAAATTAAATATTAGCGAATAAGAAAAACAAAACTTTCCAAATATATTAACAGCGAGTGGGAGATGGTGTGAGTCCTACATTCCCTATTTGGGTAGTTATCATTTTCTAGCATTCTAGCTGAATTAAGTAAGCTAGAAGGATGGTCCTCCTTACGGACATTTGAGGGAGCAATGTTACTTGCTCTAAACTAAGGTGGTACCACGAGCTTTCGTCCTTTTTTGATGAAGGCTCTTTTTATTTAGTATAAAAAAATTAAAGAGGAGATATAATGAAACTTAAAGAAACATTAAATCTAGGTAAGACAGCTTTTCCAATGCGTGCTGGACTTCCTAATAAAGAACCAATCTGGCAAAAAGAGTGGGAAGAAGCGAAAGTGTATCAACGTCGTCAAGAGTTGAATCAAGGTAAACCACACTTCACACTTCATGATGGCCCTCCTTATGCCAATGGTAATATTCACGTGGGTCATGCGATGAATAAAATTTCTAAGGATATCATTGTTCGATCTAAATCAATGTCTGGTTTCTATGCTCCATTTATTCCTGGGTGGGATACACATGGTTTGCCAATTGAACAGGTATTGGCTAAGCAAGGCGTAAAACGTAAAGAACTTGATCGCGCTGAATACCTTAAGATGTGTCGTGATTATGCACTCTCACAAGTTGATAAGCAACGTGAAGATTTCAAACGTCTTGGTGTTTCAGCTGATTGGGAAAACCCTTATGTTACCTTGACACCAGACTATGAGGCAGCCCAAATCCGTGTCTTTGGCCAAATGGCTAAAAAGGGTTATATCTATCAAGGTGCGAAACCTGTATACTGGTCATGGTCATCAGAATCGGCACTTGCTGAAGCAGAGATTGAATATCATGATTTGGTTTCAACATCTCTTTACTATGCCAATAAGGTTAAAGATGGTAAAGGTGTTTTAGATACTGATACTTATATTGTTGTTTGGACTACAACACCATTTACAGTGACAGCCTCACGTGGTTTGACTGTAGGTGCAGATATTGAGTATGTTCTTGTAAAACCTGCTGGAGAAACTCGTAAGTTTATTGTTGCTTCTGAATTGCTAAATAGTCTTTCTGAGAAATTTGCTTGGGAAGAAGTAGAAGTTCTTAATACTTACCGTGGTGATGAATTAAATCAAATCGTTACAGAGCACCCTTGGGACAGTGAAGTTGATGAACTTGTAATTCTTGGTGAGCATGTTACAACAGACTCTGGTACAGGTATCGTCCATACAGCTCCTGGGTTTGGTGAGGATGACTATAACGTAGGTGTTGCTAATGGTCTTGAGGTTGTAGTAACTGTTAACGAACGTGGAATCATGATGGAAAATGCCGGTCCTGATTTTGCTGGTAAATTCTACGATAAAGTAGCTCCGATTGTTATGGAGAAACTTGGAGATTTACTTCTTGCGAAAGAAGAAATCTCTCACTCATACCCATTTGACTGGCGTACTAAGAAACCAATCATCTGGCGTGCAGTGCCACAATGGTTTGCATCTGTTTCTAAATTCCGTCAAGAAATCTTGGATGAAATTGAAAAAGTTAAATTCCATTCTGAGTGGGGTAAAGTTCGTCTTTACAACATGATTCGTGACCGTGGTGACTGGGTAATTTCTCGTCAACGTGCTTGGGGTGTTCCACTCCCAATCTTCTATGCTGAAGATAGAACACCAATCATGACTGAAGAAACGATTGAACATGTAGCTAAACTTTTTGAAGAGTATGGATCAGTTATTTGGTGGGAACGTGATGCCAAAGATCTTCTTCCAGAAGGTTTTACACATCCAGGTTCACCAAATGGTGAGTTCACTAAAGAAAATGATATTATGGATGTGTGGTTTGACTCAGGATCGTCATGGAATGGTGTTGTTGTAAACCGTCCAGAGTTAACATATCCAGCTGATCTCTATCTCGAAGGTTCAGACCAATACCGTGGTTGGTTCAACTCATCACTTATCACCTCAGTTGCCAACCATGGTGTTGCACCATATAAACAACTCTTGTCTCAAGGTTTTGCACTTGATGGTAAGGGTGAAAAGATGTCCAAATCTCTTGGAAATACAATTGCTCCTAGTGATGTTGAGAAACAATTTGGTGCTGAAATTCTTCGTCTTTGGGTAACAAGTGTAGATACTAGCAATGATGTTCGTATCTCAATGGATATCCTTAGCCAAGTATCAGAATCTTATCGTAAGATTCGTAACACACTTCGTTTCTTGATTGCTAATACATCTGACTTCAATCCAACAACTGATGCAGTAGCATTTGAAGATTTGCGCTCTGTCGATCAATATATGACTATTCGTTTTAACCAATTGGTTAAGAGTATTCGTGATGCCTATGAAAACTTTGAATTCTTGACTATTTACAAATCTTTAGTTAACTTCATTAATGTTGAATTGTCAGCCTTCTATCTTGATTTTGCCAAAGATGTCGTTTACATTGAGAGTGCTAAATCACTTGAACGTCGTCAAATGCAAACAGTCTTCTACGATATTCTTGTTAAGATTACAAAACTCTTGACTCCAATCCTTCCTCATACTGCAGAAGAAATTTGGTCATATCTTGAATTTGAAAATGAAGACTATGTTCAATTGTCAGAGTTGCCAGAAGCAGAAGACTTTGCTAATCAAGATGCACTTCTTGAAAAATGGAATGCCTTCATGGACTTCCGTGGAAAAGCTCAAAAAGCTTTGGAAGAAGCTCGTAATGAAAAAGTTATTGGTAAATCGCTTGAAGCTCATTTAACTATCTATCCAGATGCTGAAGTAAAAGAACTTCTCGAAAGTTTGAATACTAACCTTGCTCAACTTTTGATTGTTTCAGCTCTAACTATTGCTGAAGGAGATGTTCCTGAATCTGCTGTAAGATTCCAAGGTGTTTCATTCACAGTAGAACGTGCTGAAGGTGAAGTATGTGACCGTTGTCGTCGTATTGATCCAACTACTAAAGAACGTAGCTACAACGCGACTATCTGTAATCACTGTGCTAGCATTATCGAAGAAAACTTTGCTGAAGTTGTGGCAGAAGGTTTCGAAGTTTAAAGCAAAATAAGCTAAAAAGAGTTGCTCTTTGTTAGCTGTAGTGGGTGACGAAAAGATAACATCTAGAGAGGACCATATAGGTCTTCTCTTTTTGAATGTTCAGAGTGATGAAAACACGCTTCCTAAAGGTGATAGAGGTTGTGATAATTAGCGAACTCTTCTGAGAAATCCAGTGTCTTCTCAAGGACTTCATGTGGGTTTAAGGTTTGACAAAAGGTTTTCGAATGAAATGATTTACGAGATAACTTACGGCTGTCCTTTTGAGAGAGTCACCAGTGATTTTTTAAATCTCAATAAGGTAGTGAATTTTTATTAAACTGGTTCATAATGGCAATTCTTGTCTTTAAAAAGGCTCGATCAAGCTGCTAGATGATGTTGAAACGATCAATAATGATTTGGGCATTTAGAAAAAGTCTTCGAACTTAGTGGCATATAAAGCTCCTGACATATCCATCGTGATAAACCTTACCTTTTGGCGTACTTTCAATGGATACTTCAAAAAGAAGTTTCGACTAGTGGTTTGGCGGCGATTATCGAGGATGGGTATGAGTTTGTTGTTCTCATAGTTTTGAGCCACAAAAGCGAATTCACCTTTCTTGAAACTAAACTCATCCCAGGACATAACAGCTGGTAGTTTGTCATAATGTTCCTTGAAATTAAACTGGTCAAGTTTGCGATAGACAGTGGACGTCGATACATGAAGTCTTCTGGCAATATCCGTAAGTGATATCTTCTCAGTGAGGAGTTGTGAGACCTTTTGTCGGACTAGATTTGAAATTTGGTGGTTTTTCTCAACGATATATGTCTCAGACCCCGTGACTTGCCTACAACTTTCACACTGGAAGCGACGCTTTTTAAGACGTAGTAGTATTGGTATTCCAGTTTTGCTTGAACCTCGATATGAATATCCGTTTCAAAAACAAGAGAAATAATGATGTTAGGGTCTTTAATTCCGATTAA
>OLPZ01000264.1_pt1 | contig 41868 bp, 30 predicted proteins | sample 1672711 | NCBI WGS metagenome assembly OLPZ01 (sample SAMEA3136716, study PRJEB25190) | human gut metagenome
TTTAGCTTATAATATGGCATATTGTCTAGAACGATTTAACTAGCACCACGCGTATAGTAATAGGCTTGATCTGGTAATTCAATTCTTTCACCCTCCTAATTAGTGTTAAAGCGAATTATAATACATTGCTAATTTATATATAAACAATTTATATGCGCAGTTACAAAATAGTGTAAAATTTGTGATAAATTTTCTTACAGGGAAGTCCAACATTGGTTAATAATCGGCGTATAATTAAAGTTAAAGTATATTATTATAGCTAGGAAAAATAAGAATTCTTCAATTGAATACTGCTTTTTAAAAAATAAACTAGAGAAAGGACTGAAAAAGTATAGCTTCCAAAATAAGCTAATCATGAAAGTTATACGCTAAATTATGCTAGCCAAGGGTAATAGAGTCGAAAAATTAAAGCAAACAATGGATCAAAAGCCCACTTTTGGTTTTCGAAAGTTATCAATTGGTATTACCTCGGTAATGCTAGGAGTAACTTTTTTTATGGCTGGTGGGCATACCGTTTTTGCTGAAACTTCGACCTCGCAAACAACTGAAAATAAGACTATAACAAACAATCAAACCACAAATAACCAATCGAATATTGTTGAACAGTCTAAGGATCCAACTTCAACGGATCAGACTTCTCAAACACAAACAAATAATGAAAACCAAACTCAAGATGCGAAGGTTGATCAATTAGTTTCTGCAACTGATACTATTAGTAATGACAAAGTAAAATCTACTACAAGTACACCTGATACGGCAACTGAAAAAACAACATTAACAACAGATCCTACAGTGGCGGCACCTACCAATACTGGTGATAAAGCTTCGACTGAAACGAACACACCGAATAGTGCAAAGCAAATACCTAGGTCTACTACAAATAGTAAAGTAGCCGCCAAGTTAGCTGTAAGAACCCCGACTCCGGCCACTACTGATTCTGATTTGGCGGTTACTGATGATAATGGCATTACCTTATCGATCAACCGTAATATCGTTGGTAACGATGGTATTGATGGTGCCCCAATTAATATTAACTTATCTGGTACTTTTCAAGCTGGTGAAGTTTATGGTATTACGGTACCAGTAACGACTTTTGGGATTGATGATTCTAATTTTAATAATACAATTATTGCCAATCGTGGGGTTATTTCTAAGAGTGATCAGACAGTTGATGGACAAAAATATCGTAATTACAAACTTACAGTAAGCAATGACTTTACGACTACTACAGGTTTTAAGTTAGTAATTTCAGATGGTAACAACTATTCTGCACAATCTGCAGCAACTTCAAGTAATGCGATTGATCCAGCCGGCGAAGTTAAACGAGAAATTTCATGGGGCTACGTGGATCCTAAAAAGGGTGAAGTGAAAAATAAATCCTTATACTTCACCACTATAATAAAGGATTCCATGCATCCAACATTTAACCAAGTTAAGCCTAGTCCTAATAAGGTTACGCAACTACAAACTAATACTAATTATGATTTTCAGTTAAATATTAATCAAACCACGGGATTACAAAATGATACTAGCTATGGCTCCAATAAAGTTAACAGTGCGGTTAATATGGGAACGACAATTACCATTCCCGTACCTGGCGATTTCGTAATCGATCCTGATGCTAGTTTACGAGCAAGTGGCTTGGTGCCTGATGGAAAAACTACAATTACCCAAGAAAAAGCTGGAGCAGATATTGTAATTACAGTTGCAGCTGGAACAGGTTCACAAAATTGGACCGGTGCTACTGGGTATCACTTAGTAGGAAAATTCATGCAACCAGTTGAGCCGTTTGATAATAAAATTTATACCGCTGATGGCAAAATTAAAATCGATCAAAAGGTGAGAACCGTTAATGGCATTTCTACTATTTCAGCAATGATCGATCAGCCATGGTCAGTTAACTTAGTTGGGCCCAAAGTAACACCTAAACAAGGTGATTTAGCGACCCAAATTGTTGGTAATAACGGGAGCAACACTCTTTTTCAAAAGCAACCAACCAACATCGTGAACTATTTTGGCTTTACCAATGATACTTCAATTAGTTTTACCAATAGTCTCCATATTCAGGTCGGTTTTGATGAAAATTTGGCAGTGACTGGTATCAAAACGCCTGATATTAATGATACCTTGCGCCCGGGTTTAACTTCTTACCAATATGTTATCGAAGTTGTAGATAAGGCAACGCAAAAGCACCGTTTTATTACAGCATCAGTTGATGCTGGTCAAGTTATTGCTGCACCTACGGGTACTACTATCTATAAGGCAGATATTTTGCCTAATTATGTTGAAGTAGGGGCAACTACCAAGATGGGTTCGGCTCTTTCAAAAGTCCCGAACAGCAATAGTGGTAGCACAACGCAAAATGAAGATCCAGATGTTTTTGAAGCATATGGCTATATATCAGATAAGTTGAATAATATGGCAACTTTGCCACCAGATACAACTGTATCGACCAAGATTGCGATTCGGTCTGCAGATTTTAATGATAATCAAACTGCAAACTCGGCTGTGGACCAAAAGGTTTTGGGCTTGGATAGCTTAACAGCTGCAATGCAAGCCTATGCATACCAAAATAGTACAATGTATGATCCAACTAATCCGACTAAATCAGCTGGATCAATTGATGTGCACTTTGATAATGATCCTAAAGCAACCACGGTAAAAGTTTTTGAACCAATCTTTTACTACGTTTTACCAAAATATTTCAGTTTTAGTGGTGGTTGGGATGCTGTTCAAAATAAGGCTAAAGATGCCAACACAGGTAAAGTGATTGAGCCTAAATTTGAAACTTATATGGTTGATGGACGTCAAGTAGTTAAGTTAGATTATACCGGAACCGGATTTAACTATAATACTAATGCTAGTCAATCGCAGGATAAGCTTAGCATCACAATCGACCCTGATGGAGTTGCTGGAGATTACTACTATGATGCGTTTGTTTATACTAAGTCAGGAATGAGTCATTATACGACAAAGTATACTGCTAACAATCTAGATGATCAGACTAAGGCGTTTACTGAAAATATTACTAACAGTGATACTCCAGGCTCGCTTTATAAATTAGTCTATTTGTATGGCAATAAAATTCACTATCAAGTCACCAGTTATTGCGTATGTTCCTAACATGGCTCAAGGTAATGAAGATCCTAAGGCTGCTGTTAAAGGAACCAGCGATACTAAAGGCGACGGAACAATGTATTACTACGTTAACGTGGCCAACTATGATGTGAATGTGATCAAAGATGGGATGCTGTTGATTAACGTCCCATTAGCCAGCGACAATAGCACTAGTTTTGACTTCACTGTTGATGGTCCTGTTACTTATGATGCTTCTTACGATAAGACTTTTAATGATGGCTTTACTTTCTATTATGCTAATGATGTTCAACGGTTGCCATCAACTAAGGAAAAGGGAATTCAACCTTCACTAGATAATTATGTTACTGGTGATCAAGTTAAAGACTGGTCTAAGGTTAAATCGATCATTGTGAAGTTCTCGAAGGATATTCCAGCTGCTGATCAAATTGGACGGTTCGTAATTAAAGGACATGATCCTAACTTTAAGTCTGACGCTGGTAAAACAGGTTATATAAGAGTGGCTTTGACGGGATCGAACTTCACACCATTTGTCTCAACTGACACAGGTATTCAAATTGTTGGTAAATCAACGATCGATACGAGATTGCATTATGTTGACGCCAATGGCGAGGATCAATATATTGAAGTTCCATCCATGGCTAAGACCTATGTCGAAAATAAAGACGTCATGAATCTTGCAGATTTTGATCCAAAGAATATTCCGTCTACCTTGATTCCAGAAAATTATGAACTCAGTTCTTCAATTCCTAGCTTCATCATTACTAATTCTGATAATGAAGCTCAAAATGCAGGTTTTGGCAAACAGGTCAAGTATTATTTTAATGGAGATATCGTTCAGTTTGAACTGAAACATAAGACGAAATCGGAAGCTAAGACGATTCAGGATACAACCTACTATGAGTATGATGACAGCTCTAGCAAGTATCAAGCAGGTGGAACTGATGATCAAAATACAATTGTTGTAAATGGCCAAAAAGCTACTCCTACTTCGTATACATATAGTCTAAAACGAGTAACGGATTTGGTTACAGGTAAAGCAACTTACTATGTTGTTAACACCAGCACCAATGAAAGTATTGCTGTTGATGAAAGTGGTAATTTTACGATTCCTGGGGTTAAGGGGTTGCCATCTTTGTCAGGCTACACTGCTAATACCGCAGATTCGACGTTGGCACAAACGGCTAAAAATTATAATATTAATTCGCTATTTACAGCGAATCCAACAACTGATCAAATAGTATCAAAACGTGTAGTACATTATATTCCGGATAACCAAACATTGACTTATACAATGTTCAATGAAACTCAAAAAAAGTGGATTACTACTGTACCAATCGGGTTTTTAAATGGAAAAACTGATGATGATGCGTCTGGTGCGCTTGAAGCGCTTAGGAAAAAAGTTCACGATTTCTTAACGCCAAATGCATATAAACTTGATCAGATCTATTACTATGACTCTGAAACAGGGCAACAAAATATTGTCTATTACGGTGATAGTTTTAATATTGACACTGATAAGTTAGCAGCCCCAGGTAAGTTTACTGGCGATCCTGAAAAGAATAATGTAATTCTTTATGTAAAAGACCCAGTAAACTATAATCAACAGATTAGAGCGGTATCACGGATAATTTATTATCATGATGCCGATCAGAATGATGAAACATTAAATAACTTACCAATTAATCCATTGTCTGAAAATGATTATCCAGATACAATTATCCAAAGTGTTAACTACAAGCGCTTTGAAGTAACTGATGCGATTACTTACGCAATTCTTGGTTATTATAAACCTAGTCAGATGGAATTAGTCGATGGTTCGTGGAAGCCTAAAGCCGGCGAATCATATATTCCATATGATGTTAGTGATCAATATTCTGGTTTTGAAATTGACACAGAAAATGGAAATTCATCTAAGCAAGATGCGGTAATTAATTATGATCTGTCCAAATTTGGTTATGAAGGCCCAGTTGATGAAAACGGTAATGCCTTTTTAAAGGTAGCAGAAGCTGTTCCTAGTGTTGATGGCAAATCAACGGTAGTTAATGTTTACTATCACCACAAACTAGTAACGATTGCACCTGATAAATTGCCAACTGCTGGTGAAAAGGTTGATGCAAGCGATCCGAATAGTCCAGTATATCCAACTAACAACTATGATCCTAATGCAGCAGCTAGCCAGTCTTCAGTTCAGCGGATAATTCATCATGTTTATGCTAACGGAACTAAAATCAAAGGGATTGATGTCAGTGGTCAAGCCGTTGCTGGCTTAAGTGATACGATTCAAACCGTAACCTTCTATCAAGATGCAACTATCGATTTAGTTACAGGGAAAATTACTTACACTGGGAAATATCGTGCGGTAAAATCAGCAACTACCCAAAATGGTACGACCACTAGTGTGCCAAATTATGGTCAGTTCACTGAAGTTACATCGCCATCGATTGCCAATTATATGCCCGTTGATGCTACTGTAGACAGCGCGAATGCTAACCTAGGCGATGCCCTGAAGACAGTTAACGTAGCTTATATCGCTGATCAAACCGATGCCGTAATAACTTATATTGATGCCGATAATGATGGCAGTACGATCATAGCTGATACTATGCACGGTCCACATGGATCTGCGATTGGGTATTCAACTGCTGACAGAATAAAGGATCTTGTGGCTAAAGGCTATGAATTAGTAACTGATGGCTATTCTGATGACACCAGTGACGATAAATATTTTGACAATTCCAAAGTTCGAACCTGGACTGTTACGATGCGTCACAAGAAGCTTGTAATTGATCCTGATAGCTATCACTCAGATGGTGAAGAGCTAACGACTCCTGGCTATCAAGGTACTTATCCTCAGGGCGTTGATGAAAATGATTTGAACCGAACGGTATCACGTACAATTAAGTTCCAATATGCTGATGGTACGACATGGGGTGGCAAAGATCTAAGTGGACAAACTGTAGTTGATGATCAAGGACAAGAACTAAAAGATATTGTTCAAACTGTTTCTTACCAAAGACAGGCTACGATTGACTTAGTAAAATTAGCGGATTCTACGCAAGCAAAGAATGCAGTTACATATAGCGATTGGCAAGTAAAGGCAGGTTCAGATCCTGATTTTGGTAGTGTTGATGTTTTACCAGTTGCTGGTTATGAAGCTAGTCAGGCAACTGTTAAAGAAAAAACGCCAACAATTGATCCGGTTAATGGTCCGGAGAATGGGAAAACCCAAGTAGTGCTTTACTCACCAATTTATCAATCTGTCACGATACAATTCGTTGACAAGAATGGAAATGTCATTGAGCCAGAATATGCCTTCTCAGGTTCAACGGGACAAACCGTCAAAGTAGTTGATGAATTTGGAGATCTCATTGCACCGCCAATGGGGTGGAAGCTGGTTGATCCTAAGACTGAAATTCCTACTGAGGTTAGTTTTGGTAAGACACCTTTAGCAAACATTAGAATTGAAATCGAACATGCTACAGTTCACTTGAATCATGATGAATATCATGAAGCGAACACTGGGACTTTACCTGATAACAGTATCCGTCCGTTCCCAGCTGGGGTTGATCATGATGATTTGAATCAAACGGTCACAAGAACGATCAGAGTTCACATGCCTGATGGCACGATCAAGAGTATGGATCAAGTTTTGCACTTTACTCGTGGCGCTACAATCGATGAAATTAACGGTAATGTGACTTACGATGAATGGACTGCTGTTGATGGTACGACCATGGATGCAGTTAAAGCAACAGACATTGTTCCTACACCTGCTGGTTATAGCCCAATGTTTGAAGCAGTTAAGTTAACGGGCGTAGATCCTAATGTTCAGGATACAATTGTTGATATCAGCTATGAACCAAATACGCAAAACGCTCAGTTGAAGATTGTCGATGATGATGCTTTAGTTGACGGTCAACCTAAAGAATTATTTACTACGTCATCATCGGGTAAATTTGGTACGAATGTTTTCTTCACTAACTTGAAGGATGAATTAGATAAATTAACTAATGAAAACTATCAAATTGATATGACAGGTTTACCTGAAAATAGTAAGTATCAAGCTGATGATAATAACAACAACTTTGTCATTCACGTAAAGCACAGAACAGCTCCGGCTATTGGTTCGCGTGCCATTCGTGAAAAGATCTCATATGTTTATGTCGACCAAAATGGTGTAGAGCACACCATTCATGACGACTATATTACTGATGCAGCTGACAGAGTCGTATTCATTCAACATGGTACTTTGGACTTAGTAACTGATACATACACATGGCAACATGATTGGACATCAACTACTGGCAAATTTGTCAGAATTACCAGTCCTGAAATTCAAGGCTATGTAGTTCAACCTGGTATGGAAGCAGTACCAGCTCAAGAAGTAGCAATTGATGGTGAAAATGGCGATAAGATTTCCGTAGTTAATGACCAATTAGGTGGAAAAATCGCGCAGACTAATACTGACCCTTACGTTCAGGCTTGGGTAATCAGCTACAAGATTTACTATAATGCTGCTCCACAATCGACGAAGGTAACTTATGTTGATGATGACGAACAAGGTAAGGAAATCAGAAGTAATGAGATCACCGGTCACACTTTTGATACTGTAGCAACTGGTATTGCTAACCCAGATTCAACTAAATACGATTTAGTTGATAGTGATAACCTACCAGATGAAATTGTCTTTAGTACTACCGGCTATCCGGAAATCAAAGTTCACTTAAAGCATAAGCATACACAAGTGAATAGAAGCGTAACTTATGAACGCACCGTCAACTTCGTTGATGAAACTGGAAAGCAGATGGCAGATCCAGAAAAGCAGACTTTGACCTTTAATCAAACGGGGGACAAGGATTTAGCTATTGGTACCATTAAATGGGTCCCAGTTGACAGTCAGAGCTTTAAAGAAGTAGCGGCTAAGAATGTAGCTGGATACACTAGTGATAAGCAGGCGATTTCAGCTGAAACGGTTATGCCAAGTGATGGAGATTTCAGTGAAAACCATAGTGAGAAGTTGACAATCACTTACAAGGCAGATCCTCAAACGGTCAAGGTTGTTTATGTCGATGATGACAACAATGGTAGCCAAATCGGTAATACACAAACCGTAAGTGGGGTAACGGATGAAACAGTTTCAACCAATATCAGCAATCCAGACTCTACAAAGTATGAAATCGTTGATGGCGATAAGCTGCCAGAAACGGTTACCTTGAAGCCAGATGATGAAACGGTAATTAAGGTTCATATAAAGCATAAGCTAGCTGATACAAACCGAACCTTGAAGACCACAAGAACTATTGTCTATGTCAATGAACAAGGAAAACAAATGGCGGATCCGGTTAACCAAACGTTGATCTTTACTCAAACTGGTAAAAAAGATTTGGTTACTGGTGAAATTACTTGGGATCCAGATTATACTCAAAGCTTGACGTGGAAGGCTGTTACTAGTCCTCAAATAGCTGGCTACACTCCAGATCTTACCAAGGTCGATGAACAGACTGAGACAGTAAAGGATGCGGACTTTACTAAAGGACATGATCAAATGGTGGTCGTAACATACAGTGCTAACGATCAGTCTACTAATGTAGTTTATGTCGATGATGACAATCATGGGGCAACCATTGATTCTGGAACGATCACTGGTAAAACTGATCAGACAGTACCTACAAACGTAGTTAATCCGGATGATACAAAGTATGAATTGGTTCCAGGCTATGAAACCGAGATTACTTTTGGTCCAGATAAGCATCCAGAAGTCATTGTTCATGTTCGTCATAAGAAGGAAAACGTCACAAGAACTAAAGATGTAACGTTAACTGTAACCTTTGAATTGCCAGATGGCACGCAGGTTAAGAAGACGGCAACCATCAATTTTATTCAAAATGGCGTAAAGGATTTAGCAACTGGTGAAACAACTTGGCAAGGCGATTATCAAGAAAGTTCCAAATTTGCGACGATTACTGCTCCAGAAGTTCCAGGATATCACCCAACTTCAACAGCTGGTGGTCAAGTAATCACGGTTAATACAAATAACTGGGATAAGGATCTTGATTTGAACCAAGTTATTACGTATGAAGCTGATCCATCTAATCAACCTGATATACCGATAACTCCGAGTGAACCGGTAAGTCCAGAAAATCAGCCAGATCAAAATACTCCTTCACCAAAACTTGAGCCAACAACTCCGGCAACACCTGATGATAAACCTGCAAAACCAACAACAAATGACAAACCAAATAAAGGTAAACCACATGTTCAAGGTTTTGAAGAACATCGTCATCAAGCCAATCGTGTAACTCAACCACACGAAGAAGTGCAAAACCATGCTCGTAGAGTTGTTCAACCTAATGTTGAGCAACAGGCACAAGGCCAATTGCCACAAACTGGTGAAAAAGAAACTCAAACTGGTTTATTAGGTTTGGCTGTTGTAGGCTTATCAAGTCTACTTGCATTATTAGGTGTGAAGAAAAAAGAGCATAAATAAGTATAAAAAGTTAGTTTCGTATTAAAAATGAAACTAACTTTTTTCTGTTATTGAAAGTATAAATGAAAGCGCATAAAAACAATATTTATTCACGAGTGTTATTGCTTTACTTTTATCTCGGAAATGTGTATATTAAAGGGCTGTATAGGCCAATTGCACTAAACATATAGGTGCAATTTTTCACAAACAAACACTGAATTTGATGTTTATAAAAAAACAAGTAATATGTTATAGATAATTTTTGAAATACAGTTGATCTATTGGAAAGAGAACATGGAAATAGATCTAAATCTCAAAGTGGGAAATAACCGAAGCAATTCATATTTTTCCGACGCTACTGTCTATACCAATCGATGAAGAAAGGAAAAGTATAAATTTCTGTAGGGTTGATGGGGGATTTATTCAACCTGATCCATGTTTTATATAGTAATAAGTCATGTTATTTAACAAACATTCTGAGACCAAACAACGTTTTGGAATCCGTAAGTTAACTATTGGTGCAACCTCAGTTTTATTATCGACTTTATTTTTAACCGTAAATAATGGTCAAAAAGTTCATGCAGCAACAGATGAAACTGTTACTAACGCAGATAACAAGTCAGGGACTGAGGATAAAGCTGTAACAACTGAAAATAGTGAAACAGAAGATAAAGCGCAAGAAGCTACTAATGTAACTAAAAAGACAAATGAAGATAAAACTGCTACTACTGAAGAAAAGCAAACAGGGGCTGTAGCAAAGACATCCGAAAAGGTAGGTGATAACGCTACAACTGATAAAAGTTCAGAAACTCAAGCTTCTGAAGATAAAGTTAGCTTCGATGACAAGACTACAGATGTAGCTAATACTGAACTACTAAGACAGCTGACGATCAAGAAAAGTCTGCTACTACTGACAAGACTGAAAAAAAACAACGTAACAACTCCAACTAGCGAAGTAGCAAAGCCTGCCGTCAATAACAAGTTAGCTGCTCCAGCTCCTGCCCCAAGTACTGCCAGTCTTAGCGATGATGGACTAGTGGCAACTGATGATCATGGTGTGACTCTTTCAATGAGTAAGAACACTCTTGGTGAAGGTGGTCAACTTGGTAAATCAGGTATTACCGTGAAGCTAAGCGGTACTGTTAGTGCTGGGGATGTCTACAACATTCAGGTTCCAGATTTTGGTTGGGGATATGGAATTAACGACAGTACTATTACTACAGCTGGTGCCTTAGGAAATTTTGCAACTGCTAAAAAGACTAATGTAGTAATTGATGGTCAAAATTATGCTAATTATCAAATAACTTTCAAGCAGGGAATCACAATTGATAGTAAAGGTTTCCAGATTGTTTTAAATAATGGTAATAACTACAATGGTCAAGGTAGGCCAAGTACTACCATTAAGGATGGAATCTATGACCAAAATATTTATTGGAGTAGATCATCTCAAGCAGATCTAACTAAGATTACTGAAAATAGCACTTTATCATTTACTAGAAAAGTTGAGACAGGATTCAATAACCCTACATTTACCATGACGGCTCCAGACGGTAATAAAGTTACGAAATTGGAGCCTGATACCGACTATCAATTTACTTTAAATCTTAATCAAGGAACTGGTCTTAATGGACTTACTGACCATACGTCTTCTCAAATCAATTCCGCACGTAACTACGGTTCAGTTATTACTATTCCGGTACCTGAAGGTTTTGTATTAAATCAAGCCTTATCGATGCAAGGAAGCCAAATTGAAGATGAAACTACAATTGAGCAAGTTGGTGGAGCAGGCGGTAATATTATTATTAATGTTCCAAAGGGTAGCGGTCGTCAAAATTATGAAGGTAAGCCAGGTTATATAATTGCTGGTAGATTTATTAACCACCCAAAAACTACCACTACTTTTACTGCTAATGGAAATATTACTGTTACTGAGAAAGTTTTGACTAAAGATGGTACTGGTACAAAAGAAATTAAAGCTGTTTTGCCTCCATGGCAAATCACCATGTTAGGTCAAAAGGACGCTCCAACAGAAGGTGAATTTGCAATTCAAGCTTGGGGAAATAATAATGGTAACCGATTTACTCAAACTGTCCCAACTAAGATTGCTAACTACTTCAATTTTACAAACAATTCTGGACTTCAATATGAGAACAATTTACATCTAACTTTTGATTTCGATGATGGTTTAGCAATCAGTGCTTTATCCACTCCAAAGATTGATGATATAGCTCGCTATGGTACTAGAAGTTATACTTATACCTTAACTTTGACTGATGGAACTAAGATAACTGGTAGAATAAATGCAGGCGATAAAATTGAAATCCCTGATAAGACTATGACTATTACTGCTAAGTCCCATGATCAAGACGGTAAAGTACAATTTAATGATATGGTTGTTCCGGTTACCATCAAAAGTGCAGATTTAGTTCCAAACTTTTGGGCTGCCGGTGCTCATGGCGATAACTTTCTTAACTATCGAACTGGTGGAAATTTTGGAAATAACCAATTTATATCCAATGAAACCTTTATGGCATATGGATATATTAGTGATGCATTAAACAATGATCCTTATCTTCCAGATAAAACCTATGTGAGTTCGAAATTAACAGTTTCTTCACCAAGTTATCGACCAAATACTACATTCTATGCTACAGACACTCAATTAGTTGCAAGCAAAAATACTATTCAGTCAGCGCTTTGGGCGAGTGGCAGTCAACATGCCTACAATAGGTATTATTCTCCAGATATTGATTATACTAAAGGAGACTATGGTACTATCAGTATTGATGTATCCAATGATTCTAAGAAGGCAAGTAATCGTATAGTTGAGCCAATCTTCTACTATGTTTTGCCTAATTACACTAATTTTACTGGTGATTTAACGAACATTATTAATCCTAATCCGGGAATCACTGATGGTGACAAGTCAAAAGAAAATATTAAGCCAAAACTTACAAGCTATATGGTTGGAAACCAGCAAGTCGTAAAACTGGATTATTCAGGAACTGGTTTTGTTTATGATGCCAACAAGAAAAGTAATACTTTGCCAATTGCTATTGATGCCGATGCCGAACCAGGTGTATATAAATGGAATGTTTATATTTATACAGCAACCGGTATTGTAAATCAAAACCCTATTACAAATGCTTCTGATGTTGCAAATGATTACACGCAAAATGTAGTTGAAGAACAAAAGAATGCAGGCAAAACAGGGTCCTTATACATGATTGGAAGTGGCGATTGGGAAATTAAGACTCCACCAGTGGCTTATGCCCCAAACACAGTTCAAGGTAACTTGGATGTTAAGTATGTTGCAAATGGTAAGTCTGATGATAAGGGATCAGAAGAGATGAACTACGCAACTGAGATTGCTAATTATTCTACTGGTACGCTCAAAGACCCTTACATGTTGATTAACTTCCCTCAAGCAGGTGATGGCAAGAATGGCTTTACTTATAAATTAACTGGTCCAGAAGAATTTATTGCTCTTAACAATAATCTTGGTAAGGATGATTTTACAACCTACTACTCAATTAAAACTCAAGATTTACCAACCGTTAAAGATCGTGGAAAAGTTCCAGATATGACAGGTTACGTAACAGCTGATCAAGTTACGGATTGGAGCAAGATTAAGTCAGCCGTTATTAAATTCAACACAACATTACCGGGTCGTACAGTTCTTGGCCAAATTGTCTTCAAGGGTAAAGATGCAACTCTTAAGACTGATGCTGGTAAGACTAGCTACTTCAGTGCGGCTGTTATGGGAGAGACTATCAATCCATTTTTGACTGAAAATACCTCAATTAAGGTTGTGGGTAAGTCAACGGTTAACACTCGTTTGCACTATCAAGATACTGATAGACAAGATCATTACATTAATGTTCCAACTATGACTAAGGAATACAATGACAATGTCGATACGATGAAGAGCAGCGACTTTGCTCTAAATAATATCCCTAAAGAGCTGATCCCTGATCACTACGAATTAGTCGCAAATCAAACTCCATCAATCATCAACAATGAAGATGGCAATTCAAAGGATGCTACAGCTGAATTCAATAAGACCGTAACTTATGCTTTCGACGGCGACACCGTTCAATTCGAACTAGTACCAAAGATCGACAAAGCTACGCAAACTATCAACCGTACTGTTCACTTTAGGACTGATGGTGACAATTCTGAAGAAGTTGCTGAGGATGTATCTACACCAGTAACTGTGACCGAATTGACTAATGAAGTTACTGGTGAAAAGCAGTACTCTGCTAAGATCACTGTTAACGGTCAAACTCAATATTTACCAGTACTTGTGGGTCAAAACGGTCAAATTTCATTAACTTTACCTAAGGTAGATATTCCTGCTGTTAGTGACTACTATGTGGTTGATAGCACTAAGACTCAAGCAGATGCTATTTCTAAGACCTTTGCATTCACCAAAGACGGTACTCTAACTTTTGAAAATACTGTCAAATACGCACCAGTTAAGCAAGAATTGCAGATCAAGGTCTACGACGATGAATCAAACACTCCTGGTCAAGCCCTAGACACAACTGACTCAGGTGCTACTACTAACTTCACTGGCAACTCTAAGTCAGACTTCCCAGCCGATGTCGCAACTAACCTTGAAGCACTTAAAGCTTACTATGAAAACAAGAACTATGTAGTTGAAACTCTTCCAGCAGCTACTGGCAAGTTCGATTCAACTAACAACGGTTCTGGTGCAGATAAGCAAGTTCAAGTTCTAGAAGTTCACTTGAAGCACGCCAAGGATGTTAAGACCGAATCTATCAAGGTAGTAAGAGAAGTTACTTACTCAGTTGATAGCAAATTACCAGACGCACCTAAAGCACCTGATGCTAAGGTAGATACTTTTGACGGAGTCTTCTCAAGAACAGTAACCACTGACAAGGTGAATAGCAATGTTACTAAGTCAGATTGGTCAGGCACTTACACTTCTTATGGTGTAACAAGTCCAAAGCTTGCAGACGGCTACCACCCAGACAAGGAAGTTGCTGCTAAGGCTACAATTTCTGCTGACTTCTTAAAGAATGCTGGCGAAGATGAAATTGCTAAGTTGATGAGTGACGGCCTAAAGGTGTCAGACGAGGTTGTTTACTCAGCAGATAAGCAAACCGTCAAGATTCGCGTTTACGACGATACGACTGACAGCGAATTGAGCCCAGTGACTGCTAAGAGCGAGCTTGAAGGCCAAGGCAAGAATGTTGAAATTAGTCTAGATGGTTTGACTAATAGTGATATTCCAGCTGAATTTAGCTCAAACATTGACCTTTTGAAGTCATACTACGAATCAAAGGGCTACAAGTTTGTATCAAATACTGACATCCCTGCTAAATTCGATGCAACAAGCAATGGCACTGGTCAGACTGACAGCACCCCGCAATATGTTGACATTCACTTAGAACATGCCCTTAGCCTAGAAAAGGAAACTAAGACTGTTACTCGCACAATCAACTACTATGACCAAGATCAAAACAAGTTGATTAATGAAGCTAACCCAAAGGTGACTGAAGCTCAAACTATTGAACAAAAAGTTGACTTTGAACGCTATGCTGTTAGAGATCAAGTAACTAAGCAAATTATCGGTTATGCAACCCCTGACCAAGTAACTACTACTGGCGATCAAACAACTTTGAAACAAGCAGATGGCTTTACTCACACTACTGGCGAGACTAGCGATGCTACAGCTGCTTTTGTGGTAACTTCAGACAAGGCAGTTTTGCCAAGTCAAGTTAACTACGACTTATCTAAGTATGGCTATGAAGCACCAACTGATAAAAATGGTAAGAGTTTTGCTCAGATTGATGAAGTAACGCCTTTGCCAACGGATAAGAATACAGTAGTTAACGTATACTACCGTGAAAAAGTAGTGACAGTTACTGTTGACAATCCACCAACTGCTGGCACAAAAGTTCCAGGAACTGATACCGAATTCCCACCAAACAATTGGGACAAAGATGTAGCAACCAATGTTTCAACTAGAACTATTCATTATGTTTACGATAAAAATACTTTCGTAAATGGAAAAGATGTAAGCGGTCAACCAGTTCCAGGTTTGAAAGATATTGAACAGACTGTTGTATTCACTCAATCAGCTAAGATCAATTTGGTAACTGGCGTAGTTTCATACCGAGGCGACTGGAAGGCTCACAATTCAACGACAACCAACCAACAAGGTGAGACCATCACAACTGACGGCGGTAATAGCTTTACAGAAGTGGTTTCTCCAAGTTCTAAGAATGGTTATCTAGAACTTAAGGGTTACACGCCTCACCAAGAAGTAGTAAATGCAGCTGAAGCCACTCATGGTGTTAATGCCGGTGATATTTATGTAAAATACGTTGGAAATGATTCATTAGTTCAAATTGAATACATTGATGAAGATACGGGTAATGCTCTTAAAGTTGATAAAAAGACTGGTAAGAGTGGTGAAAAACTCGGATACTCAACTACAGATTTAATTAAAGAATATGAAAAACAAGGTTATGAATTAGTTCATGACGGCTTTACTGCGAATGACGGTAATCATAACAAGGAAACTTTTGATTCATATGATGATATTCCAAATGGAGAATATCCAGAAACCATTAATCAGAAGTGGACTGTAACGCTTAAGCACAAGAAGATAACTGTTACTAGCAATGAACCAAAGGATCCAACGGAAAAGATCACTGATGGTGATTACTCACATGATTATCCAGCAAATGTTGGTCAAAATGATTTGAACAACACAGTAAGCAGAAATATTTCCTTTATCTACACTGATAAGCCTGAAGGTGAAAACCAAGCCTTTCCACCAGTGACGCAAGAAGTATCGTACAAGCGGGATGCCACTATTGACTTGGTAAAACTTGCTAAGGGTGATGCTGATGCAGTTTCTTACACTAACTGGGAACCAAAAGAAGCTGGTAAAGAAAGCTTCGACAACAATCCGGTTCAAGTAGTTGATGGTTATGTAGCTGACTACGTAGTAGTGCCAAGCCAAGACGTACCAAAAGATGAAAATGGTAAGGCTCAGAATGGTCAAAACATCGTTGTTAAGTACTCACCAGTTGGCAAGATTATCCCAGTTGATAAAGACGGTCATGAAATTCCGGATGCATCAACTCCTAAGTACAAAAATGATCATAACGATCCAACTAAGACAACTACAACTGATGTGCCAGAAATCCCAGGTTACCATGCAGAAGTACCAAATGTAACTCCTGATAAGCCTGGTGAAGATACCAAGGTAGTTTATGTCAAGAATACACAAACTATTGATTTGGTTTATGTGGATACGACTACTGGTCAAACTTTGACTACCCAAGTTAATGTAGCTCAAGGCGATTCTGGTTCAGCAATTCCAACTAGCGTAACTGATACATTGAACGCAACTACGCAAAGTTACCTAGACAAGGGATACGTAATTGATACTGCTAAGGCTAAAGAAACTGTTCCAGGTGAGTTTGATTATAGCGGTCAAAATACTGATGGCTCTGATGCACAACCTCAAGTAGTAACTGTTTACTTGAAGCACGGTACTGAAATAATTACCAGCACGGATCCTAAAGATGCTGATAAGAGTAATCTGACGATTTCAAGCCAAAATATCGTGCATTACGAAGGTGCTGGAAATGATACGCCTAAAGATGTAGTTAGAACTGATGACAGTACTTTGACTAGAACAGTGACAATTGATAAAGTCACTGGTGAAGTTCTTAAAACTAGTAAGTGGACTGGTAAAAAGGAATATGATGATGTTGATACACGGGTAGTCAATGGCTACTACGCTGATACTAAAGCTGCTGGTGCAAGTAAGGTGACGACCGATGATGTCAGCCGTGCCAAAGATGGTGTAATTACCAATGAAACTACCGTAACTTATCATCCTATGGGTAAGATCATTCCAGTAGATAAAAATAGCAATCCAATTCCTGGATCTGAAACGCCAATCTTTAACAATGATCCTAATGATCCAACTAAGGCTACAACTACAGATTCACCAATTATTCCTGGTTACCATCTCGATAATCCAGATGAATCATCAATAACACCTGATGATCCTGGTAAAGATCGTAAAGTAGTTTATGTTGCTGACACCCAAAACCTAGTGGTACAAGTCTTCGATAAAGACTCTAAGACTCCTGATCAACCACTTGATACTACTAAGACTGGTGCAACTGTTGAATTTACTGGTGACTCCTTCACTAATTTCCCAACTGATGTAGCAACTAACATCGATGCTTTAATTAAGTACTACGAAGCACGTGGATATAAGGTTAAAACTAAGCCATCGCCTGACGAATTGTCAGCTAAATTTGATGGCGACAAAGATATAACACAGTACTTGAAGTTGGTCTTGACCCATGATACGGAAACAGTTACTGGTGAAAATCCAAAGACTCCAGGTACGCCAATTAATCCAGACGATCCTGATAGCCCAACTTATGGTGAAGAAACCAGCCGTGAACATCTGGTAATTAAGAGTGTCGACGTTATTGAATATGAAGGTGCTGGTGATAAGACCCCAGAAACCAATACTAGAACCAACGATGCTACTTTGATCAAAAATGTAACGATTGACAAAGTGACGGGTGAGGTCATTGCTACTGGCGAATGGACTGGTAAATTTATTTATGAACCAATTAAAACGCCTAAGATTGATGGTTACACAGTCAGCTTAGAAAATGCTGGTGGAACTGCAATTAGTTCAGGGGATGCCAACGAAGCAGTTGCTGGTGTAATTACTCGTAAAGTTAAGGTTGTTTACACTCCTGAAAAGCAAGATTACAATTGAAGGTTTACGACCAAGATCTTGACAAGTACTTGGGCAAAACTGATTCATTCTATGGTTTGACTGACCAAGAAGTAGGAGAAGACCCACAAACTCGTCTTGATGAACTGAAGAAACAATTTGCTGAACGGGGCTTTGATATTGTTGAAGTACCTGAATTGGCTAAGAATTATGACAATACGGAAAATGGTACTAGCGATCAAGATAATAAACCACAAGTTTTTGTCTTAGTAGTTAAACATCATATTGAAACGGTAACACCGGATGATCCTAAGACTCCAGACGATAAGATACCAAATACCAATCAAAATTATCCTGGTGGCTTGGCTGAAACAGATCTTTCAAAGACTATAACTCGTACGATCATTGTTCATATGCCAGATGGTTCAACTAAGGAAATCAAGCAAGAGGTTGTTTATACTAGAACAGCTACTGTTGATTCAGTAACCAAAGAAGTTACATACACCGATTGGACAAGTAAGAATAGTAATTGGTCTGAATATCAATCACCTGATATACCAGGTTATACCGTTGATATTGAAAAAGTAGAACTTGCTAAGGTACCAGTTGATGGTCATGATGTGACAGTAGAAATTAACTATACTGCTGATCCAGTACCTGATGAGCCAGTAAATCCAAGCAATCCTGGTAATCCGGGCACTACCACGCCAGATCAACCACAACAACCTGGTAAACCGACTGACCCAACTAAGCCTAGTGAACCGAATAAACCAAGCAATCCTGGTCGACCTACAAATCCAAACCATCCAACTAAACCAACTAAGCCGGTAACGCCTGCTAAGCCAGATCAAACTCATGATCAACATAGCAAGGTTAACGGTGAGACTGACTTAAATGGCTTTGTAGATGGTATCAGTGATGAAAAGGCTGGAGCAGTTGCGGGTGCATCTGACAATGCTCAAGCAGGAGCAAAGAAATTGCCACAAACTAGTGGTGAATCAGGCTGGCAAGCTTCTCTTCTTGGAATGGGATTATTCTTTATCTCATTGTTTGGATTCAAGAAGAAAAAAGAAGATGAATAAAGCCACACAACTATAATTAAATAGCTGTAAAAAACGATCCTTTTAATAGGGTCGTTTTTGTGTGCAATGGCAAATATCTTAATAGTGAAAATATGTGTTATAGTATAATTGTAAGCGCATTATTGGACATACATAAAGTGTAGATTATTGATTATTTTAAGGGATTGATAATGAACAATGAAGAAGTCAGTCTAAATGAACACTTTATTTGGGCTCAAAAGCGGATCAAAGAACTCAATCAAGATAGGAGAACAGATATCATGGACTCCGAGATGAAGATGATGGATGCCAGAATTAGCGGTCGCGAGATTGGAGAGAAGGTCGGAGAAAAAAGAGGCAAAGAAATTGCAACTCGTGCAGGAGTTAAGAAGCTGATTGCTACAATTATGAAGTTCTCCACTGATAGCACCATAATTTTTGATACTGTTAAAGAACAATATGGCGAATACTTCTCTGACGATGAATTAAAGCAGTTCATCGCAGAAGCCAAAACCGATTCTCTGCGAGAAGCTTGATTGTTTCTTAAATCGATAATTATAGAAGCGAAAAATAAAATATAAAAGTCCTACTAAATCGTTGCCTTGAAGAACCTTGATTTAATAGGACTTTTTAAATACTCAATGCTTTATAAGAATGTTACTTTGACTTATCGTAGTCAAGCCTCTATTAATCCAATGTTTTAATTGTCTACTTTTTACGTCTCAGTACAAGAGGCAAAATTTACAACTTTTCTTTTTGTTTCCCATATCTAAGCGATTATCGTAACGGAAAATGGAATTATCATCCCTATAATGATGAAGGGGAAAATCGTAATCTTGCAGTTAGCGATTATCAAGCTGAGATCTACGCACCAAAATATTACAAAGTCGTAACAAGTGGTGAAAGTCATACCAAAGATGGTAAAACTACGGTTGTTGCTAAAGATATACGTGATTTTGTAATTGTGGCTTCTAACAAGTTTATGGTAAGTTCTACCAAGGTAAATGGGATCAAGATCAATAATTATTATTATGCTGGTAAAAGCGCCAAGATCTATAATCAACTTGCTAAGCAGACAGCAGTGGATAGTATCAAGCTATTTACTAAAAAATATGGTCCATATCCATATTCCGAATTAGATCTTACTGAATCGCCATTTGGCAATGATACTGGAGGAATGGAATATAGTGGCTTAGTTATGATTGCTCAAGATACTTTTGCTCGCAAAAAAGCAGCTTCTAAGGAAGATTATGACAGCGTCATTGAAGATGTTAGTCATGAAGTAGCACATCAATGGTTCTTTAATACCGTGGGTAATGATGAATATACTGAACCTTGGCTTGACGAAGAAATGGCAGAATTCTCGGAAGATATTATCTTTGATTTATCTCCAATTAACAAGATTCCTAAGAAATATGATGAAACTGATACTGCCTATAATGGTGGAAAAAGTTTTTATTCTCTGTTGCGTTATCTAATGGGTGAAAAGAAATTCGACCAGGCTATGCGGGATTATTATCAAACCTATTATCTAAAACAAGCAACCGGTAAAGACTTTATTGCGGTCATCAAAAAACATGATAATTCCAAAGCTGTCAATGATTTGATTAAGCGCTATATTTCACCGAAATATTTACAATAAGTTTTAAGCTAGTAGAGAAAATCTAATAGTTTTTTTCTATTCTTGCATTTCTTTGCCTAAATTATTACAATAAAAATTTGTAAATAAATAGCATAATTGAGGATGATGTTATAAAAATGACTAGAAAGTATTTTAAATTAGCAGGTTTAGCTTATCTTGCCAGCGTTACTTTCCCGATATTGTTATTATGGCTAGCAAGATTATACCCAGCTAATGTCTTTAATGGCCTAGTAATGATTTTGATTTTGGCGATTTTAACTGGCTTAATCTTTTCAAGAGTCGATGTTACTTGGCTGATTTTAATTCTTACCACGATTGGAGCAGGATTCCTACTGTTAGGCTATGTAGTAATGCCAGTTAAGGAAAAATTTTTATTATTAATTGCTTATCCCATTGAGGCTAGTTTGGTTACCGTCATTAGACAGCACATCATTCGCTGGAGCTTTTTTACCAATCGCAATGACGAAATTCGGCATTATAATTCGCTTTATGACCGGAGGTTAAAGCTAAGAACTTTCGATAGTGCGGAAAAATTTTATCAGAATGAACTACATAAAATTGAGCAGCATCCCGAACTCGATTTATGGTCCAACGTTCAAATTGTGAGTTGGGATCAACATAAGCAGTATGCGGAAGCTCATCCTAATAGTCATGATCGGATCCTGAAGCAGATTACTAAAGTTTTGAAAAATAATCGACTTAAGGGGGAGTTTATTTACTTTATGGGAGATGCGACTTTTTTGATAATTTCGCCAGAAATCCCCAATGAATTAGTAAAAAAGGTCAATCACATCGTTGATACAAAATTAAGCGAGTTAGAGTTGCCGATTCCTGTTTCGCTAAAACATGCGAGTGTCTATATTAATGTCGACAATAGTGATAGATTTCCTGATTTGATAGCTGTAATTCGTTTTTTGCGTCGTGAATTGGAAACTGAAATTGTGACTGAATACATAAAGGAAAGATAGCAAAATGAACTGGTTTTATTATTTGTCCGTGATTATTTCTGTAATCTTTGCAATTGCATTTTTAGTGATTTTTTTCTGTGCTTATAAAATTTATGGCATTATCGAACAGGCATTAATGAAGAGTCAGAAAGGAGAATTGGATGACTGAAGGCTTTCAGATATTGACTTTGATTTCAATTTGGTTATCGATTCTATTTTCATTAATTACGCTTTGGGGAGGGGTGCTTTTCTGGTTAAAACACAGTAAAGAAATTGCTAAAATTACACCACTTGAGTATTATCCTACCGTTTCTATTGTTGTACCGGCTCATAATGAAGAAGCCGTTATTCAAAAAACTAGCAAAGCAATTCTGAACTTGAATTATCCAGAAGATAAAGTCGAAATTTTGATTTTTGCTGATAATTGCACTGATCGAACAGCGGAATTGGCTGAAGCCATTGGCAATCGGACTGAATATCAGAAACGACAGTTTAAAGTGATCAGAAGAACTGGTGAAGGCGGAAAATCTGGTGTCTTAAATGATGCGCTTAAGATGATCCACGGCGACTACTTATGCGTTTATGATGCCGATGCGATGCCTGAAGAAAATGCCTTGTATTTCTTGATCAAAAAGGTATTGGAAGATCCAGAACGTTATGTGGCTAGCTTTGGACGAAATAAGACGCGGAATGCAAAGCAAAACTTTTTGACTAGCTGTATAAACTTGGAAATTGTGGTAACGCATCGAATTCAGCACTGCGGAGTTTGGCAATTATTCAAAATTGGGCGCATTCCGGGCACTAACTTTGTGATTAAGACGGCTTTTTTAAAAGAGTTAGGTGGTTTTCGTTCTGGTGCTTTAACTGAAGATACTGATTTGTCATTTACGATTTTGGGCACTGGTAAATTAATTGCCCTAGCTCATAATTCTGAAGCCTTTCAACAAGAACCAGAGAAGCTAAAGGACTATTATTATCAGCGTTTGCGATGGGCTAAAGGTAATTACGAAGTAGTAATTAACAATTTTCGGCATTTATTTGACCATAGTAATTGGCGTGTCAAACTTGAAACTTTTTATATGTCCAGTATCTTTTTCTGGTTTAATGCAGCAGTAATCTTATCAGATATCTTTTTCATTGTTAATCTGATTTTTGCAGTAATAAAAATTTGGGTACCAACAGTTGAGATGCCATTTACTTTTACTGCTGGGAATCTATTGCTCAGTCAAGTATTACTTTTTAATTGGTTGTTGATGATTCTACTCTATGTACTACAAATCAGTGTGGCTGCCAGTACACAATTTGGTCAGGTTACAACTAGACAACTTTGGCTTGCTGTGGCATCATATTTTACATACTCACAGCTGTTTATCATTATATCGATTAATGCGGTTTGGTCAGCAATTGCTGACAGACTTTTCCATCGCGAAGCAACGAAGTGGGTAAAAACAAAGAGGTTTACAGATTGATGTTAAAAAACAGAAACAGGATTACCCCAATTTTGATCTTACTGACTATTGGGCTTTTTATCGCGATCATGTTTTATGTTCGTGGTAGTAATAACCGCACCTTGCACCGTAATTTGTACCGTCAATGGAAAGAAGATTATGTGGTTGAAGAAAGTGATGGAAAAACTTGGATAAAAGCTGCACCACGCACAAGCTTGTCTGAAGGTCAAGGCTATGGCATGTTGATTTCTGCTATGGCTGGTGAAAAGGGGTGGGCTAAAAAAGAAGATTTTCAACGGTTATATCGGTTTTACCTGGCTAATCGGTTGACTATCAATGACCAACAAACTGAATTAATGTCATGGAAGCAAGTAGATAAAAAAGTTTATTCTACTAGTGCAACTGATGGCGATTTATACATTGCAGAAAGTTTGATAAAAGCAGGAAAAATCTGGAACGAACCCAAGTACTTGCAGCAGGCTAAGCTATTATTAGCTGATATCTTACGTTATGATTATAATTCGACTACTCAGACGCTGACTGTTGGTGATTGGGCTAATAAGAAATCGAAGTATTATTACTTAATGCGAACCTCTGACGTGTTACCGACGTACTTTGATGATTTTTATCAGTTGACTGGTAATTCTCAATGGTTAACGATCAAGAAGGTAATGCTGACAAAACTATATCAATTGAGCAAGCAACATTCTTCTGGCTTAGTTCCAGATTTTGCTTGGATTAGTAAAAAAGGTGTTAGACCAGCTAAAGCTAATGAAGTAGCTGGAAAAAACGATGGTGATTATTCTGGCAATGCTTGTCGCGTACCATTATTTTTAGCTACTAGCAAAGATGCACGAGCAAAAAAAATTGTTACTAAAATGTTACGCTTTTTCAGCAAGCAAAAACAAGTGACTGCTGGCTATCAATTGAATGGTAAAGCGTTAAACAATTATGCTTCACCGAGTATTAGTGCTCCGATCTTTTTTGCAGTGCAACAATTAAAGAAACCGGAATTTGATAATTTATTTGTTTCACAACAGTATGTTTTTACTAATCGTTTGACTGATACGAATTATTACGATGCAGCATTAATTACATTGGTTGCTATGATGGAATAGTTTTTTTTATAAAGAAACAGTATCTTTTAGTAATTATAGTTGAAAGATACTGTTTTTAGAGACTGTAAAATAGTTTGTGTAAGGATGGACGATTCCTTAAATTTTATTCCCTAAACATTAGAAAAAGGAGCTCCTTTCTCGTATGATTGGTTTGAACAAAAAACAACATACAGAAAGAGGAACTCCTTCATGAATGATTTTACCAAAAATATTGCTCAAGCTCTATTCGATCAAGACAAAAACATAAAAACAGTGAAAAAAATATGAGTCCCGGATTTAAAATTGAAGTGCAACACTAAGTGTTAAACAAAAAGGCCATGAAGACCTAAACTTGAAGTGACGAAAAATCAAGAAAGGAAGATCTTCATGACCGGTTCAAATTCTAGCATTTCTAAACACTATCATCAATTAACTAGCGTACAACGTGGTCAGATTCAGGCAATGCTGGATTCTGGCATAACTTCCCGTACTGTCATCGCTCAAGAAGTTGGCTGTCATAAATCGACAATCAGTCGCGAAATCAAACGCGGAAGCGTCCTGCAAAGAGACAGCAGCTATTTGTTGTATGAGCACTATTACGCTGATACTGCACAGATTTATTATGAGAAGCGTCGCAAAAACTGCTATCAGCGCAATCCATTGAAGCATTATGCTGTCTTTTTGAGAATGCTCTCCAGACGCTTTAAAGCTAAATTTGATGCCACCAGCATCGATGAGAGTTCGTTGGTGAATTCAAAAGGTCTATGCCAGGCTACCCTTGTCCCAGCACGCCTACTGCCTATCGTTATATTGATCAGGGCTTGGTGGACATAAGCAATATCGATCTGCCTATGAAGCTCAAAAGACGCAGGAACAAGCGTCATCACAGCCATGGCGGTCACGCTTTGCACAAGAATCAGCCTGCTTTAATGACTTTAACTGAAAGAACCACACGCTTTGAAGTAGTTATCAAGATTCCTGACTATCGGGCAAGCACATGAAAGACAAGTCAAAAGCTTATGTTGAACAGGCAACCAATGCCATTAACCACAAATATCGCCGAATCCTCCAATATCAGACAGCAGAAGAACTCTTCAAGCAATATATCTCTTCATAACCTAACTGTTGCACTTAATTTGACAATTCAGGAAGAATTAATTATCATATTTCCCGCAAAAAAGTTGTTGTGCAAAATTATCCTATCAAAGAAACGGGAGCTACCTACTTGCTAAAGCCATATGAGCTACTAGTAGAAGAAACTTATAATTAGACCTTTGAGTCACCAAGCGTATTAGTGCTTCGGTGGCTTTTTACTTGTGTGTCGGGCATGACATTTCATCTAATCCAATGAAAGTTTGGACCACGGGTATTTGTCGCCAAGTGTAGTGAACCACAAGCCGATAGCGGTGACGCTATGGGTGAAGGAAGTGGCTAGCGAGTTTTCCGAGCCTACGTACAGAAACCTGGTTAGGCCAAATGGCGGATAAGGCTGCGATACAGGTCGAAGTCCAACAGGCAATCGCTCAAGTACTAATGAGGATCTATGATCCTCACTTTAGCGAGCATAGCTATGGCTTTAGACCAAATCGCAGTGCGCATGATGCCATTGAACAAGTATTGGAATATCTTGATGATGGATATTAATGGGTAATTGATTTAGATATTGAGAAATATTTTGACACGGTCAATCATGATAAATTAATTTCAATAATTAGAGAACGAGTAAATAACAAAACCACCCTCCATTTGATTCGGTCATTCTTAAAAGCCGGTATCATGGAAGATGGTTGGGTTAAGCCCAATAAGATTGGCGTGCCGCAAGGCGGACCGTTTTCGCCAATCCTGTCCAATATTTACTTGGATAAAATGGATAGAGAATTGGAACAAAGAGGTTTACGCTTTGTGCGTTATGCCGATGACTGCAATATCTTTGTCAAAAGCGAAAAGTCAGCTAATCGCGTGATGAAATCAATTTCATCATGGCTGGAAAGAAAGCTTTTCCTGAAAGTCAACGCAACCAAAACAAAGGTTGTCAGACCAACGAAGAGCAATTTCCTAGGCTTTACCTTCTGGAAAACGGGCGAACACTGGCAAGCAAGGCCGGGAGACGACCGTAAGTCCAAGCTTTATAACAAGATTAGAGAGCTTCTTTGTTGCAGGAAAGCAGCTGCTCAACCTCTATCGTTAGTCTTTACTAAGGTAAATCAAGTGGTCAGAGGTTGGATTAACTACTTTAAAATTGGAAACTGCCAAGAAGAATATACACTAATTTAATGCGGATTAACAAGGCATTAAAGTGTAATTTTAGCGACGAAGATATTCATAAAGTAGCTAATACGCGATTAGGTTGGTATAAACGCAGTACCGGACATGTCGTTAACTTTTTGCTTAGCCCAAAAGTATTGGGCATAAGCAAAGCGGATCGCCCAGGCTTGGTCGATCCGCTAGAATACTATTTATCTCGTAGATGATTACAAACGTAGCGCCGGATACAGAACCGTACGTCCGGTGCAATGAGAGGGGCGAGAATTAATCTCCCTCTACTCTATTACTTTATTTGTTTATTTAGCGAAATCATTTCTAATAGACTCTGAGCAGTAGAGGAACCTTCATTGCCAGCTTTTAAGCCGGATCGTTGCAAGGCTTGATCAATATTCTCAGTGGTTAAAATACCAAAAGTTATTGGGACTTCTGCTTTAAGATTCATCTGCATAATTGCGTTTGTAACATTCTGAATAATCATGCTGTAATGATCAGTCTCACCTTTAATGACAGCGCCTAAAGTCATAATACCATCGTAGTTATTTGAATTGAGAAGCTTATTAGCAGTAAAACCAATTTCAAAAGCACCTGGGACCCAATAGATATCGATCTGATCTTCAAGTACTCCAAATTGTTTTAAGCTAGCAATAGCACCATCAACTAAATGATGGGTAACAATTTCGTTAAACTTAGATGCGACAATTGCGATATGATAATTATTGTTTTTAAAATTTCCTTCGTAAATATTCATTTCTGTGTTCCTTACTATAATGCTCCTAATAAATGATGGAATTTATCTCGTTTGGTTTCTAAATAGTCATGATTTACCTCATTAGCAGGAATCTCCAAGGGAATTCTTTTTTCAATAGTAATACCGTTATTTTCTAATTGATCAATTTTATCAGGATTATTAGTAAGCAAATTGATATGACTAATACCTAGATCCTTTAAAATCTTGGCAGCAATAATATAATTTCGTTCATCTGGCTTAAAACCTAAAATTTCATTTGCTTCATAAGTGTCATAACCTTGGTCCTGTAAACCATAAGCTTTTAATTTGTTAATTAATCCAATTCCGCGTCCTTCTTGTCGTAAATAAAGAATTATGCCACTACCATTTTTATTAATTTGCTTCATGGCAGTATGTAATTGATCACCGCAATCGCAGCGCATTGAGCCAAACGTATCACCAGTGAGACATTCGGAATGAAGCCGTACTAAGACTGGCTTTTTAGGATCAATCTTTCCTTTAATAAGAGCCAAGTTTTCATTAGCGTAAGCCTTAATTTTGAAATTGCCATATTTAGTAGGAAGGTTTACAAATTCTGAGCGTTTACTCACAGGACTATTAATATATTCTTGTAGTTCTGCAATTGTTAAAAATGGTAAGTGATATTCTTTAGCAATTTCTTTCAGTTGGGGACGACGAGCCATATGGCCATCAGCTTTCATAACTTCACAAATATATGAAACTTCTGGTTCGCCAGCAAGATGAGCTAAGGCAATAGAAGCTTCTGTGTGACCATTACGATTCTTAATTTGATCATCTTTAGCGACTAATGGAAAACAGTGACCTGGTCTAAAGAAGTCTTCTGGCTTGGAAGTAGGATCAGCAATTGCCTTGATAGTTGCCGCACGATCATAAGCAGAAATACCAGTAGTGGTGGTTTTGTAATCAACACTGATTGTAAAAGCTGTACCGTATGGATCAGTATTATTTTGTTCCATTTGGTAGAAATTTAAACGTTGGGCAATTGTTTTACTTACAGGGGTGCAAAGTAAGCCACGAGCATGTTTGGTCATAAAGTTAACATTTTCAGGAGTAACTTTAGACCCTAAGCCGATCATATCACCTTCAGATTCACGATCTTCATCATCAGCAACAATCACTAAACCACCATTTTTCATCCATTGAATTGCATTTTGAATTTTTCTAACATCCATTTTAATTTCTCTTTTCTAAATTTTTTGCAACATATTTTCCGATAATGTCGGTTTCCAAATTTACTTCATCATTTATCTGTAAGTTGGCTAAATTAGTTTCGTCTTGAGTATGTGGAATTAGACCTACCGAAAAACTGTTATCTTTAACATCCATCACTGTTAATGAAACGCCATTTAAAGCAATACTACCTTGAGGTACGATCTGTGTTGATAATCGGGCAGGAAACTTAAACCAAATTTCAATTGCATTTTCATTCTGTGCTATTTTAGTAACTGTTGCCAAATCATCGATATGTCCCGTAACAAGATGACCTTCTAAACGTTGACCGACTTCTAATGAACGCTCAACGTTAAGTTGATCACCGTTATGCAAATTCTTAAAAACAGTTTTCTTATAAGTCTGAGGCATCATGGTTACAACAAAACTAGTTTCAGTAAAACTTTCAACCGTCAAACAAGTCCCATTAATTGCAATTGAATCACCGATCGTTAGCTCATTAGTAAAGTCTGCAGGGCACGAAACGGTTAGCTTAATTGTTTGCTTGTGTTTATCAATTTTTTTAATATGAGCATACCCGCGAACTAGACCACTAAACATGTTTTAATTCACCTGCAATTCGTTCATTGTTGCCAAAGGCTGTTTTTTTAACATTTGTTAAAGGAACAGTTTCGTTTGGTACTAAACCTGTTACGCCTTCATCTCCAAGAAAGATCGGCGCCGTATATTTAATTACTTCATTAACAAAAATTTCATGCATAATTGCTTTTTCCAAAGTAGGGCCACCTTCTACATAAACTGACTGGATTTCTTTTGTACTCAAATAATCAAATACTTCTTGGATCTTGTTTGTTGCTAAATGAATAATTTTGATTTTAGAATTAGCAAAGTTGTTTTTAGACATTTGCTTATTTTGAGTGAAAATCCAAGTGGGATTTGTATCACTTAATAAGCGAAGTCGTAAATGATTTAACAGCCGTCCGCGACGATCAATGATAATACGGATTGGCGGATAGTCACTTTTGACATTAGTTCTTAAAATAGGGTCATCAATGATAGCAGTCGAAGAACCAATCATAATTGCTTGATAATCAGCACGTTCAGAATGAACTTGCTGATACACTGCTTGATTAGTGATTGGAGTTCGCTGACCGCGCATTGCAACTTTATTATCTAAACTAGTTGCTTCTTTGACTGTGATCCAGGGAAACTCATATTGGTAAAAATAGCTGTAGAACTTATTAAGTTTACTTGCGTCATCAGCTAAAACACCAGTAGTTACTTGAATCCCATTCTTTTGTAGTTGGGCAATTCCTTTTCCAGTAACCAGTTTGTGTGGATCGATTTGTCCAACTACAACACGTTTAATCCCACTTTTGATAATTAAATCTGAGCAGGGAGGCTGTTTACCATAATGGTTGCATGGCTCAAGAGTGACATAGAGAGTTGAATTAAATAATTGTTCTGGGGTTAATTTTGAAATGGCATCGCGTTCTGCATGATTTTGTCCATAATGGTGATGATAGCCAGTAGCTAAGACTTGACCGTTTTTAACAATTACGGCACCAACCATAGGATTTTTCCATGTTTGATAGCGACCTTTTTTAGCTTCTTCTAAAGCTAAATTCATATAAAAATTATCTTTTTCCATTAAAATCACTTCCTCGTAGAGCAAAAAAGAACCTCGAGTAATTCTCGAGGTTCAGTAATAATATTCAAAGTCAAATAATCAAAGCAAATGCAAATAAGCGTTACTTATTGGTTATCATTCTTCTATCATCTAGACTATACTATCGGTACCGATTATCGGATTCCACCGCTTTCGCGGGTTGCGGACTTCACCGCCGGTCAGGAATTTCACCTTGCCTCGAAGAACATTTATTTAATTCAACTTTATCGTAAAACTGAACTAGCTAAATGTCAATAATTAATTTAAGCGGTTACAAACAAAAACAGATTAAAAGCCTGTAGTTATCGTAAGTTAATCAATTAAAATTATTTAACTGTCACGCTTTACTTACTTTTTAGAAGCTAATATAATAGCTAGAAAGAAATTAATTATGTTGAGGTAACGAATTATGAAAATGAATCTTGAAGGGAAACTAGCTTTAGTTACAGGTTCTACTAAAGGTATTGGTAAAGCTATTGCGATTGAACTTGCTAAAGAAGGGACGAATGTCATTATCAATGGTCGTCAAAAAGTAACTGTTGATAAAGTAGTTGCTGAAATTAAAGAAAATTATCCTGATACCGACCCACAATCGGCGCCATATGATCTTTCAGATGCCAAGCAGCGCAAGGAGTTATTTGAAAGATTCCCAGATATTGATATTTTGGTCAACAACATGGGTATTTTCAAACCAATGAATTATTTTGATATTGATGAAGCTACTTGGCAAAAATTTATTGATGTAAATGTGTATTCAGGTAATGCCTTAGCTAAGTTTTATTTACCAAAGATGCTTGATCAAGACTTTGGCAGGATTATTTTCATTGCTAGTGAAGAAGCCATTATGCCATCAGGTGAAATGCCACAATATAGTTTAACTAAGACAATGAACTTATCAATTGCCAAGAGTTTGTCTAAATTGACTGCAGGGACACATGTAACTGTGAATACAATTATGCCAGGATCAACTCTTACTGAAGGTGTTGAAACGATGATCAATGACATGTATAAAGATTCTAATCTGCCAAAAGAAGAATGGGAAAGTGACTTTATGAAGAATCACCGCCCACTTTCACAAATTCAAAGACTAATTCGTCCAGAAGAAATTGGTCGCTTTGTAACGTTTGTAGCTAGTCCATATGCGTCATCATTTTCAGGTGAAGCACTTAGGCTTGATGGTGGATTAGTACCAACAATTTTTTAATTCTGAAATTTAATAACGTACAAAAAGATGTGAACTACTAATGATGAACAGTTCGCATCTTTTCTATAGTTTCTGATTTACTTTTTGAATTTGAGCTTTAACTTGATGGTAAATGCACAGCCAAATGATGACGTAACCAACTATGTAACAAATTGTAAAAACAATTAATGGCGTAAAACTCATTTCAACCCAATCATTGAACAGATAAAAGAAAAGATAATCTATGTAAATTACCACTGCATTAATCAAAGTAGCAATGCCAAGTGACAGCTTTTCTACTTTAAAGATTGCACTAATACCTCCGGCAATGAATGCTAGAAGCAAACTAGAAAGAATATTTTTGTTGATTTCTAGAACTGAAGTTGGATTATAATGAATGGCTAAATAGTAAGCATAATAGAAAATAGTTAAAATAAACGGTCCAAAACCAGCAGCAATTATACCTCTTTTGGTAAAATTTGAGATAAATTCTTTCATTTTATTTCAGCTCCTTTCGAATTTTGCTAAAGCAGCGCCTGGAAACATAATCGCTAAGTCCATTTTTCATAACAATGTTCACACCAGCAGTCTTAGTTTCTTCAAAGCGATCAATATATATTTTGTTAATGATTGAAGACTTATTAATTCGCCAGAAATTATTTGGTAATTCATTGGTTAATTGATAAATACGCTTGCGGAGATGATACCTTTTGTTGTTTATGCAGATTGCAGTAATTTTATTATCAAGTATCGTGATTATCACAATGTCTTCTAGCTGTAAAATCACATGATCCTTATCATCATAGCCAATGATTGAATTCGAGTTGCCATTAGTTAAAACAAATTTTTCTAAATTATCAGTAAAAATACTTTTTTGATGAACTTGTGCTTGAACTATTTCATTTTTGTGAGGATTAATTAATAGTTTGAATTTCATTTTTGACTCCTTTCAAGATAGATTATATTTGATGAACATGAAAATAGCAGAATTTTGTAGTTATCGGTAAATTTATTAGAATAATCGGTTAAGATGATTAGGTTCTATACACCAAAAAACTAGTGCATGTTAAATTAATGCACTAGTTTTTCTTACTTCTAATCATATTTGCTCCATTGATCTTGCAACTTTTCAATTAAAGGCATGACACGATTTTTATTTTGCTTTAAATAGACAGCATAAAATTTTTGATGGGCTACTTTATCTGATAAAGGACGAGCAGTTCGATTATTAGGTAAATTCTGGTCCCATTGAGAATCTAAGCTAGTTAAGTTAGTGGTAAAGAAAGGAAGCACTGAATATTGTAAAATTTCGCTATATTCAGTTGATTCATTTTGAAAAATGATCTTGCTATCTGAGATTTCATCATGATAGATCTTAGTCCAAAAGCCAATTGGAGAAGGGCTTAAAATAGTTTTACCTTTAAGCTTCTTGAAGGATAATTCCTTATTTTTATTTAATTTGCATTCAGATTGAAGATTAACCGACATTGATTCTGTGCCTAGATAAGTTGAGGTAATATCACGGTCTTCAATTGGAAAGTTTATTAAAATGCAAGTTAGTTGATGTTCACTTAGTAGCTTTTCAAAATTATTTTCAACTAAATTATTCTTAATCTGGATATTTTTATCATGTAGAGATCGGAGGACAATTCCTGGTCCTGGAGCATTGAAGCCGACGACTAGGGTAGTCTGGTCTTTATCAAACTGTTTAACTTTTTTAGTGAAGTCTAAATTATCGTTGATTAATTTCTTGGCTTCAAGTGCTGTATATTTCCCGGTTTCGCTTAAATAAAGTTTATTAGGTTTACGAATAAAAAGCTTCACGCCTAATTCTTCTTCGAGTTTTTTCATAGAATGTGTCACAGCAGGCTGAGTCAAGCCAAGAAATTCTGCGGTTTTAGCGATGGTACCATATTTAGCATATGCAACTAATTCTTCAAGTAAGCAATTTTCAATCATAACTACATCTCTGTACTATAAATTAAATTTATCCTAGCATTAAAAAATGTGAATTTTCAAGTATTAATTAACTCAATATAATCATTTATGAAAATTGAAGTTAGAAATATTGAAAGAAGAGTGACTTATGGCACGAGTAGTAATTTTAACAGGAAGTCAGCACTATGATGGCGCCTCTCAAAAATTAGCAGATAATTTTGAAAAAGGAATAAAAGAAGCTGGAAATGATGTTTACCGTTATGATGCAGGTTTGCAAGGTGAAGGCCAGCCACATTTTTTGCAATTAGAACATGCACCAGGCATGGAAGTTGGTATTCCAGATAATGATTTGGTAGAAAAAGGAGTAATTCCTATTGGTGGTTTAACTTTTGATGGAATTCCTAATTCAATTAAGCAACCTAACGGGATGAAATTGAATAGTATGGGAAAGCCTAATAAGATGAATTCAACTTATAAGCAAATGACAGGTGTAAGAGAGCTTTATCTGAAAAATCATGTAAAGGTTCTAAATATTGTGGGTGATGTTGGTGATAAGACGGATGGAAGAGTCGATAATATCTCGACTTTGTCACTCCAATACCTAGTTAGTGGAGGTAATAGTTCTTATAGAGTTTTAAAGATAAATGGTAAAAATGCACAACATTCAAAACTGCATGAAAATGCTCAAGTTGATCAAGCATTAATTAAGTTTTTATGGAATAAATATATCTATTGTAAAAGAATAAAACAGGTGCTATTATTACAGCATAATATTATTCAATGAAAGAAGGGTTTAGGTTGCGCTTTTAATCTTGTAATTAGCATCATAGTCCAAATAGTAATTTATATTATGGAGAGACTATGTACTTTTAGCAGGATTAAAGCCTAGGCCTTCGATTATTACAATTCATTTTCGTAAGGAGAGAGTCTATGCTTGCTAGAAGTATGGGCTCTTTTTGTGCGAGGTGGTTGGATGAGTAATCTTAAGATTAGTAGGTTATCTTTTGAATATGAAGACAGCAATAGATATATTTTTAAAAATCTTAACCTAGACCTTGATACTGATTGGAAACTAGGTTTGATTGGTCGAAACGGAAGAGGTAAAACTACTTTTTTAAACTTACTGCGAGGTAAGTATTGTGGAACTGGTCAAATTCAAGGTAATGCCAGCTTTTCATATTATCCTGTAAAAATTCAAAATTCTAAAAACATTACTTTTTATGAGTTACAAGATCAGGTTGCCTTTGAACAATGGAAGCTGGAACGAGAGTTAACTCTAATGAATTTAGATCCTGATTTATTATGGCAGCCTTTCAATACCTTGAGTGGTGGTGAGCAAACTAAAATTTTGCTAGCTTTATCATTTACAGATCAAGATTCTTTTCCTCTAATTGATGAACCAACTAATCATCTAGATAAGACAAGTCGTAAACAAGTAGCAGAATATTTAAATGGGCATGATCAAGGATATATTGTAGTCAGTCATGATCGAGATTTTTTGAATCAGGTAACTGATCATATATTAGCGATTGAAAATACAGCGATTCATTTGTATCAAGGAAATTATTCAACATATGAGGTAACTAAAAAAAGGCGAGATGATTTTGATCGTGAGAAAAATAAAAAACTTACAGAGCAAGTAAAAAAACTAAATCAAGAAAAGGTACAATTCCATAATTGGGCAGCTAAAATAGAGGCACGTAAGAAATTAGGAATGAAAACACAGCATATCATCAATCGTCGAACTAGATTAAATAAGGGAGCGATCGGACATCAAGCTGCAAAGATGATGAAGAAGTCGATTAATGCACGCAATCGCATGGATAAAAAGATTGCAGAAAAAGAAGGAATGCTAAAGAATATTGAAAAAGTTCCTACTCTGACTATGAATTTTCAGGCAGATTATCATCGTGAGATTTTGCAACTTAATGATCTTAGCTTGCAACTAAAAAATAGTAGAGAATTATTTAAAAACTTGACTTTGTCTCTGAATAAGCATGAGATTATTGCTGTTGAAGGCAAAAATGGTTCTGGAAAGTCAACATTGATTAAATATTTACTGGGTATCACTCAAAATCTAATTGCCAAAGGTAGCTATGAGCTGATCGAAAATTTGAAGATCTCGTATTTACCACAAGAATTTGTAATGTATAGCGGGTCATTAAAAGACTTTGCTAAAAAATATCATTTGTCTTATGAAGCTTTGTTGAGCAATCTTAAGAAAATGGGATTTGCGCGTGCTGATTTTACAACTAGAATTGAAAAAATGAGTATGGGACAACAGAAACGAGTAGCTTTGGCTAAGTCATTGACAGAACCTGCTAATTTATATTTATGGGATGAGCCAGCAAATTATTTAGATGTATTCAATCAAGATCAATTAATTAAGCTTCTTAAGAGTGTGAAGCCAACGATGTTACTAATTGAGCATGATCCTTACTTCATTACATCGGTAGCTGATCAGCAGATTAAATTAACAAATTAACTAGATATTTCTATAAAATAATCTTATTAGGAAAAGTAAAATTATAAGATATATTGGTTGGAAAGTTCGATTATCATAGGCATAATAAGCTATAGAGGTGATAAACATGAAGAATGAATTTTGTCACGATGAAATGAAATGTCAGAAAAATTGTCCTTGTGCAGATAAGGATGGCATTTGCCACTGCAAAATGGTAAATAGTAAAGAATGTGTTTGCAAGAGTCATTGTAAGGAACAAGAAAAGTAACAAAAGAGCGCCAGTAGATTTAGTTTAAGTTTACTGGCGCTCTTTTAAATAAAAATTACATAATTTTGTTGCGTTTAACTGGAAAAAGAAATGAAATAACTGGAACTATTAGATAAAGAATCATTGCTAGTTTTGCATTGAATAATGACAGAATGATCAATACTACATTTAAAAATAAAGTAACCGTCATTTTTCTAATAAAGGAGCGGCTAATAATAATTCGCATGATTTGGGAATAGCGCGCAGTATTTTTAGCACCAAAATATTGGATTAGATATTCTAAGATTTTGGCAATTAAAAAAACAATCCCAAAATTGGCTACAGCGAAAGAAGAATTTTCAGCCATAATCCATTTAGTCATGACTGGCAGAAGTGATAAATCAGCTAGAAAAAAGAAGTCTAGAATGGCAATCGCTTTTGAAGGCTTGAAAATATAGTATGAAAAAGATAAATGTAGATCATACCAGAAATCTGCCACAATAAAAAAAGTGATTAAAAAGACAGCAATGTTGCTAATGAATTGCTGATAATGAATTTCATGCAGAGCAGGTTGAATTTCTAAAACAATAATTGTAATGATAATGGCCATCACTCCATCGTTAAAGGCTTGTAGATGTTCACGTAGGCTTTCAGGTTCTTTCTTTTGGGCCTCAGCTAATTCTTTTTTGACATTTTTTAATTTATCTTTTTCTTGGTCTGAGAACTGATTAAAATTGTGTTTTCTGGGATTTCGTGGCATGGCTATTCCTCCAATTAAATTAATTTATTAATCAATAATTACTTTAGCATAATTTTTCACAATCAAGCTAAAAATTGATTCTTACAAATTAATATCATAATTTGCTTTTTAGACAAATATAAAGCATGATAGACAGTAATCAAATATTAGGGGGATTAGTTTGAAAAAAATAATAGCTAAGCCTGTTGGAATGTTTGAATTATTCTATGATTTAGTTTTCGTATACGCAATTTCTCGAATTACTGCAATGATTCATCATCCTGTTAATGGCAGTATTCCTTTAGTTACTTTTCTTCAATTTTTATTGGTTGTAATTGTAGTAATGCAAATTTGGCTTTATCAAGTTATCTATTTTAACCGATATAGCAAAAATCAATTTTTAGATATTGGCGGTTTAGTTTTAAATATGTTTGTAGCAGTTTATCTGGCTAACAATATTAATACTGAATGTCGATTTAGTATTCGTAATCTGTTAACATTGCTACTAATTTTTGTACTAGGAGTAAGTTACTTATGGGTTGTGATAAAATCTAAAATAGGTATTTCAATCTGCCTATTAATTTGGAATTTGTTATTTTTCTTAGAATTTTATATTAAAGGCAATAAAAATGAATTCAGATGATCAATTTATCAAGTGGGCGACAGATTTACAAAGTTTAGCTCAAGCAGGATTGCATTATGGTCATGATGTATTTGATCATGAGCGCTATGAAGAAATCCGTAAAATTGCAGGCGAAATGATGGCAGCTAGGACTGGACTACCTAAAGAACAAATTAAAACACTCTTTTTGGGTGATGAGGGCTATCAAACACCTAAGATTGATACGCGAGCAGCAATTTTCAAGGATAATAAAATTTTGCTTGTCCGTGAAAAAATGACTCAGGAATGGTCATTGCCAGGTGGCTGGAATGATTATGACCAAACTACAGCACAAAATTGTGTTAAAGAGGCATATGAAGAAGCAGGTAGAGTAGTTAGACCCGTCAAAATTATTGCAGTTCAAGATCGTAATCATCATAATAAACCAATTTTGGCCACCAACATTACGAAGGTATTTTACTTATGCAAAGAAATTAGTGGTGAATTTAAGCCGAACGATGAAACTGATGCTTGTGATTATTTTGCATTAGATAATTTACCGAAGCTTTCACTTGGGCGAAATACTGAGAAACAAATTACCATGTGTTTTGCGGCAAATAATGATCCTAATTGGCAGACTCAATTTGAATAGAAAATTTGAAAAATAAATAAAAAAGTTGTTGACAACGATTATATTTTGATTAAAATAGTTATTAATAAATTTAATAAATCTGAAAACAAAGAGAAAGAAGAGTAATTTAGACTTAATTTACAGCGAGTCTCGTTAGGTGTGAGGAGATAAATCCTAAGTTTAAATGAAAATCACTTTCGAGTTCTATTTCTTAACTTAAAGTAAGAAGTAGTGGGAGCACCCATTATAGTGCCTACGTATCGTCAAGTAATTGACTGTACGTGAAAGGTATTGCTAGCAATAGTGATATAAATAAAGGGTGGTACCACGCTCAAAGCGTCCCTCAGTTGCAATTTGCAGCTGAGGGTCTTTTTTGTTTATCAGGGATGTTTTGGAGGAGAGAAAATGACAGATCATACATCGAAAAAACTTACATGGAAAAATTATCTCGTTGTTGCTTCCTTGCTGTTTGGATTATTTTTTGGGGCTGGTAACCTAATCTTTCCATTACATTTAGGACAACTAGCTGGAGCAAATTGGGAAACAGCTGCAGTTGGCTTTTTGATCACAGGGGTTTTATTACCATTATTATCTGTATTAGCAGTAGCAATTACTCATGCAGCCGGAGTATACGACATCGGTAAGCCGCTGGGTGCCGGATTTGCAGTAGTATTTATGGTTTTAATCCATGCCACAATCGGACCATTGTTTGGTACCCCAAGAACTGCAACCGTTTCTTTCACAGTTGGTATTGCACCATTTATGCCGAAGAATATGCAAAGTTCCGCTTTACTTGTTTTCTCAGCTTTATTCTTTTTAGCTGCTTTTGCTTTTTCTTATCATCAAAATAATATCTTGTCTAACGTTGGTAAGGTATTAAATCCATTATTCTTGGCATTATTATTCCTAGTGTTTCTTGTAGCTTTTGCTCGTCCGTTGGGTAATCCACAGACTGCAGCAGTAACTGCTGCTTATAAGCATGGAGCATTAGTAAATGGCTTCTTAGAGGGTTATAACACAATGGATGCCTTAGCAGGCTTAGCCTTTGGGGTTACGGTTGTTACAGCTGTTCGTGGCATGGGACAAAAAGATGCTAAAAGTGTTTCAAAAGTTGTTGCTAAATCAGGTGTCTTGGCCGTTTTAGCAATCGGTTTTATCTACTTGTTATTGATCTTAATGGGTGCAATGTCTCTCGGACGCTTTGCAGTTTCTGATAACGGTGGGGTAGCCTTTAACCAAATCGTTAACGTTTATGGCGGTGTCTTTGGTCAAGCTTTACTTGCATTCTTATTGACAGTTACCTGTTTGACTACTGCAGTTGGTTTGGTTGCTGCTTTTGCGCAAGACTTTCATAAGCATTTTCCTAAGGTAAGTTACCACGTTTGGTTAGCACTTAGTTGCTTGGCATCATTCTTAGCTGCTAACTTTGGTTTGGATCAAATCATTTCATGGTCAACACCGATGTTAATGTTCTTATATCCTTTATCCATGGTTTTGATCTTGCTATCAGTTTGTTCACCATTGTTTAATAAGGCAGGTGTAGTTTACTTTTTCGTAATCCTATTTACTGTTGTGCCAGCCTTAGGCGATATGGTGGTTGCTTTCCCAAGTGTAGTTAGTCAAAGTTCATTCGGTTTAGCAGTAGCTTCACTTAGAAGTCATTTGCCACTTGCCAGCATGGGTTTATCATGGTTAGTGCCAGCACTGGTAGGTTTAGCAATTGGTTTAGTTGTATATCATGTTAGAAATAAAAAGACAGTACCGGTTTTAGAAAAAGACTAAAATTTGTGTATTTTAGATGAAGGCAGTGATTGCCTTCATTTTTTTGCTTCTGAGATGAATAGTTGTGAATAGACATGATAAAATTATTTTAATAAGGAGAACCACATGCTTCAAGTACGATACGGTATTAACTTAGCACCAGAAATTAAAGAAAATAAGATTGATATTATTAAGAATGAGCCTTTTACTGTTTGGGATGCAGGTGTAATAAATATTCAAAAGCAAAAGTACTATTTATTAGTTGAAAAAGACACTAGTTTTCCAATTTTATTAACTAAACTTGATACCAAACTGTTTAATGATGTTTTTGCTAATGCGATTAAAAGCTATGACTTTATTTTGTTTAAACAGCAACAAAAATTAGTTTCAGCGGTAAAGTCCAAGCAAATGTCTTTTTACGATACTAAAAGCCAAGCTAGTTTAATGCTAGAAAAAATTCGTAAACTTATAGAGGATAATCAAAGCGAATATTTAAATTTGATTGATGTTGTAAAAGATGAAAAGAATATGGTAGATAAGCTAACTGTAATGTCAGCGACTATTTTTGCCTTGGATAGTCAGATTGGACAAAATTTTATTTCTAAGATGATTGATGAGGTTAGTACGTATTTCCCTATTAAGCCGCAAAAACCAAATCGAAGATATAAGTATGTTGACTTAGTGCCAAAATTTGAAGATTTCTCTAATTTTGAAAAATATGAAAATAAACCAGTAAAAGGCAATGAAAAGATTGTTGCTAAAATTAAAGAAAATAATCAGAAACTCATTGATCAATATGCTAAATATGTACCAGCAGGAATAGGATATCTCCAACCTGATCAAATGCTGTCGGATTATCTAAATCATTATTTATTACGTAATAAGATCCATTTAGTTACTAATGATTTAGGAGAAGCGATTTCTTATTTATGGATTATGATATCTAACAATAAACTACATCCGCTAGAAATAGAGCAGATTACAAATACTTTGAAAAATTTCTATGTATTTTTGAGTAGAGTAGGTCTTATTCGTAAAACTGATAGTAAAGAAATAGGGATGAATATTGACTGGGTAGTTGAAGAAATTAATTCATACTCCGATCAAAGCCTGGATGAGGATTTGATAAACGACATGATAGCGGCAATTGAAGCAAATCCGAAAAAGATTTTGGAACTTGAAGATTTAGATCTGTCTCCTCAGGATTTGTCTAGAATTTTAGAAGGCTTGCGAAAAGATCTTGAGAGTCATGATAAAAAGCAGAAAACACGAAAAAAGACAATTTTTGAAAATCAAACTCGCAATCGAGCTACCTATGAAATTAGAGTAAAACTAAAGTCTTTTAAACCATCTACTTGGCGTAGATTTATTATTAGTGGCAATACGTCAGTGAAAACATTAGAAGTTGCTATGCTAGATATGTTTAATGCTGATTTTGGACATATGTTTGATTTGCTGAATAAAAAGACGCAGGAACGCTTTGAAAATATAGAAAGTATCGCTGAAGCGGAAGATTGGGATCCGGCTACAGGCATAGATTATGAAAAAGCGAAGGTCTCATATTTTGAAAAAGGTGATAAGTTATTATTAACCTATGATTATGGCGATAGCTGGGAATTTGAAGTAGATATTAAGAATATCACTATTGATCAAACAGCTCTTAAGTATCCAAAAATACTTTCTGGAAAAGGTTATGGAATAATTGATGACATTGGTGGCGTATGGTCTTTGCAAGATTATTACGATACGCCTAAAGATAAAGTAGATCCTGAAATGATTGATTGGTTAACGGATGGAGAAGCAATTAATTTAGATAATTTTGATAAGGAAGAGCTTAATCAACGAATGGAACAATACAAGAACTAAAGAAACATACTAACCTAGTGTTGGATCATGAATCGACGGATTCACGATCTGGC
>OLPZ01000268.1_pt1 | contig 41515 bp, 47 predicted proteins | sample 1672711 | NCBI WGS metagenome assembly OLPZ01 (sample SAMEA3136716, study PRJEB25190) | human gut metagenome
GTACGTACGGTTCAATGGGAGGGGCGATAATTCTATTTTATCCCTCTACCCTATTTATGCTTCTTCATTTAATAAATGGAATTTTTCAAAGATATAGAATAGTAAAGACATGATCATTCCTGTGATACAAGCAAGTACCATTCCTGATAAAGAAATATTTCCTAAGTGAATTGTTACTCCGCTAAGTCCAACAACGAACACAACGGATGTTAAAATCATGTTTACGCTTTTTCCATAATCAACTTTTTGATCGACTAGAATTCTTAATCCACTTGTACCAATCATACCGTATAGTAAGAAACTGATTCCACCGATAACTGGATTTGGAATTGTTTGAATCAATGCAGATAATGGACCAATGAATGAACAGATGATGGATAGGATGGCAGCTCCAGCAATAACTTGTACGCTGTATACGCCAGTAATCGCCATAACTCCAATGTTTTCTCCGTAAGTTGTAGTTGGAACAGATCCAATTAAACCTGAAATCATTGTTGAGAAGTTATCTGCAAATAAAGAGCGGTGTAGTCCTGGATCTTCGATTAAGTTTCTTCCTACAACTTCTCCTGTAACGATTTGGTGACCAATGTGTTCCGATGCGATAACTAATAATACGGGAAGCATCATTAGAATGGCATCTATACTGAATTTTGGTGCTTGGAAGTTTGGAATTGAGATAAAGCTTGCTTCTAATACTGGAGTAAAGTCTACAATGCCTACGGCAACAGCAGTTAAATATCCTGTAACAACGGCAATTAAGATTGGAATGACGCTTAAGAATTTTTTGAAGCATACACTTCCAATTACGGCCATACCAAGTGTAACCGCAAAAACAATCACGTTTTTAGGGTCAATGTTATCTCCTAAAATTCCAGCTGTATTTGCAGCCGACGAAGATAATTCTAGACCAATTAATGCAACAACGGGTCCCATTGCGGCAGATGGTAGTACGATATCAATCCATTTTGTTCCAAATTTCTTGATAATCATTGCCAATAAACATCCGCAAAAACCAACCGCAACAAATCCACCACATGCGTATGGATATCCAAATTTTGCGATAATGATATTTGCGGGAGCAATGAAGGCGAAGCTACTTCCTAAATAGGCTGGTGCTTTTCCTTTTGTGATAAAAATAAACAACAATGTTCCAATACCATTCATGAATAGTACGATAGCTGGGTTAATACCGAATAAGAATGGTACTAATACACTGGCTCCAAACATTGCGAACATGTGTTGAATACTTAATGGTACCAGCAGATTTGCAGGTACTTTTTCTTCAACTTGAATAATTCGTTTTGCCATGAAAAATATTCTCCTCCTAAAATATACATTCACTTTTATACCACATTTTAATGGATTATGAAACTAATTTAGGCTATAATTATCAAGTAATGCGCCTGTAGCTCAACTGGATAGAGTATCAGATTCCGATTCTGGCGGTTGCAGGTTCGAGCCCTGTCAGGCGCGCCATTTAGGTGAAACATGGAAACAATACTTTTTGATTTAGATGATACATTAATTGAATCGATGCACGTATGGGAAGATGCCGTCATTCATTTATTTAAAAAGATGGATTTGGATATGAGTATGGAAGAGGCTCGTCAAATCTTTTTTACGATGAAATTTTCAGAGGTTTTAACATACATCAAAGAAAGATTTCATACTAAACAAGATGAGGCTTGGATGTTCAATGAAGTACATGAAGATATTTTAAATCAATATGCGTATCATATTGAGGCAAAGAAGGGTGCTTTGGACTATATAAAGAAGTGTGCTTCAGAAAAGAAAAAAATGGTTGTATTAACATCAAACACAAGGGTATTATCCGAAAAAGTATTAGATCGACTTGGTATGTTGAAATATATGGAGAATGTATATTCAGCAGATGAATTAAAGATGTCAAAAAGAGAAGTGGACATTTATGAGTATGTATTGAAGGATTTAAATACAACTGCAGAAAGTGCGATTGTATTTGAGGATTCGATGTATGCGATTAATACAGCTCGATCATTAAATATTGAGTGTATTGGTTTAGTAAATTCAAATAATCAGAAGGTGTTTGAAAAAAACCATGTAAAAACAATCGTTGATTTTACAGAATTGTGTTAAAATCATGATATGTCCCAGTAGCTCAGTTGGGTAGAGCATTCGCCTCCTAAAAGTTAAAAGTGAATGGGCAAAAAATGTAAAAATTGAATAGAAAATATGCCTCCGTAGCTCAGTGGATAGAGCGGCGGTTTCCTAAGAGTTAGGAGTGAGTGGCCAAAAAGTGATAAAATTAAATAAGAAATGTCCTCGTAGCACAGCTGGAGAATGCAATCGCCTCCTAAGCAGGAGGTCATTTTCCTAAGCAAGAGGTAGAAGTTGTGGTATTATAAGCATAGATATTTCGGTAGCTCAGCTGGATAGAGCGTCCGCCTCCTAAGCAGGAGGTCATTTTCCTAAGCAAGAGGCGTCCTTTTGTAGTAAAATATTGATAAATGCGGATATAGCTCAGCTGGATAGAGCGACGCTCTCCTAAAGCGTAGGCCTGGCGTTCGAATCGCCATATTCGCACCATTTTGTCTTTATTTAAGCGGATTTTCCGCTTTTTTTCTTTACCTTTTTATGCTTAAAATTTTATGTCTTTTTGAATTAAAACTTAATTGTTTTTCTACATAAAATCAAATAAATAGGACAGTTCGGATGCTCTTATTGAATCCGAACTTTTTAGTGCCATTTTTGGGGTCATCTAATGAGTTTCTAATAGCCATCTAATAGGACCCTGCGGCACAGGACGTATCAAACGATACGTCACGTGCTAATAAACATCATTTAATCACCGCTCAAAGTGGCTATTAGAAGCTGTAATAAATCAGGATCTTGCTTGATTTTTTCAAGTACTTTATCTATATCAACTTTCTTATTTGCCTGTGGAACATCCACATAGTTTTCTATATGTTGTTTGTAAAAACTGTCTTCAAATTTTTGTGCATTCACTCTTCGATCTTCATCTAAGATGTGACTATATAAATCCATGACCATATCTGCTTGAGAATGTCCAGTATCACCCTGGGTTGCTTTTATATCTCCATTGTTTAATTTCAATTTATAGGTTGTACTTGTATGACGTAAGGAATGAAATACAACATGGGGAAGTCCGGCTTCTTTTTCTAATTTTGATAAGCCTTTACGAATAACACTTCCATCACATGGAATACCGTTTGGCTGACATATCACAAGATTATAATTATGATATTTATCCCCGTAAGCTTCTTTGTATTTATTTTGTTCTTCTTTCCACTGTTTCAAAAAACAAGCCAATGTGTTTGGTAACCAGATTTTTCGAACACTACTATCTGTTTTAGGAGTTTTTAAAACCAGTCTTGTTGCGTTTTTTCTTTCTTCGAATTGTGGGAAGATGAATAGTACATCTTTGTTATTCAGTTTTTCCAGTGCATCTGTACGTGCTCTTTCTAACTGCTGCTTTATATAAATATGTGTATCGTTATTTGAAAAATCATCATCACTGATATGCACATTATCCCAAGTAAGACCAAGTACTTCTCCAATTCTTAAAGAACAGGCAAATGCAAGTTGAATGGCAATCGAAAGTTTTGGATCTTCACAAACTTCAAGAGCTTTGGCAATCTGATTAGCTGTCCATATTTCACGCTTTTCATATTCATGTTTGGGTGTGTCTACTTTTAAGAATGGATTATTTTGAATATATTCCCATTTAACAGCAACATTAAATGTGCAACGCAAAACTCTATGAATCTCTGCGATAACCCTGCTGGATATTTTTCCGGTTTTCATTGTATTCTCACTTTCTTTAAGATTTGCATAATATTGCTCAATCGTTATTGGACGAATTTCATCCAATTTATAGTGACCTAAATACGGTGAGATATAAGCCTTAAATAATGCTGTATTCTTTTCCATAGTGGATATTGACCATTTATTGCATCCGTATAGATCGACATAAGTTGGCCAAAACTCATTTAAAGTTGTAGTACTCGGTGCAATAAAGGTTCGATCTGCTTGTTGTAGTTCAACTTCAGCTTTTCGTTTTCTAGCTTCTCTTAATGTTCTAAACGATTCCCATTTTTGTTTTTGCTTTCCATATTTATCCGTATAATAATAAACTACATTGTATTTGTCCTTTCGTTTTTGTATGGATGCCATTTTATTCACCACTTTCAATTTCTAATAGTTTCATCAATAACTTTTTACGGATATTTTTGTCCTCACTAAGCTGTTTGACTAAATCTACCGCATCTTTTTTATCTTTATCAGGCAATTCTTTTTTCATAGATTTTGTAAATTCTTTGTTTATCTTTACCGCCTTTTCTTTTGCGGTTAATCCACTGTAATCAAAAGAAATATTACTATGCTCATAATAATAAATATCACGATAACTTCTTCCATCTACGCTAGCTTTGTTGGAGAATGCTTTTAAACCCATTAAAGTATGTCGAGGTAATTTTAATTTATCCGTGGTTAGTCGTATATGTTTCAACATGAGCCGATCATCATAGGGTGCAATACCATGTGTAGTAAACATGAGTGATTCTGGATTTGTATCAAAATGATAAATTGAATTACAACGCTTTTTCCATTGAGACAATAATTCATATAGAGCTTCTGGAATGTGAATGAGTTCTTGTTTATCTTTATAATAATGCACATTCACTGTTCGAGTTGACTCTTCATTTGAATATTCTTGAATAATTTGTTGTTTAGGAATCAAATCAACGGAGGATCTTGCCAGTCTTCTTAGACTTTTGTTTGAACGAATATAAGCGCCGCCTTTTCCTTTATAAAAATCAGACCAGGAAAGTCCAACGACATCAAAAACATTTAAGCCTGTCGCAAATATAATTTGCATGATGACATATAGCTTTTCCTCTTTACATCCTTCAAAAATTTGAAGCATGGTTTCATATGTCCAATCCGCTGATTTCTTTTTCTTTTTATGTGTAGATGGATTTGTGATATGAATCCCTATAAAAGGATTGATATCCATAATTCCTAAATGAATCGCATGATCACATGTTTCTGACAATAGTAATTTACATGACCGTATTGTTTTTGTAGATAATCCTTTTTTGGATCTTACACTTGGTGTTGTACATATTTTTTCAATTAAAGCTTGAGCATAATCCACATTCATATCTGAAACACGAACTGTTCTAAGATAATTTTGTAAATACGTATCAAAATTTTTAGATGCTTCTCGATGTTTATGAATGTGGTCAACAAAGTATGGATCATTTAACCAATCTTTCATTACATCTACAAACAAACTATCTGGAGAAAACATACATGTCTCACCATCCAATAATTCTTTTCGTTTAGCTGCATCTTCGTAGTTATCAAATAATTCCTTAATCATTTTTATTTCTTTTGTAGGTGTGACTACTTCGTAAGTGACTTGATATTTCTTTCCCAATTTTAAAATTACAGCCATCCCTCATTCCTCCTTTATTGTTGACTGTCAAACCATTGATCAAAGGATTCCTTGTTAATACGAAGTAATTTTCCAACACGAATCACTTTAAATAAGCCTTTTCTTGTTAAGTCATAGGCTGCCGTTCTTCCAATGCCTAGTATTTGCATAATTTCAGCAACCGTATATGTTTTCTTTTCGCATATAACAGGTTTCATCGCTTTGTTCCTCCTCACTATAAAATTTTTGAAATTTAAATTCTCACCTACAAAATAAATGGAAGCAGCTGGGAAAGGACTGCTTCCATAAGGAAAGAGAACATAACCAAAACTATTTCTTTTGGTTATGTAAACGTAGATCTAGACTAATTTTGATTTTTCGATCAATCGCCATCATATCTAATCTACCCACTGTAGCAATTTTCTTTAACAATCTACTTTTATCAATGACACGAATCTGTTCACACATGACCATAGATTTATATTTCAATCCAATACCTTCTGGTAAAAGATGATGTGTTGGTAAATGATGTTTTGTATAAATCTTGGAAGATAAACAAGCAACAATGGTTGTTGGACTATATTTATTACCACGATTGTTTTGAATAATCACAACAGGTCTTACTTTTCCTTGTTCGGATCCGGATGCATCACTTAAATCCGCTAAATAGACTTCTCCTCTTTTAACTTTCATACATACTCACTCCTTATGTAAAACCAGGAACTAGTCCTGGTTGATGGTTAAAAATAAAATATTTATCGTGTTTTCTATTTATCACCTGATTACCCGAAAACAAAGGAATCCTATTAGACAAGATAGTTGCTAATTATCTTTCATTGGCATCGCACCAACCCATATTACGCTTGAGCCTGTCGCTAGAAGTATCATTATCTTATATATTGTCATGGCACAATCAGCAAAATTGTTTATCAATCTAAAGTATCGTCGCTCCGTATTAAACATCATCGCGCAGTAGTGAAATAGCTCGAATATATAAGTGTTGTATCTAATAGTTGTTATTGAGTTTTCAAAGAGCCATATAAGAGAATATTTTCCCCTTCATCCTATGAGCCAATTGAAATACTTAATAATTGCACACTTTGCATTATTTTTTTGATTTATATACTTTTTCTAGTTTGGAAAGTCTTCTTGAAATCGTATATCTAGGAATACCTGTTATGTCAGATATTTCTTTTCCGGTATATCCTCGATACATTAAAAAGACAATGAGTTGAACCTCAAATCCAAATTCTTCTAAAGCTTGTGCAAGAGCAATACTATGAATTGAATTCATAAAGTCTTCCACTGTTGTTATTTCTGTTGTTGAATTATCACATACGAATTCAAAAAAATTATCGGAAGGTTGTAGCGCATGTTCATAGAATCTACGATCTGAATTGAAAATCATGCGATCATAATCATAGATAAGTTTGATTTTGTCTTCTGTCAAACCATTCTCTTTCATGAATTTTTCATCCCTTTCTTTCCATTTTTTAAATCTGTTTTCTTCACTTCTGTGGTTTTTAAATCTTGTCATTTCATCTTTCTCCTTTTAAACTCACACTTTTGAAGGAAGTAACCCTTCATATATGAGCCGACGAAAGATGACATTTATTGCAGTGCTTTAAAAAAAGAAAGAAAACTTCTTCCATGAAGTGTGTGCAATGATAAAAAAACGCAGATCGTTATAAATAGGATCTGCATCATTTATTTGTTTTCGGTTATTTGGGAGAGTTGGATCTCTGATTTTTGTCATCAATACAATTAGAACATGTGTGAAATGGTTGTACAATGTTAAGAATTAAAGAATGTGTATCATCTTTGAAAAGAAACAGATGGCAAGAGTTATAAAATTAATAATGTGAACCCAACGATTCATCACAAAATGATATTTTTGAATATCGTATTTGTTTAAGAAAATCTTGCAGATATGCAAGATATCTATTTATGATGAAATACGAATAGGTTATAATAATGGTAATAACGGAGAAAATGTTATGGAACAAGTATCATACAAAAAGTTATTTAAATTACTTATTGATAAGGATTTAAAGAAGACTGAATTTGCGGTAAAAGCAGGTATTAGTCAGAATACGTTAGCTAGAATGGGAAAAGGACAATTCATATCCATGGAGCTTCTAGTTCGTATTTGTAGGTATTTAAATTGCACATTTGATGATGTGGTAGAGATAATTGATAAAGAAAATTAAGGGAGAGAATGAAATGTTTGATTCTATTAAAATTAAAAGCATTTATAGAACAAAAAATGATGATTTTGATGAAGATTTTCTCATTCCTTTATTAAAGAATTGTAAAACGTATTATAGGGGAACGGGTTATTTTAATATTCAAGCACTTATAAATATTTCTAAAGGATTAATTCCTTTTATAAAAAATGGTGGAAGTATGAAATTGATTACTTCTGTCGAACTTGCATTTGATGAAATTAATCTTTTGAATGTAAGTTCTAAAGTGGCAATGAATACAATTACTGCTGAATTAGAAAAGATAATTGAAAAGCAACTAAATGATGAATCTGACATATTAACCATGGATTTGATAACAAATCTAATTGCTGCAAATCGTATTGAAGTTAAAATTGCATATTTGCCTAATGGCGGATTATATCATGAAAAAATAGGATATTTGGAAGATTTTGAAGAAAATAAAGTTTGTTTTATTGGTTCTAATAATGAAACACACTCAGGACAAAAAAGAAATGCAGAAACTATTTCAATTATAAAATCATGGGATGGCGGAGAAGAAGACACAATAGGAGAAAAACAATATTTCGAAAATTTATGGAAAAATAAAGAAAAGGAGATTGAAGTAGTTAACTTTCCTACAGCTGCAAAAAATAAATTGTTTTCAATTTATAGAAAATCATCTTCATACGAGGAGTCAATAAAGCGAATTGAAGAATATTATGAACGTCTTAAAATTGATTCCGGAAAAAAAGAGCTATATAAATATCAAGAAAAGGCCATAGATGAATTTTGCAATAACAAATATTGTCATTTTTATGAGATGGCAACAGGTACAGGAAAAACATTTACTGCTGTAAAATCTGTGGAAAGAATGTCAAATGACATGAATGGAAAATCTTTATATGTTATTGTCGTTGTTCCTCAAATCGATTTACAAGAACAATGGAAGAATGCGTTTAAAGAAATAGATACAAAGACTTATTTGTTTGGTGGAAATTCTACTAATAAGGATTGGGAACTAGAATTATCAAAAAGTATAATTGATTACTATAATGGTGAAAAAATTATTGTGTCTATATGCATATATGATACTTTCTTTTCTAAAATCAGCAAAAAATTGGAAGGACAAAAAAGAATAAATAAATTATTGATCATTGATGAAGCACATGAATTGAGCAAGAATCAAATAAATATGCTATCAGAAGATTATAAATTTCGCTTAGGCTTAAGTGCTACCCCAGAAAGACATAAAGAAAGTGAAACAACGCAAATTATAAATTATTTTACAAGAGGAAATGTTGAAACATATAAGTATACAATAGACGAAGCTATAAATAATGGTTTCTTATCTAGGTATGAATATCATCCGATAAAAGTTTATCTTGAAGAAGACGAATTTGAAAAATATAAAAAATACACATTACAATTAGCACAGCTTCTAAATGCTGAAGATTCTGATGAAGATAAAATCCAGGAAATATTGAACAATAGAAGTATCATTGTGAAAAAAGCAAGAAATAAAACAACAAGGTTACAAAATATGGCTTCAGATTCTAAATATGATTTTAGAAATTCGGTCGTCTATTGCGGACAAGGCAAAGATGTTGAAACTGAAGAAGCCATAATAGATAGCGTAACAATTGCTTTGAAAGAACAAGGCAAATATAGAGTTTCACAATTTACTAGTAAAACTATAGATAGAACGACAGTTCTAAAAGAATTTGAAAATGGATACTATGACACTTTGGTTGCGATTAAATGTTTCGACCAAGGCGTTGATGTACCAAAACTTGATAAGATTTACATTATGGCTAGTGATACCTTAGCAAGACAAACGATACAGAGAAGAGGAAGGGTTCTAAGAAAATGTAAGGAAACAGGCAAAACAATAGCTTATATTTTTGATTTTGTTTGTCTGCCTCCAGAAGGTGTATACGACTCTGCTGGTGCATCTTCTTTAGTTGCTAAAGAATTAAAACGAGTAAAAGAATATGGACGCTTATCAGAAAACAAGATAAATGTTGATGCTTTTATGGAAGAATTGATAAACGATTATAATGTTACGGAGGACTCATATGATGAAGAAGAAAACGACGGTCAATGATGTTTTAAATGATTTGGGATTTAGCAGTAAGGAAAAAGAAGGATTCCTTGATTGCGTAAAAGCAGTAAAAAACGAACAAACAGATGATGGAGTTGACGCTCAAACAGAAATGGAAAAAATTATAGAGAAGGTGATTGAAGATGAGGTTCAATAAAATTTCATTTGAAAATTATAGGTGTTTTTTAAACGGAAGTATTGATTTTGAAAAGTCTCCGGGAAAAAATATGACTATTCTTATTGCTCCAAATGGTGGTGGAAAAACTGAAACATTATTTGCTTTCTGGTGGGCATTATACGATTACGATTTTTCAAAATTAACAAATAAGGAGCAAACTCCATATGCTTTGAATTCAGGACTGTATCGAAAGCTAGAACAATCAGAAGTTGGTTCTTCTGAAAAATGTTCTGTCACAGTAGAATTTGAAGATAACGGGATATCATATCAAGTCAAGAAATGGTGCGAATTTAGAAAGACGGATAAACAAGTAAGAGTGGAAGAGTATAGGGAATTCAGTTATTACAAAGATAATGGAGAACTCAGTTTGCCACAAAGAGATTCAGAAATAATCAATAAATGTCTTACCAGGATTATTCCAAAAAATATTTTATACGGAATTATCTTTGATGGAGAACGTATGCAAAAATTAAACACCCCTGATGAAAGCTCAGTAAATGCTATAAGAGCGGTTATTAATGATATTACGAATGTAGAATTATTAGAAAATTGTACTGAAAATTTTATGAGTATTCGTAGAAAATTGAATAAGGAACTAAAACAAGTCGAAGGTAAAAAAGGTAGCAAATCATTGAATGATATCTTAAATGAAGAAAGTCGAAAATTAGAAGAACGTGACCTTTTAAATCAGAAATTAGAGAAAAATCGAAATGAACTTGAGACAATTGAGCATGAACTAGATAAAATATCAAATCTTTTAAGCAAAAATAAGGAAGTTCAAGATATAGAGAACGATAGAAAAAGTCAAAGAAATGCATTGGCTAACCATGAAAAAAATCTAGATAGCTATTATAAAAATTTTTCTGCAACTTTAAGAGATGGTTATCTATTTGCAACTGAAAAAATATTATCGGATGTAGAAGATATTATAAAAAGATATGATGTCCCTCAAGATTTGACTGTCCCTGCAGTAAAAAGTATCATGAAGCGTCAAAAATGTATATGTGGTAGAGAAATGGACAAAGAGGCACTAAACGAATTGAAAAAGCTTATAAGTTTGTTGCCTCCAGATAATATTAATAGCACCTTATCAGAAGTAGTTCGTCAAACTAGACAAAGAATTAGAGATATGAAAGAGACGGCAAAAAACAATTATAGTCTTATTCAAACATGCGAATTGCAAATCAAGGAATGCAAATCAAATATTGCATCACTTTCAGCAAGAATCACATCAATTGACGATTCAGGAGAAAGTGCTAAAGAAGCATTGCAACTAGAAAAAGATAATAGCAATTTTACTCTTCGAAAAGGTGCTCTAATTAACGAAATTCCTAATGAAGAGACAAAAATTAAAGAACTTAGCTCAGAAATAGATAAGTTACGTGAGCAAAGAGAAAATTATAAATATGGAACAGATAAAGCATCAAAAATTAATGATCAAATTACATATATTGATAAATGTAAAAATGCCGTTGATAGGATTAAAGATATTAATAAAGAGACAGCTTTGGAAGAAATAAACGTTAATCTTGAAAATTCTTATAAATTATTATCAGAAGATGCTGAAAGAGGTAGAAAAATAAAAATCATACAACATAATAACGACAAAAGATATCAAATAGCCGTTTACATGGAAGATGAATTTAATCGCTTGATGAACAAGTGGAAAGAAGATGGAACTTATGACGACAAAATTCATAGTGGACTGAGCAAAATTGAAATTGAAGAAAATGCAATTTTGAACTGTATTGATTCAAATTCAACAGGACAAAGCAAAATAAATACTTTTGCTTTTGTTAAAGCAATTTTAGATTATTCTAATTCTCCAAAGGCTGAAGGAGGAATAGAAATAAAAAAAGATTATCCATTATTAATAGATGCTCCATTTGGAGACATTTCTGCTGGAAATTTAAGCAAATCTTCTAATGAGCTTCATAATTTTGCAAATCAAGTCATACTAATGATTGATGAAGATAAGTACAATTCGTTGAAAGATGCTTTTGAACCTTATACTGCTAACAAGTATACTTTTGAGAAAGTAGACGGAAAAAACCATTCCATAATTAAAGAAGTGAGGGATTAAGTATGTCAATTTATGTTAATAATGTATATCGTATTAAAAGAAGTGCTTCCCAACAAGAAAAGATGCAAAAAATTATTAGGGCAAATATATTTGAAAGTTACAAAGATATTTTAATGATATCTGCTGTTATTGGCTATAACGAGAAAAGATATATACCAATAGAAAAAGCAGCGTCCGATGGGGTTTTAATGTCCTTTTTTACGCAAAAAGATTATGATATTATTGATTTAATAGCTTATTCATACAAAAAAGAACAAACAATAATAAAAGATGATAAAAAATATGAAATATTTGAATCGTTTGCTAACGGAGGTTTTCCTATTCTAATTGAAAAGTTGGGTTTGTCATTTGAAAATGAAGAAATTTCAAAAGATGAAGCAAGAAAGGCTCAAAGCAAATATTATAGTATGTTGTTGTCTGGAGAATTTATACCAACAATCAATGATATGAATGATGATTTATTTATTTAAGGAGATTAACTATGAAAAGTCTACCATTTCCACAAGCTAATAATATGGATTTAATATTTTCTGTTTTAGCTGACATAGGTAATGAAGGATTATCAAAGGCTGATGTTTCTTCTAAATACAAAATAAAGGAAAGACAAGGTTCCTATTATTTAGATGCGCTTTTGTATTTAGGGTTTGTTGAAAAAGTACATTCAAAGTATTTTTTAACACAAAAAGGAATTGATGTTCGGCTAGCGCCACAAGATGCTGTAAAAGAAAAATTTATCCAAGAGTTACTTAAACATCCATTTATTCGTTCCATATGGAATGACACCAGAGGGATGAACAAAGAAGATTCATCTAAATTTATTGAAAGTTGCATATTTAATGAATATTCAACCGCTAGTAGTACTGCAAAAAGAAGAGCTAGTTCTATCATTTCTTGGTTTGAGTGGATTGAAAAAAATAAAGGTTAGGAGATATAAAATGCGCAAGAAAATTCAACCACTTTTGAAATGGGCTGGTGGAAAAAGAAAATTATTGCAGTATATTCTTCCAAAAGTACCAGGAGAATATAATTGTTATTTTGAACCGTTTATAGGTGGAGCATCAGTTTTAATGGCTATTTCACCAAAGAAAGCGATTGTCAGCGACTTGAATAAAGATTTGATTAATGTATATTTACAAACTCGAGATTTTCCTGAAGATTTAATAAATGAACTAAAAAAACATAATAGAAATCATTCTAAAGACTACTATTATGAGATACGGAACTTAGACAGGTTAGAATCTTTTTATCGTTTGACTGATACCGAAAAAGCAGCAAGGATAATCTATCTTAATCATACATGTTATAACGGGTTATATCGCGTAAATAGTCTAGGACAATATAATACTCCTATTGGGAGGTACAAAAAACCAAATATAGTTGATGAACAAAATATAAGATATGTAAGTGAGTATTTTCAAAAAAATGATATTAGGTTTATATGTAATGATTACCAAAAAACATTAGATTTAGTAAGAAAAGGAGATTTTGTGTATCTTGATCCACCGTATGATCCAATATCAGATTCAGCTTCATTTACAATGTATACAAAAGAAGGGTTCAACAAAGATGATCAACGAAATCTGAAAATGGAATGTGACAGACTTGATTCTATCGGTGCATTTTTTATGCAATCTAATTCCGATACTGAATTTATAAGAGAACTATACAAAAATTATCATATTGAAATAATTGAAGCTTCTAGAAATATTAATTCTAAAGGTGATGAAAGAAAAAGTGTTAATGAAGTTCTTATTACAAATTATAAGTAGGTGATTAAAATGGCAGATTTTAAATATGAAGTAATTAAAAACATTAGGACATTATCAGAAAACTCAAAAAATTCAATAAGATTACGTTTGATAAGTTGGAATGGTAATCAACCGAAATATGATTTGAGAAAATGGTCAGTTGATGGAGACGTACCATATAAGGGGGTGACTTTAACAAAAAGTGAATTAATGAAAATTTATGAAATATTGTCTGGTTCTATTAAGATAGATAAAAATAAAAATATTAAATATAAAGTTGCTTTAGATCGAGCTTCCGGAAAATTTGATGCTTGTATTTATGATGTGCTAGGTGAATATAAAGAGTCAAAATCCATGCCTGGTAAAGTAACATATATGTCATGGGGAGGGCTTAGCAAATACGATATACGACAATGGAATAATGATTATTCAAAATGTGGTAAAGGTCTTTCATTGACAGAACAAGAATGTGAAAGTTTAATAAGCGCAATAAAGGATGAACTTAAGCTAAATGGTAATAGTGAATTTGATACATCCGAAATAGATGATTTACTTTTATAGAAAACGTTAGCCTCCTAAATATGATAAAAAATTACATGACAAGCTACCAAACTCATCTAAGTATTTAATCGATATAAATAGTGTCAACAATTCTTTAAGAATCATGCATGCCTAATTTAACTTAGATGAATTTAGTAGCCTATCATGAAATATTAATTATATTTTAATGATGTAAAGTATAACTGTATAACGGTTATAACACAAAAAAATCCAGTAAACATACGATAAATTTCAATAACATATATCAAATATTTATACATGTGAAAAATTGCGATTCCATTTGGAGATGAGTCGTTCGGATTTCAGGGGCTTTGTTAGTTTATCAGAGGTAATGAAATTTTGAATCAATTTAATCCATGAGATATGTTTTACTTTATTGTTTAAATAGAATGAAAGAGGTGAAGAAATGAATACAGATAATGAATTATTAATAAAATTAGATGCTTTGATTTCCAATTGGGAGGATGAGACAGTTGAGTTTAAAGAAGCCAATAATGATTATGATAAGGATAAAATTGGTAGATATTTTTCTGCTCTTTCTAATGAAGCAAATTTAAGAAATGTACAATGCGGATGGTTGATTTTTGGTATTAAAGAAAAAGGTAAAAAGATTGTTGGAACCAATTACAGAGAGAAAAAAGGTCTTGATACGTTAAAACATGAAATTTCATTGCAAACAACGGGTGGTATTTCATTTGTTGAAATTTATGAGGTTGAAAAAGAAGGGAAAAGAATAATTATGTTTCAGATACCTGCAGCAACAGCGGGTATTCCTACAGGTTGGAAAGACCAATATTATGCTAGGGAAGGAGATTCTCTAGTTCCACTGTCATTGGAAAAAATGGATCGTATTCGTCAACAGAGTAATCGAGATTGGTCAAAATTGTTTGTAAAGGGTGCTACAATTATGCATCTGAATAAAGATGCGATTAATTTAGCTAGAAACAACTATAAGGAGAAGATGCAAAAGCCACATATTTCTCAAGAAATTGATTCTATGAGTGATGAAGAATTTCTGACGAAAATGAAACTTATACAGAATGGTCGTATTACAAATGCTTGTATGTTGTTGTTAGGGAATGAAGATTATGATTACTTATTTGATTACACGCCTGAAGCAGCATGGAGACTATATGATTCTAAAAGTAACATTAAAGATTACGAAATCTTCAAAATTCCATTTATTACATTGAGTGATCGTATTTTTTCTCGAATACGTAATTTAACGTATCGGTATATGCCGAATCAATTCACTTTGTTTCCTTTAGAAACCAAGCAATATGACATGTGGCTTTTAAGAGAGCTTATGAATAATTGTATTGCTCATTCTAACTATGCATTAGGAGGAAGAATTAATGTGGATGAAGAAGAGGATGAAATCACCTTAAGAAATCCTGGTTCATTTCTACCTGGCAGTATTGAAGTGGCTCTCCAAAAAAATTACACACCTCCATTTTATCGAAATCAGTTGTTAGCTGAAACAATGATGAAATTCAATATGATTGATACACAATCTATGGGAATACGTAAAGTATATAAGATTCAACAAGAAAAGTATTTCCCTATGCCTGATTACAATTTGTCGGTAGGTAATCAAGTTGGAGTTACAGTATATGGTAAAGTATTGGATGAAAACTATACGAAACTATTATTTGAACATTCGGAATTTGATATTCAAACTGTCTTTTTAATTGATCAAGTCCAAAAGCATCATACAATAACAAATGAACAAGTTAAATATTTAAGAAAATTACAGGTTATTGAAGGAAGAATGCCGAATATCTATCTTTCTGCAGACATCGCAAAGACTTTAGAAAAGAAAGAACAATACGTAAAAAATAAAGGGTTTGATGATGAATATTATCGTGATTTGATTATTAAATACCTTAAAGAATACAAAAATGGGACAAAAGAAAATTTTAAGACTCTATTGATAGATAAATTACCTGAAAGTCTTAATGAGAAACAAAAAGAAAATAAAATTCGTAATTTATTGTATTCATTGAGAAGAAGAGGAGTTATTGAATGTAAAGGAAAATACTCTAGATATGCTTCTTGGGTATTGACGGATCAAGATTAGATTTTAAACAGCAAACAATTTTAGTTTTCAACCGGATAAATTTGGAAAATAAAAATAATTTATCCGGATATTTATCCGGATATTGTTTATTAAACATTCTAAAAAGTGCATAAATATCAGGCATAATGACCGGATAAATTGAGAAAATAAAAAATAATTTATCCGGATGTTTAGTAAGTCAACATACAGTTATTGTTAGTTAAAGCGCATAATTACTTGGCTTTTCAGCTTACTAAAATCAAAAATTAAATTGTGTATAAATGAATTGGATAAATTGATTGAAGATGTTAAGAAGATATCTCAAAAAGAACATTTAAATTGTAATCTTGAGGCAATATCTGAAGAATGGAAGAGTAAATAACCACGTAAAAGCTTTATAAAAACTGCTGTGGAGGGAATGAAAATGATAAAAGGTACTGCAGAGTTTGGAGCAGCAAGTACCACTCTTATTCAATTTGTACAAAGTTGTATTTAAAGGATGGAGATGATAATTTGAAACGATTTAACGAAGGTGATGTTGTTTACTTTATTTCCTCTTCTGTCTTTATAAAGAAAGCTACTGTTATTCGTAATGCTGGTGGATTCTGTACAATACGATTTTCAGATGGTAATTGTGGTGCTTCTGGAACACGTGTTCGTGAAAGTAAATTATATCGTACGGAAGAAGAGGCAAAGAAAGTTGTTGAACAACATCAAAATGCAAACAAGTGGAGATGATGGTTTCTCCGCTTTTATTTTGGATTGGCAAATACAATACCACCCATTCTTGATCTGTAGTAATCAAGAGTATACGTGTTGGTTTGCCAGTCCTTTTTTGCATCTTCAAACGTATTGGTAATACCATCATAGTTGCCATCTTGAATTGTAATGTTGTTGCCATCTACTTTTAAGACAATACCAACATGGTTTTTACCAATGCCAGAAAATACGGCTCCTGCTTTGGGTGTAGTGGATCTTTCAAATTTATCTGGATGTGCTTTTAGTAGTTCATCTACACAATCCCATCCATTTCCAGTAAAACCAGGACCATACCCATAGAGTTCATAGAATCTTCCCCAAGCAAACCATGTGCATTGGCCATATAATCCTGCTTTAGCATATGGATTCTTTGTAATCCATGCTTCCATGTTATTAAAGTTTGGATTAGTTCTACCTCTAAAGGTAATTCCAACATAACGCATTACATGATCTACATAGGATGGATCTCCATATCCAGAAACATTTAATTCTTGTTTTTTCATATCTGAAAATTGTTGTGCATTGTATTTGGAATAACCACCAAAATTAGAAATTGCCCAATCAATATAGCCAGAGCCATAGTTGTATCCTTGCAAAGCTAGATAGATGTGTTCTGTATCCGATGGATTTTTTACATTTGCCCTTTTAATACAATCCGAAAAGGTATGTGTACCAACATCTATGGAATACTCTGGTTCTGTAATGCCATTAGGAACTCTAGGATATTTTGTATTATATCCCGATTCACTAGCTTGCATCGGATCAGTTCCTTTACCACCAGATTCCTGCATCATAATCGCTTGAAGTAAAGATACATAATCTTCTATATCGTATTCTATTGCATATTTACGAATGGTATCTTCATATGCAATAACTTCTTCACTTAAAGAAACAATTTCACTATTAGATCCACCATCTTGTGCTAAAACGCTAAATGTGCCAACAAACAGAGTAATCACAATCAATAAAATCAATCCTGCTCCAAAAGAAAAGAGTGTATTCAATGTAGAAACACCCTTCTTAACAATATGAAATGATTTCTTTATAGCATGTGTAGTATTTTGGATAATAGGTTTGGAAACAAATTGTTCTGTAGATTGTTTTATCTTTGAAGCATTCACTTTATTCACAACATGCTTCTTTGCCTTGGATATATAAGAAATTCTTTGTGGCTGAACAGCATGGCCTGATTCAATAATCGGTTTCTTATTAGCTGATTCAATCTTATATTCATTACGCTTCTGTTTAATAAACTTAGTAGTCCGATGCTTAGATTCAATTACAGTTTGTTTAGCAACAGCACTCACTTTATTTGTAGCCTGCACCTGAGCATTGGATTTAACTGAAGCATCCTCTTTTTTATCCACGTCTTTACTACGAGTATGAATCGTTTGTTGCTTAATAAAATGCTTAATACTTCCTTTTGTATCTTTTGTTTTAATAGCTTGCATTTTTGTCTTTGTCTTAATATCTCTCAAATTTATCAACTCCTTTGTATGTAAAAAAGCAGAAAGTAAATTCTGCTTAGTCGAATAGGAGTTTTCTATCTCCTGGTTTTGTTGTGTTTAAATCATACAATAATCCTTTTGGCATTTTATTGACAAAAGGTACAATAGATCCACCATACTTGATTAATCCGGATCCAGTTGGTGCATTTGTGATATATCCCATTTGTTCTTCTGAAATGTTTAGAAGGCTTGCTAAATCTTCTCGATCATTGGCAGATTGGTTCAACATGACAATGAATTCAGAATTGGATAACATGCTTGTACCTTGTTGAGAAGATAAAAGATATTTAACGTTTTGGGTAATACCTGTTGGATAGGCATCTCTTTTTCTGAATTGTCTCCATGCTGATGCAAAGAAGGTTGCACTTTCCTCATTTTCAAAAATTACATGAATCTCATCAATAAAGACATGTGTACGTTTTCCTTTACGCCAGTTTTCATTGACTCTATTAATAATCGCATCTGTGATGACAAGTAATCCCATTGTTTTTAATTGTTTTCCTAAATTAAAGATGTTGAAAGATAGGATTCTAGATTTGATATCTACATTGGTTTCATGGGCAAAAATGTTCAAGGATCCATTTGTAAATAATTCGAGTTTGATAGCTAATGATTTAGCTTCTGGTTCACTTTGTTCAAGTAACTTGTTGTAAAGATGTTTTAATGTTGGAACATAATTGTTTTTCATGGTATCTTGATAAACCAAAGATACACAACGATCGATAATAGAACGATCAATTGGAGATATACCACCATGATTTGTATCTAACTGTTCAAATAAGGACATGATAAATTGTGATTTATCTGCAATGGCATTGCCACTATCACCATAGCCTTCGGACATATCCATGGCATTGATATAGTCTTTACTATTTGTTCCAATACGAATAATTTGTCCATCTAGTGCTTTAATGATTGGATCGTATTCTCCTTCAGGATCCGCAATAATGATGTCATCATTGGTAGATAGAATTAAGAATTCTATTTCTTCTTTTGTTAGGAAAGATTTACCAGAACCAGGAATACCTAACAAGAAAGAATTTGGATTTTGTAATAAAGCTTTGTTACAAAGAATCGGATTATTGGTAATCGCATTCTGTCCAAACCAAGTACCACCTTTTTGCATGATTTCATGGGCTCTAAAGGGAATAAATACAGCAGCACTTTCTGTAAGCAGGGTACGAGTGATATTGAGCTTGTTGACTCCAATAGGAAGGGCTGTTTGTAGACCGTCCAATTGTCTTTTTGAAAAGTAGAGTGTTTCAAGCTCACAAACATATTTACGAGCAACAGCTTTTAATGTTTCTGTATCTTTATCCAGTTCTTCTAAAGAATCTGCAAGATGTACAACTGTGATGTTGCAAAGCATCATTCTTTGATCTCGTACAATTAAATCATCTAAGAATTCTTTACATTCCTTACGTTGTAGCTCCATGTCATAAGGAATAATGGCTGAAAAGTTATTGTTACGATTTTGTTTCATTTGCCAATCCGTAATGTTCTTTTCAACACCTAAGAATTTATTTTCTACTTCACGAACTGCTTCATCAGTAGGAATCGTAATAATGTCCATAGAATACATCAAGTTCTTATTTAAATCGCAAAGTTCGGATACAAACTCGTCTTTTAAAAAGCCTGGATAATTGCTTAAATAAAGAACTCTTCCAAACTTACCATCAAATTCAAAATATTTGTTATGGTATTTACTCATTCTAGGCGTAATCAAATCCTTAAAAGAATGACCTTTCTTTGCTAAATCATTCATGTCGAGAGAAAACTCTTCCGTTTCACTACGATAAAAATCATGAAGCATTTTTAATCGTTCTTCCGCATTTAATTCAATGCAAGAAGAGCCAAGACGTGCAAATAGGGTAGAGAATTCAGTGGTGATTCTAGAAAAGGTGAATCTTGCTTCTTCTATACTGTTTTTAAAAATCGTTACCGTAATATATTTCTCTTGAACAATATCATCACTTTCTGATAACTTATCTAGAAGCATATTATTGTATTCTTCACGATATGGATCTAAGTTATCTTGTTTTAATGGAATTAATATATCTTCTTTAAACTTCTTGATGTCCACTTTTCGATTGTTGATAGTTATCTTTGTCATGACAGAAGAATCAAATGAATTTAGCAAATCACTATAACTTAAAAACAAATTGTTTTTATCTTCACCAGACGCAATCTTATAATTGATATCCAAGAATCTATAACTCTTTGTATATTTATTACCAGAACGAAAAATACCATCCTTATAGATTATATCTACGGGGATGGTATCCTGAACAGTTCTAGGCACTCTTGTTTTTTCTTTGTTGAGCTTTTTCAATCTTTCGTAGCTTTTTATCATGTACAATCGACTCCTTTCTTGATTGATTAATGAATGGTTCAAGTATTTCATAATAAAGATTAAATGGCACATTAATCAAATTCCTTGTAGACAAAGCAAAAGAAGATATTGCCATCTTCACAATATCTTCTGTATACATCCCTTGAAATTTGATAAATCCAAATGCTGCAAATGGTGCAGCTCCAAGCATACATAGCCAACTAGTCACTTCTGTACCAAATCTTTCTTTGAATAAAAAATACAAACCACACGCAATAGCGCAGGCAATGATAGAAAAGATACTTTGTCGAAGTGACAATCCAAAGAAGATACTTTCCGTATAATCACGTATTTCCTTGTTAATCTTGATTTCAAAATTAGATTTCATCATCTAAATCCTCATGAATGACATCTAGTGGAATAGAAGATGCAAATAAGATATTATCGACCGGAATAACCATCTTTCCACCATCACGACGAACAATGATTTTATCCTTTTCATGTTCCACTTTGTACATCAATTTTTCTGTTAATGGTAAAGTTGAAGATTCAACAATATCTAATGAATCTCCTGTTTTTAATACAACTTTATTTAATATATAATCTTTCATTTTGTGTTCCTTTCTTGCCAAAAAGGCATAATAAAAGCAGGAACAATATGCTCCTGCAGTAGTAATTAAAATAGTAATGATAAGTAATCCTGCCTTGAGTCAAGTATTCTAATAATTTCAATATTCTCTTCATTGACATTATAGAATACAAGCTGCTTAGATACGATTAAATAGCGAAATGGTGTATCTATGTCGAAACGATCTGACATTTTAGGACCTAGATAAGGATTATCTTTTAATAATGAAATTGTATCTACAATATTGTTTTTAAGTTTTTTTGCGGCTTGATCGTTATGAAACTGATTAATAATATAATTTTCGGTATTAAGAAGATCATCAATTGCTGCTTTTTTATAAATAATCTTCATTTTACAAACCTAACATCTTTTTGGCTTCTTCTTCTGAATAAGATTCAGTACAATTCATACCAATTTCTAATTCTTTCATTAATTTAGATAAAGCTTTTGCTTTCATCTTTTCAGCATTATCTTCGGTCACAGAAAATGGAAAACCACCTGTATTTAATACTTGCTGAAAAAATACATTTACGGCATCCGTTAGAGTTAAACCATTTTTCGCAAAAACTTCTTCTAATTCATTCTTGATTTCTGAGTTCATGCGAATTCTAAATACATCATCTTTTTGAGCATTGATTACGTTACGCATAATGAACACTTCCTTTCGTATATATTATAATCAGTTTTTTACAAAATATCAACAAATGTGGTAACTGAGTAGCTACATATTATAGTCCCATCATTTCTTTAACAATTCTGTCTGACATCTTGATTGTTCCTACTAGAACTAACATGTTGAATATCAATTCTCCAATATAGCTCCATACCATAGATACACTAGATGCTGTTGAATCTACTACCGGTGGACTTGATGCAAAGGAAGAGAAGATAATACATGCCAGGACGATAATAGCTCCTTCTAAACATACTCCTGCATAGCTTTTAATAAATGTAAAAGCGATATTTTGTGTGCTTTCTCCTGCAGCTGCTGCAAGCGGAATTGGAGATATAGCTGTATACATGTACAGTTTAAAGAATCTTCCATATACTGTTAAAATCATCACAAAAGATAATATTGTGATAAATATAGATCCTAGTAAGGTCACAGCCCATAATGGAATAGATTCTAGAAAACCCGTATTACTTACTGCATCTACAATTTCCTGTGGTACGACTGTTTCATTAGATACGCCAAGTCCTACAGTTTCAGTAATAGATTGAATGATTCCTTGTACAATTTCAAATATTTTGGTCATCAGTTCCATTCCATACATCACAAGTCCTCTGGCAATAATAAATCTTAGAAATAGTTTGAAGGCCTGTTCTGGGCGCTTAACATCCTGCCAGCTTGTGCAGGTTCGAATTAATCCCCAGACAAAGAAAAGTACTAGAAGGGCAAGTCCAATGGCTTGTAGACCTTCATGTACTTTGACAATGATTTTCCAAATATCTCCACCTTTAAAAGTTTCTGGTGATTCTGTTAATAACAACCATATTTCAGCAAGCTTAGAATTCCAAGTATTAATGGCACTTGTTAGGTTATCGATGATTCCATCCATACATTAACCTACAATAATATTTAAAATCTCTTTCGCAAACGTAATAATAATTCCGCCAGCAACCGTCATAAATCCATTGGCTCTCTGGCTTGGATCATGGCTTTTTAAAGATAAACCAACCTGTACGATTCCAAAGCCTAATAGAATCATGCCAATAGCACGTATAAGTCCAAACATAAAATCACTGAAATTATTGACTACAGTGACTGGATCATTAGCTGCATAGACAGGTGTTATAAAGTTTGTGATGAGTATCAATGCTGTATAAGCATAGAACACTACTTTTCTAATTGTTTTTGTTTTCTTCATTTTCTTTGATCTCCTTTACATATTTTTCTACTTCTTCTTGATCTAACAATTCATATTCGTTATCAGTCAAAAGAATATTTTGCCAATCATCAATGAAATGATACGTTTGCCCATGAATATAAGGCTCTCGTCCTCCATCCAATGTCTGCTTAATATTTGGATGTTTTAATAAATCATATTTTTTATCTTTAACAGGGCGTTCTCCCTTAATAAAAAGAAGTCCATAGTTGTTATCCAACAATCGAACTTCATCTGCGGTTAAAAGCTCTCTTCCTGTCTGTTGATAATTTGTAGAATAATTACCGCTTCTTCCTTCAGATTTGCCATACGTATTTGTATCCAATGTTTCTTTTCCCAGCAATTCACTGATGTATTTATGTGTACTTTGTTCATTACCACCTAGGTAATACGTTTCATCACAGTTACCTAAAATGGATTCCCAGCTATCCTTGTATAAAGCTTTGATCTGAGCCAGGTTCTGTAAAATAATGGATACAAAGATCTGTCTTGAACGCATCGTTGAAAGAAGTTTATCAAATTCATCTGGTAAAGCAACATTGGCAAATTCATCCATCAAGAAATGGACGGGTACAGGAAGTTCTCCACCATGTACATAATCCGCCTGGTAATACAACATTTGAAATAACTGGGTGTACAACATTCCCACTACAAAATTGAATGTGGAATCGTTGTCTGGAATAATCGCAAATAAAGCCGTTTTTCTTTCTCCAATCTGTTCTAATTCCATCTCGTCATATTTGGTTAATGATGCAAGTTCTTCCAAATTAAAAGCAGCAAGTCTTACACCAACCGAAATCAGAATCGATTTGGCGGTTTTACCTGCTGCCTGTTTATATATTTTGTATTGTTTTAAAGCTAATGAATTAGAATCTATCATTTCTAGTCTTTTAAATAACTCATCTAATGGACTTTCGTAGTCTTCTTCATCTTCTTTGACTTCTGCATAATTGAGCATTTCCATGACCATTGTAAAATTCTGTTCATCTTCTGGTGCATAATGGTACAGATATAACATCAGCGCTTCCAATAGTGCTGTTTCACTCTTTTCCCAAAATGGATCATTTGTAGATGAACCTTTGGGTGTCGTATTACTAATCAGATTCGTGATTAATTTAAGAACATCTTTATCACTTTGAATATAGTGAAATGGATTATAGCCAAGTGATTTTGACATATCGATTAAATCAATGACCTTTACTTCGTATCCATTTTCTTCCAATAGATATCCAACACTACGAATAATTTCACCTTTTGGATCCAGTACGACAAAGCTTGTATTACACTGCATGATATTTGGCTTGGCATAAAATCTTGTTTTGCCAGCACCAGAACCACCAATAACCAGTGTATTTAAGTTTCTACGATGTTTCTTGCCATTTAAGCCCATTCTTACATTTTGAGAAAAGACTTTATTCAACAAGTAATTCTTATCGGCATATTTCTTACATACCCGAAAAGGATTAGCCCATCTAGCGGATCCATATTCTTCATTCCTTCGATAGTTTTTGGATGATGATAAATAGATACCAACTGTAATTCCATATGTTAGTAAACATAGTCCTATTGATTTTAAAGTGTTATTTGTCCATTGGATTTGAAATGGATGGGATATGGCTTCATTTAAATTGGGTAGGGCATATAGTAAACCTTTATCCATGTATGGAGCAATTAATAACCCAAACCAAATTACAGGAACGATTAACAGTATTAGAAATACAATTTCATCTTTTCTTTTATCAATATATATCACCTACCTCTGTTTAAGCTCATTGATTTATCAGAATCAGCATCACATACTTTGACAATCAATGAATCTAGAAAATCATAGTTCTTTTGAGCTAATCTTTGTTTATCTCTAAGATCTGCAAGAGCACGCACAATGATTCTTCTTTCCGTATCATCAACTTGGAGTTCAATTATTTCATCATTTTGTTTCTTAAACCAGTTACGCATATTTGTCATCTCACTTTCTTTTTGGATTTCTTTCTTACCGGATATTTTGGTGCAGAAGATTTTAACTGTTCTTGCTTAATATCTTTTAGCTCCTGACGAACAGATGGTCTATCCGTAGTAGCTGTTGATTTTTTTCTTTCGACGGTTTTCTTCTTGTTTTCTTTCTTCAATGTTTTTGAAGATGGCTCGAACGGAGTACCGTCCTTGCTTGTCCGAGCCTTGTTGGGGTTTGATTTTTCATCCATCAGTTTTGATAACAATGCATCATGTTCTTCATCACTTAAAGGCTTTGCATCTTTGATCTTTTGTTGGGATAAAACCGATTCACGAATTGCTTTAGTATCAATGGTAGCTAAGTCAAATTTATCTACCATTCTAGATATCTTAGAAGCATCTTCTGCTTTGACCATGATATCTACGATCCCATCTGTATTGTTCTTTTCTTTTAATACAGAATAGAGGACACCATAGTGTTTAGCTTCTATACAGAACTTTTCTAAATCTTTATGATGAATCGCAAAAACTTTTAATTCTTTCCCAGACTTTAATAAATTATCTAGATTTGTTTTTCCTTTGATTCTCTTATTATCGGTAATGATGGCATACAAAGTAACGGCTAAAGATTTTGCAGCTGTTCCACCAGTTTTTAATCCAATTTCAGCAGCTACCTGAATACCTTCCAATGTCATTTTCATCATCTGATCCGCCGTATCGGCACTGTTCATAAATTCAAGCTCCTTTCGTATTCTTTTTGTGTTTGCATACGCTCTGTTTCTAATGCGTTTACCATTTTTAGTTTTTCTTCAATATCAGGCACTCTCTTTTCTATATCTTCGCATATTCGTATTTCCTTTTTCCCATGTGCAATTTTAGAAGTGAGCGTATCTCGATCTTGCTCTAATTGTTGTTTTAAATCATGATTACGACATCTTTTAATCTTGTTGTAAATGGATCTTCTTTGATTCATCCAGTTTTCTATTTGATTGTTTAATTCCAATTTAAAAGCAAGCACATCTTCCACTGTGTCAAGATTGTGCTTGCCAATGAATGTATTTTCATCTGTGATTTTGTCCATATAAATCAAATCCTTTCTAAGAGCTGGACTTGGATATTTTTGTGGTATGCCTTTTGGCTTTAAGATACCTAATTCAAAACAATATCGAATATACATCGCTTTGATTCCTTTTAATTTTCTATGATTGCCTTGATATTCTTTACAGGGTATAACATCTGGAACAGATGACTGCATAGGAAATAAGAAGTTACTGTTGATACGTTCCATTAAATGTTCTTCATCATACCGATTATCACGAGTTAATTTATAAAAGCGGAATGTACGCTTGGATTGAGGATGTTTTAAAGTCCAATGCTTTCCACTGAGGTTAACAACATACCCGATTTCTTCAAGTGCAGCTTTAAACTGTCTTGGAGTTCTTGCATACAATAAAACAGAATCTACATCGTAACGAATCAGTTTTCGTAAATAGGTGGAATCGTTCTTTTCGGCTTTCCATTCGCCATAATTCATCGCTTTGCCTTCCGGTTTTGTGATGACAGTTAAACCATGCTCTTTACAGATTGCATCATTTAATTCACGGAAGTGATCGATATCAGCTTTCTTATTGTCATACTTTTTACCATCTACCCAGGAAACGGAGTTTACCACGAAATGATTGTGAAGATGTTCTTTATCCAAATGAGTAGAAACAACCACTTCAAATCGGTTGCCCCACATTTGTTTAGCAAGCTGAACACCTAATGCATGGCATTGTTCTGGTGTCACTTCACCTGGTTTAAAGGATTGTACAGCATGAAAGGCAAGGCGACCATCCATCTTGTTGTAGGAAAGTTTAGTGTTCATCATCTGTTTTAAGGCCGTACGAGATTCACAATTGATTCCGGTAATAAATTCTTTTTCATTGGTTTTATAGCCTTGGGTGGTGTAGGTTAAAACTTCTTTTAAACCATCACTCATATCTTCTTTGGTTTTATCTGGATTTTTAATATAGTTAAGGACACGATTTAAATCATCTTTTACTGCCCATATTTTGGTAATTGCCATACTTCCTCCATATTGATTGGTTGTCGAATCAAAATCATAATCTCATTAATTTGATCTTGCAGCTTTTCATAGTTTTCCATGTAAAAGGATTTATCAATTTCATTTTGTGTATAAACAGATATCGCAATTTGATTCATATTTTCAGCAATCTCTCTTAAAATTTCGATTACTTCGATGAATTCTTTAGTAGGCGCAGGTCTAGGTAACAAACCGTTTATACACATTCGAAGGTAAGATTCTCGTGATAGATTTGATTCTTTAACCAGATTGTTAAGATGATCCAAGTCATTATTCGTTAATCTGACTTTGATTTCTTTTTTCTTCGATTTTGTTTTCATTGTAGAAAGCACCCTGAACAAATAAAACTGTACCCATTCCAATCATTCCACCACCAAGGAAACTGATAAAACATAGTGTTATACTATTAAACATTTTCATGTACCTCCAATTTTAAAAGAGCTATCAACAAATTGTGATAGCTCAGGGTCTTAGGGATATTCCCTAAATACTAGTCTTTTGTCCCCAAAAGACGTTGCTTGTTACAACTGTAGACATTAATTGGCTACAGTCTTTTTCTTATCCGGAATTAAATCGGCAAGATCTTGATCCATTTTTTCGAACATTTCTTTTTTCTGATTCAGTAGTTTTAGATTTGCAGTCAGAATATTATTTTCTTCAGAAAGTGTTTTGATGCGTTCTTCATTTTTGATTTTTTTCTTTTCAATAGTGGATATTCTTTTAACGATATCTTCGTACTTTATCATTTTGAAATCTCCAATCTTCAATGAAGCAATTGCGAATATTTATGTTTGTTGATTCGCTTTTCATAATCATCTGCTTTTTCTAAAATGTGTTCATCTTTATCATAATGATACAAATGATCAGATAGCTTTTTATCAGGATCTACCATCTCTGATTTATTAACAGAAAGAAGCATTTCTTTAACATGTTCAATATTCAAAGAAGGGGAATCACATAATGCAATACACTCATCTGTTGATGACGGAATGATATATAAGTCATGTTCTAATTTTTCAGCCAAATCATTTAAAATTCCAGCATAGAACATTGTGGCTGCACCATCTGTTTTATGTTCATTTGTCAGAACAACAAGTTGATGTTCTTTTTCTTCCAAGGCTATGTCTTTTGGAATTCCTATCAACATGGTTTCTAATGGAAGTATTTCTGGTTTCATCATATTTGGCGATGAAATCAATGCATCGTTATGAAGTTTATTTACATCAATTCCGTACTGATCCATGAGTTGATTTGTCACCCTAGCCGAACAAAAACGGTCATTTGTTGTTTGTATCATAATCTTATAAACAATCGCAAGATCTCCAATAATAGTATGAGGCATAGTGGCTAAATCATTTTTATGTTCTTCTGCATTAATGACTGTCATAAATAAATAATCTTTAACGGCATTATAATCAAGCAGAGCATTTACATCCTCTAAAACTTTGTCATTGTGTACCATTTTCCACTAACCTCCATCTTCAAATTCTTAAAATAAAAAGCCAATCTTTCAAGATTAGCCGTACTGAATTCAATTGTTTCTACATTATTCATTTTCTAAGTTCTCCATTTCTACATACAATCCATAGAATGGATCATCTGTATCTAATTCATATACTTCATTTTCATAGTTATCAATCGCAAAAATCATATATTCAACAATATCGTTATACATATTTTGTTTTGCTTCTTCTAATGCATGGATTCCTTCTTCAAAGGAAATTGTTTCTAAAGTATTTGTAGAAGTTTCTTTTGCGTATGTGTAATTTGTAATGGTATCTTCTACAGATTCCAACATGAGTAATTGCGCCTGTACGATTTGTTTATCTTCTGAATGTAAGTTTGCGTAATTATAAATTCTAGTGTTGTAAGTCATTGTTCTTTCCTCCTTTTGACTTTGGCTTTTTCATATCCATTTCATCTAATTCAATAGAATAAACTCGTTCATTTTGTTGTTCGCCAAAAAGTTGAGCCATCAATTCTGAATCATTCTTTGTGGATTCATAGGCATTCAAATATTCATTATCAACAAGATGAAATTTTTTCTTCTGTGTTTTTTCATTTTCTACAAGTTCTGTAGCTGTAATCTTTAATGCAGCTTCTTCATTCAGCTCTAAATTATCTGGTGTTTTGTTTAAATCCATCAACAACAATGTTTCATTGAACAGAATTGGTTCTTCATCCTTTAAAGCTTTCATTTGTTTAAACATGATATTTAAGAACTGCTTCTTTACCTGATCATTTACCAAAACTTCTACAGGCTGATCGAGAATATCTTTGTAATGTTTTGATGGAACAACGGTTGGTTGCTTTGTGTCCGGATTAATATAGGCATAGGTCATACGACTAATATTTTCACAGACTTCTTTGATTTTCATTTTCTGAAATAAATCAAATTGTTTATTCAAATTACATCACCTTTACTTTCTAAATTTGAATAATAAAAAAGAGAAAGTATCTACTTTCCCTTAATAATAATCACAAATTATATTTTTTCGGATTTCTTTCATGCATCCTCATCTTTCCAAAAGAAATGGCGGGTGTCTTACCCGCCTATGTGTGGACCCGGGTCTTACGACCAGCCCAAGCTTTTAAAAGCTCTTCTTTGCATAATCATCATAGCTAAATAATGCTTCAAAATCAAATTATTTGTATTTCTCATAAATTGTTTGTTGTTTTATTAACATATAATAACAATTCATTTACATCCTTGTGCATTTTCGGATGTTCATCTATGCATTGATATTTTGAATTCAGAATAGAAATGATTTTTGCTGTTGCACCAATACCAACTTCATCATTATCTAGATGGAAGATAATTGTTTTGATATTTGGATTTCTTTCTAAATACGCTTTTAGTGCAATAGGAATATCCGCTTCTGATTTACTCGTAATCTTATCACTGGCTCCGGCAAGAGACAGATAATTAAATTCGGTATAATCCATTTCATTCATTTTCAAAAGAGTCATATAGGATAATAAATCAATAGCTGCTTCAAACACATGAAGAACATCATTATTTACATTTGTGTAGTTGAAACTAAATGCTTTATTACTTCCAGCATGATCCAATTTAAAATTTTTAAAGATACTTCGTTTAAATGCATACGCTGGTTTATCTTTATCATATCCAACAAACACTGCATTCTTGAAGTTAGCGGATTGATAAATCATTCCTTTGGATATGAAATCATCCACAATTCCTTTATCGATTTTTCTAATTTCACATAAATAACGAATCACTAAATCATTGTTCTTATCTTTAATAGGTAATTCAAATGATTTTACAGGTTTTGGATGATAATAAGTGGTAACTGGTGCACTCACATTCATTAAATCTGATAAATAGTTACACGCATCTTTAAATTCATATCCTTCCACAATAATCAAATAATCAAGTGCAGATGTTCCACCTTTGCCTTGTGACCACCAATACCATTTTCCATTTGAAAAATGCAAGGAATCATGATCTCGATGATAATAATCTGTTCTCCCATTTTTTACTAACAGGTCTGGAGCATAGTTTCTTAAATAATCAAAAGCAGATAAGGTTCTTACTTTTTCTAGAACGTCTTTTCGTATAAATCGTTGACTCATCTTTCCAACTCCTTGTTTTTTGGTGCCATTTTTGCAATTCCATGTTCTTTACAAAACTTACGTACACCACTTGGATTTTCTTTTGTGGATAATTCGAATTCATCTGTATAAACCGTTTCGACTTTGTATTTTTGTTCCTGGATATTGTGAATCCACTGATTCATAAATCGATTGAGTTCATTAGCACGAAATGGATCACCATCCACTCGTTCATAAAATTGAAGGTTATCCTGTTGATAAGACTGTGGATAGAGCAGTCTGTTATCTTTATCCACTGTAAATTCAATATCTGGATCAGCCATTAGATCTCCATTCAATTCATAGTTATGAGCCATCGCAAAATGATTTTCATCAATGATTTCCACATTCAGATCCATAAAGCCAGGTGTTGCATATTTCATGTAGTAAGCATCATTTGTAAGTAATGGTTGGGCAATCTGTTCAAATAATTCATAGTTTCTATGTTCGATTGAATTTTCAATAAACCAGTTCTTACTTAAATCAAAATTGGGATCCGTGAATGCTTCAAAACATATTGTTCGTAGTGTTTGATAATAGTCGTGATTGTTTCCAAATAAAAAAGCTTGATCAGAATATTCAAGCTTACTATTGATAACATCATAGATTTGTTGATCCACCATTTCATGAATATCCGAAGTGGATACATTTGGATCATTTAATGCATCTTTATATTGTTCCATCAAAGAAGAAACTTGAATCACAATATCATGATTCATTTGTTCCATTTCTAATGGTGTTATATATTTACTTTTCATTTCTATCATATGCAGTTTCTCCTTGAATACAGGTTCTAGTTGTTCAATCATTTCATGAGCCGTACTTTGAATATTAACTAAGATAGATTTCAATTCATCGAAATCTTTATCAGCATAGCTAGCAATATAACCAAATGAATATTCAGAAGTATCTAGTCCAAAATGATCACATAATACAAAAGCCAACGATTCGGCTTCAATTTCTCGTTGGCTTTGATTTTTATCTGTTTGTTTATGAAGTATGCTGTGAGCATACTCATGAATTAATGTTTTGGCAATTTGTAGATCTTCCAAATCTTTATTAATCACAATCTTATCTTCTTTAGGAGAATAGTATCCCTTAGCTCCTGTCATGAGATTCAAATCTTCTGTTTCTGTTTTAAATTCAATGAGAATTGTACAGATAGATTGCACGGATTGAATGATTGCCTTAGCTTCATTATTAGAACCCGTTAAATCATGAATCAAAGAGGGAAGAGGATCACCAGAAGTTTGTGATATATCAAATACAGTAGTTGTTTTAAAACGAGTCACATTCACTTGCCGTTGTTCTTGAATAGGTGAACCAGCTTCATCCAATTCAACATTTCCGTTTTCATCTACTTTATTAATTAATCGATCTTCTTTATACGTTACAGGAGCAAGAATCATCAATCCTTTTTCACCTTTATCCACATGACGATTAAAGTTTGCCTGCCAGGAACGATATCCTGCAACTAAACTTGCATCTGGCTTTTGAGCCAATATCAATAAAGTGTTGTTCAATGAATAATTGTGGAATTTGCTGCAACAAGATAAATATCGTTTAAAAGAATCAGAAGAATAAACATCTTTTACACCTTGTTCAATCATCTCAAAAGCTTGTTTAGTTTTTTCATCCGAAGATTTATAATTAGACATCTCATCACCGTCCTTTCTAAAATAGGGTAAAAGAAAAGCACTACCGAAGTAATGCTTTCATATGGTATCTCAACATGAATTTATTCATTAATATCCACGATATTTATAAAGCATATCACTGAGCTCTTCATTTTTCTTTATAAAATCCAACAAATATTCTTTGGTTATTTCAAATTGAATATTTCCATCTTTTTTTCGAGTTTTTGTCGCAAGTATTTGCTCTCCTTGTTTTGATGTAATTCTAAATCCATGAATTATTCTATTTCTCATCTCAACTATTTCAGAAAATAATATTTCAATATCCTTATTTCCTGTATTTCTAGAAATTGTATCTGCTATAGATTTTTTAAGTTTTCCAGATTCCAAATCAATAAGATTATACCAATCATATGCATTGCTTGTATGAATAATATTTTCTATAATAAATCCATTATTTGAACTAAAGACACACAGAGCACTACCCAACAATTCACGATATTCTTTTGAGGGTAATGATTGTCTTGTGTAAGGTTCGTACATTTTTATGCCTCCTCGTTTTGTAATCTATCTAATCCAACAATAGCATAGAACTATTAACATTTCATGAATTTATAGATTTTTTGAATTAGTCTGTTCTTTTTGCTAGTATCACAATTCTCTTGTTATCATTTCTTGTATCGCAAGTCACTAAAGTCATCAGCTTATCATCCGTATTGACTGAAATACCTGTTTTATAAAGCCCTCGATTGATAGAATCAGAAATAAAGGCATTGAATGAAGTATCTGAATCCCAACTGGATTGTGTAAATTCTAAAGAATCATTTAAATTGTTTAGATCTACATTCATTACTTCAAATATCTGATAAGTTCTTGTTTCATTTTCTGTAATGAACTTGAATGTTTGATGTTCTTTGTAGCAGCTTTGATCAATATAGCTCATTAATGGAGTAAAAATGATACTATTCCATTTACTAGAATGCCCATAGATGACAACATTTTTAGAATCAATATTTCCATCTGCTGATACAAAAGGGATACCTGCATTGGCATATTCTTTCTTGATGTTTTTTCGCACATAGTAATCATTATCTGGAGCCTGTACAACAGGTTCATAAATAACCCGATTATCGAATTCTAGAATACCAACTACGTCTTTATTTGTTTTTTGGAGTAAAGATAAAGAAAGCTCCTTTTCAGAAGCTCCCTTATCATCTTTATTATCCTTTGCTGTTTTACTTGGTTTAGATTCTACATAGTATTCTGAATAATCATAAGATTTCTTTGTTCCAAACTCACTATATAGAATGCCACCTAATAGACTTGCAGTAACTATCGCAAGTGCTGCTATTTTTATTTTCTTATGTTTCATACTATTTATACCCCTGTATTTGGAACAACGATACGTGCATTTTCAAAATAATAAATGATTGTATCCGTATCCTTATCACCTTCAACTTTATAAGCTTTGGATTTATCGGCTAACTGATAAGAAGTAGGCGCTTTGATTTCCTTGAACTCATATTCATGGCCGTAAATGGCATCCGCTAATACTGCTTTTCCATCTTTGATCACATGTTTACTAACCTTGTCATCACCAACTTTACGAGAATAATAAATTCCATCATCTACATCTAAGATGATTTGTTTATTTTCATCCGTTTTAACTGTCTTGATGATCTTTTTGAAATCTTCATCCTTAGAGATTTCGTATTCTTCATTAGCATCATCACCAACGATCATTAACTGACCAGATGCAAGGGTAGTGACAAAAGATTTAGCTGTCTTATCATAGACTTCAAAAATGGCTCCATTTAAGAAATGATCATGATGATCTTTATCCACCTTGTTGACATCTAGTTCAATACGACGTTTTTCATTGTGCAATTCCATAGGAACGATAACAGTTGATTTTGTTGTATCTTCATCATAGTTGAATGTGAAATCATGTTTTTCTTCATCTAATTTAAAGCCTACATTTGTTTCAAGTTCTTTAACGTAATAATCACCTGTAGGAAGATCTAAATGTTCAACATTTTTACCATCTTTATCAATCGTTAATGTGCCAACTAGTCCATCAGCAGGAATGATGACTTTATCATCTACAGTAATATCCTTTTTAGAATAAACACCAAAGACAACATCTTTGTAGGCTTCTTTATCTTCATCTTCAAATGTCTTAGTGATCTGTAAATCCAACTTTTGTCTTTCGTTGACATAAGACTGTTTGATTTCGACTACATCGATCATCTGACCCGCATATTCAATATCAAAGTTATAGCTGTTTTCATCTAATACATATCCAGTCTGTGTTGTGGTTTCTTTAATAGAATATTTACCTAACTGAAGCAATGATGAAGTTGTAACACCATCACCTGTAGTAAATGTATCTACAACATCTCCTTTGTGGAACCATACTGTTCCTTCTGGAGTAACGATATCTTCACGTGCTGTGATTTCATACGTAACACCAGATAGATATTTTTCTTTATAGACTGGTGAATAAAGTGTCCCATAATCTGTTTCGGATTCTTTAGCTCCTGACAACATTTCACCACTCTTTTCAACATAGACCTGTCCTTTTTGTGTTTTGTTGTCAAAGTTCATAAAAATTTCTGTACTTGATCCATCTACATTGATTGGAATTTCCGTATCTTTTAATACGTAACCATGTGGTGCTTTGATTTCAACCAATTTATATTCTCCATATTTTAAAGGAGCAGGTAAGTGAACAGAACCATCCTCATCGGTTTTAAATACATCTGTTGTATATTTTTTAGGATATGTCACAGTCTGAGTTACATAGTTTCCATCTGCATCTTTGATTTTGAATTCAACACCAGCAGCAGGAATACGTTTACCTGTTTCACTGTCCGTTTTATAGATGGTTAATTCGGCTTTGATTGTATCGTTATAGATATTGTAAAAATAGGTCTTTTGATCTTTATCAATCTTTACTTCAAATGGTTTTAAAATATCATAGCCAGTTGTTTCATGTTCTTTGACGATATATGTTCCATAAGGAAGATAATCACTGATTGCTCGACCATCTTCATCCGTTGTTAGTGTAGATATAACTTTGCCACTTGATTTTAGGATAATATCAAACTTAAATCCTTTACCAGGCTTTTGAACATTCGACTGGAATAATCCATATTTCTCTTTATCGATTGTCTTGGCAATTTCAATACGACCTTTAATAACCTGATCTTTGATTGTTGTAGAAAAAGTTGAAGGAGTATTATTACCTGAATATTTGAGTTCAACACTATTACAAGAACTGTTTGTTAAATATCCTTCTGGAGAAGTGACCTCACATACATTCAAAGTTGTTCCCACTGGATATTTTTTAGATTTAGCTTTTGAACCATTTGTCGTAATTGTTTCTAAAGTATTTCCACTTGAATCTTTGATGGCAAATGTTGCTCCATTGAAAGTTGCATCACCTTGCGTAGATGTTCCAGTTTCTGCATCTTGCTTTTCAACTTCGATATCAGCATATAGCAATTCAAAATTTAATTTGAAATTAGGAGAAGGATCTCTTCTGCTTGCCAGATAAATAACACGCTGATAACCTCCACTTCCATAAATAATATTGACGTCTCTTGCTCCAAAGTTTCTTGAGAAGGTAAGTGTTTTATCATAGTTTTCTGAAGTGATGGATACCGTTAAATCATTTCCATTTACAGAAGCATTAACACCATTTCCACTTGTAATAGAATAATTGCTTAATGTTCCTTTTGAATCTGTTAAAGTAACTGGAGTATTTAGTCCCATTTTGATTGTTTGGTTATTGAATGAAGGTCTTCCTTGAGGTGTACTTCTTAAGTTGTTAATTTCATTCATTTCATTTGAAATATCATATGCTGTCGTTCCGTCCATATAGTACGGTTGATACCAATTGCCAGTAACAACTTGCCAGATCATGATTTGAGTAGCTACATAATAGTTTTCACTTTCATGTCCTGGATAAGAATAACCATAATAATTGATTTCCCAAATAGCTTGTCTTTGGCTTTCACTTAGTTCATCCCATTTGGCACTATCTGGAACATAATCATTACCAGCTATAAACAATTGCATCGGCTCAATACAAAATACGGTTTTATCACCAACATATAAATGTGAGATATAATCAAATCCGTACTGGTTTTCGATATAAATCATGGCATATCGTGTCCCACAGGAAGTTGTATCGGTCATCATCGTATCATTTTCATTTATGATTTGATCCGGAAATACATCTTCCAAATAGCCTAATTCTGTAATTGTATCTAAATCATTTTCTGTAGTAGTTTCTTCTGCATGTACTGTGATTATATTCATAAATGAATTCAATATCACTAGTGCAGAAAGAAAGAACTTGCTGCCTTTCTTTAATATATTTTTCATCTTCTTTTTCCTTTCATTTAGGTTGTTGCAACAAAAAAGCGAGAATTTTTCCTCGCTAAAATAATGTATTTCATTTAGATTAAGTTTTTTGATATCAAGTGATAAATATCTTTATGATAATAAGATAATATTTGCTCATTTCCATATTCTATTTTATTAAATGTTTTATCCTTTTTTTCTTTAGATAGTATTAAGTCAATTTGATTGGTACTCATATTAAGCATATTACCTTTAAGAAGTGTTTTGGGTCTTGAATAAATTCCTTCAGAAAAACCAATTGTTATTTTATTGTCCGATGTAGCAATTACACAACTGACTTTATTTTTGCGAAACCCTTCTTCGATATATAGCTCTTGTGCAAAAAAATTATTTATGTTTTCTAAAGCTGATATTTTTCTTCTAACCGAACCTTTTACACTTTTTTCACTTTGATTCTTTTTTGAAAAATCAAAATCATTTTCAGTAAGAGTATCATTAAAACATTTTTCAAAAAATTCAGAAGGAGTTAGAGTTGTATGAACGCCTACTAAATGCAAGTAGTTATCCTTGTTTGCAACTAAAATATAGTATTTGCGATTCGTAAAACATTTCGAACAAATTAGGTATTGCCGATCAATAAAGATTTTTTTATATATTTTTGATTGATCAATTATTGATTGACATACCCTTTGTTTAAATGAAATATTATTCATACAATTCTCTCTTTCTAAAATTAAAAGGCGATTGCTCGCCTTTTAAGATGTTTAGCAGTTTTCTCTGCACTGGAACAAGTTTTAGGTCTTTGTTCCGACCAATGGTATGGGTTTATAGTCTCCATACCGACTCTTCATTTATAATATATCATTTTTACTAATAAGATACAATTTAAATGAGTTTTCTTATAAACCTTTTTTATTGAATCAAACTTCCATTGCTCCAAAGATTTAATCCATAATAAGCAATGCTGTGATCATTTCGATATACTGGTTGAACAGAATAGTTTGTAATTTCAATATCACCGATGTACATTACTTCATCCAGGTAATACATTCCGCCCACCTCTGCTTCAGCCTGTGAACTATAAGTTGCATAGTAAAAGTTCGTATCCATAATCACATCACAACTTACATCTGGATTGACTCCACCAGGACAAGCATAACATGGCCTTGCTAGTTCTGGAGTAGGTGTAGATTCTACTACAGGTTCTTGTTTGGATTCAGTAGGCTTTTCAATAGGTTGACTTACAACATCTTTTTTTGATTTATCTGATGTATTGGAACTGTTTGAAGTTGAAGATTTTTGGTCTGAACCAGAAGAACTCTTAGTAGAACTTTCTTTCTTGGAATTTTGCCTTTTACCTTCCGAAGAAACACTTGTTGTTTTGAATTCACTTTTGCCCGTAACTTTTTCTTTCTGTTTTTCTTCCTTGGATTCAGGTTTCTTCATTGTATCTCCAGCGCCTGTTTTCTCATCTTTGCCAACATTTTCATGTTCACTAACTATAGCTTCATGTTTACTAACACTTAAAGAAGTATCTTCCATAAACTTTTCCACTGTTGGAACAGATACATCCTGGTTCATGTTGAAAACAATTCCAGTACCAATAAGTACACTTGAAACACAGAACGCAATTAACTTTGTCTTCATTGACTTAACCTCCAATTATATTCACTGATAATTTCTACTATCTTTAAAATACAAGTTCTTCTAAATAATTACCTAGATACAAATATTTCTACTACTTACTCAATAACAACATTTTTTCTTTTTCGGTAGGTAATAAAGATTCTTTCGGTAGGTAGGAGGGGTTTTAGGGGAGGTCACAGTCACACGTCCTGATGCAAAGACAAACTGCCCCTCCAACAGTTTGGAAACAATCACAAGTAGAAAAAAAGCAGTTGCACATTCAACTACCGTTCTTGTTCTCGTGATCTTTTCTTTGCCCAGTTTTCTAGCAAGTGAATCATAAGATCCTTTTTCTTGCCTGGTGTGAAGTCCTTGGGAAAATATTTATCGATTTCCTTCATTTGAAAAGATAACTTTTCTCTTTGATTTGGTTTTTCTTCCGATAAAGTATCTTCAATGAATTCTGTAGTTAGCTCGCCATCATGACTCAACCGCTTGAATTCCTGACATTGAGCAAGTGACGGTGTCCTTTGATTTTCAACAATCGCATTGGCTAAATCATACTGTTCGGATTCTGTTAAATATGAAAGTTCAACAGCCGGATTAAATGCAATCTTGATTTCATTTTCATGTCGTCCATCTACCATTTCCTGTAATGGTTCAATCAGATAGGTTAAGCGAATAAATCGTTGAATTTGTTTCCTGCTAATTCCAACTTGCTCAGCCAATGCATAATCAGAACGATTTTCTTCATCTGACTTCGGGCCAACTTGACCCGAAGTTGTCTTATATTCAATTCCTAATTCATCATCTGGTATTTCTTCAATTCGTTTTCCTTGATGTTTCATGGCTTCCAATCGCATTTTGTAGGCATAACCACGTTCGCTAGGATAAATGTTTTCTCGTTGAATATTGGAGTCGACCATTAAGATTGTTGCCTGGTCATCATCCAAATCACGGATAATTACATTCATTTCCTTTTTTCCTAGCTGTGACAAGGCAAATTTACGCCTGTGACCGGAAATCATTTCATACGTTCCATCTTTTTTGGGACGAACTAATGCAGGCATCAGCATATCGTTTTCTTTAATCGAATCAATAAGCTTTGCCATATCCTCATCCATCGTGACATGGAAGGGATGTTCTTTAAAATCTGTAATCTTATCTATAGGAATCGCCATTACTTTTTCGCTATTAGCTTCTTGTCTTTCTTCTTCCGTAGAAAAAAGGGAATCATAGCTAGGCAATCCTAAATCTAGTTTTGGCAAATGTGCCACCTCCTTTAAAATAGAGTAAGTTGTATCGTGTTTTTCATTGCTTGATTGTTCCATTCATCAATAGCTTGATCAGAAGTTTGTCTAGTCTGTGCCCTGGCAGAACACAAAGTACATGTAACATATTGACCATAATAGCCATTGATTCGTTTACTGTCCCAGTCAATCAACAAATGTGCTGCACCATGACAATAGGGACATCGTTTAATTCTAGTCATTTAACAATTCAAAAGACTCAACAACGACATTGGTTGAATACTGTTTTTTACCATCTTTTTCATAAGAGCTTGTACGAAGATTTCCAACAATACAAAATCCTGTATCTTTATCACCATGCTTACAGATATCATCTGCCATATCACCAAAGGCAATACAGTTAATATAATCTGTCCATGGTTTCTTTCCATCTCTTAAACAAGCTAAAGAGAACTTTACAAAATTATTTCCTTTTCCATTCTTGGATACTTCAATATCTCTTGTCAAAGTTCCAAATAATTCCACATGATTGTTTTTCATTTCAATTCTCCTAAAGACTCATTTCATCTTTATGTTTTACTTTTGGATTTTTTATCAATTCTTTTGTCAGATTATCATAAGCAACAGCCACTTTTGAATCTTTGGCATATGCATAGATACTTTTACCGGAAATAGATGCTTCACTGGCTTTCGTAGCTTTTGGAATGATCGTATCAAATACACGGATGTTCTTTCCAAAGCTTTCTCGTATCGTATCAATCGTGCTTTTGGTAATGTTGGTATTTAGATCTGCAAGTGTCATTACAATTCCTGTAATCTTCAAATTACTATTGATCTTACGCTGCACTTTAGTGACCGTCTGTAACAATTTCGTCATTCCTTTAGCTGGTAAATACTGTGTTTGTACTGGTATTAATACTTCATCTGCAGCAGACAACGCATTGACGGTAAGCATACCAAGAGAAGGTGGACAATCAATAAAGATGTAATCGTATTTATCTCTTAATGGTTCAATACAATTACTTAATGTCTGTTCTCGGTTAATGACACTGACTAAACGCATTTCAAAATCGGCCAATTCAATGTTTGCCGGAATCAGATCTACATCTTCTTCATGATGCAAAATCAAAGAATCATAATCAATATCATTGTCATTTATATAATCATCTAGCATAGAAGATACAGAATGTTCGAGTGCATCATTGTTTTTCCAACCTAAACAACTTGTTAAATCACCCTGTGGATCAAAATCTACAATTAATACATCAAATCCCTGTCGAGATAAACCAATTGCTACATTCTCTGTTGTTGTTGTTTTACCAACGCCACCTTTTTGATTCGTGACTGCGATTACTTTACATTTACACATAAAAAAACTCCTTTCCCACAACCAACCATTTGTTGGCTATGTAAAAGGAGCAGGGAATAAAGAGCATAGATTAAGCTTTTAAGAAATTCATAACTAGCTTGACCATTGTTTCTTTTTCCTCTGGTCT
>OLPZ01000274.1_pt1 | contig 41274 bp, 32 predicted proteins | sample 1672711 | NCBI WGS metagenome assembly OLPZ01 (sample SAMEA3136716, study PRJEB25190) | human gut metagenome
GCCGCCTGCGCGGCGCGGACGCCTACAAGAGAGGCGGCGAGTAGGATGCTTACCGAAGAGCACTTCGAGCTGTTCAGACAGTTCAGGATAAAGGCCATGGGGGACAAGCTGCGCGAGATGGTGGAGGACGAGTCGTACGATCGGTTCACCTTCGAGGAGAAGATGGAGATGCTCATCGACGCGGAGGCCGCCGCCAGGCGGGAGCGCAAGGTGGCCAAGCTCGTCAAGGACGCGCGCTTCAAGGATCCCTCGGCATGCGTCGAGGACGTCGTCTATCTGCCCGACCGGACGCTCGCCAAGGACCGTATCAACCGCCTCGCCCGATGCGAGTGGATCGGCGAGAGCGAGGTCGTCGTGGTCATCTCGAAAACCGGCTGCGGCAAGAGCTTCGTCGTTCAGGCTCTCGGCAACGCGGCGTGCCGCAGGCTGATACCCGTGCGCTACACGCGCCTCGCCGACATCTGCGACGATTTGAACCGGGCCCGCGCCGCCAAGGACGGCAGCTACTTCGAGAAGATGGACGCCTACAAGTCCGTCGCGCTCCTGTTGGTCGACGACTTCATGACGACGCCGATATCGACGCAGAACTCGGTCGACCTGTTCGAGATCATGGAGGCGCGCGAGGGCCGCCGCGCGACCGTCATCGCCTCGCAGCTCGAGCCGAACGAGTGGTACCTGCGCATCGAGGGCGAGCTGATGGCGGACTCGATCCTCAACCGCATCGCAACCGGTGCCCGCTACATAGATCTCGAGGGGCCGAACATGCGAGAGTACTTCGCCAAGAAGAGGCGCGCTGATTAGCGGTACCGAGACAGCCTACTCGCGGTACCGCCTTTTGCTGATCGCCGGTACCAAGCCAGGTGATCGATGGTACCGCGAGAGGTTACTACTCACCGCGGCGCCGGGAAGTTGAATATGAGGTCTTTGAGACGCCATTTTGCGGGTTATGTGACAAAATGCCAGATCAGAGATGCAAATAGGAGTGTATGACCAGGTAATTCGCCGAGACGGTCGCTCAACGTTTGCCAAATGCATCGATTTTATCGGTTGGACAGGTCTTCCCTTCGCGCTATAATGCGGGCTTCAAGGCAAAAAATTTGCCCTGGTTTTGCGCACTCAAATGCGCAAACGCGAAACGACAACTACTGAGGAGGCACGATGACTTCACCGAGGGAGGCAGTATCTATTCTTACTGCTGCGGCTCTAGTCGTTGCCCCTGTGGGCGGCGTGGCCGCAACGTACACCACCGGTTATGCCGACAACGGCGACGGGCACACGGTTAAGGACGACCGGGATCATGACATTCCGGCCAATTACGAGGAAGCGCTTGTCTGGATCAAAGAAGGCAAGACCCTCTATAAGTCTTGCGTTGACTATATGGCGGGTCATGCCGACAAGTTCGGCGGCCTGACCGAGGCGCAGCGCGCCGAGTTGTGGAGCCTTGCGGTCGATGATGAGCCGACGGTGCCGGAGTCCGAGATGACGGCGGTTTCTGAGCCGGAGCCCGAGCCTGTTCCCGCTCCTGTGGAGACCACGCCGGAATCTGAGGAGCCTGCAAAGACGCCTGCGCAGCCTGAAACGCCGGATGTGGAGGAGCCGGTCGTTCCCGAGGTGCCGGCTGATCCGGACAATCCAGAGAATCCGACTGCTCCTGTCGACCCGGCCGATCCCGTTGATCCTGCGGAGCCTACCGATCCTGTTGAGCCCGTAGAGCCGACCGAACCTGGTGATCCGGTTGATCCTGTCGAGCCCACTGATCCGGCCGAGCCTACCGACCCAACGGAGCCGACCGATCCTGTCGATCCTGCCGAGCCAGTGGATCCCGTCGATCCTACCGATCCTACCGATCCCGAGCAGCCTGCGGAACCGGACGAGCCGATCATCGATACGGATAACCCGGTCGATTCCGGCCAGCAGAGGCCCGGCAACGCCGGCGGCGTCACGGACGAGTCGCACACGGCCGCCGTCATCAAGGGCCAGGCCCAAACGCCCCTCAAGCAGGTGGCCGTCACGGTGCCTTCCATCTCCTTCACGCACATCGACAACTCGGCCTACGTGGCGCGCCACTACAGCGAGGACCTCACCACCGAGAAGTTCATCTCGCTGGTGGGCGAGTCGGCCCGTACCATCGCCGCCGAGAACGACCTGTACGCGTCGGTCATGATCGCCCAGGCTATTCTGGAATCCGCCTCCGGCAACTCCACGCTGGCTCAGGCGCCGAACAACAACCTGTTCGGCATCAAGGGCACCTACCACGGCAACTCCGTGCAGCTGCCCACGCGCGAGGACGACGGCACCGGCGCCACCTACACCATCATGAGCGACTTCCGTCAGTACGAGACGGTGGACGAGTCGCTTTCCGACTACGCCGACCTGCTCAGCCATTCCATGGGCGATTTCTACGCGGGCGCGCGCAAGTCGAACTCCGACAGCTTCGTGGACGCCTGCGACTTCCTCGTGGGCCGCTACGCCACGGACATCTTCTACTCCGAGAAGCTGCAGGACCTCATCGAGACCTACGACCTCACCCGCTTCGACGTGCCGCTGACCTACGAGCTGGCAGACACCTTCGTGCTGCCGGTGAAGGACGAGGTCACGGGGCTGGACAAGTACCTCGATCCGGTGACCGACAAGGTGGAGTACGAGGCGCTTGTGGCCGAGTACCGCGACTACGTCGCCCGCACGAGCGAGTACCAGCAGGCGCTCGCCGAGTGGGGCCAGCAGATGGCGGCGGCCGAGGAGCTCTACCACGTGCCGGTGTATCTGGAGAAGCCCTCCATGCCTGCGGCGGACACGCCGATGCAGCAACATCAGGATGCCATCGACGCCGAGCGCTTCGAGGGCTTCGATACGCTCATCGCCACGGGCCAGCCCCTGCCGGTGCGCGAGGCCCGCACGTTGAACGATCTGACCGCCTGCGCGAACTCGTTCCTCGGCGTGCCGTATCTGTGGGGCGGCACGACGCCGGCCGGTTTCGACTGCTCGGGTCTGGTGCAGTACTGCTACCGCGAGGTGTTCAACATCGAGCTGCCGCGCACGACTTACTATCAGTGCGAGGTGGGCGTGGAGGTGCCCTTCGAGGAGTTGCTCCCGGGCGACCTGCTGTTCTTCGCCGACGGCGGGGACGTGCACCACGTGGCGATGTATCTGGGCGACGGCTACTATGTGGAGGCGCCGCACACGGGCGACGTGGTGAAGATCACGGCCATGAACGACAAGCTGCCCGATTTCGCGAAGCGCGTCGTGGACGTGCGGGGCATCGATATGAGCGAGTTCTCCGACGAGCAGCTGGCGCAGTTCGTGGAGCGCGAGAAGTACCTGCAGGAGCGCGAGCAGCGCCTGGGCGTGACCGACGAGACCTTGGCCGAGCTCACCGAGTGGCTCCGCGGCCTCGAGTTCTAGGCTGCATGCGCGCCGCGTGGGAGTAACTCTGCGACATTTCCTGGTGCTGGGCCTCCTTGCCTTCGTCGTGACGTATTTGTGCGTCCCGTTGGCACGGAGGCTCGCCCTGCGTTTGGATGCCGTCGACTACCCGAGCGCCCGGCGCGTCAACAAGAAGCCCACGCCGCGCATGGGCGGCGTCGCCATGGCGGCGGGCATCGCGGCGGCGCTCATCGTGGAGGTGGCCGGAGAGTACTTCTTCGGCTGGGCCGGGTTCTACATCCACGGCACCGATCGGGCCATCAACCACGCCGGCGTCATGTGCGGGCTGCTCACCATCGTGTGCGTGGGCGCCATGGACGATGTGTACTCGCTGAAGCCCAGCGTGAAGTTCGCCGGGCAGATTCTGGGGGCGACCATCATCGCGGCCTCGGGGCTTCTGCTGTCGAGCATCGCGAACCCTCTGGGCGCCGGGTTCATTCAGTTTGGCTGGTGGTCCTATCCGCTGACGGTGCTGTACCTCGTGTGCTTCATGAACGTCATCAACCTCATCGACGGCCTGGACGGCCTGGCGGCGGGCATCGCGGCCATCGCGTCGTTCTTCCTGTTTTTGATCGCCTTCGGGCGCGGTTTGGAAGAGACGGCGATGCTGTCCATCATTTTGCTGGGCGCGACGCTCGCGTTTCTGCGCTACAACTTCGCGCCGGCGAGCATCTTCATGGGGGATTCGGGCTCGCTGCTCTTAGGCGCCATGATCGGCGTCATCTCGCTCATGGGCGTTATGCGCTCGCCCACGGTCATCGTGCTGGCGGTGCCCCTTGTGATCGCCGCTATCCCCATCGCCGACACGGCGGCGGCCATCATTCGGCGCGTGTACCACCACCAGCCCATCCAGCAGGCCGATCGGAAGCACTTGCACCACATGCTACTGCGCAAGGGCTACGGCGTGCGCAAGAGCGTCGTCATCGTGTACGCCTGGACGGCGCTTCTGGGCGTGGGCGCCTGGGTCATGAGCAGCACCCACGGTGTTGCGGTGTGGGCCATGATCGCCATCATGCTGCTGGGGTCGTTTTTCATCCTGTGGCGCCTCGGCATCTTCGACCAGGTCCTGCGCCACCACTACCACGGCCGCCACACCCGCCAAGAAGACAAGCCCCGCTGGTACGGCCGGCACGGGCGGTAGGGGAGACGCTGTTTCTCGGCTAGCTTATTCGAGAGCGAGAAGTTCTATTCGGTTCTCTAGCCTAGCTTCAAGTGCAGATGAAAACCGAGTCAAAAACTAAGGGGGATCCTCTTTCGAAGCCCCCCCTTTACAAAACGCTATGCGTTTTTCGCTATGATCTCATGATAGCAAATCTTCGCTCGAGAGCAAGTGGCTATCTTTCGCCGGACTGCCAATCCCCGGAATCTGCGGATTCTTGCTGCGCATATGCTTCGTCATCCGCCTTGCAATCGTACCACCCATGAATTAGCTGAGAAATGAAGCTAAAACCGGAGGTCACCTGGTAATTGTCCTTGTAGTAATCTGAATGCTTATTCATTCGTTTTTCGAATTTTAGAAGGCTCTCAGTGCGGTGCTCTTTTATCCCCGAAGAAGAAAGCTTTTGATGCATGAAGAACGTTGTTGCGATTTGCTGAAAGATGTCGATGCGCATCTTCGAACGCCTTTGACTAAGTGAAACGCCAATATCCCCCAAGGCCTGCGTAACGGCTGGCTGAGCGTTGAACATGGACGTGCCATTTGTCATGTTGTTCAGAATGCAGTTATTGTGAGCGCATGCGTTGCGGATGCTCTTGACGCTTTGCAGCAGGTAGAACTCATCGCGTAATGTTTTACTTCTAAACCGTTCAGAGCTGAATTTATAGAAGCTCAGAAAGGTACCAAAGGCCACGACTTCCATGAATACCCATGCGGGATAATCGTGTTCAGGGTATTTATTTAATAGATTGGCAGTGTAGGCGCTCCTTCGGCCACGTTCGATCTCTCGCTTGGTTGTATTGGACACGGAACCATCCCTGTTTTGGCGATCTTGAGAATTGAGGAAGTCGGCGACAATGTCGTAACCATCCTCGTTTCGAGCTTCGATTGCGCGCAGTAGGCGTACTTTCGAGAAATGCTCGATGTCGAGCGCCATAGGAAACAACTCGTTTCTCAGGAGCATGTCGACGATGGAGAGATCGACAAGCATTTTGAAATCGAGATTGGCGTACTGGCCTTTGCGCGCGCCTTCGGTGACTTTCTCGAAATTTGTTCGATAGGAACGAATACGGAAATAGTTATTATTCTCAGCAAGATAAGAACATGCTTCGGTTTCGGAAATGAGGTCGAAGCGTACGCCCTTGCTTCTAAGGTGCGCTATCTGCTCAAGGGGCGTAAGCCAGGGCTTTTTGTCGTGATCCCGTGCGTTCATTGATGATCAAACTTTCTCCTGAGTTTTCCAAGGAAGGCTATTCAATCAGGATATGAATACTTCGTCAATGCACAATTTGTTAGATCTATTATATGGTCTTATAGATTTCAGTTGATGCGGCAGTACATGACGAGATCTCGCGCTGCATTGCGCTAACACCCTTATAGTCCGCTGTCGTTGCAGAAGGCGTAGTGGTCCTGTCGTTCGGACAAGCGTTCACCTTCCGCAGCATTTCTTGTACTTCTTGCCGCTTCCGCAGGGGCACGGGTCGTTGCGGCCGATCTTCAGGGGTCGGCCGAAGTCGTCGACGAACAGCTTCTGGCCCGTGACCATCTCGATCTGCTCGGTGGCCGACCAGCCGTTCAGCTCCCATAAGGGCAGCGTGTTGCGAAGATTGCCGAGCAGGCCCACGAGCCTGTCCATAGTGTCATCGCAATCTTTGAGCCCGCGCGCCAAGGCGATCTCCAGCAGCATGGGGAGGTCGGCGTTTTTCTGGATGACGGCCATGATCATGTGCTCGACCGTGGTCTCCGCGAAGAAGTGGTCGGGCTCTCCGTCGGGGATGCGCTCGTATTCTTGCATAGGCTGGGCTTGCCTAACTCGATGAATAGAGGACAGCCTCAAGGTTGGATAGCGTTTTGGCGCGCAAAGTCTTCCTTGACATTAGTATCCCATAGGATACAATAAGGGGTGAGCAACGGTGAGGATTGTTAAATCTCCGCGTTATGAGAAATGGGCGTCTTCTCTCAGGGATCGCAATGTGATCGCGCGTATTAATGCGCGGATCCTTCAGGTCAAGCACTATGGGGCATTGACGGGGGATTGGAAAGCGGTAGGCGATGGAGTGTTCGAGTTGAGATTTCATTTCGGAGCTGGATATCGCGTCTATATTGCCCTTGAAGGCGCAGCCCTCCTCCTCCTGCTCGTTGGAGGCACGAAGTCGTCTCAAACGAAGGACATTAAACTCGCCAAGGAGATCTACGAGTCGTGGAGGCGTGACCATGAATAGCGAATGGACAGAATGGGACCCATCGTTGGATGTCAGTTCCAGCGAGGACGTTGCCGCGTTTCTTAATGCCGTCCTAGAGCTGGGGGATCCAGCGATTCTGCCAGACGCGCTCGGCGTTATCGCCCGATCGCGTGGTATGAAGGCTATCGCCGAGGAAACGGGTCTCGGACGCGAGAGCCTCTATAAATCGCTGAGCAAATCGGGCAACCCTCGCTTCAGTACTGTTGTTAATGTGCTTGATTGCCTTGGATTCAGGCTTCAGGTCGTGCCTGCTGCCTAAGGTAATTGCTGGGGGCGAGAGCTTACCTTCCGCAGCATTTCTTGTGCTTCTTGCCGCCGCCGCAGGGGCAGGGGTCGTTGCGGCCGATCTTCAGGGCTCGGCCGAAGTCGTCGACGAACAGCTTCTGGCCCGTGGCATCTCGATCTGCTTGGCTTTAATGCTTGATCGCATTGATTTGCCTGCACTCAAAAGCTAGTCTTTCTGATTAGCGCACCATAAAAACCAACGAATGTGATAAGATGACTGTTTAGATCAGATTATCGAAACGAAAGGATCTGCTATGCAAACTTCTATGAGGCGAAGGATTGCTTCGGCAGCGCTTGCTGTTCTGGTGGCGTTTGGCTGCGGGGCACTTACGGCGCTGGCGCAGGAGACGGCTGAGGGCCAGACGGCTTATGCTGCACAGCAGGGAACGTGGAAGAACTCCTCGGGCAAATGGTGGTATGCCTATAACGGCGGGGGCTATGCAAAGTCTGGCTGGGCGCAGATTGATGGCAAGTGGTATCTGTTCGACGGCGCTGGCTGGATGAAGACCGGCTGGCAGCAGGTCGGCGGCAAATGGTATCACCTTTCCGGTTCGGGCGCCATGCAGACCGGTTGGTTGAAGGATGGCAAGACCTGGTACTACCTGAACCAGAGCGGCGCCATGGCCACGGGTTGGCAGGAGGTCGGTGGTTCCTGGTACTATCTCGCCAAGTCGGGCGCCATGAAGACCGGCTGGCAGAAAATCGGCGGCAGCTGGTACTATCTGAAGGGGTCGGGCGCGATGGCCACAAAGACCTGGATCGGCGACTACTACGTTGACGGGTCGGGCGCCATGGCGACGAATTGCTGGATCGGGAAGTACTATGTCGACGCGAGCGGCAAGTGGGATCGCTCCAAGGACGGCGGCACGAGCCTCGCCGACACGAAGACCGTTTATTGGGTCGACAACGGTGAAGTGTATCATCTCACCAAGGACTGCGTGTCGCTCAAGCGCTCTACAGGCATTCACTCGGGGACGATTGCCCAGTCGGGCAAATCCCGTGCGTGCAATAACTGCGGATAAACTTACTTGTGTTGCGCGTGGGAAGGGAAAGCGCTTGTTGAGGGGCAGGATGAGTAGTCGCAAAGAGAGAGCCGCCAAGATGGCGGCTCTCCTTTTGTCGTATGGCGTTCGCCAGACCGGTGCTATCCTGCGCAGTTTCGGCATTGAGCCGGTGAAGTAGCGGTAATGTGGTGCCGGTAGGGTTTCTCTATCGAAGAATCGCGCAAGGATGCGGTGATGCCGGCCAAGCAATGGTAGAATAGAAGCTCGTCTGGTTGTCCATTGCGAGAAATGGGGATTGTGGGCACGCTTTCTGAGATACTCAAGGAACAATGGGAGTGGCGCAAGCAGATCCTGAGCCTCGGCCTGTTCGATCTGAAGAAAACATCCGCTGGCGCGGTGCTCGGCTCCTTCTGGTTTTTTGCCAAGCCAGCCGTTTACATCTTCTGCTTCTGGTTCGCCCTTGAGGTCGGCTTGAAAAGCGGTAACCAAACCGGATCGGATGTGCCCTATATCCTCTGGTTGATGGGCGGTCTCATCCCGTGGTTCTATATGCAAGATATCCTGGGTGCCGGCATCGATGTGTTCAAACGTTACTCCTACCTGGTCACGAAGATCAAATTCCCCCTGCCGGGCATTCCCACCATCTACTCCATCTCTACGATGATCATTCAGGCAGGTCTCGTGGCCGCACTGCTCATCGTATTTTTCCTCTGCGGCCAGACGGCGGACTGGTACCTCCTTCAGATCCCCGTCGCCATGGTGCTCATGTTCGTGTTCTTCGATTTGTTCTCGCTTATGACGAGCTGCCTTTCCGCCATAAGCAAGGACTTCAAGAACCTTCTGCAGACGCTCTCGACGCCGTTGTTTTGGTTGTCGGGCGTCATTTTCGATGTGTACTCCATGGGCATTCCCGCCATCGAGGCCATCCTCATGTTCAATCCCGTCACTTTCTTCGTCACTATGTACCGCTGCGCGGTGTACGACAAGATGTGGATCTGGGAGAAACCGGAGGCTATCATCGGTTTTGTCGTGGTGTTCATCTTGCAGCTCATAGCCACGGCGATCATCTACAAGCGTACTCACGAGGAGGTGGCCGATGTCCTCTAGTGAGGCTCCCATCGCCATCAAGTTCGATCACGTTACGAAGACGTACAAGCTGTACGAGAACGACAAGCAGCGCTTCCTCAGCGTGTTCCGCAGCAACGACAAGCGCAAGCTCGTTGCCACGGTGAACGCTTGCGACGATCTCTCCTTCGAAGTGAAGCGGGGCGAGGCAGTGGCTTTCCTGGGCACCAACGGCGCTGGAAAGTCCACGACGTTGAAGATGATCACGGGAGTGACCTATCCCACCAAAGGAGAGGTCACGGTCAACGGAACCGTGAGCGCCTTGCTCGAGCTGACAGCTGGTTTCGATATGAAGCTCACAGGGCGCGAGAACATCTATCTTCGCGGTCATGCCCTGGGTCTCGAGCGTGAGGAAATCGCAGAGCTTGAGCCGAAGGTGGTCGAGTTCGCCGATCTCGGGGTCTATATCGATCAGCCGGTGCGCACCTATTCGTCGGGCATGAAGTCGCGTCTCGGCTTCGCGTTCGCCGTTTCAAGCGATCCGGAAATCCTCGTAGTGGACGAGGCGCTTTCGGTGGGGGACAAGCAGTTCCAGAAAAAATGCTTCGCCCGTGTGCGCGAGATCATGGAGAAAGAGGACGTGACGGTGCTCTTCGTTACGCATACGTCTTCTGCGGCCGAGGAGTTTTGCACGCGCGGCATCGTGCTCGACCATGGTTCGAAGAAGTTTGATGGCTCGATAGAGGACGCCATCGCCTACTACGAGGGAAACTACTGATCTTCGGCGGACTCCTCGGCGGTGATCTTGTAAAGCCGCATGTCGCCATCGGCGAGAATCGTCTCGAATCCCGGCGTGCCATCTGTGAGGTTTGCTAAGCCCTTCCAGCCCATCTCGTAGTCTTCTCCAGTTTGGATGAGCCATCTGCCCTCGTCGTAGGGCATCCCTTGATCGAGAAGGAGCACATACTGGGCGCCTGAGTTGCGCACTGCCTCTCGAACGGTGGAATCTGTGGCGATGTCGCTTAAGCGGTCGCGTATCGTCCGGCTCTGCTCGGTGGTGCCCCCGGTGTCGATATGGCGGGAGTAAGTGTTAAGCCCATCGAGCCCGTAGGCGAAAACGCTTCCGTCGTGAGGTTGGTTGATGACCAGGGCGCCGTCCGGAATCATTTCGAGCGCCTTGCGCACGAAACGTTGCTCCTCGGCGCTGTACACCTGCTCTTCGCCCTCGTCGTAGCCGGACTCCATGAGGTAGTGCATGTAGCCGATGGCTGTTCCCGCCGTGGGAACGAAATGGCTGCCGGACACTTCGGAGCTTTGGTCTTCGGGCGGCTCTTGGTAGAAGGGGAGGAAGTTGACTAGCGCAAAGATCCCGGCGACGAGAGCCAGCGACCCCTTCCAGGAAAGTCGATCGATCTTGCGATGGGCGTAGGCGGCAATGGCCGCCAGGCCGAGGGCGGCTATGGGGATGAGGAACAGCTCGGCGCAACAAAGGATGCGATAGGGGTCGCTGTACCAGAATCCCGCGAGGAACGTTCGCAAGGCGTAGGGCGCGTCGCTACACCGGCACAGGCCGTACACGGCGAGCATGTACAGGGCGGGAAGGCCCAGCCAGAATCTTCGCTGCCGCATGAGCGCAACGAACCCTGCAGCGCAAGCCAGGGTAAGAGCCCATTGGGGCGGTTGCTCGGGATAAAGCGAGAAGACGGCGGCGGCATAGGCGCTTTCAGTCCAGGAGAGGTTCAAGTTGCCCGTATTGTTGAAGAGCACTACCTGCTGAAGGGGAGGGGCGTACAACATGGCCTGCCAGACAAGATAGGCGAAAGCGAGACCGAGAACCCAGATGATCCATGGTTTCCGCAGCGGATTGCGAGATCCAATCCAAGTGGATTGCGTTGTCGCATCGGCGATTCGATGGATGACGAAGGGGGCCAGGAACACCAATACGGTGAAAAGGCCGTTGGGATGGGCAACGCCGAAGAAACCCACCGATAGGGCCGAGCAGAGCGCCAGCCCCTTCCAATGACGCCGCGCTCCTGCGTGAACGTAGGCGATGGCAAGAGCGATGGCGGCCGGTATCAGCGAGAAGCTCAGCAAGTTGGCGAGCAGCTGCCCCTTCAGAAGGAGCACCCAGGGAAGGCAGGCGAAGCCTACGCTCGTGAAGGCGCCGAAGAACAACGCATCCCGCCTCGCGGGGAAAAGCGCGTGCATGAGGACGAACGAGCTCAGGGGGTAGGTGACGCCGCTCAGCATGGCGTTCAGGGCATTCATGACGATAGGCATGTCGATACCCGTGGCCGAGGCGACAAGGGCAACCAGCAGATGCCATGCAGCTGGATAGTAGCCAGTTTGCGCCTCGTCGGCCACAGCTCCGGAGCCGGTGCGCAGTACCGACCAATCGCTCGTATCGAGGAAGTGGCGTGCCAGGTTGTAATGGGTCTGGTTGTCGTAGCGGCAGTAGTACGACTCCGGGCCGTCGAGGCTGAGTACATAGATGTACAGGCAGACGGCAATGCCCGCAAGGAGGTACAGTGCGAGCATCCGCCAAGCGAAGCTGGAGCTACGGGGCGGCCTGTCCCGCGTTCCGAAGAGCCGCGAGGCTGCGAGGAGCGCTCCATAGGCGAGCGCGACGGGCAGAGCCACGGTTGCCCATGAGCAGTCTGTGCCGAGTATGCCCCACAGGACGCTTATGGCGGCATAGCCGAAGACGCTTGCTAATGGGGCGCAGGCGAGTGCCAGGGGCCAACTGAACCGAAGACCTCGGAAAAGAAGGCACCCTGGTCCGTATAGCGCTAGAAGGCACGTCAAACAGGCGCCCGTGAATAACAGCCACATAGGCGTTAGCCTTCCGAGCCCTCGCCATCTTCAGTGGCGGTGATCTTGTAGAGGCGCATATCGCCGTCGGCCAGGATTAGCTCATAGCCCGGCGTCTCATCGGTTACTTTGTTGAGGCCGTCCCAGAAGGGGACGTAGCTGTCATAGTAGGTCGAGAGCCATTTGCCGTCTTCGTAGGCGACACCCTGGTCGAGCAGGATGAGGTATTCGGCGCCCGTACTTTTCACAGCATCTTGAACATCCTTGTCGGTGGCAATTTTGTCCGCCCCTTGGCGAATGGTTTCAGCTGTGTCGGAGTAGCCGAATGTGCCGGCGCTACGGAAATAAGTGTTCAGGCCGTCAAGCCCGTAGGCGAACACGCTGCCGTCATGGGGCTGATTCAGCACAAGCGCGCCCTCGGGTATGAGAGAGGCGGCTTTTTGCACGAACTCTCGCTCTTCTGTGCTATACACTTGCTCGCGCTCGGTGTCGTACTCGTTGAAGATGCGTTGCTTTACGATGCCAATAGGTGTTTTCGTCACCTCTTCCTCGTCCCATATATCGGGGGTGAAGTTCGGGAAATAGAGATAGCAGGCCAATGCGGCAAGCATGAGGGCGACAATGGCCTGTCGCGGTCCTTTGCCGATGGCCAGCGACCCCTCTGCGCTGACGGTCCGACTCATCGCCTTAATGATCGCCCTTAATAGCATTGCCGCGCCGAGGCTCACGATGGGCGTGAGAAAGATGGTCAGGCTTCCGGCTAGGCGGGTCGGGTCGCTGTACCAGAACCCTGCAAGATATTGGCGAGGGCGCTTTTCGTAAAACGCGCGCGCGCAGAAGTAGGCTACGGCAAAATAGGCGGGAGGAAAAGCCTGCCACGAACGCTTGCGGACGAAGAGAGCAGCGATTCCCAAGAGCGCGAGAATGGCCAAGAGCCATTGGGGGTAAGAAATCACCAACCCGAGGGAGAGGGTGTCGTAAAGGGTATTAACGGGATCGAGCCCGTTGTCATTCGCGTACCGGTAGGTGACGATAGCGCGGAGCGGTGGAAGCTTGTACGCCGCAAGCCAAACGACGACAACGCCAATGGCGAACGCTATCCCGAGACTGACGGCGCGTTTGAGCGAGATTCCTCCGCAATCTCGCTTTGCACGAAGAAAGCCGTAGAGTTGGTGGCCCAGAAAGGCAATAGCGAAAACAAGGAAGGTGAACAATCCGTTTGGTTGAGCGAGGCCCAGCGCGGCGCAGGCGCACAAGCCGATAATGGCGAACATCGCAATGAAGCAGGCCTTTTTGGCGGCGCGTTTGCAGAGCACCATGAAAATGACGCATACAACGGGAACGATAGCGAAGGAAAGCATATTGCTCACCAGGGGCCCTTTGAGGAAGAAATACCAAGGAAACGCGTTGAAGCACGGGGTGATGATGGATCCAACTACAATAGTCAGCCGATCGTTGCGATAAAGGAAAAGCATCAGGGAGAACATGCTCAGGGGGTACACAATGCCGGTGATAACAGAGTTGAAGGCGTTGCAAGCGACTGTCACGGGAATACCGGTGAGGGAGACGACAAAAGCGACGATGTCATGCCAAGCGCTCGGATAGAACGCCGAGCCCATTTCCCAGGGGTGGGCGTTCTCGGGAGCAGAGAGGTAGGTGTTCATGCCCAAAGACGACCAGTTGCCAGACTCGATAAAAGCCCTGATGGCGTTTAAATGCGTCGAGTTGTCGTGGCGATTGTAAAACGTATCGAAATCGCCGAGGCCGGACACGAGGATAAACCAAGCGGCTGCTATGCCCGCAACAAGATAGAGGCCGAGGAGCAGCCATTTCCGATCGACATCAACGTTACCGTACTGCTGGTACCCTTGGCGATTCAGCGCGAAAAAAAGGACAAGCGGCAAAATGACTGCGGGCAGAAGCAGAACGGCCCAATTGCAGAACACTCCCAGTTTCTGGTAGAGGATGGGGAGTAGCCCAAAGGCGGCAATGGAATAAATGGGCGCGCAGCATACGGATAGAATCCGGGAGATCTTGAACGCCCTGAAGAAGAAATACCCCGACACGTAAAGCGCCAAGAGAATGACGGCCGCACACAGCAGAAAGGAGCCCCACATATAAATCTACGCACCTCTTCGATTTCGTTTCGGACAGCGGGAACGACGCGGTCGCGTCGCGATTTCCAACTGTCCATCATAGCATGATCTGTTCGGGAGGAGGGGCGCGGGTTGGCGTACCCCATGATATTAAGATGGAGCGCCGCGAAGTAACTTGGTTATCGCGGCGGTTGCTCTTCGGCGAGTGCGATGATGCGCCGTGTCAGGTGCTGCGTTGCGCTTTCGCCTGCGAGGGTCGCGATGTTGCTTTCCGTGAATCGCGTGAATGCTTGATCGTCGAATTGGCCCAATGCCACGGCCTTCATGATAGCGGCGGCGTCGTTGGTGAACAGGGTGGGTACGTCGCGGGCGAGGTCGATGTTGAATGAGCGTTTCTCGTGGTAGGTGTCCCAATCGTAGGCGTATAGGTAAACGGGCATGCCCATAAGCCCCGCCTCGTACATGACGGTGGAATAGTCGGTGATCACGTAATCTGCGGCAAATAGCGGATCGGCGCCGCTGCGAGTAGCCGTGATGATGCGGGGGTCATCCAGAGCCTGCCGACTAACGGGATGGGGCATATAAACGAAATTGAACCGATCGAAATCGACCGCCGAGAGCAAGCTCCGCATCGCCTCTTTTTCGTTGGGCGCCGGTGTCTTTCGGAAGGTCGGGCAGTATACGATAGTCTTTTTACCAGCCATCTCGGGATGGTCTTGCAAGAAGGCATCGCGTTGCTCGGAGCGGAATTGGGGGTCGCGAAGAAGATCGACCCGGGGAAGGGGAGCCTCGAACACGATGGAGGGATCCACGTTGAAGCCAGCGGCCAAATCGCCGCGGAAGTTGAGGGAGGAGACGGCTACGGCGTCGTATCCCTCGTGCATATGCATGAGGCGGGCCGTTTCGGAGCTGTGGCCCTCGGGCGTGTCCAGGGCGGCGTAGCCGAACTTCTTCATGTTGCCCAGGGCGTGCCAAATTTGCACGACGGGGGCTTTGATACGCTCGCCGAGCAGGCTCACCGCTATGCAGTAGGAATCGAGTATGATGGCGCGGCTCGTTGCCATGAAGAAGACTTGTTTGGCCACGACGGGCACGTAGCGCAGCGGGCTTTCCAGCTTGTTGGCCAGTATGACCGTGCGGTAAGGCGGCTCCTCGCGCGAGAGCTCCTCTTTCAGGAGGAGGAAGTCAATAGGCGCATCGTCGCTCTGCCGGCTGATGCACACCACTTGGCGCTTGACGGGAAAAAGACGGCAGAATCGATAAAACAGAGCGAGGAGAGCGGTGGCCGCGGCTATGGCGAGGCGTTTCACAATGCTCCTCCTGTCTTTGCGGTGCTAGGCCTGTGGGCTTTTTCGCTACGATTGCAGCCCATGGTATCATGGTTTTCGCTATGCGAGAGACGGAGGACGGCGTGACCGTAACAATAGAGGATATTTCCTGGGAGCGGGTATTTCTGCGCGTGAGCTATCGCGCCGAGAGGCCCGTGCAGCTCAAGCTGTTCCGTGTGAGGACGCGTCAGTTCGCGGATTTTCGGGAAACCCAGGAGGGCGACCTTGTGACGGCTGTCGTAAACATTACCCAGGGCGGCGGACGAGAGCCTCTGGCTGATGGCGAGTGGATCATCTGCCAGAGGCTGTCCGATGAGGAGGCCAGCCTTTCTTGGGCGCGGGCGAATGCCCCTTACCTTGTGACCCTTGCGAAGAAGCGCCTCTGGGGCGAGCTTAAACCCCATCGCAGGAGAAAGCTGAGGAACGCGGGAGTCGACTACGCAACCTATTCGTTCACCGACGGGCAGATTGATGAGGACATCCGCAGCTGCCCGTTCACGACCCATCGCATTGCATACGCACCGCAACTGACCGAGCGGTTGGGCGATCTGTCCCGGGTCTTCCGCTATGTGAACGGCAAGTACGCGCTGGCCGCCTCGCTCATTCCCTCCATGGACGCCAGCGACTACCTCATCGTGAAGCTGGCCATCGACTACTTCGTGAAGAACCGGAAGCCCCAGACACGCCGATTCAGCCTCCGCCAGATGGAGAAGAACCTCTTCTCGCTCTATTACAAGCTAGCGAGGAAGGTCTTGCGACCGAAGGATAACGTCGCGCTGTTTTTTAAGGAGAACGGCGACGAGCCGACGGAGAACCTGGCCGCCGTTCGAGATCGCCTAATGGAGAGGGGTCTCGACAAGGAATTCCCCGTCATAGAGCGGTACCGTAACACATTCGGGGGGCACCAGAACTTCTTTTCCTGGATCAAGGATATCAACGTCATTGCCAGGAGTCGCTACATCTTCATCGACGACTACTGTCCCGTCTTCAACTTCATCGATCCCGACGACGACACGGTGCTCATCCAGGTATGGCATGCCGGCGTCGGGTTCAAGTCGGTGGGCTATGCCCGTTTCGGCATCTCGGGTTCTCCCGACCCCTACCAGTCGGCCCATCGACGTTACGACTACGCCCTGGTGGGCAATGGTCAGCTGCGCGATATTTACTCCGAGGTGTTCGGCATCGAACAGGAGGCGCTGCTGGCCACCGGCATGCCCCGGCTCGACCACTTCCTCGACGACGAGCGGCAGACGGCGGCGGAGCAACGCCTTCTGGCGAAGTACCCGTGGATGGGCGACGGGCGCGTGATCGTGTTCGCTCCCACCTTCCGCGGAGCGGGACAGGCCACGGCCTATTATCCCTATGACTCCTATATCGATTATCAGGCGCTTTGGGAGATGTGCGAGCGCACCAACTCCTACTTCGTCTTCGAGATGCACCACTTCATCGAGGAACGCCCGGAGATACCGCCCGCTTTTGCGAACCGCTTGAAGGATCTCTCGGACGAGAGCTTGGGCGACTTGCTCTATGTGGCCGATGTCCTGGTGACGGACTACTCCTCCTGCTTCTACGACTGCCTTCTGCTGCAGAAACCCGTGGTCTTCTACGTGCCCGACAAGGTGGAGTACTCGGCTACGCGTGGCGTGCAGCGCTCGGTGGACGACATGGCGCCGGGGGTGGTGTGCGACACGTCCGAAGAGTTCGTGGACGTGCTAGAGAGAGCCGCCTACCGCTCGATGGCGCCGGACGCATCGATGATCGATCGCTGCTCGGAGCAGGCGGGCTATGCGGCCGACCGCGTCATTGATGCGGTGCTCCTGGAAAAAGAAGTGCCGGGCGTGCGCTTGGCGCGCAATGCGTCATAATAGGCGAAAACGGCAAGAGAAGCGGAAAGAAGCAGCTGCCCATGAACTACGCCCTTATTTTCGCTGGTGGAACGGGCCAGCGGATGAACACTAAAACGCGACCCAAGCAGTTCCTCGAGCTGTACGGAAAGCCCATCATCCTGTACACCATCGAGGCCTTCGAGAACCACCCGGCTATCGACGGCATCGTGGTAGTGTGCCTGGAGGACTGGATTCCCTTCCTGAAGAAGAAGATCGCCCATTACGACATCGCCAAGGTGATCGACGTGGTCCCTGGTGGTGCTACGGGGCAGGAATCTATCCGCAACGGCCTGGCTGCGCTGGAAGTGGCGGTGGGGCGCGACCATGCGGTGTTCGTCCACGATGGAGTGCGTCCTCTGGTGAGCGATGAGACCATTACGAGGTGCGCCGAATCGGTGGCCGCCCATGGCAACGCCGTGTCCGTCACGCCAGCCATCGAGACCATCGTGCAGGAAGAGGACGGCGTGGTAACCAACATCATCGACCGAGCCGCCTGCCGTATGGCCAAAGCCCCCCAATGCTTCAACATCGGCGAGCTCATCGACGCCCACGAGCGCGCCCGGGCCGATGGCGAGGAGGGCTTCATCGACTCGGCAAGCCTCATGCGCCATTACGGGCACGTTCTGCACACGGTGGAGACGGGGCCGGAGAACATCAAGATCACCACCCCGTCGGATTTTTACATCTTCCGAGCCTTCGTGGACGCGCGTGAGGGCTCGGAGATATTCGGCTTCTAGGAGGCTGCCATGTTCGATATCGTTGCCGAATCGCACGAGCAGGCGCGTTCTGCGGCGCTGCCCTGGGACAAGCTGGAGGGGCGGCGGGTGCTCATCACCGGCGCGACGGGGCTTATCGGCTTTGCCTGCGCGCGTCTGCTGCTCGAGCGCAACCGTTTTGGCGCGGGGCCGCAGATAGGCGTTCTTTGTCTGGTGCGGGACGAAGAGAAGGCTCGCGAGGTGTTCTCGGGTTACGGTGACGAGGACGGCCTGGAGATGATCGCGGGGTCGGTGGAGGATTTCCCATGGCCCGCAGGTTCAGTCGACTATATCGTGCACACGGCCTGCCCCACGGCGTCGAGGTTTTTCGCGGAGCATCCCGTTGAGACGGCCGACGCTCTGGTGCTCGGCACGAGGCGGATTCTGGAACTTGCTCGGGCCAAGGGGTCGGCGGGCGTGGTGTACGCCTCGAGCATGGAAGCCTACGGCGACGGCAATGCCGAGCCGGGGCTTCAGAACTTGCTGGACGAGAGCCAGGTGGGCTACGTAGATCCCCTTCGCGTGCGCAGTTGCTACCCAGAGGGCAAGCGTATGGCCGAGCAGTACTGCTGCTCCTATGCAGCCGAATACGGCGTTCCCGCCACGGTGGTGCGCCTCGCGCAAACCTTCGGCCCCGGTATTCCCAAAAACGACGGGCGCCTGTTCGCCATGTGCGCGCGCAACGTTCTGGCGGGGGAGGACATCGCCCTTAAGACGACGGGCGCCAGCACGCGCATGTACCTGTACACTGCCGACGCGGTGTCCGCGCTGCTCACGGTGATGCTGAAGGGCCAGCCGGGGTGCGCCTACAACGCCGCCAACCCGTCCACCTACTGCTCGGTGCGCGAGATGGCTGAGATGGTGGCGGCTTTGGCGCCGGACGGTGGCGTGCAGGTGCGCTGCGAGATAGACCCCGATGCCCCTTATCCCCCCGAGCATCATCTGCCTTTGGACGTATCGCGCCTTGAGGCCCTCGGCTGGGCGCCGACGCAGGACCTGCCCGGTATGTACCGTAACCTCATGGCCTATCTGGAGGATTAGCCACCGGCACTAGCCATAGGCCTCTTTCGATCTCGGATGTTGCGGCAGCTTTGGGCGACCGTGCATTTACCTCTTGCTGAAGGGGTGCCTGAGCTTTCGGAGTACCTTCTTCAGTTGAGGATTGATGGGTATCGCCCTCGCTCGAAAATCTTTGTACTCCTGGGTCTTTTTCGCGAGCTGCTTTTTCTGCTCGGCGACTTTGGCCTTCAGGTCGCGGTTGCGCCTCTTCTCCAGAATGAGGTTGTTTCGCGAGGCGTCGAAGAGGTAGAAGAGGTATTCCTCGGCGTCCTCGCTGCTGGCGAGCGCCTGCAGCTCCTGATAGTGCTGCTGGTTGTAGTAATAGTCGGGCTCGTGCCCCAGCAGATCCATATCGTTTAATCCGTCTTCAAGTACGAGCTTGCCAAATAGGGTGGAAAGCGACTCGAAGTTCTTGGTTCTGCTGCGATAGTCCATGGTTTTGGTGAGAGCCCGATTTACATAGCTTTGGTGGAAGGCGGCATCCTCGTACATGCCGTACTCCATCATGAGGACTTTCACGGTCAGCATGCTCTCGTAGCCTGCCAGGATATCCTGCTTGTAAATCAGATCGGAGACGCTGTCGCCCGCATTCACGCGATAGTAGAACAATCGGTCTTTTACGACGGTGATCCTCTCTGATAGAAGGAGGGCCTGCGTGAAGAACAGCGCGTCCTCCTCGGCCCGGCGCGCATCGAAAAAGATGCCGTGTTCTCTCACGAAAGACAGGCGGTACATCTTGTAGATAAAGAACGTCGGAAAATTCAGGAGGTACTTTCCCGCATCGCGAGGAGAGAAGCACTCCTTTTCTGGTAAGAACTTCGTGTTAATGAAATTGAAATCGACAACGCGTTCGTTGTCCGCCATGTCGAGTTTATAGCCGTTGGGGATGCATATATCGGCGTTATTTCGCTCCATTGCGTCGACCATGGTCTTGAGCATGTTAGGTGCAAAAAGATCATCGTCGTCGCAGAACATAAGGTAGCGCCCCTTGGCGTTCTCTATTCCTGTATTGCGCGCAGAGGCCACGCCAGCATTCGCTTGATTGACGACTCGGATGTGCGAATCCCTTTCAAGGTATTCGTTGATTATCGATTCACTCGAGTCGGTTGAGCCGTCGTTTACGCAAATGATCTCGAAGTCTCGAAAAGTTTGCGCAAGAAGGCTATCGAGAGAATCCCGCAGGTATCTTTCCCCGTTGTAAACAGGGACAACAATGGAGACGATTGGCTCCTTCTCCACCAGATGACCTCCTATCAAAATTGTTTTAGTTAAAGATTCTCAATGGCTTCGTAGGCTCTCTCGCAGCAATGACCATCGGCCATGGTAAATGTCTTGGCCGCGCGCTCTGCGTATTCCGGAGCCATTTCAAACCCCTGTGAGACTATGGCTTCGATTGCTTTTAGGCACTCTTCTTTGGTGCTGGCTACCGGGCCAAATCCATCGCGCTCAAACTCGAAATAGCCCGGTTCAAGGCCATGGTCTCCGCTGAAGAACTCATCCTTGTCGAACTGATAGTACACAACGGGAACTCCTGCCAACGACGCATCGAGCGAAGCAGACGAGTAGTCGGTGACGCAGATTGCGGCCTCGGCGACGTAATCTTGGAAGGAGCTATTGTTGGGTGAGCCAATTTCGACGTAGGCAGGAACGCTCATTTTTCTTGCGTCGATGTAGGGCAGAAAATGAGGATGTGGGTAAAACACGATTTTGAGATCGTTTTCGGCTGCGACTTTCTTCAGCTCTGGCGAACTGAGGATGCCCTCCCAAGCTCGCTTGTACAGCGAATCCTCAAATGCGGGTACGAGGTTCATGGCGCATCCTGCGCCAATACGGTCACCGCTTAAGTAGCGTCTCCAAGTGGGAAGAATAAGCAGGGTAGAGCGCTCGAGGGAGGCGTTATGTGCTTTGCGTTTGCCGAGGAGGCGGTCATGGCGGGGGAGACCGGTGAGTGCAATTTGCCTCGGGGTATAAAGGAAGCTCCCTCCATCCGCCGTAAGGAAATCAGCCTCTTGCGGTGTGCTGGCAAGCATCAGCGAGGGCGTGAACGTGTTCAGCCAGAGGGAGAGATCGTTCATGGTGATGCCGTGTTGCAGGAAAACAAAGTTTTTCGAATCGAAATAGTTGTCTCCAAAATACGAGTATGCGTAATCATCGCCCTGAGAGCTGATGATGGTGGAAGCTCCGGTTGCCTCTCGCTCGAATTCGCGTGAGCCAAAATCGACAAGATTGAAGCCCTCCTTTTCGAGACGATCCCAGTCTGGGGAAGTACGTTGCAGGGCGAAGGCTATTCTCCTGTCCGGATGGTTCTTCATTACGTAGCGATACAGGTGCTCGGCGTTGTCGTCTGCTCTCGTGTCGCGATCGAGGAAGAGCCAGGAATCATTTTCCTGGGGGTACCGTCCCCAGTCTTTAGTGTATCGCTTGACGAGCCCTTTCATCCCTACGCTGCGGCGGAATGTTTTCTTCTCGCGCACATCAAGGCGAACCTCCTTGCCCGAGGGCAGACGGTACGAGAATATCTGAGCGCCCTCTGGATATTCGAGCCAGACCTCGTAGCGGTGGTAGAACAGCCTGCCGCACAAGTTGATGTCGGCGCGCTTGCGCTCAAAAGGCTCGGTTTTTATTCCGTCAAAGAAGAACGCCACATTGGGGTCGTAGGTTTCAATCAGCAGTCGGCGTTTGTTGACGTCGAGCTTCCGTAGTTTGCACAGCATGAACGGGGGATCGTCCTTCATGAAGGTACGCGCGATGCCAACTTTGCGCCGGAACGCCAAGAACTCGCTGTTCATCGAGAAGAGGGCGTCGACGGTGATGAAGTTGAATATCTCATCGAGGATATCAAGGAAAAGCTCCTGCTCCTCTGGCGTTCCGATTTTCTTGCAATGCGCTGGCTGGTTTTCTAGCTCCTTGAAGAACCAGGAAAGATCCTGAAGGATGGTTTGCTGGATATTGAGCGGTACATGGCCTTTTTGCTCGAGCGCAAATTTGAGAACGTCGAGGTAGCCTTGTTTCGTAACAAGGAGGTACTTACGGGGATCCTCCCATGAGTTATCGATGATCGATGACTGATCAGCTCGCTTTCGGTAGAGGTAATGCGCCCTGTCCAGGAAGCCTACCGTTCCAGAGTTGGCGCTTAGCAAGTAGTAGGCGATGAATTTGCCGTCCTCGAAATTGGGGCGCAGTTGTTTGTCGATGAGGATATGGTTTTCGCGAATCAGATCGGTTTTGAAGAAAGTGGCGTTCATGAAGAAGGCGGGAGGCATCTGCTCGTCTCCGACGGCATAATACAGGTTCTCGCCCTTCCCGAAATGTTGCATTATGGCACTTTCTTTCTGAAGCTTGTTGGTAGCCATGTACCAGTAGTACAGCCGGCAAGTTGCCATGATAAGGCTAGGATGGTTCGAGATGGATTTATCTACTTCTTCGAAGTAATTGGGTTCAATCTTGTCGTCGGAATCAATGAAAGTCACCCATTCCGTCGTGACGGCATCGAGCCCTCGATTCCTTGCAGCTCCGGGGCCGGCATTTTTTTGATGCAGATAAGTGATTTGATTGGGGTATCTTTTTTGCCACCCTTCGATAATGGTGGGGGATCGATCGACGGATCCGTCATCAACGAGGATGATTCGAATATTGGTCGTGTTGCATGTTTGGTTGAAAATGCAGGAAAAGTAGTCGTCAAGATAGAGCTCCATATTGTAGACGGCCGATACGACAGTGTACTGGTGCTTTAGTTCGTAAGGCTTGCCACCGCGTGGCAACGAGAGCTTTGGGGCGATGGGTTTGAGGATCTTTTTCAATGAGCTCGGTAAGCGCTTTCCCAGAGTGTTAATGGTCATTCGGGCCTCGAATCTTCAATGGCTTCACAGAGTGTATAATCCCATTTTATAGCATTCGCTGCGATTGTCTTTACTGTGTGACTAGAAGTTTTGATGAAAGATGGTGTTCTACGATCGTTGACGTGGTGAGGCATATTCGTGCCAGTGCCTTGGGTGCTGTCAGGCGCATGAGTCCGATTGCGGCGGTGATTTGCGTTGCACTCCTTGTGGCACCGCTTCTTCCTCCGAGTCCGAGCATCTTGTATAACTGGCATGATGGGGTGCTCGTTGCGCCATTTCGTATATGGCGATATATCTCCATTGCGGTTATTTTGATGATTTTCATTCTTGTTGGGAAAATCAAGGATCCATTTGTCGGCGGCGTTCTTCTTTTGGCCGTGCTGGTATTCTTTTCTACGTGGATGTGCGATGGAAGCAAACGCGATTGTGTCTACGATTGGTCCGGCTATGTTGCTGCGGTGCTTCTGGTTGCGATGCTTTGCAGGATACGGATGAAGGAGTTGCTGCAGGGCGTTCTAGCAACAGTGGTTTTGATGTCCTTGCTAAATATTGTTTCCGTCTTGCTCTTTCCCGATGGCGTCTATGATCTGAATGTCTATTTTTACGGCAACAGAAACATCGCCTATCAATTGAGCTTTCTGGCTATCGCTTGCGCAATTGTGCTCGATATTGGGAATGGTGGGAAGGCGAAGGTGCTCACATTCGTCTTTGTTGCGATTGCGCTTTTCCAGATTCTTCTTGTGCGGTCGGCCACATCGTGCATTGCTGCGCTGCTCCTGTGCGTTGCTCTTGCTGCTATGCGCTGGCGCAGGGCGCGTGGGGTGTTGAACGGGATCACGATGCTTCTCGTTTCGGTGCTGCTCTTTGTGCTTGTTGTGGTCTGCAGGATTTCGGATCTCTTTGCTCCGTTTGTGACGGGCGTTCTTGGAAAGAGCTTGTCTCTCTCCGGGCGAACATATATCTGGGATTTGATGTTCAGCTTATTTGACGGCTGGCACATATGGTTTGGGTATGGCTTTTCTGGCAGCTCGCTGATCTACGTGAACGGAGGCCATTACAACCATGCGCATAACATGTACCTCGATGCATGGTTTTTGGGAGGTCTAATATTTCTGTTTGTATTTGTCGCGTTGCTTCTCGCTGTTTCCGTTCGTCTGTATCGGACGAGAGATTGGATGGTGTCTAGCATTCTGTCGGCGGTATTCGGTGCCTATTTAATCGTGGGCGTTACGGAGCCCATGACACGGGTTTCCTTCTTTGTTATGCTTGCGCTCTGCTTCTATCTGTCAAGGTACGCTTGTCGTCAAGGACGAGTGCCGTGATCCGAGGCGTTCGCTCTGAGCCAGGCAAAATGGGTTGCATACTTCGCCGGTTTCTCCGCATGTTTTTATCGCGCTGCCGTTGCCCTTGCGTTATCGATCTTTCTGCTACGTCGGCTCTTTCCGCTGATGGGGAAGTCGATTATACTTGAAATGTTTATTGTTCACTGAAATGAGGCTGTTTTGACGTTGCAAGATCTGTGGCTTTTGATTAAGCGTTATTCCAAATGGGTTATTCTGGTTCCTGTCATCTGCGCTGTTCTGGCGGGGGGTGCTGGCGCTCTATCGGGTGTAGTCGGCGGAGCCATGTATACTGCCTCGTCCATGCTCACGGTTATCGATCCAACAGGCCTGGTGAGCTCAACAAGCCTTGCCAATCTCGTCAACGTGTTCGCGCAAGATCAGGCAGAGCTGGAGAACAATGGCGATAACGGCGTTACCGTTAAAGCTGAAGTCGACTCTTCAACTCAGTCGATTAAGTTTGAGGTGGCGGCACCTAGCGAGCAAGAGTCCATGGACATAGCAAATCGTCTTGCAGAGAGGACGGCGGATGCGGTGCAGAGCGCCCTGGTTGAGCAGGGCGCCGCTTACATGGAGGCCGTGGACGAGATGGGTAACCAGCCTCTCGCCGAAGAGGGTACATACATAAACGCAGGGGCAACAGCCGACGAGAGGGCTGCCGCCTTGCGTTCATGTTTCTTCTCAGTGTCTTCGGCGACAAAAGCTGAAGCAGACGGTGTAGTGTCACGTGTTGTCAAGTATTTACTGGTCGGTATTCTCGGTGGCCTGTTCCTCGCTATCTGCGCTCTAGTTTTGATTGACTCTGTGAAGCGGCCCATTAAAAGCAGCAAAGACATTGAAGCGGTGACCGATCTCCCAGTTTGGTCGGTATCGGATAGCCGACAAGCGGGCGAGCGGCTGTGGATGAATATTCAGTTTGCTACGAAAGGCCCCATCGGGTCAATTTGCTTGCTACCTGTGTCGGGTGGTAAGCAGATGGGAATCAAAGAGGTTATCTCGAAAGCCATGAGCGAAGAGCCGTCTGGCGACATGGGCAATTCTAGCATTCGTATTGAGACATGCGATTCGATAGGGGAGAGCATCGTTGGAGCGCGTATCGCGAAAGAGGCAAGCGTAACCATTGTGACGGCTGTCTGCTGGAAAGACTCGGAACCCACTCTCTGTGGCGTCCTTGAAGAACTGCGATTGGCATCAGCGAATGTGGTGGGTATCGTTCTTCTTGCAGGAGAGGATGCGGCGTGACTGCCAAACTGATAAGGGGGCGAGGGATAAGGCGCGTCCTCGTTAGATCGCTCCCGCTAGTGGTGCTCGATATTGTTGCAACGGTTGTGGCGTTTCTGATTGCCGCATGGGGCACGAAAGCAGGAGAAATCGATTTGGCGTCGCCTTTCTTCATGGGGCAGATGGCATTGCTTTCCCTGGTTAATGTGGCCGTATTCGGTGTCTTTCGCATGTACAACAGCCTTTGGGAGTATGCGAGTGTGGACGATGCGGCGCGCATTGTGCTTGCGACTGCCGTGGGCTCGGTAATCGGCGACGTGCTCGGTGCTCTTATATTTGCTGCGCGCATGCCGTTCCGCGTGTACATTTGCGCTTGGGCGATTTTGCTGGTGATTTGCGGCATGGCGCGTTTTGCCATACGTGTGAATTCTAAAGGACGGAGCTGGTCTTTCCTGGGTGCTGAGTCTCCGGGGCAGGCCCGCACGCTTATTGTGGGTGCGGGTGAGAGCGGGTCGCTTGTTGTCAGCCGTATGCTTGCTGGTAGCGACGAAATTGTTGGTTGCCCCGTGGGCTATGTGGATGACAGCAAAAGGAAAATCGGTCGGCGCATTCATGGCGTGAAGGTTCTCGGAGACTGCGAGGATATTCCGCGCATTTGCAAGCAACAGTCTATCGATCAGATTGTGGTGGCCATTCCCTCAGGAACACAAAAGCAGAAGCGTCGCGTGTACGATTTGTGCATGGAGACGGGCTGCAAGGTGCTCACCCTTCCAGAAAAAGTAAAGGATATTCCCGAGGAGCAGCTTGGCAAGGTTCCCATTCGCGATGTGGAGGTGTCCGACCTTCTCGCACGCGAAGAGGTGGCTCTTGATGAGGGCCTTGTCGGCACCTATCTCAAGGGCACTACCGTGCTCGTTACGGGTGGTGGTGGCTCTATTGGCAGTGAGCTGGTGCGTCAGCTGCTTCCGGCCAAGCCGGCCAAGATCGTGCTCTTCGATATCTATGAGAATACGGTCTACGAGCTCTATCATGAAATAGCGGGGAAGGCCCGAGAGAGTGGCATCGAGATCGTTACGGAAATAGGTTCCATTACTCATATGCCAGCCTTAGAAGAGGTTTTCGATCGCCGCAATCCGCGCGTTGTTTTTCACGCCGCAGCACACAAGCATGTGCCCCTTATGGAATCGAATCCGCGTGAGGCCATCGAGAACAATGTGTTTGGCACGCTGAATGTAGTGCGCATGGCTCATGAGCGAGGTTGTTCCCACTTCATTCTCATCTCGACCGACAAGGCGGTTAATCCGGCAAATGTCATGGGTGCTACCAAACGCATGTGCGAGATGATCGTGCAGTATTACGCCCAGGTTTCCAAGACTGTGTTCGCCTCGGTGAGATTCGGCAATGTGTTGGGCTCGCACGGCTCGGTCATTCCCTTGTTCAAACGCCAGTTGAAGGCGGGCGGCCCCATTACGCTGACTCACCAAGATATCACTCGCTACTTCATGACCATCCCGGAGGCCGCGCGGCTTGTTATTACGGCAGGCGCTCTCGCCGAGGGTGGTGAGATTTTTGTTCTCGATATGGGTGAGCCGGTGCGCATTTATGACTTGGCCGAGAACCTGATTCGCCTGTCGGGGCTGACGGTGGGCGAGGATATCGAGATTAAGGTAACGGGGTTGCGTCCAGGAGAGAAATTGTACGAAGAGCTGAATATGGATGACGAGCCGACTGTCCCTACGGCCAACGGAGCTATTACAGTTATCCGGGGTGTGCGACCGGAAGTGGCTGACGTGCGGGTTCGGTTGGACGAACTCGAGGCTGCATTGCCGCTTGAACGCGATGAGATTAAGCGTGTGCTCCAAAAAGCGGTGCCCACTTACACGCCTGAGTTTCAATAGTACAGGAGTGTCATTATGGCTAACAAAATGAATATACCGTTCTCGCCTCCCGATATTACACAAGAAGAAATCGATGAGGTAGCAGAGGCGCTCCGCTCGGGTTGGATCACGACGGGTCCCCGGGTAAAGGAGCTTGAGCGACAGCTGGCTGAGTATTTGGGAGTAAAGCGATGCGTGTGTCTTAACTCCCAGACGGCCTGCGCGGAAATGGCTCTGCGTGTGCTTGGCGTGGGACCGGGAGATGAAGTAATCGTTCCGGCATATACGTACACGGCAAGCGCTTCAGTTATCTGCCACGTGGGTGCCACGCCGGTTATGGTCGACTGCGCCTCCGATTCTCTTGAGATGGATTACGAGGCTATGGCTCGCGCCATAACCGAGCGTACCAAGGCCGTCATTCCCGTTGACTTGGGTGGTGTGCCGTGCGATTACGATATCGTCTTCGCGGTGCTTGAGGCTAAACGCGACTTGTTTCACCCGGCCTCCGATATCCAAGAGGCCCTCGGCCGGGTGGCGGTATGCGAGGATGCGGCCCATGCGTTGGGCTCTACCTATCATGGACAAATGATAGGGTCTATTGCTGACTTCACCTCATTTTCCTTCCATGCGGTCAAGAATTTTACGACGGCGGAGGGGGGTTGTCTCGCCTGGAACTTGCCGAGCGAAATATCCGATGAGGAGGTCTATCGGAAAGTGCAGTTGCTCTCACTGCACGGTCAATCGAAGGATGCACTCGCTAAAACGAAATTGGGGGCTTGGGAATACGACGTGCTCGGCCCTTGGTATAAGTGCAATATGACCGATATCCAGGCAGCGCTGGGGCTCGTGCAGCTGAAGCGTTACCAGGGAATGCTGGATCGCCGCAAAGAGCTGATCGCCCTCTATGACAGCTATCTTGGCCCTCTTGGCGTGGAGTCTCTTCCGCACTATGGCGACGATTGCGCCTCGTCGGGGCATCTGTATATTTGCCGTGTTCCGAATATAACGCCTGAGCAGCGCAATGAAATCATCGAAGCGATGGCTGAACGCGGGGTGGCCACCAATGTGCATTACAAACCTCTGCCGATGATGACGGCCTACAAGGATCTCGGATTCGATATTGCCGATTACCCGAGAGCCTATGCCCGCTTCGCCAATGAGATCACACTGCCCTTGCACACGTGTCTTTCCGACGAGGAAGCCCATTATGTTGCCTCGTCTTTTGCCGAGATTGTCGAGGGTGTGCGGTGAGACTTATTGCTTGGGACGCGCTGCCCGAGGAAATGAGAAACGAATGGGTGCGACCCTACTATGAGGCACTTGCCAAAAAGAGGGTGCAGCTGGTTGGCAAGCGCTGCTTCGACGTTGCTTTGTCGACCATTCTGCTGGTTCTGCTTAGCCCTGCGTTTCTGATTCTGGCCATTGCCATTAAGCTGGATTCGCCCGGACCGGTTTTCTATCGGCAGGAACGTGTCACGCAGTATGGGAAGCGATTCCATATCTTCAAGTTTCGCACTATGTGCGACCGAGCAGACCAGATGGGGAGCGCGGTGACCACAGGCGGTGACGCTCGGGTCACGCGCGTCGGCGCCAAGATCCGCGATTATCGCCTCGACGAGATCAGCCAGCTGATCGACATTCTGCGGGGGACCATGACGTTTGTGGGCACCCGTCCGGAGGTGCCCCGCTATGTGGAGGGCTACACGCCCGAGATGATGGCGACGCTGCTTCTGCCCGCGGGTGTCACTTCAACGGCGAGTATCCAGTTCAAAGATGAAGCTGATCTGCTGAATGGGGCCGATGACGTGGATAAAGTTTATGTGGAAGAGATTTTGCCCCTGAAAATGGAATACAATTTGCGGGATGCAAAGAAATTCAGCCTGCCGCGGGATCTGCGCATTATGCTCGCAACGGTAGGCGCCGTAACGAATCGAGGAGAATAATTGTCCGCGAAAACGGTCTGGACGATTATGATGGATAACTGCCTGCCCGAGCATGGTCCTCACAATCGTCATTTCTGGTTTGCGAAGCACCTAAAGGATCAAGGCTATAATCCTGTGGTGTTTGTGGCGAGCCGTGAACGTGGAAGCGCCATCCAGATGATCGAGGATGATGCTCCGTTTAAGGTGGATGATTCTTACGGCTTTCCCTTCGTCTATATTCGCATCAAGGATTACGGCGAGAGCATGAAGAAGCGCATTCTCGCTATCCTTGAATTTCACAAGCGCCTCAACAAGTACGCCGATACCTTTGCGGAGATGTATGGGAAGCCCGATGTCATTCTGGGCTCGAACGGCTATCCGCTTTCGCCGTGGTTGGCCAATCGTCTGGCAAGGAAATACCATGCAGCCAGCATTTGCGAGGTGTGTGATCTGTGGCCGTTGTCATTAGAAGTGTATGGCGTTATCGGGCGTGGTGGCGCCATTGCAAAAGCCATGTACGTGCTTGAGCGCAAGAATTACGAAGATGCAGATGCCATTGTTTTTTCCATGGAAGGTGGCTCGCGCTATATTGCAGACCACGGTTGGGATGTAGCCCACGGCGGAAAGATCGATCTGTCGAAGGTCCATCATATTAACAACGGTGTTGATCTGGAGGCTTTTGATGCCAATCTTGCAAGAAGGGGTGCTGGTGCGCCTGAGATAGCATCGGATGGAGCCACTGTTGTGTACGCCGGCTCGATGCAGAAGATCAACAACGTTGAATATCTCGTTGATGCAGCCGCTTGCCTTCGTGACGAGCCGATCCAGTTCATTTTCTACGGAGATGGCGAGGATGCGACATTTTTGCGTAAAAAGGTATCGGAAGAGGGGCTGACGAACGTTTCTCTCCCGGGGGCGATCGACAAACGCGATATTCCCGCGGCTCTGCGTGGGGCGACCTTGCTTCTGATGTACTCGCTGCCTGAGGACGAGATTGCAAAATACGGGATGAGCCAAAACAAGTTGTTCGACTATCTCGCTAGCGGCCGTCCTGTTCTCTCCAATCTACCCTCCGATTTTTCGGTGATCAACAGATACGATTGCGGCATCGAAGAGTCGTTTTCGGGGCCCGAGGATTTCGCTCGGCGAATTGCGCAGATGCTGTCTGACGAGGATTCGTTGAAACGATGGGGAGAGAATTCTCGCAGCACTGCCGAGTTATACTCTTTTGTCAGCCATACGAACCACCTCATTGAGATCATTGAGGACATTACCAAGGAGGAACAGTGAACAAGCAGGAGTTGTTGGACAAGATCGCCTCTCGCGATTTGGTGTGTGGCACCGTGGGTCTCGGCTATGTGGGCCTGCCCCTTGCCGTGGAGAAGGCCAAGGCCGGCTTCAAGACGGTGGGCATCGATGTGCAGGCCGAGAAGGTCGACATGGTCAATCGCGGCGAGAACTACATCGGCGACGTGGTGAACGAGGATCTGCAGCAGCTCGTGAACGATGGCATGATCGAGGCCACCACCGATTTCTCTCGCATCGGCGAATGCGACTTCGTGGCTATCTGCGTGCCCACGCCCCTTGACGTGCACCAGCAGCCCGATACCTCTTACATGGAGTCTTCCGCTAAGGCCATTGCGCCCTACCTCAAGGAGGGTGTGATGGTGGTGCTGGAGTCCACCACCTATCCTGGCACGACCGAGGAGCTCATCCGACCCATTCTGGAAGAGGGATCGGGCATGACCTGCGGTGAGCAGTTCTACCTGGGCTTCAGTCCCGAGCGCGTTGATCCGGGCAACCTCATCTACAAGACCAAGAACACCCCCAAGGTGGTCGGCGCTATTGGCGACGATGCGCTGGACTGCATCGCGGCTCTGTACGAGTCGGTACTCGAGGGCGGTGTGACCAAGGTATCCAGCCCGGCGGTGGCCGAGATGGAGAAGATCTTGGAGAACACCTATCGCAACGTGAACATCGGCCTGGTGAATGAGATGGCCATGCTGTGCGATCGCATGGGTATCAACGTGTGGGAGGTCATCGACGCGGCCAAGACGAAGCCCTACGGTTTCACGGCGTTCTACCCGGGTCCGGGCCTGGGTGGTCACTGTATTCCGCTCGACCCCTACTACCTTTCCTGGAAGGCGCGCGAGTACGGGTTTCATACCTCGATGATCGAGTCCTCCATGATGGTGAACGACCAGATGCCCGAGTACTGCGTCGATCGTGCCGCCCGTGTTCTGAACGAGAGCGAGAAGTCGCTGAAGGGCGCTGATGTACTGGTGCTGGGCGTGGCCTACAAGCAGGACATCGACGACTATCGTGAGAGCCCGGCCCTGCGCGTAATCGAGTGCCTGGAGAAGCGCGGCGCGAACGTGAGCTTCTACGACCCGTGGGTGGCCGAGTACCGCTACAAGGGCGATACTAAGCAGTCCATTCCTGCGCTGACTGAAGAGGCGCTGTCTGGTGCCGATCTGGTGATGGTGACCTGCGCCCACACGAACGTGGATTACGATTTCGTGCAGCAGCACGCTAAGGCCATCTTCGACACGAAGAACGCCATGAAGGGCGTTGAAGTGCGTGACAATATCGAGGTGCTGTAGCCCAGCGACGGCGACGGCTCTGGCAAGTAAGGTGAGGATGTAGCAATGAAGTGCGCCATTATCGGATGCGGTCGTATTGCGGTGAACCATGTGAAGGCGGTTGCGAACAACAACCTTGATCTGGTCGCGCTGTGCGATGTGGACGACTCGAAGTTCGACATTATGCTGGAGAAGGCCGATTGCGGTGACTTTTCCAATGCTGAGCGCTATGCCGACTATCGGCAGATGCTCGCTGATCATCCCGAGATCGAGCTGGTGGCCATCGCTACCGAGAGTGGTAAGCATGCTGAGATCGCCCTTGATTGCATCGATGCGGGGAAGAATCTCATCATCGAGAAGCCCATGGCCATGTCCATCACCGATGCCGACGAGATCATTCGCCGTGCCGACGAGAAGGGCGTGAAGGTTTCCGCCTGTCACCAGAACCGCTTCAACGTGGCTATTCAGCAGCTGCGGGAAGCCGTCGAGGCCAACCGCTTCGGAAAGCTCTCCCATGGCAGCATTCATGTGCGCTGGAACCGCGGCAAGGGCTACTACGATCAGGCGCCCTGGCGCGGTACGTGGGAACAGGATGGCGGCACGCTGATGAACCAGTGCATCCACGGCATCGACCTCTTGCGTTGGATGATGGGCGATGACGTGGTCGAGGTGTACGGCACGACGCGCCAGCGCTTCCACGACTATCTGGAGGCCGAGGATGTGGGTGTCGCCGTGGTCAAGTTCGCCAACGGCGCTGTGGGCACCATCGAGGGCACCAGCAACGTGTACCCGAAGAACTTGGAGGAGACTCTGTACATCTTCGGCGAGAACGGCACAGTGAAGATCGGCGGCACGTCCACCAACAACATCGATGTATGGGACTTCGCCGACGAGACCGAGGCCGATGCGGCGAACAAGGGCCTGGAGGAGCAGACCTCCAACGTGTACGGCAACGGACACACCTTGCTCTACGCCGATGTGGTAGATGCCATTCAGAATGATCGGGCACCCTATGTGGATGCCGTGGCCGGCCGCAACGCACTTGAGATGGTTCTCGCCATTTACAAGAGCCAGAAGACGGGCGAGCCGGTGGCACTGCCGCTGGACAATTTCGCCAGCACTGATATGGCGGGGGAGTTCTAATGGAAGGCGTGTTCGTTCACGAGAGCTCTTACATCGATGAGGGCGCCGTTATCGGCGATGGCACCAAGATCTGGCATTTCTGCCATGTGCAGTCCGGTGCCGAGATTGGCTGCCATTGCAGCTTGGGCCAGAACGTCAACGTGGGTTCCAACGTAAAAATCGGCAACGGCGTGAAGATTCAGAACAATGTGTCCGTCTACGAGGGCGTGACGCTGGCCGATTATGTATTCTGCGGCCCCTCTTGTGTGTTCACGAACGATCTGACGCCCCGTGCGAAGTATCCCAAGGGCAATGTCGGCTACAAGGCTACGCCGGTGGGCGAGGGGGCCTCCATCGGGGCGAATGCCACCATTGTCTGCGGCCATGAGGTGGGCGCGTGGTCTCTTATCGGCGCGGGCGCCGTTGTGGTGTCCGATGTGCCGGCCCATGCACTTATGCTGGGCGTGCCCGCCAAGCGTAAGGGCTGGGTGTGCGAGTGCGGCACTCTGCTCGGTGCAGAGCTCGCTTGCGAAGATTGCGGCCGAGCTTACCGCGAGACCGACAAGGGTTTGGAGGAGGTGGAGCGATAATGCAGTTCCGAGATCTGAAAGCTCAATATCTGGCGTTGAAGCCTCAGATTGACCGGGCGATTTTCGATGCCGTAGAAGAGGGGCGCTACATTTCCGGCCCCCAGGTGCGCGAGCTGGAGGAGCGCCTTGCCGCCTATGTGGGCGTCAAGCATTGCATTACTTGCGCCAACGGCACCGATGCGCTGCAGCTCGCGCTGATGGCCTGGGGCGTGGGTCCGGGGGACGCGGTGTTCGTACCCGACTTCACCTTCTTCTCCAGCGGTGAGGTGGTGTCGGCCGTGGGGGCGACCCCGGTGTTCGTCGACGTCGATGAGTCTACGTTCAATGTGGACGTGACAAAGTTGGAGGAGGCTGTGGTGGCCGTGCGCGACGAGGGCAAGCTTGTGCCCTCAGTCGTGGTGTCGGTGGATTTGTTTGGTCTGCCCGCCGACTACCCGGCGCTCAAGCCCTTGTGCGAGAAATACGGTCTGAAGTTGTTGGAAGATGGTGCTCAGGGTTTCGGCGGTGCTATCGGCGAAGCCATGGCCTGTTCGTTCGGTGATATCTCCACGACGAGCTTTTTCCCCGCCAAACCGCTCGGCTGCTATGGCGATGGGGGAGCGGTGTTCACCGATGACGATGAGTGGGCCGCCCTCATCCGCAGCTACGCCGTTCACGGAAAGGGAGCCTTTAAGTACGACAACGTGCGCGTCGGCATGAATAGCCGCCTTGACACTATTCAGGCCGCCGTGCTGTTAGCCAAGCTGGATACCTTTGCGAACGAGGAGGTTGCGAAGGTGAACGAGATCGCGCGTCTCTACGATGATGTGCTGGCGGATTCGGGCCTTGCTTTGCCCCAGGTGCCCGATGGGTACATGAGTTCTTGGGCGCAGTACACCGTGCGGCTGCCCGAGGGCATCGATCGTGACGACCTTCAGGCGCGACTCAAGGAACAGGGCGTGCCCACGATGGTGTACTACCCCAAGCCCATGCACGAGCAGGGGGCGTTCGAAGGCGCTTGCGTTGTTGCTCCCGGTGGCTGCCCAATTACCGAGCGTTTGTGCGCCACTGTGCTGAGTTTGCCCATGGGGCCGTATGTAAGCGCGGAGGATGTTGTCGCAGTGGCGGAATCGCTCATGGGTGGCCTTCGATGAAAACATGCATTGTTTCATACGGTGACTACGATTACGATGGGCGTCTCAGAGGTCTTTATGATGTGTGCGCCCAGTTGGGTGAAGTTGTCGCCTTTACACGAGGTTCTCAATCGCGCGAGAATGGCCATCATGTTTTTCAGGGCTCATATTTCAAGTTTATTCAATTTGCCGTTTCTGGCATGAAGAAGCTTGGTGCCGTTGACTTGCTGTTACTTGATAATCGCAAGTCGATTATTCCAGGTTTTATGGGGAAGAGGTACTTGAAACCTCAGTTGGTGGTTCTGGACTGCCGCGAACTCTATCTTGCAAAGGAGGTTAAGCATCTCGCCGGAAAGATAGGTTGCCTTATCGAGGATGCCGGTGTTGATCGAGCTGATTGCCTTATAGCGGCAAATCAGGATAGGGCGGAATTCATGAAGAACAGCCGCAATCTTCGTGACTTGCCGCTGGTGTACGAAAACTTAAGAAGGCTTAACGAGGGCTCTTCCGAGGATCAGTTGAAAGCGAAAGAATCAATTCAGCCATTGCTGAAGCCTGATGAAATTCGGATTATATCAACGGGCGGCTGCGATCCGGCACGATTGTCACTTGATATGGTTGCGGCGATGTCCCATGTTGGGCATCCATCGCGCCTCTATCTTGTCGGACCCTATACCCGAGAAGAGGCGAATGCTGTACGGCATCTTATATCGGAGCTCGAGCTGGATGGCAATGTGGAGATTGTTGGTCGGCTCAGTCAGGCTGAATTGAAGTATCTTTTAGATAACGCTCACATCGGTTTGGTTGGGTATCATCAGGGGGATCTCAATAACAAGTATTGCGCTTCCGGGAAGATCTACGAGTATCTTTATGAGGGCTTGCCTGTAGTGACCAGCTGCAATCCTCCTTTGGAGCGCTTGTGCTCTGAGGGAGTTGGGGTATCTGGGACAAATTATGCTGAGGGTATTAATCAGGTAATAGAAAACTATGCTGTCTACCGGGCTTGTGTTCTTGACTTCATTCGGTCTCACTCTATTGAGGAGAACGATCAGGCTCTAGCGACGGGGCTGCTCCATAGGTTTGAGCAGAGGCAAACTAGTGGGGACGGGGTCTGATTATCGTGAGTGTTGCACTCGCCATCCTGCAGTTTTTCGTCATAGCCTTTATTTGTTTTCAAGAGGCACGCCGAAAGTCGCCCGTTGTTTTTCTGTGGGCGACCTTGATGATTATGTTCGGAATTATGCATCCCTTCGGCATGCTGAGCGGCGCTGCGGAGTATTCTCCGGCCGCCATGGATGACGCATCGGTCTTTGTTCTGGTCTTTTGCATTATTTATATTGGTGCGCGCGAGTTGAGCGTTATGGCGCTTAACGTTGATTTTGGATCTCGCCTTGCTTGGAAAAACCTTGCCCCTAAATGCCGGGAAGACCGTGGTAAGGGCATCGCCCTCCTCTTCCTGATAGTAATTTCGTACATGATCATTTCCTTCGCATCCCAATCGGGCGGATTACTCAACACTTCGTGGGGCGGTGCACGAGAGATAGCGGCAGATGCTAGCTATATCAATTTAGGCCAGTTGGCTTCGATTTTGTTTTTCTCAACAGCTGGGATCGGCTGTTTCTTGTTCATGCGTGGAAACAAGGCGCTTGCGATCGCCATGTGGATTGGTATTCTCGTTCTCGTGCTTGTTACTCGCAATCGAATCCAGATTCTCCCGCTCCTTGTCGGCATAATCGCTCTTGTCCTGTTCCGATTGGAGAGGATAACGATTAAGCATGTGGTGCTAGCCGTTGTGGCGGCTGTATTAGTAATCTTGATCGTTTATGGATTAAGAGCCTTTCGCTATTATGGGACATTGCAAAATTTCTTCGAGACATTCCGCCTTGAAGACTTTATTGAGCAGATCGCCATTTTCTTCAGAACCGATAACGGCGAATTGGGGCTGAGACAGTGGTTCTATTACTTTATTGAACATGATAATGATTTTAATGCCTTTGGCGAAGGCAATACCTACTGGCGCATGGCATTGGTCTTTGTTCCCACCCAGTTCTCTTTCGGGTTGAAACCTGATGATTTTGCTCAAGCTATGGGTGCGGCGGTCGGGCTGGCCCCAGGAGGCAGTATGCATCCCACCCTTTTCGGCGACTGCTTTGCCAATTTGGGATGGGGCGGCGTATTCCTTGGAGCTTTCTGGGCATTTTACGCAACAGCAGCGGATATGGTGGTGTTGAGTTTTAAGCGGCCCTCGCTCGCGCTCTGCTCTTATGTTCTCATAGCATCTTCGCTGGTCATTATTGGGCGCGGTGCGGTATACAATGGCTTTTTCCCTGCTGCGTGGGGAATTGTCTTCTTGGCGTTATTGGCCTTCGTGACTCGCAAAGGGCTTTTTGCAGTGAAGACGCGGGTTGCCGATCACAAAATGGTTGATTTCCCTCCAAATGGCGAGCGATCGGCTTATGAACGAGAAGTATAAAAATTTAGCTTCAAATATGGTTGTTTTTGCTGTGGGGAATGCCTTTTCGAAGGCAATTCAGTTTGTCCTGCTGCCCGTATATACTGCCTATATGACAGAGGCGGCCTATGGCATGGGGGAGCTGCTCAGCGGTCTCACCCAGTTGGTGTATCCTGTTATCACGCTCTGCCTCTATGAGGCTCTTTTTCGCTTTGTGCTCGATCGGGATGGGAACCCAAAGGTCATCTTTTCCACGGTTATGCTCTTGGTTTGTGCCCTGATTCCTTTTGCGCTAGTCGTTGGATTGTTGCTAGAGATTGTGATCAATGCTGAGTCTTCCTTTCTTTGCGCACTCTTATCGGTGACAAGTGCTTTGCGGCTCTGCTTTATGAATTTTGCTCGTGGCTTGGGGGCAGTGAAGAGATTTGCGCTTTCGGGTATTCTCAATACAATGGCGTTGCTCGGTGGTGCACTGGTCTTTATCTGCTCTTTGGGAATGGGAGCTTCAGGCTATCTGCTTAATTATGTGGTGGCCGACATCTTCACGGTTGTCTTTCTTTTTGCGACTTGCAAGATCTGGAAGTATATAAGCGTCCGATCCTTTAGCAAGCCATTGCTTCGCGATATGCTCCAGTACAGCCTTCCGTTGCTCCCCAACGCATTGTTCTGGTGGTTTACCAGCGTATTTAACAGGTACATTGTTCTCTTCTTTTGTGGATCCAGTATCGCTGGTTTGTATGCGGCCGCTGGCAAGCTGCCGTCTCTTGTTAATTTTTTATCAACGATATTCCAACAGGCATGGCAGATTTCTGCAACCCAAGAATATGAGTCGGACGACAACGAGGGCGCGTTTTACTCCAAGACTTTCGCTGCTTTTAGTTTTGTGATGTTCCTTGGGACGAGTTTGCTGCTGGCCTGCGTATATCCTCTTTCACTGCTCCTTCTCCGAGATGGCTTTTTTGATGCCTGGACGCTTGGGCCGGGACTCGTTCTTGCAGCGGCAACAACATGCTTTACGGCCTTCTTTACGACATTTTTTAATGCGGCCAAAGAGACGGTTCCCATTTTCAAGTCGACTGTTTTAGGCGCCATAGTAAATGTGGTAACCTGCCTTGGCTTGGTCTTCTTATTTGGGGTATGGGGGGCTGTGGTTGCCTCAATTATTGCCCAGGTGGTCATATTGATCTATCGAGTTTACAGTTCGCGACGACTCGTTTCCCTTGATGTTGATGCGCCCGCTCTCGTGGTGGGGGTAGCTGTTATCTTCCTTCAAACATTCGCTCAGTCGGTTTGGGCGGCAAACGGTGTTCCTTTTGCGGCTATATTGTTCTGCGTACTCCTCTTGGCTTATTTGAGGCATTATCGTTCTGCGATTAGCTCCCTTGCTGCGGGAGTGAGACAGTCTGTTTTCAGGAAGAGGTAAGTGGAGAGGCGGGATGATGAGGCGATATCTGAGTCTAGAAGAAACCCAGGATCGGCTATTCGAGCTCTTGGTGTATTTTGATGACGTATGTAAGACAAACGGTCTGCGCTATTGGCTTGGCTACGGCACCCTATTGGGGGCGGTTCGGCACCAAGACTTCATACCGTGGGATGATGATGTAGATGTCCTTATGCCACGTGAGGATTACGAGAGGCTTCTCTCGCTGGGGGAGCGCGCGCTGGATGGGGATCACTGTTTAGTTAGCTATCGAAATTCTCCGTTCCCTTTTTCGTTTACTAAACTGTGCGACAATCGTGTGCGTGTGCTGACGGAGGCTTACGAGGACCTTGCGGAAGAGAGTCTCTGGCTTGATATTTTCACTCTTGATTCAGCTCCCGATGATGATCGCAAATTGGAGCGCCTTTGGCGAAAGAAGAACATTTTACAAACTATCGCTTTCGCTCAGACGAGAAAAAGTACCAGCTGGAAATCACGGGCAGTAAAATCGGTTATCGCATTTCTGACCAAGCCATTCCTGCCCGCGAAAACCTGCATGGAAAAGATTGACTCTTTGCGGTCTAAATCGGCGTGGACTGACGGAACACGTGTTGTGCCTTTTAATACCTGCAGCTTTGTCATGAAGTGGAGCCTGTACGACAGGGAGCAGTATGACGAGACATCAGATGTGCTGATGCGGGGCCGTAGGTTTCCAGCGCCGAAGGATCCCCATGTTGTCTTGTCCCGTTGCTACGGGGATTACATGCAACTACCTCCCCAATCACAGCGGGTCAGTCATGGTCTTAAAGCTTGGATGGCGATGGATGTCGAAGATGGGGTATGATGGAACTTAGGGCGGCTGCAACCGCCCTCAAGTTGAGGAGGAGCGCGAATTGAAAAAAGTAATGGCGATTTTTGGGACAAGGCCCGAGGCAATCAAGATGTGCCCCCTCGTTCTTGCCCTGAAAAAGGATTCAAATTTTGAAGTATGTGTTTGTGTGACGGGACAGCATAGAGAAATGCTCGATGGCGTCTTGGATGCTTTTGGGGTGGTTCCTGATTTCGATTTGGACATCATGAAAGGAGGACAGACACTCTTCGATATCACCAGTTGCGTCTTGCTGGGCATGAAAGAGGTTTTCGAGAAGGTGATGCCGGACGTCGTTTTAGTGCATGGCGATACAACCACAAGTTTTGCTGCTGCACTTGCGGCTTTTTATCTTCAGATTCCCGTTGGCCATGTCGAGGCGGGTTTGCGCACGAACAATCTCGCATCTCCATTTCCAGAGGAGTTTAATCGCCAGGCCGTGGACGTGATCTCTCATTACTATTTTGCTCCGACGGAGACGGCGAAGAGAAACCTTCTTCTCGAGGGAAAAGAGGAGTCTCGTATTTACGTCACGGGAAATACGGGCATCGATGCTCTTTCGACAACGGTAGTGGGCGAGTACTCCCATGATGTGATTTCCTGGGCACAGGGCTCGCGTCTTATCTTGGTTACGGCTCATCGCCGCGAAAATCTAGGTGAGCCGATGCATCAAATGTTTCGCGCTATCAGGCGCATTGTTGAGGAGCATCCCGATGTGAAGATGGTGTACCCTGTCCACTTAAATCCAATTGTCCAAGGGATTGCTTCCGAGGAGTTGGGGGGCTTCGATCGTGTTCGGCTCGTCCCGCCGATGGACGTGCTTGACTTCCACAATATACTTGCCCGGTCATACCTGGTTCTTACCGATAGTGGTGGAATTCAGGAAGAGGCTCCCGGTCTCGGAAAGCCCGTGCTGGTCATGAGGGATACGACGGAACGGCCTGAGGGCGTGGAAGCGGGAACGTTGAAGTTGGTGGGGACAAGTGAGGAGCGCATCTATCAGAGCTTCAAGACGCTTCTCGAGGATCCTAGTGCCTATGAGAGAATGGCGATGGCCTCGAATCCTTATGGAGACGGCCATGCATCGGAGAGAATAGCGGAGATACTTGCAACTCGATAAAATTTGCCCAGGCGGTAGCGTGCCGATTGTTGGTGTAACGATTCGGTTTGCGAGGGCGGCCGGAGGCCGTCCGAGCAAGCCGAACCATCCCTAGAGTCGTCCCTATTCTACACCATCGCCTAAGCGGCCCTCCTTCCGACCGGGTTGTCGGCCACCACCACTTCTATGATGCGCCTGGCATGCTCCGCGGCGCTCCCATCGCAGGACGGCGCCGGCGCGGCCGGTTTCGACGGGGATGCCGCCATGGCGATGGACTCCTCCGTGAACCACCTCCTGGACGACCAGTCCTCGTCCATCTCGGAGAACACTGCGCCCAGCATCCGTATCAGCGACTTCCTCGACGGGAATACCTGCACGGCGCGGCTCCGCCTCTCGAGATCGCGGTCGGCGCGCTCCTGGACGTTGTTCGTGCGCAGGCGCCGATGGTGGGCATAGGGGAAGTCCAGGTAGGCCAGGGCGTCGGCCTCGGCGTCCTCGAGCAGATCGGCCGCCTTGGGGCACATGCCGGCGATCTCCCCGCAGGCCAGGTGGTAGAGCTCGCGCACGAGCGCGGGGTCCCGCTCGTCGAACACCGCGTGCAGGATCGCGGGCACCGCCGCCCTCTTCTGGCGCGTGGCGGCGCAGGAGGCGGCGTTCCTCATCAGGTACTGTCAATAATCTTGCGCAAATTCCAGCAGGCGACCGCCAGCCGTCGGCAT
>OLPZ01000288.1_pt1 | contig 40638 bp, 32 predicted proteins | sample 1672711 | NCBI WGS metagenome assembly OLPZ01 (sample SAMEA3136716, study PRJEB25190) | human gut metagenome
CCTCATCGACGGAAAGCGCCGGCTCACCCAGCTCGCACAGTCCCGCCGCCGCAAGCGAGTTCGACACGCGGGCGACGCGCGGGCTATCAACGCCAATCTCACGCAGTCGCTCGCCATGCGAGAATACCTTTCGCGGCGTATCGTCGAATACCAGTTTTCCTTGGTCGAGCACCACAACCCGACTGCAGTATTCCGAAAGCAACGCAACCTTCTGCTCGATAACCACCACGGTGATGCCGGCCGATCGGTTCACTTCGCGCAGCGTTTCGAACACAAGCGTTGAAGACGCCGGGTCGAGCGCTGCGGTGGGTTCATCGAGCACCAGAACGCGCGGGCGCAACGCCAGAATAGCCGCAATGGCAACCTTTTGCTTTTGGCCACCCGAAAGCGTTGCGATTTCGCGATCGCGCAAATCTTCGATGCCCACCGTTTCGAGCGCCTGCTGCATACGAGCGGGGATTTCATCGTGCGTCACGCCGAAATTCTCCAGCCCGAACAGCAACTCGTCACGCACATTCGATGCCACGAACTGAGCATCGATATCTTGCAACACGCTTCCTACCAGGCGTGATACATCGGTTAGGGTAACCTCGCATGTATCTTTGCCATCGACCAGGCACGCCCCGTACAGCTCGCCCGCGAAGTGGTGCGGCACCGCACCCGACATAACGCCCGCCAGAGTCGACTTGCCGGCGCCCGACGGCCCAATGACCCCCACGAATTCGCCCTCGGCAACGGCGAGCGATACCCGTTCGAGCGCGTGACGTTGCGCGCCTGAATACGTGAACGTTACGTCTTTAACTTCGATGATCGAATTCATGGCTGGCCTTTCGGAAACCTATATGCGAGATGCTACTTAATTACTCTTAGATACTTGATAACCTTTAGAAAGGTTAAGTGAGGCCTAATCTTCGACCTTCAGAGCCTTCTTAATGGGCATATAAAGCGCCTGGCACAGAATGGCGTTGAACACCGCCGTGGCGATAACAACGGGAAGCATTGCAGCAGCAAGTTCCCCCACCACGCCGATCATGGCCATCTTGATAACCATGAAAATGCAGCCCGAAAGCACCGTGGTCACAAACGCGCCAACCAAAGGAATAATCTTTTTCGCCGGCGTCTTCATGCCCGCCTTTACGATGAGCGTCATAACCACCGCGGCAACGCCTTCCGCTGCGAAATCGATAAACGGCGACGTGGTGGTAATTTGAATAACAGCCGCAGAAATAAGGCCAATGACCAGGGATTGGCCGATATTTGGACGAACCACCAAAATAGTCAGGCAGAACGCCGAGATAATGAACTCGGGTGAAATCATGCCGCCCGTGGCGCCAGAAATCGCCTTGCCCACAAACATATTCAGAATAAAGCCCGCCGCGAGCAAAATGGCGAGCAGCACGAGCGCTTTAATGTCGAGCTTCCCGCGATCGACGGTTGCGACGGTACGGGGCTGGGCGGTAGTAGCATTTTCAGACATGAGATGCGTCCTTTCAAGGAAAGCCTGTCAAAGTCGCCCGTTAGCGCTATTCGCTAATGCCACCTGTTAAACGCTACGAGCATTTAACAGGTCGGGGGCAGGTTGAGTAACAGGCTGAACAAGCGTTGTTCGAAGAAGTGGAGGCGCGTGATGCGAATGCGGTCGATGCCTTTCCGTTGACACGCCCAAGGAAGTTCGGCGCATACAAAAGGCCCCCGGTCTAACCGAGGGCCCCTATTCGCCAAACTATAAAAGGCGTGAGGAACTCACAGTCGACCGACCGTATTCGCATCACGCCACCACCAGTTCATGACAGAGTTGTTGGAGAAGTTGATCATTCTGGTGGCTCCTTTCGGGTAAGCGAAGTTATTTAGGTTGCGCTGCACTATAGCACAGTAAGAAGGCGATACAACAAGTATTTCGAAACTGTTTCTGCGGGTGGTAGCAGGGCGCGAACCCGCGGTTGCGTTTCTCTAATGGTCCTTGGAATTGAGCTTTGAGAAATCATCGACAATGATATCCAAGCATTTTGGCAATGCACGCGCGCCAAAGACGCCCGAAGGATTGGGAATGAGCTCGCCGTCGTACTCCATGCCCAATGAGGGCGAGCAGGTGATGGTCGCCTCTTTTGCCTGAAGCATCTTGAACTGGGGGCGTCCGAGTCCTTTGCCTGCGGGGTCAAAAACGCCTGCGAGCAGGGTAGGGAGCAGCTGTACCGTCGCCACCGGTTCGATGACGGCGATGTCGATGAGGCCGTCGTTCATGCGGCAATCGGGAAACAGATTGATGTCGTTTTGAATCACTGCGGTGTTGCCCACCATGCATCCGATGCCATCAAATTCATCGACCTTGCCATCGTGTTCAATCGTGAAGTGCGCTACCTGAGGGTTGGGAGTGGCAAGTGCGGAGAGCGCATAGGCGATTTCGCCGATCTCGTTTTTGTTTGGCGCCGCCTTTTCCATGATGGCGGCGTCAAAGCCGGAACCGGCGATGATGATAAAGCCGTGGCGCTGCTCGTTGCCTTCGGCGTCGTTCCAAAAGAGCTCGCCCATGTCGACAGGGACAGTATGTCCACGGCGGCATGCCTTGGCAAGGGCGGCAGCCTCCGGCGCGTTGCCGATGTTGTTGAAGAACAGGCATGCTGTGCCCGAAGGGAAGATGAGGGTGGGGACATGCGTGTCGCGCAGACAATCGAGCACGTTGGAGACGGTGCCGTCACCGCCCGAGACCACCACGCGGTCAAACGCGGTGACATCGCGCGTGGCGTCTTCTGGCTCCATGCCCTTACCGATGAAGCGCATGGTGATTTCGTCCCCTGCTTGAGCGAGGGCGTGGGCAAAGGCATAGATCTCGTCGGAGCGGGTGCCCGAGGCGGGATTGTGGATGATAAGGCAACGCATACGTTTAGGTCCCGTTCGTCGTAAAGCCCTGTATAGTTTATGTAGCGATATCCTACCCTGCGCACGAGTGCGCCAATCATGATTCTGGAGGAGCATGTACATCTCCACATATGAGGAGCTCCTGGCATTTTGCAAGCGCGCCGCGGCCTTTGATGCCGTGGCCATCGATACCGAGTTCTTGCGTGAGCGAACATACCATGCACGTCTGTGTCTGGTGCAAGCCGCGACGCCCGAAGAGTGCGTGGTCATTGATCCCATCGTTATCAAGGACCTGTCTCCCTTGGCGGAGCTGATGGGTGACGAGGGGACTATTAAAGTGTTCCATGCCTGCTCGCAGGATATGGAGGTTCTCTACCACACGCTAGGTGTTCTTCCTGCCCCCATCTTTGATACGCAGGTGGCAGCTGCCTTTTTGGGCGAGCGCATGCAGATGTCCTATAACGGTCTTGTGCATGCTTTTTGTGATGTTGATTTGCCTAAATCCGAATCGCTGACCGATTGGTCTCGTCGTCCTTTGAGCGATTTGCAGCTTGAGTATGCCGTGGACGATGTACGCTACCTTATTGTGGCATACGGGGTCATTATGGATAGGCTTGGGCAGCTTGGTCGCGTGTCGTGGGTGACCGATGAGATGCGACCGCTTGCGAACGTTGAACACTATGTTGTCGACCAGCGCCTCGCGTTCAAGCGCGTCAAGCGCATCAACTCTTGCACGCGTCGACAACTCGCCATCGCCCGCGAACTCGCGGCGTGGAGAGAGCGCCGTGCCGAGCGTCGCAACGTTCCGCGTAAGTGGATCATGTCGGACGAGGTTTTGGTCGCCTTGGTTAAGCGTGCGCCTAAGACCGTTGACGATTTCCGTCGTACACGCGGAACCGAGCAGCTTTCCGAGGCGGATGTTGACGCTGCTCTCGTCGCCATCGAGCGTGGGCGCAATTGTCCTTCCGATAAGCTTCCCTTCATCAGTCGCCCGCATCATACGCCCACGCCCGAGGTCGAAAGCGTTTGTGACCTCATGTACGCGCTCATGCGCCTGGTTTCCGAGCGCTCCGGCGTGGCGACTGCCATCATCGCGAGTCGCGATGAGTTGTTCTCCTATATGGAGCATCCCGAGCGCAGCCCACTGCGCGATGGCTGGCGTTTCGAGCTTGTGGGCACGCTGCTCGACGATCTTTTGGCTGGCAATATGGGTCTGACCGTAAAAGACGGATCTGTCGAGATTCTTTAGGCGATCAGCCAAAAGAGATGCGCTCCGGTGGGGTGCACCTCTTTTCTTTTGGAGAAATTAGATAGTTAGACAAACGTCTAACTATTGAGTATGATGTCCCTTAAAGACGGTCGGAAGGAGGGCCTGTGGCAGGAGAGGGGTTCAAAGCACTTGCGGATCCCACGCGACGGCGCATTTTAGAGTTGCTGCGCGGCAGCGACCTGACGGCGGGGGAGTTGGCTGAACATTTTGATATGAGTAAACCCTCTTTGAGTCATCACCTGGCAACGCTTAAGAGTGCGGGCCTCGTGAGGGACGAACGTCACGGGCAAAATATCGTATACAGCCTAAACACTACGGTCATGCAGGATTTGATCGGGTGGTTTATGGGGTTTGCAGATAATGAGGATGATGGGGATGAATAAGGAAACAAAGGACGTTCGTACTACGGGTGTATCGTTGCGCGTATGGATTGTCCTTATCGTTTTGTGTCTGGTTAACGTGGCGGCCCATCTCATCGTGATGCCGAGCTTACCCGCGCAGATTCCTACGCATTGGGGAGCCGATGGAGCCGTTGACGGCTGGGGTCCGCGCTGGATGGCCTCTGCGCTCGGTGCTCTGCCGCTGGCGTTTTTGCTGATGTTCTATGTGGTGCCACGTATCGACCCTAAAGGCGAGGCATATCGAACCTCGGGCAAGTTCTACCAGGGTTTTTTGATTGCTTTTACGCTGATTATGTGCGCTATCGGCTGGCTATGCGAGCTGACGGTATGGGGCATCATCCCTGCTCGCGGCGTGGTGAATGTGGCAGTTTCCACTGCTATCGGCCTTTTGCTCGTGGGCATTGGCAATTACTTGCCGCGTGTGAAGCAGAACTATACGCTCGGTATCAAGACGCCCTGGGCGCTTGCCGACCCCGATAACTGGCGCCGTACCCAACGCTTTGGCGGCAAGTGCTTTGTTGTTATGGGCCTTGGTATGGTTTTGCTGGGACTGGTGGCCCCACTGTTTTCGGATTCTATGGTCGTTGTCGGCATCGTCGTATTGGTTATGGGCGGCACTGCGGCTATGTATGCCTACTCGTACCTCGTGTGGTGCAATGCGAAAAGACGGTCGATGTAAGACGCGCCTTTCGCTGACGCCGCTACGCTCCGCGCACTAGCGCCCACAACACGGCGATGATGACGGATGGAAGAAGGTTTGCCGTCTTAAAGATCTTGCCCCAGATAAGGTTGACGCCTGCGCAGAAGATGAGCATGGATCCTGCGAGCGATAAGTTGCTGAGCGCCCATTCGGTCATGAACGGCTCGATAAAGCGCGCGAAAATCGTGATGGTGTCCTGAAAGACCGCTACTGGCAACGCGGAGAAGATGGCGCCACGGCCCATGGAGGCAGTCATGGCACAAACCATGATGAAGTCGAGTGCGCCTTTGATAGTGAGTGTGGTGTAATCGCCAAGGATACCGTCCTGGATGGATCCCACGATGGCCATGGCGCCAACGCATACGGTGAGGGACGTGGTGACAAAGGCATCGACAAAACCGTTCTCCGAATCACCTGCAAAGCGATCGCGTAGCCATTCGCCGAGGTGCTCCATGCGCAGTTCGAGATTGAGAAACTCGCCGATAAGCGTGCCGACGGTAAACGAGACGATGATCATTCCCGCGCCGCCGCTCGCCAGGCCGTCGTTTGTCACCTCGAGCATCTTTTCGAGCGTTCCCGCGAGGCCGATGAACAGCACGCAAAGGGCTGATGCCTTGAGCAAAGCGTCTTGTACGCGGGGTGTGATAAAGCGCCTGCCAAGAAGTCCGGCGAGGCCGCCTGCGATGAGGAGCGCGACATCGATGACGGTTCCGAGTCCGATCACGGCTGCTGCCTTTCTCAATCAATGGGGAGATGAACTGCCTACAGGATTTGTTCTAGGAGAGGGGGTCGTTTATGCAACAAGCGATAAGCCTAGCATGTGATGGAGCGCTTCCCAGGTCCATATCTCCCAACGGTAGTCTTCCTGTTGCGTTTGCACAGATGAAGCAGAAAATCCCTCTTGGCATGCCGTTTGCCGCTGCCAAATGGGATTTCTTGCTTCACTTACGAACGGATACTCTTTCTTCGAGGCTGCTGTTACCCGTGGTCTTTCGGTAGGCGCGCAGGACACGGGTGGGGGCGCTGGCGGCGGCATGCGACAATACCTGGCGTAAGAAACATAAAACCCGAGCTAACGGAGTGTAAAATTGGCCGAGTTTATCTACTCTATGTATCAGGCACGTAAGGCGCATGGCGACAAGGTTATTCTCGACGACGTGACCCTGAGCTTCTTCCCGGGCGCGAAGATCGGCGTCGTGGGTCCCAACGGCATGGGCAAGTCGACCCTGCTCAAGATCATGGCGGGCATCGAGGAGGTCTCTAACGGCGACGCCAAGCTCACCCCTGGCTATACCGTGGGCATCCTTCAGCAGGAGCCGCCACTCGACGAGGATAAGACCGTTATCGAGAACGTGCGCATGGCGTTTGGCGATCTGATCGCCAAGGTCGATCGCTTTAACAAGATCGGCGAGGAGATGTGCGATCCCGAGTGCGACATGGATGCGCTCATGGCCGAGATGGCCACCTTGCAAGACGAGATCGACACCGCCGACGGCTGGGATATCGATTCCAAGCTCGGTCAGGCCATGGATGCCCTCCAGCTGCCTGATTCCGACATGCCCGTGAACGTGCTCTCCGGCGGTGAGCGTCGTCGCGTGGCCCTGTGCAAGCTGCTGCTTGAGGCTCCCGACCTGCTGCTGCTCGACGAGCCTACCAATCATCTGGATGCCGAGTCCATCTTGTGGCTCGAGCATTTCCTCCACAACTATCCCGGCGCCGTGCTTGCCGTTACCCACGACCGCTACTTCTTGGATAACGTTGCCGAGTGGATCTGCGAGGTCGACCGCGGCCACCTGTATCCCTACAAGGGCAACTATTCCACCTACCTGGAGACCAAGGCCGCGCGCATCGAGGCGCAGGGCAACCGCGACGCCAAGCTCGCCAAGCGTATGAACGCCGAGCTTGAGTGGGTCCGTTCCTCTCCTAAGGCACGCCAGGCCAAGAACAAGGCCCGTCTTGCCCGATACGAGGAGATGGAGGCCGAGGCTCGTGCGAGCCAAAAGCTCGATTGGACCGACATTCGCATTCCCGTGGGCCCGCGTTTGGGCTCCAAGGTCCTCGAGGCGCATCACCTGCACAAGGAATTCGATGGCCGTGTGCTGATCGACGACCTTTCCTTTAGTCTGCCGCGCAATGGCATCGTAGGCGTTATCGGTCCCAACGGCGTGGGCAAGACGACGCTGTTCAAGACCATCGTGGGCCTTGAACCTCTGACTTCGGGCGAGCTGGAGATTGGCGAGACGGTCAAAATTTCCTACGTTGACCAGAACCGCGAGGGTATCGATCCCAACAAGAGCCTGTGGGAGGTTGTCTCGGACGGCCTCGATCGCATGATGGTGGGCGAGACCGAGGTTCCCAGCCGCGCCTATGTGGCGAGCTTTGGCTTTAAGGGCCAAGACCAGCAGAAGCGTGCCGGCGTACTTTCTGGCGGCGAGCGCAATCGTCTGAATCTCGCTCTCACCCTCAAACAGGGCGGCAACCTGCTGTTGCTCGACGAGCCCACCAACGACCTGGATGTCGAGACGCTTTCCTCGCTCGAGGCGGCGTTGCTTGAGTTCCCGGGCTGCTCGGTGGTCATCAGCCATGACCGTATGTTCCTTGACCGCGTGGCTACGCACATCCTGGCCTGGGAGGGTACGGACGAAAATCCCGGCAACTGGTATTGGTTCGAGGGCAACTTCGAGTCCTATCAGGAAAATCGTGTGGCGCGCCTGGGCGAGGACGCTGCTCAGCCGCACCGCATCCATCGCAAGCTCACGCGCGACTAGGCGCCGGCAAGCCTGCCGTATCGACGATTTAGGCTTATCGCTTGAGTCAAAAACGCCTCGAATCCGTTTTGGATTCGAGGCGTTTTTTCGTTACAGCTCGGAGGCTTCGATTTGATCGATGACCCAAGTGGAACCTGGGGTATTGGGATGGCGTCGCAAGTGCACGATTGCCTCGTGACGTTTTCCGGCTTGGGTGTAGCGTAAGGTGAAAGACGCGCGGTTGCGGGTGGCGTCGATGGTGCCCCGCTCGCGGGCAATCCAGTAGTATTCGCCAGCGATACCCATGGCGTCTGCTCCAAAGGGAAGAAGCGACGCGAGCTCGAATAGGATATCGCCTGGGCAGAACACTTCGGTAGAGAAATCTATGGGATAGTCGGGGTATTGTGCTGCGGGATCGATGGGCTCCGGCGCGGGCGCGGGGGTGGGCGCGGGAACCGGGGGCTCGACGGGTTGCGGCACGGGTTTTGCTGTAGGGGTGGGCTCCGGTGTCTTTTCCAGGGCTTTCGCAGGTTCGCTATCGTTTGCGGGCGTGTCATCCTTGACGGGCGTGAGATCGGAATCTTGTCCGTCAGAGCTTTGCTCGGCTGCGGATGCGTCCGCCATGGGATTCGATTCGATCGTGGTGACACCTGCGTTGGCGTTGTCAGGGTCGTAGATAACGGTCAGTGAGATGGCAGGGAGGGAGTCGCTTTCCTGCTCTTCGACGGTTGGTGTCTCCTCGCCCTCTTCCGTTTCATTGGCTTCGAGGGCATCCTCTTCGGTCGGCTTGGTTACTTCGATAACCTCCTGTTCGTGGATAGCCTCTTCCGCCTGGGGTTCCGCATCGTTGGCAATCGGTTCGTCGAGGATGGTCGCCTCGTTCTGGTCTTCGGCTGCCTCTTCGACGGGAGTCTCTTCGACTGTCTTGGCAACTTCGGGAATTTCGCGCTTCACACGTCGGGGCTTTACCGCCTTGATCGACTTGTCGCCGCGCTTCTTCTTCCAGGACTTGCCGCTGGTGTCTGCCTTTTTTTGCGGTGTGGCTAGAGCTTCGTCCCATGCGGGCTGAGCGATGACGGTCGCATAGATGCGACCTCCTTTGAAGACGGTGAGTTTGATGAAATCGTCTAACTCTTCCAGTAGTTCACGCGTGGATTCGAATCCAAGGTCTGCGGCGCCAAGGGACTCTTTTTCGAGGGCCTCTTCGACCTGGGTGAGAAATGTCTGCTTGCCGCAGCCGATGGCTTCGGAGAGCAGACGGTAGAGATAGATATGATTTCCGAGGGTAAGGGAGGTGTTCTGAGGCATATGAAATCCTAACCTGAGTCTGTCTGCAGGTTATGGTACCACCCACCCTATAGATTCAAACGCCTCAGATGGCGCTTTGCGGGCTATGCGGGCGTGCCGCTTGTCGTGTTGGCGTCACCTTTGGCTGAGTTTCCAGATGAGGGTTGGGAATCCGAGTCGTCTCCCTTATCGGTGCCGGATGTCTCGGAGTTGGAGGTACCGTTTGATGCGGTTCCACTGTTCCCGGTTGCGGAAGACGAGTCTTGGTTTTGACCGGTGCCGCTCGAGGGGGTGGAGCTAGTAGATGCGTCGTTGCTTGCTGCGGTGTCTTGGCTGGTCGACGCGGCGGCATCGGCCTGCGGCGTCTCCGGCGTTTTGTCCGATTGCTCCTGGGCGGGCTCTGCCGCAGACCAGGGAGCGGGTACGCGCTCGCCCAGGCCTTTCCCTTCAGTGAGGGCAAGGATGATCGCCACGCTCAGAGCAACAGCGAGCACTGCCGTTCCAACAGAGAACATCACGACTTTGCGTTGGGTTGCCGCGCGTTCGGCCGCGGCGCGCGCCTGGAGCTTAGTGGGGGCGATGCGTGCCCCGTAGCGCGCGGGCTGACGATCGTAATAGCCTTGTGCGGCGCGCTCGCTGTAGCCATAACCCGACACATAGGCACTTGAAGGGCCGGGCCGTTCGGGCTCGTGCTTGAGCTTTGCGGCGCCCGCCGAAAGAAAGTGACGATAGACCTGCGAGCTCAGCACGGTCACGATGGAGCTTACTGCTGCGCCGATCACCGAGCCCGCGATGCCGATATGCGAGGCGAGTGCGACAGAGGTCGCAGCTGCTGCGGCGCCGGCGATAACCTGAGGAATGGAAAGTCCCTCGAGCAACTTCTCTTTAGGCGCAATCGCTTGGGTTTGTCCGATAAACTGTTCTTGTTCGCGCTGGTAGACACGGGTGCGACGGCTGTCGGTGTAGCGTTCTTGTGCATTATTGAGGGCCATGGCGGAATTCTCCTCCCGCGGCATAGGTGGTTCGTTTAGGGCTGCGTTTCGCGGTATGCGCGTGGCGCGCACTCGATTGTTGTACCCCGGGCCGCGTTTGTGAACGCATTTGCTTGAGTCAACAGAAAGTGCCGACACACGTTAAGAGGCTGTGTTGGTTTTGCATCGCTTCTGTGAGGGTCTGACTCTTGTGAGCGTAGACTCGAGGTGCTCGCGTTGCGATAAAAAAGCGCCCGGTTGTCGGGCGCTTGATCGTGTGGCTGCTATTCGACGGGTGGCATGGGCTTCCAGGAGGGGTCGGAGAGAATTTTTGCTCCATCTTTCCATCCGCGGCGCAGCGCGGGTACACCGGTCTTGAACGTCTTGTCTACAACGGCAAGGCGGATGAGCTCCTTGCAGAAGGTGGCGACATTGCCCAGACGGAAGAGTACCGGATTGTAATCGCCGTAGAGCTTGAGATAGCGAGCGAGATAGGCGCGGTTGCGCATGATGTAGTAGCGGTTGGTATCGCTGGTGGAGTTGAGCTGGCGCTTGCCGGCGATGTCCCAGTTCGAGACCACGCGGGCGCGCTGCAGGATGAGGTCGGATACCACGGCGGCGGGGAAGTGCTTGCTGGCGAGATAGCCATAGCAGGCGTCGTCTCCATAGATGAAGAAGCGCGCGTCGGGGTAGCCGATCTTCTGCACTACGCGACGGCTAAAGAGGCCACCTTCAAAGCAGAGCTGATTCATGGGCTTGCATCCGGCCTCTCCCAGGTTGGCGGGGGCTACCGGGTTGGGGATGCCCAGGGGCACAATGAGCTGATACTGCCAAAAGAAGGGGCCGCCATCGAAATCAAGGCGCGATCCTTGGATTGCGTCGTAGCGGTCGGTCCACTTAGCCAGGCGCGAGATTGCCTGGGGGATAACGAGCACATCGTCGTCCATGACCCAAAACCACTGGGCACCCAGCTCATAGGCACGCTTAACGCCGGCCGAGAAGCCGCCGGCACCGCCTGTGTTTTCAAGTTGTGGGGCGTAGACCACGCGATCTGCGCTTCCTTCAGTATCTGCCTCGTCACCGTGGCCCCAAAGGGCAAGGCAGCGCTCGTTGAATTTCGCCACCATCTGTTTGGTGGCGGGGGAGTTCTCGTTATCCACGATGACGATGCGCCAGGGGGCATCGTCAAGCGCGGCGATTGAATCAAAAAGGTTTGCGAGCATTTCTTGGCGCTTATAGGTGACCACGACGAGCGCAAGACGCTCGATGGGCGATGCGGATGTGCCAGCTGTTTGGATTTCGCTCACGTTTGAAGACCTTTACGACGTCATTTCCGATGAATCCATTATAGAGTCCCTGCGGCATCTTGAGAAAAACCGCGTATTCCGATGATGTCTGAGAGGCGACGCCTCGTGCCGGCGTGCGCTTGGGCACGGCGGGGTATTATGGAACCAATCAATTTTGGCTCGAAAGGTGGCTTTGTGGACCAACACGCTCAACCGGTGCTATCGCTTCTGGTTCCCATTTATAACGTGGAGCGCTATCTTCGGCAGTGCCTCGATTCCGCTGCGGCGCAGACGCTCGAGAACATCGAGATCATCTGCATCAATGACGGTTCTACCGATTCGAGCCCTGCGATTATCCGCGAGTACATGGAGCGCGATGCGCGCTTCGTCATGATCGACAAAGCCAACTCCGGATACGGCGACTCTATGAACCGGGGCCTCGACCAGGCGCGCGGCGAGTACGTTGGCATTTTGGAGTCGGACGATTTCATGGCGCCCGATGCACTCGAGAAACTGGTACATGTCGCGCGCGCCCACGATGCCCAAATCGTCAAGGGAAACTTCGACCTCTATTGGTCGACGCCCGAGGAGCGCCGCGAGCTTTTTGAGATGTTTTCTCCCAACCGCTGTGACAAGGTCGTGCGCCCTGCGGCAGATGCCTTTGCATTCCACCAAAAGCCTTCTATCTGGTCTGCCGTCTATCGGCGTGATTTCCTGGAAGATGGCAATATTCGTTTCCTCCCTACGCCGGGCGCCGCATTCCAGGATGCTTCCTTTACGTTCAAAGCGTTTGCCCTGGCGGACCGAGCGGTGTGGATTCACGATTCGATCCTCTCGTATCGTCAGGACAACGAAGGCTCCTCGGTCAACGCTTCCAACAAGGTCTTTTGCGTCAACGACGAATACGCCGAGATTGAGCGTTGGCTCTCGTGCGAGTATGCCGAGCGTTGCGGTGAGAAGGAGGCGGCGCGCCTGGCGCGCATTTGCCAGGCGGTGAAGTACGACTCCTATATGTGGAGCTACGTGCGTCTAGCACCGCAGTTTCGCGTGATGTTCTTGGAGCGCATGGCGTCCGAGTTCAAGGCGGCGCTTGATGACCATACATTCGAGCTTGCCGACCTTAAGCCCTGGAAGTGTGCGAACCTGGAGAGCATCTTGAAAGATCCCGCTGCGTGGGCACGGGCAAACGAGCGCTATGCGACTTCGGGCAAGTTTGGACGTGCGATGCATTATCTCAAGCTTGGGGGGCCTGGGCTCCTTCTCGCCTATGCAAAAAGTAGGTCGCACCATGAGTAGCTCAACGTTGGCGCCTGCCGTTTCCCTTATCGTTCCGGTTTATAAATCCGAAGCCACGCTCGGCGCGTGCCTGGATTCGCTCCTTGCGCAGACCGAGGCCGATATCGAGATCATCTGCGTCAACGATGGCTCGCCCGATAACTGCGCGAGCATTCTTGAGTCATACGCGTCTCGAGATGCGCGTATTTGTGTGATAACCCAGCAAAACCAGGGACTTTCTGCTGCGCGCAATGCGGGAATGGATGTCGCGCGCGGGCGCATCGTCGACTTTGTCGATTCCGACGATACCGTGTCGCCCGATCTTTGCCGGCGGCTTGTGGATGTGTTCGATGCGACCGATGCCGACGTGGTGACGTTTGGCGCGGTGTGCGAGCCCGAGGACCGTGCTTCAAAGCGCATACGGCAGCTGCTCAGTCCCGCTGCGGCAACGTTTGATACCTTCGATGCCGCGCTGCTCTTTTCTGCGAATGCCCAGCCTTATGCCTGGCGCACCGCTATGCGCCGTGCGTTTATGGAGCGCGAGAACATTCGCTTCTCGACGCGCTTGCGCTTTGCCGAGGATGTTCCGTATCAGTTTATCGTTTACCCATTGAGTAAGAAGACCGTGCTCATTCCCGATAGGCTCTATCACTATCGCATGACGGATGGATCGCTCACCCATGTGTATAACACCGAGGCGTCGCGTACGCAGAAGGTCGAGCAGCATCTCTTGATGTTCGAGGTGATTTTTGACGAATGGCGTAAACGTGGCTTGCTTGGGCTGTGCCCAGGCGAGATGGTTGCTTGGTGTCTGGATTTGACGCTGTTCGATCTGGTGCGCCTGCCATCTGCAGAGGCGGATGCGTGCGCGTTGCACCTGTCGCGTTTGCTGCGCGACATCTACGGAGGAAAATGGTACACGCTTCCGCCCAAGGGGGCGCAGCGGCGTGCGGCGCTCGCCGTGGCGCAGGGCGCAGAGTCGGGGTTCGAGATGAGAAAGCGTGACCTGATTGCCTTTTTTGCTGCCACGCGCGGTGTGAAAACCTGCGTGGAGCGTTTTATCTGACGCATCCGCTACACGTTCAATGCGAGGGAGATTGACATGAAAGACGGGTTTGTTCGAGTTGCCGCGATGACGCCGGCACTGCGCGTGGCAGATGTCGACTACAACGTCGATGCGTGCGTTGAAGCCGTGCGCGCGGCGAAAGCCCAAGTTGTGGTGCTTCCAGAGCTTGCTATCACCTCATATACCTGCGAGGATCTTTTTTTACAAGAGGTGCTGCTCGATGCCGCCGAGAAGGGTGTGGCCCGCTTGGCCGAAGAGACGGCAGGCGTCGATTCCCTCGTGCTTGTGGGCGTGCCCGTGCGCGTGGCGGCGAAGCTCTACAACTGTGCCGCGGTGCTGTGCCATGGCGAGCTTTTGGGCCTTGTGCCCAAGCGGAATATTCCCATGTACGGTGAGTTCTACGAAGGTCGCCGCTTCTGTTGCGGTCCTACTTCGGTGAGCATGGTCCGTTTTGCCGGCTGCGATGAGGTTCCGTTTGGCACCGAGCAGCTTTTTGAGTGCGATACCATGCCGGGCCTTGTCGTTGCCGCAGAGATCTGCGAGGACCTTTGGGTCCCCAATCCTCCGAGCACCGATGCCGTTCGTGCAGGTGCCACGCTTGTCTGCAACCTCTCGGCTTCTAATGAGTTGGTGGGCAAGGCGGACTATCGCCGCAACCTGGTTGCTTCCACCAGCGCTCGCCTTATGTGCGCCTACGCTTACGCCAGTGCCGGCTGGGGCGAATCGACACAAGATGTAGTCTATGGTGGCCACTGCTTGGTTGCCGAGAACGGCCGCATGCTGCGCGAGGCAGATCCCCTCAACGATATCGAGCTGATCCGTGTAGGGGAGGGACATGCCGCTGCAGGTGCTGCCGCCGTGGTCGACTTTGGACTTTTGGCGGCAGAACGTCGCCGCATGTCCACGTTCTCGGTCGAGGCGGATGCTTCGAGCTATGCAATTTCCTCGTTTGACCTTGATGTATGCGAGGTCTCGCTTGACGATCGATTTGTCGACCCGCATCCGTTTGTGCCGGCGGACCCCAGTCGCCGCGCGGAGCGTTGCGAGTCGATTTTTGCCATCCAAGCGCATGGTCTTGCCAAGCGCTTGGCGCACACGCATTCCCGTCGCGCGGTGATTGGCGTTTCCGGCGGTTTGGATTCCACGCTGGCGCTGCTGGTGTGTGCCCGTGCCTTTGACCTGTTGGGTCTTGATCGCAGCGGAATTCTCGCCATCACGATGCCGGGATTTGGAACAACCGACCGCACGCACGGCAACGCGACGGCCATGAGCCGGGCGCTTGGCTGCGAGCTGCGCGAGGTCAATATCGCCGCCGCAGTACGACAGCACTTCCTAGACATTGGGCATGACGAGTCTGATCACTCCGTCACGTACGAGAACGCGCAGGCTCGCGAGCGCACGCAAATTCTCATGGATGTGGCAAATCGCGAGGGCGGCTTGGTGGTGGGTACCGGCGACCTTTCCGAGTTGGCCCTGGGCTGGGCAACCTACAACGCCGATCATATGAGCATGTACGGCGTCAATGCCGGTGTGCCCAAAACCCTCGTGCGTCATCTGGTGCACTATGTTGCCGACGAGGCGCGTGCTAAAGGCGATGAGGGTCTTGCCGCCGTTCTTCTTGATGTTCTTGACACTCCGGTTTCCCCGGAGCTTCTTCCTGCGACGGAAGGCGGTAAGATCTCGCAAAAGACCGAAGACCTTGTTGGTCCCTATGAGTTGCACGATTTCTTCCTGTATCAGGTACTGCGCTGTGGATTTGCACCGAAAAAGGTGTATCGACTGGCGCTTGCCGCTTTTGATGGACGCTATGCGGGCGGCGCTGATGCCGATGGCGCCTGCGTTGGTACCTATGATGCCGAGACCATCATGAAGTGGCTCAAGAAGTTCTACTGGCGTTTCTTCTCGCAGCAGTTCAAGCGCAGCTGCCTGCCCGATGGCCCCAAGGTGGGCTCCGTTGCTGTGAGTCCGCGCGGGGATCTGCGCATGCCGAGTGACGCCGCGGTCGCGCTCTGGCAGGCGCAGCTTGAAGCCCTGTAAACGCTAACGGGTATTGGCAATCCAGGCTGCTTTGTAAACGCTGCCGTGCATCCGCCTTTTTGAACATCGCGGGTGTGCGGCAGCGCTACACTGAAAAGCATTGTTCTTATTTCGCATAATCGAAAGGTTCGTCCTATGAAGTTCTCCAGCCGACTCGATCGCTTTGGTGACGAGGTTTTCGCCGCCCTCAATAACCGCCGTGTCGCTCTGGAGGCCGAGGGCCGAACTATCTACAATCTCTCGGTGGGAACACCTGATTTCGAGCCGTACCCGCATGTGGTCGATGCTGTCGCGCAGGCTATTCAGAACCCTCAGATGTGGAAGTACTCCCTGCGCGATCTGCCCGAGCTCAAGCAGGCTGTGTGCGACTATTACGTTCGGCGTTTTGGTGTGAAGGGCATTACGCCCGATATGGTCTGCTCCGTTAACGGAACGCAGGAGGGGGTGGGCGTATTTGGCCTTGCCATGCTTGACGAGGGCGATACGGTGCTCGTGCCCGATCCTTGCTACCCCGTGTTCGAGGCGGGCGTGAAGATTGCTGGTGGCGAGCTCGCATACTATCCGCTCAACGCTGAACACGATTTTCTGCCGTATGTGGAGGGTATCGATCCTGCGGTGGCAGATCGTGCCAAGTACATGATCGTTTCGCTTCCCGCCAATCCGGTTGGATCGGTGGGCACGCCCGAGCTGTATGCCAAAATTATCGAGTTTGCACGCGAACATGATTTGCTTATCGTTCACGACAACGCGTATTCGGACATCACCTTCGATGGTCCGCGTGGCGGCAGCTTCCTGCAGTATCCCGGCGCGCTCGAGGTGGGCGTGGAATTCTTCTCGCTCTCCAAATCCTTTAACGTCACCGGTGCACGCATTGGCTTTTTGGTGGGGCGCTCCGATGTGGTTGCCGCTTTTTCCAAGCTTCGCAGCCAGATCGACTTTGGCATGTATCTGCCGCTGCAAAAGGCGGCCATTGCGGCGCTTACCGGTCCGCTCGACGAGGTTGAGCATCAGCGCTTGATGTACCAGGAGCGTCGCGATGCCTTGTGCGATGGTCTTGAGAACCTTGGGTGGGAGCGCCCCAACGCACACGGCTCGATGTTCGTTTGGGCCAAGTTGCCCGCAGGGCGCACCGATTCCATGGCGTTTTGCGAGGAGCTTATGGAGCAAGCCGGTGTGATTGTGACCCCGGGTGCGAGCTTTGGTCCCCATGGTGAGGGATATGTGCGTATGGCGCTTGTTCTTCCGCCCGATGGTTTGCGCGCTGCCGTTGCCGCCATCGCGTCCGCAGGGATTGTTGGTTAAAAGGACAATCGATGCAATTGCATGTCTTTTTCGGTAAGCGGTAGATGAATTGCCTCCGAGTGGTTCATAATGGGTTTGTTAATAGCCTCGGTTGGACCTAGAGAGACAGCTGGGCCTAAGAGAGATGGGAGTGCCATGGTTAACGATAGGAAAGTCGCCATCGTCGGTTGCGGTTTTGTGGGATCTTCTTCTGCGTTCGCATTGATGCAGAGCGGATTGTTTTCCGAGATGGTCCTGATCGATGTCGACAAGGACCGTGCTGAGGGTGAGGCTCTCGACATCAGCCATGGTACGCCGTTTGGCCATCCCATGAAAATCTATGCGGGCGATTACGAGGACGCTGCCGACGCCGCCATCATCGTCGTTACCGCTGGCGCTGCCCAGAAGCCGGGTGAGACCCGTCTTGACCTCGTGAACAAGAACGTCTCCATCTTCAAGTCCATTATTCCGCGCATCCGCGAGGTGGGCTTCGAGGGCATTTTGCTCATCGTCTCTAACCCCGTTGACGTTTTGACGTATGCCGCCATGAAGATGTCCGGTCTACCTCAGAGCCATGTTCTGGGCTCCGGTACCGTGCTGGACTCCGCACGCCTCAAGGAGGCTCTGGGTGCCCACCTGGATGTCGACCCGCGCAACGTTCACGCCTACATCATCGGCGAGCACGGCGACTCCGAGCTTGCAGTCTGGTCTTCCGCCAATGTTTCCGGTGTGCCCCTGAACGATTTCTGCGAGATGCGCGGTCACTACGATCACCTGGCGTCCGAGAAGAAGATTGCCGACGACGTTAAGAACGCTGCCTACAACATCATCTCCAAGAAGCATGCCACCTACTATGGCATCGCCATGTCCGTGCGCCGTCTGTGCACGGCGATTATGCGTGACGAGAAGCACATCCTTCCCGTCTCCAGCCTTATGGTGGGCGAGTATGGCCTCGACGATATCTGCATCTCTATGCCTACCATCGTGGGCCGTGATGGCGTGGAGTGCCGCGTGCCGGTTTCGCTTTCCAACGAGGAGTACGCCGAGCTGCATCGTTCTGCCGACGCTCTCAAGGACGTCATGTCCAACGTCGACTTCGAGGCGTAAAAACTCTCCTCGTGTGTCAAAAAGTCGACAGGTTTATTTCGACACATTATACGAAGATACAGGTCAGGACCTTGTTGGTTCTGACCTGCATCTTTCTATTGATGAGCAATGTGACAGAAAGTCCTCTGGTTTAATCTGTCACATTTCGATTCTGCCTGCTGTTTGGGTAGGATGGAGGCGCGGAAGCGCGAATACGGATCCGGTTCGAACAAGGCGCTGTAGTTTTGGTTTGCGCCCCGCATGTGCTGGTATCATGGCAGGGTTCAATTCGCACCGAGGAGCATATCGATGAAGATCAATCACGCCATCTTGCATATTCTGGACTTTGAGTCTGCGGTGAACGTTATCAGCCAGCGCGAGCTCGACCTCGAAGACAGCCGCGCGTGCCGTCAGTTTGTCACTACTCATTTGCGTCGTGCGCGAGAAAGTGGGGACAACAAGCGAGCGACTTTCTCCGAGGAATCTGCATTCGGCAGCGAGCTCAAGAGCTATTTCTATGGTGAGCGTGACTTCATCGACCTTTCGCAGCAGGTGGCAGATTTCATCGGTGGCGAGCTTTCGCGTGCTGACAAAGCTCAGTCAACCGATATCCTCGTTGCCGATTTTGATGACGACGACGATGTGCGCTGGTTTGCCGTGATGCTCCTTTCGAGCAAGCAGGCGTTTATGCACGAGGTAGGCACCGATGCTGGCCAGACCGTAAACGGCATTGCGCGCCATTATGCGATTCTGCCCAATCCCTCGCAGAAGCTGCAGAGCTACTGCGTGGTGCGCGCAAGCACTATGGAGATCGGCTATGTGGACAAGAAGCGCAAGATCGCCGGCGAGGACCGTATGTTGATTCCGGAGGGCTTGCTGCAGTGCGAAACGGGCGTCTCGGGCAAGGAGGCTATCGACACCGTTACGCGCGTGGTCGAGGAAGTCGCCGAAGAGCACGGCGCTAACACCGCGGTGGCGCTTGCTAAGGTCAAGGCCGCTGTGGCTGAGCGTGTTGAGGACGATGAGGAGCTGCCGCCCTGGGATATTGTCGACGAGGTGTTCGAAGACAGTCCTCAGATCAAAGAGAGCGTTAAGTCCGCCCTGCGCGAGGAAAAACTGCCCGAGCGCGTGCCCGTCGAACGCAAGCAGGTCGAGCGTGCAGCCGTGCGCAATCATAAGATTCGCACCGACACCGGTATTGAGATTAGCTTCCCGGCCGAGATGGGCTCCAACTCGGATTACATCGAGTTCGTCAACGAGCCCAACGGTCTCATCTCTATTGAGCTCAAGAAGATCAGCAGCATCGAGAACCGCTAGGGCGGCGGACTGTAATTCTTTCAGTTGAGGGAACCACTGTTTTCTCTTTGGCTTTTTCAACGCGGAGGAATGACCAGAGCGTCGTATAGATGGTCCAGGAACTTCGTTATGCGCTGACGTTCATCGGCAGTATTTTTGACGAGGCTGGCATGCATTGAACGTGAGCGCTGAAGGTCTTCTGCGCCCCTGAAATAGGAAAGATCTTCGGGTTGGTGAATTGTCCCGTTGAGGTCCATGACTGTGCATTCCTTTTCGAGGCATGCAAATGCAAGGGGAGTATCGCAAGTCAAAATTAGGTCTCCCGGCACGCAATGCTCGATTATTTTCAGATCCACTGCATTTTTCCCACGGGGCACGGGGATTCTGCGGACCCAAAAACCGCCTCCGCTTTCCTCTTCCGATTCAGGGTCTGTGAGAAGAAACTTGCAATCGGTATGAATTGCCGCATCGTGGAAGACGTGGACGGGCACGCCGAGCAACCGTGCAACTGAGAGAACGCGCTGAACGGGTATATTGTCTGCATCGATTAAGATACGCGCATGTTTAACGTGGACTTTAAGCGCGATGGGCGCTGTGCCAGCAAATTTTTGAATCGATTTTGCGAGCTGGTGGGCATCCGAAGTGGTGAAAGGCGGCTGACGGTCTTCGCTGTCAAAGATTCCCACTGCCCATAGACGCCTTTTGTGGTCTCGCCATTTCAGGTCAGTCTCTATGGTTTCGGGATCAAAGAGGTTTCCACGATAATCGATGGCTTCCGCCCCTTCTTCAATCGCATAGGCTGCAACGCCTACATCTCCTGTGATTATGAGATCACCGGTTCCGGCGTATATGTAGACGCTGTCGCAGACCGAGTCGGCGTTATTTTGACACCTGACGAGCACGAGATTCAATCCGCTTTTTTCTGCGGACCAAAAAGAACCAACGAGCTTTCTGGAGAAGCGTAAATTGCACGGAGAGAGCACGACGGTGTCCACACCGTAAAGACGGCAGGCTTCAAGTGCTTCTGGGAGCAATTTAAAGGATCTGGAATCGATGATGACGAAGCCCATAAGCGCCTTTCGATGGGATTTCTGGATATCGTTAGGCTATCAGCTCGTCTGGACATGCTTGCGGCCGCCCTTCTTGGCGGGCCTGCACACTTGTAGAAAAAAGCCCGAAGAGTCAACGCTCCTCGGGCTTTTCTTTGCTTTGTGAGCGAAAATGCGCTGCGTTGTTTGCTGTTACAGCTGGCGCAGTCCCTCTTCGAGACCGGTTTTGCTATCGGTCTTCTCGTCGCGCTGCTTGATGACGCGGGCGGGAACGCCTGCTACGACAGCGCCCGCGGGAACGTCCTCGACGCACACGGCGCCGGCGGCGACGACGGCATTTTCGCCCACGTGTACGCCTTCGAGCACAACGGCGTTAGCACCGATGAGCACGCCGTCCTCAACGATAACGGGCGTAGCGCTTGCGGGCTCGACGACGCCGGCCAAAACGGTACCGGCGCCGATGTGGCAGTTCTTGCCCACAGTAGCGCGGCCGCCCAGGATGGCACCCATATCGATCATGGAGCCTTCGCCAATCACGGCGCCGATGTTGATGACAGCACCCATCATGATCACGGCGTTGTCCCCGATGGACACGCGGTCGCGGATGGTTGCGCCCGGCTCGATGCGTGCGTTGATGCCCTTCATATCCAACAGGGGCACTGCTGAATTGCGGCAGTCGTTTTCGATGTCAAAGTACTCGATATCGTCTACATGGGCATCAAGAATACCTTTGAGCTCAGACCAGTCGCCAAAGACAACCTGCCCCGCGCCCTCGCCATAGGTGTGAGCGGAGCCGAAGTCGACCTCCCTACCTGCCTTAATGCGCACGTAAACTTTCACGGGTGTCTTCTTCTTGGCGTTGGCGATGAAGTTGATGATTTCCTGTGCATCCATATTGGTGTCGTTTGACATGGGGTTTCCTTTCAAAACGAGTGGCGTAGCCGGCGTATGGTTCTTGTTGGCGTCTGGCTACTCGAACATAACTTGGTCAAAGGTGTAGAAACCAGGTTCGCGTTTTGCGAGTTTCTGCGCGGCGGCAAGCGCGCCGTTAACGAAGATCTGGCGGCTCGTGGCACGGTGGGTGAGGGAGACCTCTTCATCGGTGCCAAAGAAGCTCACCGTGTGCACGCCCGCGACGGTGCCACCACGCAGCGAATGCATGCCGACCTCTTTGGGGTTGCGCTTGCCGCACATACCCTCGCGTCCATATTGGGCGTAATAGTCGCTCTCGGGCTCGGCGGCAATAACCTCGTCGAGGAGCATCTTTGCCGTGCCAGAAGGCGCGTCGACCTTCTGGTTGTGGTGCGTCTCACAGATTTCGACATCAAAGCCGGGGAGCTCGCGCGTTGCCTGTGCTACCAGATGGCGCAGTGCAGCCACGCCGATGGAGTAGTTGCCACTCCACATGACGGGGGTGTGCTTTCCCAGTTGCTTTACCTGCTCGAGCTGTTCTGCGGTGTAGCCCGTGGTGCCGCTCACGAGTGCTGCGCCTGTGCGTTCGACATAGGAGACGACGGCGGGCAGGGTGCAGGCGTTGGAAAAATCGATAATCACGTCGGCGGCGGGTGCCGTGGCGAGCTCGTCTGTATCAAAGCCGATTTGCGCCTTGATGTCAAAAAGCGCTTCGCCGGATGCGTCTGTCATGGACTCGGCGGTTGCCTTGATGAGCGAGCCCATACGGCCCGTCCCCATGATGATGGTGCTAAGCAATGATATCTGCCTCCTTAAGTGCTGCCGTGAGGACAGCGCGGGTGTTGTCTGCCATGGGCATGAGCGGCATGCGATAGTGAAGGTCGAGCAGGCCCATCTGGCTCAGGGCCTCTTTGACGGGAATGGGATTGACCTCGCTAAAGAGCGCTTGGATGAGCGGTTGACCGGCGATTTGAATCTCTCGCGCACGCTCAACGTTACCATTCAGATACGCGTGGCACATCTCATGGACGAGCGTGGGCTGGACATCTGCCCAGACGCTGATGGTGCCCGAGGCGCCCAGGCTCATAAGCGGCACGGTGAGGGCGTCTTCGCCAGAGTACATGCGAAAATCGTCGGACAGAAGATGCGCGATGCTCGCCGCAAACGCAACGTTGCCGCTGGCCTCTTTAATGCCCATGACGTTGGGATGGGCAGCCAAGCGCTCGACGTTGTGCTTGCTAATGCCGCAACCGCAGCGGCCGGGAATGTTGTAGAGGATGCACGGGATGTCGACGGCGTCTGCCACGGTCTTGAAGTGCTGGTAGATGCCCTCTTCATTGGATTTGTTGTAGTACGGCGTGATGGTGAGCAAGCCGTCTGCTCCCAGGCGCTGGTAGGAGAGCGACTTATCGAGCATCGTGGCGGTCGAGTTTGATCCGGAGCCTGCGATAACGGGGATGCGTCCGGCAACCTGCTTAACCACGGCGGCAACGACGGCGTTGTCCTCCTCGTCGGTCATGGTTGCGGATTCGCCCGTGGTGCCGAGCACCAAAATGGCGTCTGTGTTGTTTTGCAGATGGAAGTCGACCAGGCGCTCAAGCGCGGTGAAGTCGATGCTGCCGTCGGCGCAAAAAGGCGTGACGAGAGCTACGATCGAGCCCTCCAGATAGCGGATATCCATTATTGAGTCCCTTTCTTAGGAATTGTTCTTCAGATTGTTGAGAAGTTGCCGACCTGTGGGAGTGACGTCGAGCGTGGCAAAGTAATCGGCGGGTGTCTCGGCGCGGCGGATGAGCTCGCAGGTGCCGTCCTCGCGCAGGAGGACCTCTGCCGAGCGTAGGCGACCGTTGTAGTTATAGCCCATCGAGTAGCCATGTGCTCCGGTATCGTGGATGACTAGAAGGTCGTCGATGTCGATGTGGGGGAGCGCTCGGTCGACGGCAAACTTGTCGTTGTTCTCGCATAGGTTGCCGGTTACGTCGTACGTGTTTGTGGCTGGGGCGTCGGATTTGTCTGGCCCGTTTTCCTGTCCCATCACGGTGATGTGGTGGTAGGCTCCGTACATGGCAGGGCGAATGAGGTCGACGGCGCTTGCATCGACGCCAATATAGTCCTTATAGATATGCTTCTCGTGCAGGGCGCGTGTGACCAGGCAACCGTAGGGGCCCATCATGAAACGGCCCATCTCGCAGAAGATGGAGACGTCCCCCATACCCGCGGGGACGAGCACCTCCTCAAACGCCCGGCGCACCCCTTCGCCGATCACGTGGATGTCGTTGGGTTCTTGCTCGGGGCGATAGGGGATGCCAACGCCACCGGACAAGTTGACAAATGCCACGTGCGCGCCCGTCTCGCGTTGCAGGCGTACCGCGAGGTCGAACAGGATGCGCGCGAGGGCGGGATAATAATCGTTGGTGACGGTATTGCTTGCCAGAAAGGCATGGATGCCCAGATTTTCGGCGCCGCGCTCAACAAGCATGCGGAAAGCTTCGAAGAGCTGCTCTTCGGTCATGCCGTATTTGGAATCTCCCGGGTTATCCATGATGCCGTTTGCCAGCTGGAAGAGTCCACCGGGGTTAAAGCGGCAGCTTACCGTCTTGGGGATGGGCCCCGCCACTCGCTCGAAGAAATCGATATGCGAGATATCGTCAAAGTTGACGATGGCTCCCAGCTTGGCTGCGAGGCGAAAATCGTCTGCGGGTGTGTCGTTCGACGAGAACATGATGTCATGACCCGCGATACCCATGGCGCCGGCAAGCATGAGCTCGGTTTCAGACGAGCAGTCGCAGCCCGCTCCGTACTCATGCAGGATGGAGATGAGACGCGGGCTGGGGTTCGCTTTGACGGCGAAATACTCCTTAAAGCCGGGGTTCCACGCAAACGCGTCGCGCACCGCTTCCATGTTGCGGCGAATGCCCGCCTCATCGTACAGATGAAACGGGGTGGGGAACTGCTTTGCTATAGTGACCAGCTGGTCTTTGGACACAAAGGGGGTCTTTGCCATTGAGGCTCCTTTTCTGATAGCACTCCTGCAGAATGTCCGTGCAGACAGTCTTGCGGGTGTTTCCCGCAAGCCCACCTGGCCTTCCGTGCCCGGTCGACCAAGTTCGGCGGGGTTGCCTCGGTGCGGGGTCGTTGCCTGCCGGCTCGCCCGCGCGTCTTCGCGCCCGCTCCTCTATCGAGTTTTGCCACAGTATCATGAATATGATGGTGAAACAAGGCGAAAAGCAGCAACGACACTGTTTCGTAATACTCGCATGAAAGGGTGCCTCGACGCCCTGGGACAAGATGGGTGCCCTATAATGTCGGGCAATCAAACGCGTCGAAGGGCACCCATGGATACAAACGATACGCAGCGAAACGCCGACCTTGCACGGATCGTGCGCTATCGCCGAGACCTTCACCGCATTCCGGAGCTCGGTTTTGATCTGGGTCAGACCGCGGCATATGTAGAGCGCGTACTCGCTGGGCTTTCCTGCGAGGTGACGCATTCGTGCGATTCGTGCGTTTGCGCGTATTTCGACGCGGGCGTCGACGCTGCTTCTGCGACAGCGATTCGTGCCGATATGGATGCGCTGCCCATTGTGGAGGCAACGGGGGCGAGCTTTGCTTCGACTCATCCGGGCAAGATGCATGCCTGCGGCCACGACGCCCATATGGCAATGGCCCTTGCGGCGGCCGTATATGTCGACCGTGTTTTGCGTGAGCGCCCCGGCGAGCTCGGGCGCAACGTACTCTTTGTGTTTCAGCCGGCAGAGGAGACCACGGGTGGCGCTAAGACGGTATGCGAGAGCGGGGTCTTCGAGCGCTATCACGTCGATCGTATCTTCGGATTTCATGTGTGGCCCGATTTGCCGGCGGGCACCGTTGCATCCTGTGCGGGCCCCATGCTCGCGCGTGCGAGCGAGACGCACGTGCGTATCCACGGTGAGAGCATCCACATTGCCAAGACTCTTGGCGTGCACGAGGCGGAGTCGCACGACGCTGCGCTCGCGGCAGCGCGGTTCTTGGTGGCTGAGCGTGAGCTCATGGATAGATTGGGCGCCGAAGAGCCGTGCATTTGCAAGTTTGGTCTAGTCGAGGCAGGCACGGTGTGCAATGCCGTGGCGGGGGAGGCGCATCTGGCCGGTAGCCTGCGTGTCTTTACCGATTCGATGCTCGACCGTGCACGCGCGGGTATCCGGCGCTCGTTGGAGGATGCCTGTGCAGCTACGGGCTGCACCTACGACCTCGATTTCGCTGAAGGGTATCCGCCTGTGGATAACGATCCTGCTTTGTTCGGCTTGGCGCACCAGGTGGTGCCCGAGCTCGAGCTTATCGAGGAGCCCCTGCTGATTGCCGAGGATTTCTCTTTCTACCAGCGCCATCTACCGGGTGTGTTCTTCCTGCTGGGCTGTGGCGTTCCCGCGGCGGCGGATGGCGGGCTGCCGGTCGAAAACCCGCGTGATGAGCAGGGGTGCCCTGCCTACGCCACAGCTGCGCTCCATACCGATACGATGCTCTTCTCGGAGGAGTGCCTGCTTTTGGGCCTGGACGTGTACAAGCGCCTCGTGCATATGGCATAGGGCAAAGAGACCGCCGGTCGTGCCTTTGCGTACACTCGAGTTTGGGTGTCTGCCGGTCGCAATGCTTCGTCGCGACCGGCGCCCCCGGAATCACCGAAGTCAAAACCCGCGCACAAACGTCGACTTTTTGCTCTGGAGGGCGAAATATGCGCGTTTGTGTGCGGGTTTTGGCGTTGAGTGGGCGCGGACGGCCTCCCTACGTGCTGCCGAAATTCGCCATCCACCCCCGCATTAGCTCTCAGCTAATGAAATACAATTCCACTCTCTTTACCATGGGCGGTACATCACGTGACGTATGTTCTCGTTGGACTGGAGAATGGAAAGAACATGGCAGAGAAAAAGAAAAAACCCATTGGCAAGATTGTCCTCATTGTTGTCGTTGTGCTTGTGGCGCTCGGTGCGTTTGGCTCGCTTTCCGGCGGCGACAAGGGGAGTGACTCCTCTACGAGCGCCGGCGCCGCAAAGACCGAGCAGACCGAGGAGAAGAAGCCAGAGCAGGAGCCTTACACCATTTCGGACGAGACTCTCGACACCTCGAACCCCTATGGCGTGAAGATCACCGGTACCCTCGTCAACAATACCGATGAGGATAAGAGCTACCTGCAGATCGAGTACAACTTGTATGATGCTGATGGCGCGCAGATCGGCACAGCCCTCGCAAACATCAACAACCTCAAGGCGGGCGGCACCTGGAAGTTCGAGGCGGCAAGCATGGAGAAGCCCGAGGACGTTGCCGACTGGGAGCGCGTGGACGTTTCTGGCTTCTAAGAAGCGGTTTCGTGTTAACCGAATTGTTTATGAAAGGAGGGGGAGATGGAGCGCGAACGTCTGACGGAAGAGCTTTTGCATGAGCTGCTGGATGCTCCGACGGTCGATTCGTTTCTCGGCAGCCATGAGCTGCCAGACATCTCCCTTTCCGACTATCTTCAGCAGCTGTTGGAAGAGAAGCACCTCGAACGTGTGCGTGTGGTGCGCATGGCCGACCTTAACGAGACCTTTGGCTACCAGATTTTTACCGGGCAGCGTCATCCGTCTCGCAACAAGGTACTGCAGATTGCCTTCGCTATGGCTTTGAGTGTGCGCGAGACCAATCGGGCGCTTACGGCTGCGGGCGTGGCGCGCTTGGATCCCAAGTGTCGACGCGATGCCGTCATTCTCTTTTGTATCGATCGAGCTCGCTCGCTGCAAAAGGTTAACGAGGAACTCTATCGGCTGGGCGAAGATACCATCTGCTAGACGCTTCTCGTCATACATTGATTCGAAATCTTGTCCGCACGCCTTGCTATGATGTGCCCCATGGATACAACAGGTGACATAGAGCGTAATTTCGACAGCGAACTCGATTGTTTTCTGCGCGCGTGCGGCCATGACGACCGCTGGTGCGTAATCGAAGTGCTAAAAGATGTCGACGCTACGGGGTCGACTGAGGTTGTTGTGCCCGCTGGCGCGTCGGTAGCGCGCGGCAGTTTCGATAGCGCGGTGCCGCGGTATGTTCGCAAAGTATATCCCGTGCAATCGGGCGGAGCTGACGTTTACGAGGTGTTGCAGCGGGCTCAGCAGGTGGGGCTTTTTATCGGTCACGTGCCAAAGATCGTCGAATGCCTGCGAGGGCCCGAGCGTCGCTCGGTCGTGATGGAGTATGTCGAGGGACCTACGCTTTCTGAATACATATCGAGCGGTAATGTCTCTCCGGCGGCGGTGAAATATCTCTTTTTACAGATTTGCATGGCAGTTCGCGAGCTGCATGAGTGTATCAATCCGCCTGTTATTCATAGGGACCTTAAGCCATCAAACATAATCATTTCGCCCTCGGGACCCGTCCTCATCGACTTTGGTATTGCCCGCCTGTGGCATGAGGGTGCCGAGTGCGATACCACGCACTTTGGCACGCGCCGTTATGCCCCACCCGAGCAGTTTGGCTTTGGGCAGACGAGTGTGCGCAGCGATATCTATGCTTTGGGCAAGCTGCTGTTCTTTTGTCTTACGGGTAGGCAGCCTCCCAACGCTACGGATGTGTCTTCTTGCGAGGAGGCTGGCGTTGCACATTCTATCGCGCGGGTGATATGCAAGGCCTGCGCTTTTGATCCGCGCGAGCGCTATACGAGCGTTCGCGAATTGAGCTCCGCGGTGAGCTCGCTGCCGCAGCAGGCATGGATGAAGCGCCCCGGGCCCAACTCAGGTGGTCTTTTGGCCCCCTTCGATTCGATGGTGAATCAGGCTCAGGGAGCGCTCTCGAACGCGCGGGGTGTCGCCGGTTCTTTTCTTCGCTTGCTGCGTCGCATACCGCGATGGGCGGGGGTTATTTGGAATCTACTGCTGCTCTGCGAATTGGCTTTGTGCGTCATGGGTAGCCAATTTGCGATCTTTTATCCCAATGCGTTTGATTCGGCACTTCCGTTTTGGTTCCGTGTTATGGAATATGACCTGTTAACCGTATGTGCCCCTGCTGCTATCGTTAGCATTTTGCTCGATAAACGCGGGCTGTGGAAGCGTATTCCCGTGCTTCGAAATTGCGGGCAGCTTCAGGTGTGTTTAGTTGGAACGGGCGTGATTGTGATGTGCTTTACCGTTACCGTTTGCGCCTCGCTTATCGCATTGCCAAAACTCTAGAGCTGTCGACGCCAGCCGGTTGCGTGCAAGCTGTGCGTCTTCGGGCCTCTTGAATAACAGTGCGTGAAAAGCTTGCCCGATGATTGTTCCGGCAGGTAGGAGACCATGCGGTCTGTGGTAGGATAGCTTCGGTAAAACATGGCCAAGATGGTGGTGCGGAGACGCACGGGCGCATGCGCCCAGGAGAATCGGGGTGAGAATCCCCGGCTGTACCAGTAACCGTATCTCGGACATCCGTGGAATCAATGCGCTGCAGATCGGGCGGTGTGCGCGGATGGATGATGTCAAGTCGGATCGCCTCCCATCTAGGTGTCGCCCCATGCGGCACACGGCTCTGGAGAAAGGAGGTCCGACGTGATCGGACAGCAACCGCACGGCGGTGAGCGGCAGCCTGCCGCTTTGTCGAGCGAGGGAGCGCGCAATCGAATGGCGCGCACAATCAGGAACATGAGAATAGCCTCCGCACGTGTCCTTGTGGCGTTTATGACCATGCTTATGGTCTTTGGCACCACGCCGGCACAGCTGTGGGCCGAAGGCGCTGAGGGCATCGCCCAGGCTGTCGCTTCGCAGGATGCGGAGCCGACGGAGGAGGGCACTTCCTCTGAGACTACCGGTGCTGACTCGGTGGCAACCGAGGATGAGAAGCCTGCAGAGGGCACGGATTCGAGTAATTCTGCCGCTCCTGTGGATACGCAGGAGAGCGGGTCGCAGGATGTTTCGCAGCCCGCTGCAAAAGTGGAGACTGCCGCCGAGGCAAGTGCCAAAGCCGAGTCCGCTGTGCCGAGCGATGATGACGAGTCGGATATCGCTACCGCAGCATACGTGACGGTCGACTCCGTCAGTCTGCTGAACGCCAAGGACCAAGATATCGTTTGGGGCTCTGCGTCCAATACTGCTCTTAAGGTTGGCGATACGATTAAAGTCGGCGCCTACTACAGGGACGACTGGGACGACGACCAGGAGATTCTCGATTCCGAGTATGATCGCCTTACGTACCAGTGGTACGTGGGCGACAAGCAGAGTTCCGCTCCCACTGCCTCAGGCTACACGCCCATCGAAGGCGCAACGTCGCGTGAGTTCAAGCTTACGGCCGCTCAGGTGGGAAAGTACGTTGCTTGCAAGGTGACCTATGGCTCGAGCAAATGGGACTTCGAGTTCACCGCAAGCACGAAGCTGGCGATTGTCGAGGACGAAGGCGCCACCGCGCCTGTGACCCCCGATGCCAAGACGCTCGCTGAGGCAAAGCAGAAGCTCTCCACCTGGAAGCCGAGCCCAGTCTACGGTACCGACACCAATATCGTCGATATGCTTTCCGCCAAGCTCAAGGCGCTCGGCTACGCGAACGTGAAGCCGACTCTCAAGTCTGTGACCTTCGGTGCGACCGACCCGGCCCAACAGGGTGGCATCGCTGCAGATGGCACCATCACGTACTTTTTCCTGTCCAATGCGGATAAAACCACGTATTCCGATTGGTCGCTGCTGCGCCAGTTCAAACCTACCTATACGCTGGCGCTCGGCAGCGAAACCGTCGAATTCACCCCCGAGTTCAATTCGACGCTCGCGTGGGATCAAGCCAAAGTTGAAACGTATCTGAGCGAACAGCTCGATGCCGCGACCCTTACCGCCTCTGTCAAGGCTGGCATCGCACCCTCGACTGCCAAGGAAGAGGAACTTCCCGGTGCGCTCTATGTGGGAGGCAAGAAGGTTGCCGACCTTACCTGGACGTCGAGCGATTCGTCTGCGGCCAAGCTGACTTCTTCCAATTACAACACGGTCTACAAGGTCGCCTACACTCATGGCAATGGCGACAAAAACGTGACGTTTACCGTGCGGGCAACACTATTTGTCTCTGGTTACGGTAACTCTCCCTCGACTGCAATTACGCACGGCTACCCGGTCAAGGTAGCCTCCAAGTCTGCCGAGGAGATCGCTGCCGAGAAGGCCGAGCTCGAAGCCGCGCTGGCTAAGATCGACGACAAGATCGTGGACTACGCGGACAAGACCAAGTCTGTCGACCTCACGGCCGTCGAAGGCGACTTTAACCTGCCTCGTGCGAGCAAGATCGGTGCCGGCTCGGCGAAGCTTTCCTATGCGTCCAACGATGATTCCGTAGCAAAGATAAACGGTTACCGCGTTATCGTAACTCGCGACATCGCCGGCGGCTCCAACACTACCACCATTACGGCAACGCTCACGCGCGACGGCATCACTGCCACGCGCGACATCACCGTGACGGTCAAGCCCATCGACGAGTCCGAGATCGACGCTGCCGTAGCACAGATGCAGGCCGTTAAGGATGCCTACGCCACCTCGATTCTGGGCACCAACACTTCCGTTGACGCGGTGAGCACGAACCTCAGCCCCTGGAGCTCTGCCGCGGTTGCCGAGGACGGTACCATTTCGTATTCCAAGAAGTACGAGACGGGCCAGATTCATGCGGACGATCTGCCCGGCTACGATTCCATGGCCGGCACCAAGTGGCGCACCTACCGCTCGAGCGACACCTCCGTCATCGCGGACGAGACGTTGCATGTGACGCAGCCAGAGGCGGACACGCTCGTTACCGTGGAGAGTTCGCTCACCTACGAGAAGTACGCGGCGCTCGCCCAGGCCCATCCGGATAACGCCAAGCTTCAGAGTCTGGTCAATCAGCCAGTTAAAGCGACGTATCGTGTGGTGGGTACGACCGACCACTCCGATCCTCAGATTTCGGTCAACTTCAAGCTCGTGGGTGTTAGCGCCGACGGCATCGATGAGGTTTGGTTCGACGGCGCGCAGGGTGTTGGCTACGGCTCAACTGCCGATGCCCTGATTGAGCAGATCTTGGATGCCCAGGGTCTCGCTCACACCTCCAGTACCACGGAATATGGTTACTATCTCTCCGATATCACTTCAAGCGATGGCCGCACGCTTGGCTATGATGCCGCCACGGGTAAGTACTGGCAGCTTTTCGTAAACGGTAAAGCATCCGAGGTTGGCGCCAGCAGTGTGACGCTTGGCGCGGGCGACTCTATCGCTTTGTACTACTCCGCCTTTGGTGCAAGCCTCGACGATGCGAATAAGGCCACCGTTAAGGCTTCGGTGAGCTTTATCGGACCGGATGAGAACGGTACCAACACCGTGTGGGCATCCGCCACCGACGTCAAGATGTCTGACGGTTCCACCGCAGCCGACCTTACCGAGCAGCAGCTCAAGGCCGCGGGCCTCGCCTATGACAGCCAGGGTACTTCTGGGACTTCGTTCTACCTTGCCAGCATCACGCGCAATGGCAAGACTTACGGCTGGGAGCAATCGACTGGCAGGTACTGGCAGCTCTACGTGAACGGCGAGTACTCTCAGAAGATGGCGGGCCAGGTTACCCTCAAGCCGGGAGACAAGGTTCAGTGGGTTTACGCTGCAGATAAAGAGAAGCCCCTGGAGGGCCTCATCGTCAATCCGTTTGTGAACGGTCCCGACTGGGATAGTGACTGGTCTGGCTATACGAGTGCCGACAAGGTAACGGATGCGCCTGTTCCCACCAAGGACGCCGAGGCCAAGTGGGTCACGACCCTCAAGAACCCCAACGATTACAACACCTACGTGTCCGATTCTCTGCTCGTTGGTGACTACGTGTATATCGCCGCGGGCTCCAAGCTCTACAAGAAGAACGTCGAAACGGGCGAGACGGTCGAGGCTGGCGAAGCCACTCTTGCCGCAGCGATCGATTCGAGCTCGCGAATGGTTTACGTAAATGGCTTGATTTTGGTGCCGTTGAGCTCCGGCCGCCTCCAGGCCCTCACGGTCGACACGCTTACTACCAAGTGGGTAACCGACGCGCTACCTGATGGAACCCAGGGTAAGCAACAGTCCCTTTCCTCCGTTACGGTGCGTGACGGCTACGCCTACTTCGGGTCGACAGACGCTGATTGGTCTAACAGCTACGGCGGATACCTGCTGTGTGTCCGCCTGTCCGACGGCCAGGTCATGTGGAACAAGGCTAACCAGAACTCCGCGGGTTACTACTGGTCTGGCATGGCGTTCGCCGGCGGTTACGGTGTCATTGCCGACGATTCCGGCACAGTGAGCGTCGTCGATCCGGCAACGGGCGATGTCGTCTCGACCCTTAAGGTTGCCAACCGCGTGCGTTCCACGGTTCTGGCGGATGGCTCCACGCTCTATGTAGTGAGCAACGACGGCGTTCTCCACAAGCTTTCGGTGGCTACTGATGGCAGCCTTTCTGAGCTTGATAAGGTCTCGTTTGGGTTTAGCTCCACATCCACCCCGGTTCTCGCCAACGGAAAGATCGTCGTGGGCGGCGCGTCTACAGACGGCTTTACGGGCGGCTATCAAGGGAAGTACGAGTACCATTACGGTCAGATCGCCGTTATCGACGCGGCGACCATGAAGGTCGAGAATGCCGTGTGCAAGGCCGACGGCAACTATATCCGGCAGTACGGTTACGATGCGGGTGGCGACGTCAAGTCCCAGCCCATCGTCTCGGTTCAAGATGGCCAGACCTACGTCTACTTTACCTCCAACAACAACCCCGGTGGCATCTATCGTTACCGTGTTGGTGACGAGGAGGCGGAGCTTCTCTACACTCCCGACACCGCAAACCAGAACTACTGTATGTCGTCCATCTCGGTGGGATCTGACGGCTCCCTTTACTACACCAACGACTCTGGCAAACTCTTTGCTATCAAGGGAAACGGTGAACGCCTCAAGCGCTATACGGTGACTTTCGACGCAAACGGCAAAGATGTTGAGCTTCCCGCCTCGCAGCGCGTTAAACAGGGCCATCTCGCCATCGAGCCTTCAGTGCAGCTTACGTATGCCGGTTATACCTTTGCGGGCTGGTATAAGGATGCCGATTGTACTCAGGCTTGGGATTTCTCCAAAGACGTCGTGACGGCCGATATGACGCTTTATGCCAAGTGGGTTAAGAAAGAGAGCTCTTCTACGCTTTCTCCGACGACGCCTTCTCATTCCGATTTAACCAAGGGCAACACCTCTTCGGTTTCCTTTACGCTCAGCTCTCGCTCTACCGTATCTTTGGCGGGGGTCCTCAAGAGCAATGCGGCGCGGCAGACCGGCGAGCATGAGTCGCTTCTTGCCGGTTTTGACTCCGATGAGCTCGAGACTTCCGTCGAGAAGTCGTCCGATCGCGGGGCAGTTGTGGTAACCGCTAAGAAAAAGAAAGTCGATCTACCCATCTGGCCGTTTATCGGCATCGCTTTGGGCGTCTGCGTGATTGTTCTTGCAGTGCTTAAGCGCAAAAAGCAAGGCGGTGAGTAGCATGGCAAATTCTTCCCGTAGGAATTCGGGTGCCGCGCAGGCAGTTCGCGTAGTCGTTGCTGTGCTTGCAGCTCTGGTAATCGCTTTTTGCGGATGGTCCGCGTATCAGTATGCAAACGGATCCGATCCACTTGCCTTCCTGGGCGGCAATACGCTCCAAACGGTCGAGGAGGGCTCGTCTTCCTCGCCATCGCTTGAGCTTACATCTTCTTCAGTGACCGATGACGATGTCAAAGGGCAGATCGCTCAGCTCAAATACGGTTCAGACGATGTCTCTCTTTCGACGGGCGACGTGAACGTTGTTCTTGGCAAGGACGGCATCTGGATTGAAAACGCGAGCGATTCCACGGCGGAGGATGCAATCACCAGCACCGCGCGTCGCGCCGCCGCCCTTGCTTCATGGGCGCGTGAGGCGAACGTCAAGGTTTCGCATGTTACTTGGATTGCCGAGGACATGGCCGGCTCCGTGCGCATTGTCGTTTCCTATCCCGTGGGGCGTGCGAGCAAAAATGAGGGTACTGCGCAAATCCTTGCTGGTTGCGATGGGTATCGCATCTCGGGCGACGCGTATGCTGCCCTTGGTAAAGACCACGGCTTCAAACAAGAGGCGGGCGATGCTCCTGTTTTGCCCGATGACGCAGAGGTTACCGTTATCGAGCAGGCCACTTCGCAAGGTGAGGTTCTTGTCAAGACAACGGAATCGCATAGTGTTCTTGTTGCCCAGTCTCAAGCGGCGTCAGACTCGGGCTCGGGCTCGAGTTCCTCTGCCCAAGCGGATGCGAGCATTACCGTCTCTGTCACCGTGGATGGTTCTGCGGTTGGCGCCGGTAGCTCTTCGGCATCTGTTTCGATTCCTGCTGGAGCAACGGTCTATGACGCCTTGTGCGCAACCGGCGTGAGTATCAACGCCAGCAATACGCAGTTTGGTCTATATGTCTCTTCGATTGGCGGCCTTGCCGAGAAGCACGATGGCAAGAGCGGCTGGACGTATTACGTCAACGGCGTAATGCCCATGACGTCATGCGCTAACTATAAGCTTGCAGGCGGTGAGAAGATCGTCTGGCGATATGTGACGGGGGAGTAGCCTCTAGGTATCGCTTTGATTCGATTGCCCAATTGCGCCGGGATCCTTTGCGGTCCCGGCGTTTTTCTTACGCGGCGGGTGGTGGGTTTCTCTACTGTGCTAATACGGCTCGTGAAGCAGGTGTTTTATAGCTCTGTTCGGGTTTAAGGTATGGGGCAAGGGCTGCGTCTTGGTTATGTCGTGCTGGGACACGGGTGGCGGGTCCTCCGCTTTCGCTGCTCTTTGCTCTTCTGCGTGCGTGTACCCCGTGCATATACAAAAAAGCCCTGCGGAGTTTTCCACAGGGCGTTAATCTGCCAAATCGTTAATTGCCGTGTGCTACGCGCGGCTGCCGTCCAAGAAGCGACGACGGCTAAAGTAGTTGTACCAGGTTACCAGGAACGTGGATACGAGCTTCATGAACTGGTAGCCAATGTTGAAAACAGCGACGCCTACAAACATGTACAGGTCGTTGAGACCAAGCCCGATGGCAGAGAGGATGGCAAAAATCGTGAACTCACGCTTGCGGCTCATGTCCTCCTTATGCTCAAAGACAAAGCGCATGCTCAATGCGTAGTTCACTATCACAGAGGCGATAAACGAGACCGTCGTGCTAAAGAGGAGGTCGATATGCATCCATTCAACTAAGACCAGCAGCAAGGCGTAATCGACCGCGAGGGAGGCCAATCCCACCACGGCGAATTTTGCAAACTGCTTTGTTGTTGGCATGTTGGCAAGTTTTTGCACAGATGCTCCTGATTAGACGCTTACGGACATAACGTAGTAAGTCCGAAGAGATACTTTATGGGTTTTGTTATGCAAAGGTAAGGGGTGGCCTTACAAAACTACTAAGCCTACAAATCCGTGGGCGGTAGGTGAAGGTCATCTAAACGGTCGGATGTTGTTTACTGGGCAGAATCGGCAATGCTGGGTAGGAACGGCTCAACGCTGGTCAAAAATCCGCAGCCCGCACGACCCAACGTCTGCCTCGTGCGCCGTGCGGGCTTGCGTGCAGTTAGACCTGGCGGACCTCGGGCAAGACGCCGTTTCGATAAGCATCAAGCAGGAGTCGCAGGTCGTTGATATGACGACGGATCTCTTCGCCGGTGTCGGTGTCGGAAACCATCAAGCGGCGTTTTGCGACATCAAAACGCGTGGTCACGCTTTGGATATCGGCGTTGCTGGTCAAAGCCTCGTCAACGCTCTTAAACGCTTCGTGCGCCTTTAGGCGCATGCCGCGCGAGCTGGAGATGAGCGTATAGCCTGCGATGCCGGTTTTGGGATGGTAGGCACGGCAGAAGCCGCCATCGATCACCAGGAGGCGTCCGTCAGCGCGAATGGGCTTTTCGCCTGCAACGGTTTTGACCGGTGTGTGCCCATTGATGATATGACCCGTGCCCGGCAGAAGGCGGAACTCACGCATGATGGCATCGCATGCGGGGATTTCGCGCGTAAGGGTGAAGTATGGATCCATGGGTTCCTCCCATGAGGTACGGTCTTCGATATAAGAGCGCTCGAAGGTTTTGACGAGGCGGCCGGACATTGGCGATTTGAAGCCAATCCACAGATACCACATCCAGTCGAGGGCATCGCGCTCGCGCGTGCGCCATGCGCGGCGGGCCACGTTGTCGCAAAAATCGAGATAATCGCGGCCAGAGCGATATGTTCCCATGCAATTGAAGCTCGAAAACGTGCCGTCGTCATTCATGGGAACACAGCCGTGGAACAGAAGGTTGCCGTTGCGTACCAGATAAACGGATCCATGGCTGTAGAGGAATTCGATATGGCGACGCAGATGATCGGCTCCAGTGAACTCTGCTACGAGCTTATCGACGATAGCCTGCTCTTCCTCTGTGAGATCATAAGGGCGTTCGGGATCGACGGTGGGGAAGTCGTTTGTGCACATCTTCCAGGTAGTGCCGTTGATATCGATGGTGCCTTCGTTTGTATCGATCTTGTCGAGCAGCAGACGATCTTGCATGTCGAACTCGGGGTGGCGCATGATGATCTGCCCCTCGAGCTTGAACAGCAAGACGTTGATGGCTTTGATGAGCGGTGTGATGCTGTCGTTGGCGTGATAGGTCTTGTTTGCAAAGGCGACAAGGGCGCGCAGCGAGATACCATAATCGTTTTCGAGGATCTCGTAGTTGTCGTAGCGCAGATTATTGCGCAAGACGCTGATGATGCACGCTTCTTCGCCTGCAGCGGCTCCCATCCATAAGATATCGTGATTGCCCCATTGGATATCGAGCGAATGGTAGTCCATCAAGCGGTCCATAATTTTTGCCGCGCCGCCGCCGCGGTCAAAGACGTCTCCCACAAGATGCAGATGATCGACTGCCAGGCGTTTGATGAGCGCCGAGAGCGAGCGGATAAAGTCGTCGGTCGAGTCGGTCTCGAGAATCGAGTCGATGATGCGCTCGTGATAGCGAATGCGGTAGTTGTTTTCATCCGGGTGCGTATGCAGCAGCTCATCGATGATATAGGCGTAATCGTGAGGGATGGCCTTACGGACTTTGGAGCGCGTGTAGCGACTCGAAAGGGAGCGCGCCACGGTGATGAGATGGTTGAGATTCTCTTTGTACCAGGTGGGGGAGTCCCGCCTCGCCGTACGCACCAGGCGCAGCTTTTCGCTCGGATAGTAGATGAGCGTGCACAGGTCGCCCTTTTCGCAGTCGGACAGCGTATCGCCGAATATTTCGTCAACATGCTCGCGAATAACGCCCGAGCAGTTGTTGAGGATGTGCATGAAGGCTTCGTATTCACCGTGCAGGTCGCTCATAAAGTGCTCGGTTCCTTTGGGCAGATTGAGAATCGCCTGCAGGTTGATAATTTCGGTGAAGACAGACTGCTGGTTGGGAAACTGCTGCGAGAGCAGCGAGAGGTACTTTATGGTTTGTTCGGCACGTTCGGTAGCGACCATCGATATGCTCCTTGTCGCTCGAGGGGCGTTGTTGCCGCAATGGCTGGCATATACCAGTGTAGCCATGATGCGGCGCGACAAGGCGGGGCTATCAAAGAATCAAACGGTCATGCGTTTTAGCATGGAGACGGTATGTGCCGCGGGCTGGGTTGTATTCCGTTTACACACGCACAGCTGCCGTCGATGCCTACCAGCAAACGTGCGTGTCTCGATGTGTATGCGTGGAATGGGAGTTTTCGCGCTCGGCGCATTCGCCTGTATGGTCTTCCAAGAGCTTCCAGGCGGGAATATCCAACCCGTCGGCAATGCGCTGCAGCGAGTCAATCTGTATATTGCAGCCCCGACATTCAAGCGTGTTGATCATCTGACGTGAAAGGCCGACCATCAGGCCAAAGCGTGTTTGGGAAAGACCCATCTCCACGCGCGCACGGCGGAGGTTGTCGCCTAAAATACGCGGAAGGGTGCCTGCGGTGTAGACTCCTTCCGCTTTCTCGATTTTATGGGGCATATTGTGCTTTCGATTGCTGCCCGCGGGCTAGTTGAACTGGTTGCGATATGCCTCGCATACTTCTTTGACAGGGCCATCCATGCGAAGATCGCCCTTTTCGATCCAGACGGCGCGCTTGCAGATGCGCTCGACCTGTTCGATGGAGTGCGAGACAAACAACACCGTGACGTCGCCCGATTCGATGAAGTCCTTCACGATCTCGTCCTTCACATCGTCAGGCAGGGCGTCTTCGATCTCGTCCTTATCGAAAGTGGTGTCGCTCGGCATGCTCGGTGCGGTGCTTCCGTCAGCGCTCGGCGTATCGGCGGGCTTGCTGGCGCTGGAATCGTCCGCTGGCTTGTCGGCGTCGGAGTCATCGGCGGGTTGGTCGGCGGAATCGTCGCCGTTTTCGCTATCGTCGGGCTGCGCCCCATCGCCCGGCTGCGCCCCATCGCCGGGCTGCGTCGTGTCGCTGGGAATCTCAATATCGTCGGGCAGGTTCGCGGAATCGGGCACATAGAGCACATTGATGACGTTGTCGTCGGGATTTACGCCCACATGTATCTCGGAAGGATAGGTGTCCACCACATAGGTGCCGTCAATCTTGTACTCGTAGGCATCCCCCTTGACGAGTTGGTCGAAGCGCTGGTTGGTGAAGGTCTCCGATCCCATCTTAACGAACTTCACGTCATCGGGCGCCAGTGCGTCCTTCCAGTTGTCGGCGGTCAGATCGGCGTTTTCCATGAGGTAATAGTTCACGGTGTACTCGTTGTTCCACAGCTTGAAGTAGAAGAGGTTGATGACGTTGTCGGAAGGGTTGTCGGTCAGCGTGAGATTTTGCGGCCAGCCGTCCCAGAAGAAATGCCCGGGGATGTCGACTACGTAATCCCATGCGTTGATCGTTTGCCCGACGTGTACGTCGGTGAGCTCGTAGGAACCCAGCAACACCCGGCCGTTCTCGTCGGGCTCGGTATCGCCGTCGTCGTAATTGACGTTTTCGTAGTACATGATCGTCGCCGTGGTCGGTGCCCCCTCAGCAGCCTTCTCGTTGCTTTCATGGGCGTCGGGAGAGGCGTTGCCTTCTGCTGGTGTCGCCTCGGCCGCTGTTGCGTCGGTGCTGGTGGAGCCTTCAGTGTTCTCGGCCGCTGAGCTTTCATCAGATGTATCGGCCGCGGGGGCGGCGTTGTCTTCCGCTGCGGCATCGCTGGTCTCGGCAGCTTCCGCGTTCGTGTCGGAAGCCGTCGAGGCCAGGGCCTGGATGGCGCTGCTTCCCTGCTGGTAGGCGCACGCCCCGAGGGGGATAACGAGGCACAGCGCCAGTATCCACAGGGCGACAACGCGGACAGTTCGTTTCTTTGAAGCGGTCATGACGGTCTCCGATCCTCGGCTCCATCGATTATTTCTGAGCAAAAATATCGACTTTAGTATAGGAGGCGTCTTCCGCGCGGCCGCTCGTGCCTGCAAGCTGTCATCACTTCTCACGCAAGCCGTTTTCCCGCGGAAACATTGGCTCTCGCCGGGCCTGCCGAAAGCAAAGGGTGGCGGGACGGCGCAGCTATTCCCTCGTCGGGAACGAGTACACGTACTGGCCGCCATAGAACTTGCCGAGCAGGTAGAGGTTGCTCGCCGCCTCGTTGGCCAGGTACACCTCGCCGTTCACGTCGTCGATGCCCTCGGCCATGGGCGGCACGGTAAGCGTCTCCACCCGCGTGGCCTCGTCCAGGAAGTACAGCGGCGCCTTGTGCCCTTCCACGAGATAGCTGCCGCCGCGCTTGGCCTGGGCCGGGTCGTAGATGCGCACCTCGGCGTCGCCGAACCCCCACGCCAGGCTGAGGACGATGTTCCCCTCGGGCGTGACGCACATGCCCTGCACGTTGCCGGGAATGGAGTACACCGCCGAGGGATGCTCGCCGAAGCCGAAGGGGCCGCCGTCGTGCGGGGCGTAGGCAAGCAGGAGAGCCGGGTTCGTCTCGCCGGAGGGGCAGCGCAGCCAGTGGCTCTTCGGTGTGGGGTAGAACAGCCGATGGGAGAACTCGCCGATGTAGAGCATGTCCTTCTGCACGGTCATGAAGGCGGGCATAAGCGGCACGGCGCGGTGCCCGGTTGCCTGCAGCACGTCGCCGTCGGCCGCCTTGGCTAGCTCGGCGCGATCCAGCGCGATGAACCCGTCGCGCACGGTGAGGAACACGAAGGGCC
>OLPZ01000293.1_pt1 | contig 40453 bp, 53 predicted proteins | sample 1672711 | NCBI WGS metagenome assembly OLPZ01 (sample SAMEA3136716, study PRJEB25190) | human gut metagenome
GCATCTACGGCGACCTGTTCGCCAGCGTGGTCAAGCGCCAGTGCGGCATCAAGGATTATGGCACCATCTTCCCGGGCCACGGCGGCATTCTGGACCGCTTCGACAGCGTCATGTTCATTGCGCCGTTCGTCACCATGGTGGTCATCGCTGTTTTCTATCACTGAATGCAGGAGGTAGCTTATGTCTAAAAAAATCACGCTGCTGGGTTCTACCGGTTCCATCGGCACCCAGAGTCTGGATGTGATCCGTGCACAGGGCTATGAGGTGTTCGGCCTTTCTGCCCACAGCCATGTAGACAAGATCCTGCAGCAGATCGAAGAGTTTCATCCGCGCTATGTCTGCATGACCGACCCGGATGCGGCCCGCAGGCTGGATGCGGAGCTTTCCGGTCGTGCAGATGCGCCCCGGCTGCTGGTAGGGCCGGAAGGGCTCAAGCAGCTGGCCGCACTGGACGGCACCGATGTGGTGCTGAACAGCGTGGTGGGCATCGCGGGTCTGGGTGCCAGCCTGACCGCCATTGAGAGCGGCCACGATCTGGCGCTGGCCAACAAAGAAAGCCTTGTCACGGGCGGCCATCTTGTGACCGATGCTGTCAAAAAGCACGGCGTCCACCTGCTGCCCGTGGACAGCGAGCACAGCGCTATTTTCCAATGCTTGCAGGATCAGCACAGCGCCAAAACGCTGGAGAAGATCCTGCTGACGGCCTCCGGCGGCCCGTTTTTCGGCATGACCACCGAGCAGCTGCGCACCAAGACGAAGGCCGACGCGCTCAAGCACCCGAACTGGAATATGGGCGCCAAAATCACGATTGATTCTGCGACCCTGATGAATAAGGGTCTGGAGCTGATCGAGGCTGCGTGGCTGTTCGGTCTGCCCGAGGATAAGATTCAGATCGTCGTCCAGCGTGAGAGCATCATCCACTCCGCCGTGCAGTTTGCAGATCATTCGATCATTGCGCAGCTCGGTGTGCCCGACATGCGCATTCCCATCCAGTATGCGCTGACCTGGCCCGAGCGCCTGCCCAGCCCCGTGCCGGAGCTGGACTTCACCGCGCTGACCAAGCTGAGCATTGCAACGGCGGATGACGAGACCTTCCGCTGCCTCAAAGCCTGCAAAAAGGCTATCCGCAAGGGCGGTCTGGCTCCCTGCGCCGCCAACGGTGCGAACGAGGCCGCCGTTGCGCACTTCCTGCGCGACGAGATCGGCTTCCTGGACATTGGCCGCCTGGTCGAGGGCATCGTCGACAGTGATTCCTTCGGCGGCGACTACACGCTTGCCGACGTCCACGAGTGTGACCGCATGGCCCGCGCTTATGTGGAGGCGCATATCTGATTGGAACTGCCCGGTAGGGGCCGCACATGTGCGGCCCTCAGCTTTCCGGCAGACTCCTGCCTGCCATACACGCGCGGGCCGGGCATGCCCGGCCCCTACAGTTCTACGTCCAATACTTTACTTGTGAGGTGCCTATGACTGCATTGCTGACCGGGCTGGCATCGCTGCTCGTGTTTAGCAGCGTCATTCTGGTGCATGAGCTGGGCCACTTTATGGCGGCGCGCCATTGCGGTATCCATGTCGAAGAATTTTCCATCGGCTTTGGCCCGCGCCTGTGGTCCACGACCCGTGACGGAACGACCTATTCTGTCCGCCTGCTGCCGCTGGGCGGCTATAATCTGTTCAGCCCCCTGCCTGACGAGGAGGACGAGAGCGGGGAGAGCGCACCGCCGCCCGCCCCGAAGCCCCGCAAAACCACGCTTTTTCCGCTGGTCGTCAGCGGCCAGAAATTTGAGGATGCCACCGCCTGGCAGCGCTTTTTTGTCACGCTCTGCGGTGCGCTGATGAACTTTATCCTCGGCGTCGCGGTGCTGTTGCTGCTCGTCCTTACCATGGGCAAGGTCGGCAGCACGACGATTGCGGATTTCAGCGAGAACGCCACAAGCTCCGCAGCCCTGCAGGAGGGCGACACGATTTTGCAGATTTGCAGCAACCCCTGCTGGACGGTCTACGACATAACCGATTGGTTTTACACCGCGGAGGAGGAAACCTACAACGTGGTGGTCCTGCGCGGCAGCGAGGTCCTGGAGCTGCAGGGTGTGACCTTCACCCCGACGCGCGACGCGGACGGCAATGTGCTGTACGGCATGGATTTCCGCGTTGAGCCGATGAAAAAGGACCTGCGGCACGTCATTGTCATGACCTGCGATATGTATAGTTACTACAGCAGGGCTATTCTGGGCAGCTTTTTTGACCTGCTCGCCGGCAAGGTGGGCGTGGAGGAACTGTCCGGCCCCCTCGGCACGGTGTCGGCGGTCAACCAGGCCGTGCACTACGGCTGGCGGGAGGTACTGTCCCTGCTGGCTCTGCTGACCATCAACGTCGGCATCTTTAACCTGCTGCCCATCCCGGCGCTGGACGGTTGCAAGCTGCTGTTCCTTGCGTGGGAGGGTCTGACCGGCCATCCTGTGCCGCCCCGCGTGCAGGGCGTGATCAACACGGCGGGTACGGTGGCGCTGGTGTGGCTGATGATTCTGGTCACGATGCACGATATTTCACGATTCTTATAAGGAGAACTACGATGCAGCGTCAATTAAAAAAAGAAGTCAAGATCGGCAACATTAAAATCGGCGGCACGAACCCCATTGCCGTCCAGACGATGCTGAATGTGCCTGTCAAGGATATTGCGGGCAACGTGGCCCAGGCAGAGCGCGTCGCCAAGGCGGGCTGCCAGATCGTCCGCGTGACCGTGCCCACCCCGGCGGACGCCGCCGTCGTGGCTGCCATTAAAGAGAAGGTGGACATCCCCGTTGTGGCGGACATCCACTTTGACTACCGCGCCGCGCTTGCAGCGCTGGATGCCGGTGCGGACAAAATTCGCATCAACCCCGGCAACATCGGGGATGATGACCGCGTCAAGGCTGTGGCCGACGCCTGCAACGCCAGAAATGTGCCCATCCGCATCGGCGTCAACGGCGGCAGCCTCGAAAAGCACATCCTGGCCAAGTACGGCGCTCCCGTGCCCGAGGCCATGGTGGAGAGCGCCATGTACCATGTGCGGCTGCTGCAAAAATACGACTTTGATAATATCGTTATTTCGATCAAATCCAGCAACGTGCCCCGCATGATGGCGGCGTACCGTCTGCTGGCCAGCCAGACGGACTACCCCCTGCACGTCGGCGTGACCGAGGCCGGCGGCAACCGCATGGGCCTCATCAAGTCCGGTATGGGCATCGGCGGTCTGCTGATGGAGGGCATCGGTGACACGCTGCGCGTCAGTCTGACCGATGAACCCGAGAACGAGGTCTACGCCGGGTATGACATCCTGCGCGCGGCGGGCTACGCCGTCGCCGGTCCCGAGATCATCAGCTGCCCGACCTGTGGGCGCACCCAGTACCCGATGATCGAGATCGCCAACGAGGTCGAGGCGCGTCTGCGGGACGAGGGCTTTAAGAAGCCGCTCAAGATCGCTATTATGGGCTGTGTTGTCAACGGCCCCGGCGAGGCATCCGACGCCGACATCGGCATTGCCGGCGGTAAGGACGAGGCCCTGCTTTTCATCCGCGGCGAGAAGATCCGTATGCTCAAGGGCGATATTGTCGGCCAGCTGCTGGAAGAAATTCATAAGATGTAACCAATAAAGCCTTCCCCCGCGGGGGAAGGTGGCCCCGCAGGGCCGGATGAGGGGCAAGCTGTCCTCGGCAATCCGTTTGCGGGTAATGCCCGGCAACTTCGCCCTCATCAGTCCGCTTCGCGGACAGCTTCAGTCTCCGTGCCAAGAGCCGCCTACGGCGGTTGCACTCCGACACGCGCCTGCGGGCGCAGCCCCTCGGAGGAAGCCTTGTCTCTACACCCACTTGTGAGGTACCCCCATTTGAAACCATTTGTCACCCAGGTCTGGCCGCAGTTTACGGCGGACCAGCAGTTCTGCGCGGCGTTCGGCAGTGTGCTTGTGGACCGCGTGGAGCTTTACCGCACACAAAGACAGGTCGTCATCTGCCTGCGCAGTGCTGAACCTCTGGATCAGGCGCTGTGCGGGCGTCTTTGTGCGTCCCTTGCCGAGGTGTTCGCCGGGTATGAGCTGCAAGTCCGCAGCTACTTTGCCTACCCGAACATCACCCCCGAGGCCGTGCGCCTGATGATCGAGGAATTGAAAGAAAAGGGAATGCCGGTCAACGGCTTCCTCGATAAGTCCGAGCCCGTCACCTTTGGCGAGGACGGCATCACGGTCCACGTCAGCGCGGGCCGCCAGATCCTTGAAAGCGTCGAGCTGCCCCGCGTGCTGGCCGAGATGATCCAGGAGCGCACAGGAAGTCTGCCTGTCGTCCGCCTGGCCGATTCCGGTAAGGCGCGCACCGAGGAGGAGTTTGAGCAGTACCTGCAGGAGAAGGCCCCCATTGTCAAGTTCGAGGCTAAGGAGACACCGCCCGACTTTACGATTGAAGGTCTCGCCCTCACGAACAAGCCGGTCAAGCTGTTCTACGGCAAGCAGTTCAAGCCCACCGACACCCGCCGCCTCAACGATCTGGGCGACGGCGGCAAGGTCACGGTCTGGGGCGACGTCTTTGCTACCGAGGTCAAGGGCAGCCGCCGCAAGATTTATTTTACCTCCATCACCGACTACTCCGGCTCCGTCAACCTCAAGGTCATGGGGGAAGAAGGCGCGGATATGTCCAAGTGGGAGGGCCTCAAGCCCGGAACGACCCTCATCGTCCGCGGCAACTATATGTACGACAAGTACGAGCATGACTTTGTCATCATGCCCTACGACGTTTTGCAGGTCGAGCGTGAGCAGCGCCAGGATACCGCGCCCGACGGCGAAAAGCGCGTCGAGCTGCACCTGCACACCAAGTCCAGCTCGATGGACGGCTTCAACGACCCCGGCAAGATCGTGCGTCTGGCTCACCGCATGGGGCACCGCGCCATTGCCATCACCGACCACGGCGTCTGCCAGGGCTACCCCGAAGCGATGCTGGCCACCGATGCCATCCACGAAACAGACCCGAACTTTAAACTGATTTACGGCTGTGAGGCCTACTTTGTTGATGACATGATCCCCGCAGTCTACGGCAGCGCCGAGATGCCGCTCTCCGGCTCGTTCGTCGTCTTTGACACCGAGACGACGGGTCTCGACTCCAACACCGAGCGCCTGACCGAGATCGGCGCAGTCTATGTTGAAAATGGCAAGATCAACGAGGAAAAGAAGTTCTGCACCTTCGTCAACCCCGGCAAGCCGATCCCGCAGAAGGTCGTTGACCTGACCGGCATCAACGATGCCATGGTCGCCGACGCCCCGACGCCCGAGGAGGCCATCCGCGCTTTTAAAGAATTTTGCGGGGGCAACATCCTTGTGGCCCACAACGCCCACAGCTTTGATATGCTGTTCATCCGCAAAGCAGGGGAGAAGGCGGGCGTCAGCTGGGACGAGAACACCTATATCGACACACTGCCGATGGGGCAGGCACTCTTTCCGGGGCTGCGCAACTACAAGCTGGACACCATCAACAAGCACCTTGAGATCCCGCCCTTCAACCATCACCGCGCCGTCGATGACGCCATGGCGCTGGCCCGCATCTATGAGGTCATGCTGACCGACCTCGAGGAAAAGGACATCCATACGGTGGAGTCTATCAACACCGGCCTCGGCGGCAACAAAGAGGTGTTGAAGAAGAAATACTACCACCTTATTATATTGGTGCAGAATCAGGTGGGCTTAAAGAACCTCTACCGCATTGTCAGCGCCGCCCACACGCAGTATTTCTTTAAGAAACCGCGCGTGCCGCGCAGCCTGCTGAACCAGTACCGCGAGGGCCTGCTGCTCTCTCCGGCCTGTGAAGCAGGTGAGCTTTACAGGGCAATCGTGGCCGGTCAGCCCTACGAACAGCTGCTCCGCATTGCCGATTATTACGATTATCTCGAGGTGCAGCCGCTCGGCAACAATGAATTCATGGTGCGCAACGGGCAGGTGGACTCGATCGAGGCCATCAAAAACTTCAACCGCACCGTCATAAAGCTGGGCGAGGATCTGCATAAGCCGGTTGTCGCCACGGGCGACTCCCACTTTCAGGAGCCGGAGGACTGGATCTACCGCGCTGTTCTGCAGGCAGGCAACGGCTTCAAGGACGCGGACAACCAGGCCCCGCTCTACTTCCGCACCACGCCCGATATGCTGGAGGATTTCAGCTATCTGCCGCAGGAAAAGGCGTATGAAATTGTGGTGACGAACCCCAACAAGATCGCCGCGACCATCGACAACAACCTGCGCGCCATCCCCAAGGGCACCTACCCGCCCAGCATCCCGGGCGCGGAACAGGAGCTGCGCGACGACACCTGGAAGCACGCGGCGCGCGACTACGGCAGCCCGCTGCCCGACGTGCTGCAAAAGCGGCTGAAAAAGGAGCTGGACTCCATCTGCGGCCACGGTTACGCCGTTTTGTACGTCATTGCCGTGCGTCTGGTGGCCTACTCCAATGCGGGCGGCTATCAGGTCGGCAGCCGCGGCTCCGTCGGCTCATCCGCCGTCGCGCACTTTTCCGGCATTTCCGAGGTCAACTCGATGCCGCCGCACTATCTGTGCCCCAACTGCAAGCACAGCGAGTGGATCAACGACGGCGTACACTTTGACGGCTTCGACCTGCCCGACAAGACCTGTCCGGTCTGCGGCAAGCCGATGATCGTCGAGGGCCACGACATCCCGTTTGAGACCTTCCTCGGCTTCTACGGCGACAAGGAGCCTGATATTGACCTGAACTTCTCGGGCATGTATCAGTCCCACGTCCACCGCTACACCGAGGAGCTGTTCGGCAAGGAAAACGTGTTCAAGGCGGGCACGGTCTCCGGTCTGCAGGATAAGACCGCCTACGGCTACGTCAAAAAGTACCTCGAGGAGCGCAGCAAGACCGTCAACCGCGCCGAGGAAAACCGCCTTGTCATGGGCTGCACCGGCGTCAAGCGCACGACGGGTCAGCACCCCGGCGGCATGGTCGTTGTGCCGGATACCTTCGACATTTACGACTTCTGCGCCATCCAGCACCCGGCGGACGACGTCAAGGGCGGTCTGCTGACGACCCACTTTGAATTTAAATACCTGCACGATACGCTGCTCAAGCTGGATGAGCTGGGCCATGATGTGCCGACCTTCTACAAGTTCTTTGAGGAATACTCCGGCATTCCGATTGATTCCGTCCCGATGAACGACGAGAAGGTCTACAGTCTGCTGACCAGCCCCGAGGCCCTCGGCGTGACGGAGGAGCAGATCGGCTCCAAGACCGGCACGTTCGGCATCCCCGAAATGGGCACGAACTTCGTGCGCCAGATGCTTCTGGACGCCCAGCCGAAGAATTTCTCCGAGCTGATCCAAATCTCCGGCCTGTCCCACGGCACCGACGTCTGGACCGGCAACGCCGACGAGCTGATCCGCTCGGGCACCTGCACGATTGCGGAGGTCATCGGCTGCCGTGACAGCATCATGCTGTACCTGCTGCGCAAGGGACTGGAGCCGAAGATGTCGTTCGACATCATGGAGGCCGTGCGTAAGGGCAAGGTCGCCAAGGGCGGCTTCAAGCCCGGGTGGGAGGAAGCCATGCGCGAGCACGATGTGCCCGACTGGTATATTGAATCCTGCCGCAAGATCAAGTATATGTTCCCCAAGGCCCACGCCGTGGCCTACCTGATGGCGGCCATCCGCCTGATGTGGTTCAAGGTCTACCACCCGGCCATCTTCTACGCGGTGTACTTCACGGTGCGCGGCGCGGATATTGACTACGAGGCCGCCGTGGGCGGCGTCCGTGTGGCGAAGCAGCACCTGCGCGACAACGAAAAAATCCCCAAGGACGAGCGCACCGCCAAGGACGATGACGCGCTGGTCAGCCTGCAGCTGGAAAACGAAATGCTGCAGCGCGGTTGCGAGTTTTTGCCCATCGAGCTGGGCAGAAGCTACGCCAGCAAGTACGTGGTTGAGGATGGCAAGGTGCGTCTTCCGTTCACGGCCATCCGCGGTCTGGGTGATGCCGCCGCCGTTGCGCTGGAACAGGCTACGATGCACGGGCAGGAGTATATCTCGGTGGAGGAATTGCAGCAGGCCAGCGGTGTGGCGCAGTCTGTTTTTGACAAGCTCCGCGCCGTCGGTGCTTTGGGCAATCTGCCCGAAACGAGCCAGGTGGATTTGTTCAGTATGATTTAAAGGTGAGGGGCTCTGCCGCTTTGCAGTTGCCGCCAACTTGCCCCCTTGACAACCTACCTGATTTGCGCTATAATAGCAGTCACTGATGCGGGATTAGCTCATCCGGTAGAGTGACTGCTTCCCAAGCAGTAGGTGGCGAGTTCGAGACTCGTATCCCGCTCCATCATAAGCTCGGATTTTGACGATAAAACGTTGAATCCGGGCTTTTTCTTTGCCTCGCGAAAATGGTTGAAAACCACCTATAAAGCCCTATAAGCGCTCGTAAACCTGTACGTAAACCTGTATGAAAAGCCCTGCGTGGAGTGCGAAAAGCATCCACGCAGGGCTTGAACATTATTTCAGATCTTCATCTTCGGAAATTTTTTCTCCGGCGGCGTCAACCTTGTTTTTCAGTACAGTGATAAACTTCGACAGCCACTCCGGGACAGGTGCTCCCATGCGGCCGAGGTTCTCGATAACGGAGAGGATCTCGTTCAGGTCGAGCCACACGGCGACCATCGGGGCGACGATCGGGTGCGTGAAGGTGACGACGGTCGCGCCGATCGACAGCTCCGGCAGTGCGTAGACGAGCAGCATATCCACGACGAGGCAGACGCCGATCTCGATCCAGTAGCCGACTTTCTTCACGATGCCGCGTCGCCCGGCGTCGCTGGAAATGCCTTTCCCTTCGACGGCAGAGGCGGCGGAGCCGGTGATCCAGTCCGCGACGTTGAAGATCAGCAGCGCGAGGATCAGCCACGCGAGAGCACCGAGCCTGCCCCACATAACGCCGAAGATGCCGCACGCGAACACGGCGTAGGTTTTGATTTTGTCCATAGTTTTACTCCTTTGCGGTAGGGCGCTTTGCAGATCCTCTCGAGTAGCGGCTTGCAAGCCCACGCAGGGCGGTTGATTGCGCGAGAACATAAACTTATACTCCTACGCGCTGCAACGCCTGTGCGACGCGCTTAGACCCACTCGCTAGAGTACAGCATTTTGTCGGGGGCGGTGAGCCCGAGATCCTTGCAGAGAGCGAGAATCTCGTCGGCGTCGCCCTGTGAGACGGGCCCGATGTGGATTTTCTGCAAGCGGGCGGCGGGCGTTTCCTCTGCCGGGGTCTCGGCCTGCTTTTCGTAGCCGTTGAGACCAGCCGAGCGCATGATCGCCGGGTAGTCCTTGTAGGACACGTCGCAGTCGAGAGAGGAGCCAAAGCCGGCGATCCCGAGCGCGTTCTTCGAGCTATACTGCCACAGCCCATTATTTACGGCGGCGGTATCGCTGGACACATAGGCGGCCTCCCACTTATCGAACCCAGTCAAGCCGGAGAGGTTCGTATAGTTGAGGAAGAAATCGCGCGAGCAGTAGACTGCCGCATAATAGCCGGCAGATTCCAGCACTTCGAGCGCTGCCTTGATGATCGCCGCGTTCTGCGCCTTGCCGCACGTCTTGTTGTAGGGCTCGTACTCGACGTCGTAGTAGATCGGGTAGTCCCACTTGTGGCCTTTGAGCAGATTCACGACGTGCTTCGCGGTGATCCGCGCCGCCTCGGGGCTCTGATCGTAGCAGTAGAAATAGACGCCCATCGGGACGCCGTTCTTCTCGCAGCCTGCGACGTTGGCGGTGAACTGCGAGTCCTCCCACAGCCCGCCCTTGCCGTTGCGGTTGGAGTAACCAGCGCGGAGGATCGCGAAGCCGGGGGACGTGCCACCGTTCACGCGGCGGAGTTCGCTTGCGGTCTTTGCCCAATCAATAGTCCCCTGATGATGGGAGACGTCGATTCCGTAGATCTTCATAAATTAGATCATCCTTTCAGATATTGCAGAAATAACCTTTTGCGTCATGGTTTGGATCAGGTGTGCCGAGTCCGCGTGCCCGGCGTGACCCGACCAGCTCGTAAAGCTCGCGAGAAGCTGCTGCGCCGTCATGTCGCCGCGCATTCGGTAGCGGCGGATCCGGCGGTTCATGCGCTCGATAGAATCCTTGCGCACACGCTTATGATCCGGGTAATGCCGATAGCCGACGAAGTCGACGCCGTGCAGAATCTTATAGATCCGCGTTTTCGGGTTGAGCTCGAGTTTCAAGCGCTCACGGAGGAAGATCTCCGCCTGCGCGAGGCATTGCTCGGCCTCCGCACGGGTGTGAAACAGACAGACGAAGTCGTCCATATAGCGGTACATATAAGGGACGCGGAGCTGCTCTTTGAGATAGCGGTCGAGATCCGTCAAGTAGACATTCGCGAAAATTTGACTCGTGAGGTTGCCGACAGGGATCCCGACCGGGGCGTCCTTGCCGTTGTTGTCGATGTACAGATCGCAGAGTCGGAGAACGTCTTTGTCCTTGATGATCCGCCGGAGTTGCGCCTTCAATGTGCCGTGGTCGATGCTGTCGAAATAGTGGTGTATATCAGCTTTCAGCACCCAGACCTCGCCGCCCCACAGGCTGTACAGCTCGTGGTATTTGCGGGCGAGGACGTCGCTCGCGAGGTGGCCGCCCTTACCCTTTACGCAGGCGTAGGAATGATAATAGAAGCCGTGCATCAAGTACGAGCCAACGACGTTTATTAGAGCGTGTTGCGCCACGCGATCCCGGAAGGGCGGAGCACGGATCACGCGCTCCTTCGGCTCGTAGATCTTGAACGTGCGAAACCGCCCCGGCGTGTAGGAGCCGTCGCGGATCTCCGCTTGCAGTTTTAGAAGATTGCCTCCGAGATCCTCTGTGAATTTCAGCGTCGCGTAGGACATACGCTTGTTGCGCCGCGCCTTGCGATATGCTGACATGAGGTTCTCGTCGGTCGTTATTTGGTCGAAAATATTATTGATTCTGTGTTTACCCATCACACGTTGGCCTCTTTCAATTCCTTTACTTGCGGCTCGTCCTTTTGCTTTGTTTGCCGGATAGCCCGGACAGGAGATCGGCTCTGACTCTACAAGTAGAATCTCGGGAGGTAAGCCGTAGCCGACCTCGTCGTAATAAGTAAGTCACAGACGCCCCAGACGCCCACGTTCGTGTTGACGTTCCACGGGTAGTTGTTCGCATTGACAGCGCGGGAACCATCGTGTACACCGTTGTTCCAGTTGCCGCCACAGTTGAGCGCGTGCAGCGCGAGGCATAATAAGCCGACCCCCTACACAGCCGAAATGCTTCGGCGTATGCCTGTTTAAGTTGGGGGAAGCGTTTTAATCAGGTTTCCGATCATGCCGCCCACTTCGGAGATCCGCTTGCTCGCAACGAGGAATTGCTTCTCACTCAAGTAGTGCGCCCGCTGCGCAATATCCATGTAGTCGCGCAGCTCTTGCAGGCAGTTGTCGAGCTCGTAGACCTTGGCCTTCGCCTTGGACGACTTATTGATCGCTACGCAGAGCTCGATCATGTGCAACAGCTTACAGCGGCAATACTCGGAGAGCGCGTACTTCTCGTACTGCGGCCAGCTTTTCATTCTGTCGTTGAGATAGACGTACAGATCTTTGATTTTTTCTTTCGTGCGGAATGTTTCCATATTTCCCCCATAGTAGCCCGCCTTTTCAGGCGGGCATAGACAGATTACAGAGAGTCACAGACGCCCCAGACGCCCACGTACGCGCTGACGCTCCACGGGCAGTTGCCCGCAGTGACAGCGCGGGAACCACCGCGTACACCGTCGCCCCAGCCGCCGCCACAGCCGAGCGCGTGCAGCGCGGTATCGCTCGGGATATAGGCGTCGCCGTAGCCCGCGCCGAGGACGTCTTTCCAGTCCCACGAGCTCGCGGTAGGATCGAGACACAGCTCGTCCACCCACTTCCAGACGTTGCCGACGAGGTCGCGGCAGCCGATGAGGGACGTCGCCTTTGCGATCGTGCCGGTCGCGTGGCGGCCTCTGTTGCTCGTGGCGCTCCACGCCTGATCGTTGCTGCCGTCGAGGCCTTCGGGCGAACCTTCGGCGGCCATGCAGAACTCGGCATAGGACGGCATACGCTTACCGCTGCGGCGCAGCTTCTCGAGCGCAATGTACCAGTTTAGTCCCTCCGTGCCGGTGATCGGCGTCGCGTTGTAGACGCTGCGCAGGCCGCCGTTGCCGTCGTCGCTTGAGAGGTAAATATCCGCCCAGATGCCGCCAGTCAGATAGACCATGCCCTCCGGGTCACACTTCGGACGCCAGAACGTAGTCCACACGCTGCGCGGCACAATGCCGATCGACACGTCCGCAATCGTGGCGCTGTTGCGTACCTGTCCGTAATGGAAGCCGCCGATCTTGCGGGAGGTCGCGGCGGTATAGCCTGCCGGGTATGTGCTGTTGAGGCTGATCTTGTACACTTCGTCAGAGATGCCGTCGCCGGGGTCGCAGCAGTAGACGTAGTAGTCTCGGCCGAACACGAAGGTGGAGCCGGTGTCGAGATCGGCGACCGTTAAGATCGTGGTTTTCGTCTTGAACACGCCGCCGCCGGTCATGGCGATCAGCACGTCCGGCGAGATCGTGAGCTGCTGCAAGGCGGACGCCTGCAAAAACTGCTTGACCGGCGCGACGATGTCGGTCACATTGCCCCATGTCTGCGCCGTGATCTTGGCGCGGGGGTCGGTCAGACTTTCAACGATATATCTGCTCATAATGCGTTCACAACTCCTTTAATTGCTTCGAGATCGGCGGTGGACAGCCCCATGCGGGCGGCGGCGGTGACGGGCGCGGGGATCAGCAGCTCGGCGACGTCGCCGGGAGCCTTGCTCAACTCGACGGTCGTTTCGTCCGGCTCGCCTTTCTCGTCCTTCGTGTGGTTCACGGAGGCGATCTTCGCGCCGGAGGCGGTCACGATCTGCCCGACGGCAGCCTCCGGGCAGTAGGGCAAGGTGCAGCTCTTGCCGTCCGCTGATTTGATCGGGACGTGCAGATTCGCGCCGTAGTCGATGCGGGCGAGCGAGTTCTCGATCTCCGCCTTTGTGATCCCACTGTCCGGGGTCTGCGCGAGCGCGATCAAGTGCAAGAGATCCTCTTTGGTCTGCAATGTTTTTGGATAGCCTTTCATAGGATAGCTCCTTTCGTTATAGCCTTACGGCTCCATAACCGCGTAGCCGGTATAACAGTTACCAGTCCACGCGGGGACGGCGTATTTGTGGGTCATAATGTCGATCTGTTTCTGCAAGTCGTCGATTTCGAGTTGCAGCTTTGCGGCCGGTGCGTCGGCGATCAGATCTTTCATTTCCTCGTACAGGGCGGCGTAGAGCTTTTTTGCAGCCTCGCCCTCTGCCTGCGCGTCGGCGGTGATGTACGCCCAGAACGCCGCCCACTGTTCGGCGAGCGCCTGCGTCGGGATCTTGGCGGCGGTGTCTACCATCAAGCCGCACACGGTCTCGTCGAGCCGCAAGTCGGAGATCGCGGCGTTCGTAATCTCCACGACACCGGCTCCGACCGTGACGGATGCGAGATAGATCTCGTCGTAGTCGTCGTCGCGCACAATGGCGGGCAGCTCCGGCGAGCTTGCAGGGGTTCCGGGCTTGACGACGATCTCGGCGAGGTTTGCAACTTTGTCGATCCGTGCGACGACGACGTCCTTGCGGGTGAGCGTTCCGTCCGCTGTCTGGATCGGCAGCGAGAGCGCCGTTTTTTGCAGGGCAGTCACGCCCCAGTATTCGCCCATCTTCAAAAAGCAGACGCCGGGCGAGATCGTGACGTTCATTCCGCCGCCTGCGCTTACGCGGAGGTTGTCGTCGGTGGCAAACACGCCGCGCGAGCGCGTGACGTGTTCGAGGCCGAGCCCCTCCGCCTCGTATTCAGTGTTGTCGAGAGGGAAACATAACATAGAGATCAGCTCCTCAATGATTCAAAGTCGGACAGGATCGGGTAAACTTGCCGCGCGTTGTCCTCGTACACGAGCTTGACGCCGGAGACGCGGGCGCTCAATCGCAGACCGAGGAAGTCTTTGCAGACGACCGGGACGCGATCCTCGAGGCCGTAGTTCACGCCGAAGCGCATCGGGCCGTCGACGACGGAGCACGAGATGCTCTGCTTGTTTAGGCATTCGAGCAGCTTCTCGACGCCGCGCTGATCCAGCAGGGCGGCGTATTCTGCCGCCGTGTAGGTCGCGTCGGTGTAGTCGTACTCCGGGTTGCCCTGCGCGTCGTATGTGCCCTTCGGTGTGGCGATCTGGTAGGTCTTTTGCAAGTCCTTTGCATCGACCCACAGCTCCCGCCGGTCGTCGCCGGAGGCGGATCCAACGATCCGCACGACACGATCCGCGCCCTCGCCAGCGCCGCCGACGATCGCTACGTTCTTGTAGTTGCTCGCATCGTCGGTGAAAGAGATCTCGGTCAGATTCCCAGCACGGTCGCCGAAAACGCCGGTATAGTTCGCGCTGCGATCGTCCGAACGGTCGACACCTTTGTAGATCTTGAGCGCGTTCTGCCCGGTATGTCTGTCGAAGGTGGAGCCGAAGCCGACCCCGGCCAGCTCTGCGAGCTTCTTCCATGCGTCGAGCACCGAGTTCCACGTTATTTGAGAGTCGGCTTTCTCCTCGTAGCCGTGGGCCGTTGGCGGCAGCAGGGACAGCCCGCGCCGGTTGTCGGTGTAGAGCTTTATCATAGCCGCCTCGATGTTGGAGATATTGACCGTGCCCATCACGACGCGGCGATCGAGCATGGTCACGGAGTTGTAGCCGCGAGCCTCTACGGTCAGGCAGCCGGAGGAATCGACCTTCGGCTTGAGGTATTCGACCGATGCGAGCTCCATCGTGTCAGTGTTGAGAATCGTTGAACCTTTCTGCACGAGCGCAGCGACAGCCGGATCGGAGATCGTGATCTGAAACTCGCCGGAGTCGCGGGAGTAGGTGAGCCACTGGATCGAGTCGTAGCCCTCCAACAGCCCCACGCGGGAGCCGTCTTTCCACATCTCAAAGGCCATTTACAACGCCCTCCTCGGCCACTACATACAGCCGAAGCCCCTCGCGGTTGCTCTGTGCTGTGTATCGCAGTATGTTGTCGCCCGGGTCAAGTCCGAGTTCGAGATCGGAGTCAATGTCGAGCCGATGGAAGGCGTCGGAGGTCGTGCCGTCCTTATCGGTGAGAGTCGCCCCGCGCTGTCCGTATGCGGTGTTGACCGTGATCGTCTGTCCGGCGTACAACGTGCCGAGGATTCGTATGTAGGTACGGTCGCCGACGTGGTACAGTTCCGGCTCGGTGCAGTCGGTCACAGCCTTGAACACTGCCTTGATCGGGATCTTGACGTTGCCGGTGTTGCGGATGTTCGTCAGGTAGGTGTCGGAATATTTCGAGATATACCACTTGCCGCCTGTGAAGAACGGCGTCTTGAACAGTGCTTGCAGGCCGCCGACCATCGTCCGCGCGGTGGCGGTCGTTCGCCAATATGGAAACGGGGCGACGGCGGAGAACTGGAACGCCTGCGCCCCTTCTCCGTCGTCGAAGTCGGGGGCCTGCGTCGGCCACACTTCGAGATACCAGCTCTCGCCGTTCTGCTCGATCGTCAGCGTCCCCTTGTGCAGGGGGGCCATGACGTCGAGCATTTTCCGGCGGTTGACTGCGACCGAGCGCAGTACGGAGCCGTTGATCGTGATCGAGCGCTGCTTTACGGTCTGACTCGCCACGGAGCCGCCCTGCTGCTTGTACCCAGCAGAGACGGCAACGTCGACGGGGAGACCGCTCGCCCCCTTGATCTCACTCACCCAGAACGGAGACGACACGGAGAACAGAATCTCGCCGAGGTCGCTCTTGTAGGTGATTCTTGTTTTCTTATCCATCGGGTCAGAGCCTCCACTTGAGTTTGTCGGACAGATCCTCGAGCTTGCGGGTCACTTCCGACGGCGTGTAGCTGTCGTGTGTGTTGACGGTGTTCGTCTGGTAGACGATAACCGTCCCGCCGCCGGTTGCCGCGAGCCTGCCGGTTGCGGCGTTGCCGCCCACGCCCGCGTTGAAGCCGCCAATCACATTCTGCGCGTCTGCCACGAACGCGGACATATCGTCGTTTGCGTCGGACAGGAACTCGCCGTAGCTGTCGTCCCAGCCTTTTTCCCAGCCAGCGACGGACATTTCACCGATCCACGCGAATTTCTTCGAGGGAGAGTGAATGCCGAGCGCATTCTTGGCGGCGTCGAAAGCCTTTTTCGCAGCGTTCGTCGCAGCAGAGACGAGGCTCCCAATCGCCGAGCCGATGCCGGAGATAATGCCCCGGATAATGTTGCCGCCGATGCTCGACCATTGCACTTGCGTAAAAGCGTTCTTGAAACTCGTGCAGGCCTGCGTCGCAAGCTGCATCAAGCGGGACGGCATATTAAGCAGGGAGTTCACGAGTGCGTTCAAGATCGACGCGCCCGCCGAACCGATCGCGCCGATTGCCGCGCTGATCGCGCCGAGTAGCCCACTCATTGCGCTAGAACCGAGGCTCAACAGAGCACCGGGTAACTGTGCGATAGCGGAGCGGATCACGGTAAAGATGCTCACGCCTGCCGACGCTGCATCGTATGCCATCATCTGAACGCCGGAGGCGAGGCTCGAGATCGCGTTGCTGCCGAGGTTCAGCAGAGCCGAGGGAAGCTCGGCAATCTTGTCGCGTACCGTGTTAAAAATGTTCTGTGCCGCGTTCGATACGAAGCTAACCGCGCCGGAGATTCCCCTGCCGAGTAAGTCGATGATGTTCTTCCCGAGGCTGATCCAGTTGAATGCCTGAAAAACGGCGACGATCGCCTCGATGATTTTAGGCAGTGCCGCGATAATATTCGGGATATTCTGGACGATACCGGCCAGCAGCTTGATGATAATTTGAGCGCCCGCGAGCAGCAGTTTCGGCGCGTTGTCGTTGATGAGCCCCGCTATGTTGATAACGATTTGAGGGATCGTTTCGAGCAGGGTCGGGATAGAGGCTACAATTCCGTCGACGATCGAGAGTAACAGGTTTATGCCCGCGTCCACGAACTGCCCAAAATTCGCGCGGAGGTTGCTCGTGAACTGCAATACTTGCGGGAGCACGGTCGAGAGAAACTGCGGAATCGCCGAGCCTGCGCCCTGCGCGAGCTGTCCGATCAGGTCAAGCCCAGCGGTGAACAGGTAGGAGGCAAGCCCGGAGACGCCCTGTGCGAGCGTCTGAACGATGGAAACGCCCGCTTGAAGCATTACTCCTGCGTTCGCGCCGAGCCCTTCCACGAGGGCTTGCAAGACGCCGACAGCGAGCTCTACCACAGTAGGGGCAAGTTCTGCCACGCGGCCGACGACTTGTGCAAGGCAAGCGCCGAGCGCGTCCATGAGGCCGTCAACACCGCCGGACTCGAACCCCTCTTGCATCTGCGTGATGCAGTCCGTGCCGAGCTGCACGAACTCGCGGAGACTGCCCTGCGCTCCGGCGTAGACAGATTGTGCGAGGCCGTCGAAGGCAGACGACAACAGCGTGACGTCGCCCTCGAGGTTGTCGAGCTGTGTCTGCGCCTGCCCAGCAGCAGAGCCGAGGCCGTCGAACTCGGAGTCAGCACCGGCGAGAGCCTCCGCCCACTCGTTGCACGTGTCAGTGTCCGCTTTGAGCATATTGTCAAAAGCGGACATACCGTACATCGAGAAGATCGTGTTCTCAGCGGCGGCGCGTTGCTTGTCGGTCATGCCCGCCATAGCCGCGCCGAGCTCGTTTACGACGTCGTTCAGATCGCGGGCATTGCCTGCCTGATCGTAGCAGGACACGCCCAGCGCGTCGAGCTGCTTCTTGGCGTCGCCCGATGCTGTGTACAGATCGACCATCAAGCGGTTGTATGCGGTCGAGGCCTCGCTGCCGGTGATGTTGGCTTTCGCCAAACGCAACAGGGACAACGTGGACGAGTCAACGGTCTGCCCATACTTAGAAGCAGCAGCGGCAGAACCGCTCACGGCCTCGCCCAAACCGGCGACCGATGTGTTCGCAAGGGTCGCGCCCTTAGCGAACAGGTTCGCGTAGTGCGTCGCCTCGCTTGCAGGGGCAGAGAAGCCAGACAGAGCGCCGGTGACGTAGGTCGCGGCGTCGGCCATATCCATAGCGCCAGCCGATGCCAGATCCAGCACAGGCCCGATCGTGGAGAGCTGATCGTCCACGCTCTGCCCGGCCATGGCCAGAATGTTGAAGCCCTCGGCGGCCTGCGTCGAGGTGAATTTTGTGGTTGCGCCGAGTTCTTTCGCCCTCGCCGAGATCTCCGGGATCTGATCCACGGTAACGCCCATAGAGGCGGCGACTTGGCTCATTGCGGTATCAAATGCCGCGCCGGACTTTACGGCATAAGCGCCGAAAGCCCCGACGGCGGCAGTTGCGACGCCGACCGCTGCGGCGATTCCCTTTGCGGCGGCGCTGCCGAGCTTGCCTATGTCGACGTTAAAGCCGTCAGAGTCGATAGATGTGTCAAACAGCAGAGTACCGTCTGCCATGTATGGATCACTTCGCCTTCAAGAGTGCGGCCGGATCCTCTCCGCGCATAAGCGCAGCGGCGACAGCGTCGCCTTGCATATCTGCGCGGGAGTCTCGCAGCGCGTAGTATTTCTTCTTCTTGTCGGCGTTTTTCTTTTCCTCTCCCTTGAGCTTGCTCGTGTCAACGCTCCGCCAATAGATCGCCCGCATGATCGCGGAGTCGTCCGGCAGGGCGTCGAACATAGCCCGGAACTTCCACCAATGCAGATAGGAGACGGCGTTCAGATCGAGCCCATAGACCGCCCAGAACGACGCGAAGATCCTCTCGGCGTCCTGATCGTAGTCGTACAGGCGGCGGGGGCTTGCGCCGTTCCGCGCCGATCTACGACTCCTCCGCTCCTCGTCCTTCCCGCACCTGAAAAACCACAAAAGGGACGCCAACGCGGTGCCTTGCGTGGCGGTTGGCGTCCCTTTGTAGATCAGGTTTAGAGCGTTGACGCCCTTTTGCAGGGGTGACAGATCCTCGTCGAGCATGAGCTGCTCAAACAGGATCCAGTAGCGGAAATCCGTCTGAATCTCGACGCCGTCCAGTGTGTCCGGCAGATCGTCGAGAATCAGATTCACGATTTAGCAGCCCTCCGTGCAAGGCGGTTCGGGGTGTACTTAGCCTGCACAGCGGCAAGCTCTGCCGCCTGCTTGTCGACGGACTCGCGCAGGCCGTTGATAATATCAATGCAGAGCTTGAGGCTTTTCTTGCCCTGCATGACCTTCTCGCCGGTTCCCGCGCCGAAGATCGCGTCCAGCATTTCGGACGTGGCGTTTGCGGCCTCGGTGTAGCCCGCGCGAATCTCCTCGGCGGTTCTTTTGCCCTCCATGTCGGTGCAGATCTTGGCGATCTTCTCGGAGCCCTCGATATAATAGGGGCCCTGATCTGCGTCGTAGAAGTCGAAGTCAAGCTCGATCGTGTTCAGATTTACCAGCATTTTTTATATCCTCCCTGTGTTTTAGCCTGCGTTCGCGGCGGTGAAGGTCTTGGTCTGCGTGTCAAAGAAGCCCTCGACGAACTCGCCGATCTGGTGCAGCGTGCCGGAGACGTTCGTCACCTCGCCGCCGTCGCCTGTCGCCAGATCGGAGACTTCGACAGAGACGGTGAACTTTCGGGCGGGATAGCCCTTTGTGTCCTTGGTCTTGAACAGCTCCACGCGGACGTATTCGCGCTGCGCGTCCTCGCCGGTCAGACGATTGCGGCCGATCGCGTACAGATCGGCGATCGCGGCCTCGTCCTCGATAAAGTCAGAGTCAAAAGAAAACTCCGGCTTGTAGCCCTTGATAGAGGTAGAGCTCGACGCCTGATTGATGTAGGTCTTTTCGTCGGTCTGCGCGTTGGGACTCTCGTCCAACGTGTTAAAACCTGTTCCCATCAAGACGAAGCCCTCGCTGTCGGCGGGCTTGAGGTAGTCCGCGATCATGTTGCGGATAACCTGTTTCATGTGGATCCCTCCGTAAAATAATTTAACTGGACTTGGATTTGATAACGTGCCGTCTTACCGTCTACGCCCAGCAGATAGGCGGAGGAATTGACGACGACTTCGAGGGGCTGTCCCTCGCTGATCTTCGGATAATTACCCTCGGCGTTCTGCTCCTCGACCCATGCACACACGGCGTCGAACGTCTCGACGTTCCGCGCCTGCGTCTTAGCGTCTACGGAGTGCAGCTCTCGCGAGGCAATAACGAACTGCTTCGCCCGGATCGCCGCGCCGTTGGTGTAGCGCTTGACGATCGGATTCCCCGGAACGCTCTCGACGGTGTAGTCCAGTGCGTCGGGGCCGAGGTTGTTTATGCCGAAGATCTTCGCCCTGCGCTTAATCGCGGGGCACGACAGAAAATAGTCGCGTACTTCTTCGATCATTTGCTCTTTGCTCCTAACGCTTTAGCGACAAACGCCTTGAAATAGGACAGCTTGTCGGCCTTCATGCGGTCAAAGAACCGCCGCCCACGGTTTGGGCCGTTCTTGCCCATGATGCCGGAAACGTAGTTGACCTTCGCGGCGTAGGGGGTGTTGACGTGGATCTCGCCGGAGCCGGGGTGCGTGGAAGACTGCATACTCGCGATCATCATGCCAGTGTCGAGCGACATATAGGGCTCTAGCACGCGCATGACCTCGCTGTCGAGCATGGCCTGCGCGTTCTGAAACTGTGCCGTCCGTTCCCTCGGCATGGACTTACTCCATCGGAGCGTAGCCTTTGTCGTCGTGCCGTTTGCCTTGACGGTGATCTCGGTGTCCGGCGCGGCGTTGACGGTAGGCGCTGCCATCAGATACCCCCTGCATAGATGTGCGGGACGTTCGTCCCTGTGTTGTCGTGGGCAAAACGCACCTTGCAAACCTCGTCGTAGAGTTGGGGGAGCTCCTCGAGGCGGTGTCCGTCCTCGTCGCTGATTTCGGTGTCTGCCTTGCCCTTGACGATCAGGTCGTCCGGCTGCACCGTCCAGCAGGCGAGCCGCGCCTCATCGGAGAGCTCGCGCCAAACGCGCGGCGGGACGTAGCCGTCAGGGTCAGGGATCCGCACGGAGTAGGCGTCGGCTCTTGATGTGCCGGAGCCGTCAGCCTGTGCCGCCGGTCTGCCGTACCAATGGACGGCGGGCAAGTAGTGCCGGAAGGCTCGGACGCTGCCGTCCTGCGCCTGCACGACGTTGTAAACCGTCGCGTCGGTGTTAATAGTCATGCGTCCAGCCCCCTGCACAACAGATTGACGCCCAGATCAGGACGGAACAGATACCGGCGGAGCACATCGTCGATCGCTCGGCTCTGTGCCACGGCGGGGTCTGCTTTGACGGTGTATGAATAGCCGTCGATGGACTCACTTGCAAGCCCTCCTACGGCGTTTTTGTAGCCGTCGAGGATCTCTATCAGCTCGCACTCTGCAAGCCCCAGAGAGGCCCGCATTTCGGGCGGTGCGGAGTCTGCGCGGTGGAGTGTCTTGTAGTCGATCATGCTCGCGGCTTTCGCCGCGTAGATCGTGTACTGCTCCTCGGTGAGCTTGCCGCCTGCGCTCTGGTACTGCTCGTAGGTGCTGTACATAGAGAGCCTCCTCTCGGCTTAGGCTGCGGCGTGCTTGCGGACGCGAACGAGTGCCTTGTTGGTGACGCGGTAGCCGGTATTCATCTCGACCTGCGCCTTCGTACCGACGAAGTTCTCGGCGTCGCGCAGGCGGGCGGCCTCGAAGCTGTCGATAATGGACAGTGCGCGGTGGTTGTACATGATGTAGTCAACCTTGGAGAAGTCGACGGTTTTCAGCGTGCCGGAGTAGTCGTAATACTTGCCGGAGGTCTCGGCCAGCATTGCGCACTCGATAAAGGTCATGCCGAGCCACTGCCCGACGCGGCCGGTGAGAGCGATCTGCTCGTTCGTGTTCGGGGTGAGCTCGGAGCCCGCCTGCTTGAGGATCATAGCGTAGTAGGCGGGAGAGCACAAAACAATGTCGGCGGAGCCCTTCGCGGTGACGATCTCGGCGCGGACGTCGACGGCGTCCTTCTTGGGGTCGGTGACAGCGGTAGTCGTGGCGGAAGCCGTGCCCTCGTTGACGAGGCAGGCAACGCCCGCGATCTGACGACCTTCGCTGCACTCCTGAATTGCGAGAGACAGATTCTCGTTGCCCAGAGCAACGCCGACCTGTGCGGCCTGCACGTTGTAGATCTTCTTGGACTTCTGGAAGTTGTTGTTCAGCATGATCGGGATCAGATCGTCGCCGGTCTCCTCGTCGGTGAAGTCACGGCCGGGCTTGCCGGGGGCGACGGCGGAAGTTTTCAGCTTGTGGACGTAGATGCCGCCTGCGGGCCCGGTCTGGTACTGGTCGGTACAGGTTGCACCGGGTGCGAATACAGACTCGTAGAACAGGTTAGGCTCCAGAATCGGAGAATACTTCTCGTCTACGTTCTGCGTGTTGATAAGAACAGCCATTTTGTAGCACTCCTTGTGTTATTTCTTGTAGAACGGATTGTTTGCGTAGATCGCGTCGAGGGTCTCTTTGTCGCTGCCGCGAGGCTGCGTTCTGCCGTTCGAGCCGGTCGTAACGCGGAAATTGCCGTGCTGCTGCGTCTGCTTCTCGTCCCCCTCGACGTCATAGAGGGACGGGTGCGCCTTCTTGGAGGCCTCGATCTGATCGTTCAGGCCGATCACGTTCTCGCCGTCGAGCTTGAGCTTGGAGGCGTCAAGTGCCATAAAAGCGAGATCCGGGTCTTTGCAGCCTGCGCCCTTGAGAGCGCCGAGCGCCGCGTTCTTGAGGAGAATCGCGTTGACTTTGGCGTCGGCCTCGGCCTGTGCTGCCTCTGCCTTGGTTTTCCACTCGGGATCGTAACCGGCCAGCTTTTTGTCGGCTTCTTCCTTGCCGCTTTTCAGCGTGTCGCGTTCCGTCACGACCGCGTCGAACTTGCCTTTCGCAACGTACGAGCCGTCGGCAAGGTTGCCGATCTTGATCTCTTTCTGCGCGTCGAGCGCCTCCGTGAACTGATCGTAGGTCACGGCTTTGGATCCGTCAGCACCGAACAGGGGTTTCAAAAACGAATAGTCGGCCATAGCTTTTCTCCTTCTCCGGCGTCGATTTGGCTTGTATATCCGGGGCCTCTCCCCGGTGCGCCGTCCCTCTCGTTTAAGCCTCCCGAGGGCGGAGGAAATAAAAAAGAGCAGACCTTTTGCGGTCTGCTCATAGCGTAGCATATTATAGGGGGGTCTCCGTTGGCGGGTTTAATCCCACGCCTCGCCGTTTTTCGGGTACTTTTCGAGGACGTCGTAATAGTTCGGAATGTCCTCCGGCTTGACGCCAGAGTTCAGCTTTCTGAGCACGTCGATCTTCTCGTCGAGCTTCTCTACGCTTTCGTAATCGAAAAACTCGTGAACGAGTCGGTCGGAGCACTCAAAGAACAAGTCGTCAATTATAGCCTGCTTGGACACTACTTCTCGTTCTGTCATACAATCCTCTTTTCTATCTCTGCTGCCACGTTGTCGAGAGCCTGCACGAGATCCGGCTCATGTTTGCGCAGCTCGTCAATCAGGTCTGGACGTGTGAGCGAAAGGCTGCAATAGTTGGCCCATATTTCTTGCACTCGGTTGTTATAATCTCGGTAATAGTCGTACCCATGCCCATACATACCGGGACGTGACCCGCCGACGAGGGCGTCGTAGATGTCCTCGAGCTGTCCCACGCCGTTGGACGCATTGCGCTGTGCGCGATCCGTGAGGAGCTCTGCTTCTCCGATTATCTTTGATCGTGCTTTTTGATAGTCTTTGAAGCTAACACCGCCATTATACCACGAATCGCGCAAGGCGTCGAGTTTGCTGCGCCGTTCTTCTATGACGCTTTTTCCGGCTTCTCGCACTTTTTCGTCTGTCGCCTTGAAAAGGCTTTGAATTTCTGGCGGGACGGTATGCTCGCCGCGAACCGCGTCCATCAAGTCGGCGCTTTTTGTTGTGATCCAGCCTGCCGCCTTTTGAGGATCTTCTCGGCACAAAAAGTCAATATAGTGGCCGAGCTCGTGAGCTGTTGTCTGCGCGGCTCCTGTTATGTCTCCGCTGTATGTTACGTCCGGGATCTTGACCGTGACGTCAGCGAGGCGTCCGTCGAGGCGATACCATGATGTGTTGACCGCATGGCCGTCTTTTGTGTACGAGACTTTAGCCTTGACGCTGCCGGGTAGGTTGTCGAGCTTGCCGAACTCTGCATAGATCCGGCGCACGGTCGGATCGGCATTTTCTATCGAGTTCAAGTAGTCCGCGAAGGCGACCGTCTGTTTCTTCACTCGTGCCGACTCCGTGAATAAACTCGGAAATCCGCTCGCGTCCACTTGGGCGAGCTCCGCCGACGCTGTTTTTGATGTCGTTGCCGTCCCGGTTGCCTGCGCCTGCCGCGCGATCTGGATCTTCGGATTTGGGCTTGCCTGCTGGTTCTGCTTGCCGCCCCGCTCACGGAAATAGTCACGCCGGAGGCCTGTCTGCTCGCAGAGGTCGCGCTGCTTTGCCTGCGCGTCCCGGAGCTTGGCTTTGACCTCGGAGACGTCTTGCCCCGCGCCCTCGAGTCCAGCTTGCTCTCGCTTTAGGGCGCGAATCTCGCGCTCGTTTGCCCGCTGCATCTGCGTTGCATCGTACAGGGACAACTCGCGGCCGTTGTAGCTCACGGTCTGCCGGTTCATTTTGTGCAGCTCTTGCAAGCTGTAATTCTGCCGGGACAGTCCCTTGAAGAACGGAAAAAACGAGTGACGGCAGTTCCACCCGCCGAGACCGTCGCCTGTTCCGTAGCCGGTAGCGTCGTAGAAATTCTTGTAGTTTTTGTCCTTGCCGGAGCGCGAATATACGCGCCCCTGCCACTCCGCGTGAGTTGGGCGGGCTCCATAGTGTGCCGTTACCTCGACGAGGTCACAGCCCAGCTCGTCCGCTCGCGCGTCTTGGATCTTGAGCGCAGTCTGATTTACGCCGGTAAGGACAGCCCGGCGGACAGCGACGTCCATGTAGTCGGTATGTCCTGTCGGGTACTGGATCACGGCGACGCCCTGCTTTGACAGGTCGATTACTGCGCCCTTGATTGCCTGCTGGTAGCTGATCCCGCCGGACGTTACTTGCATATAGGCACGGTCGAGAGCGTCCTCGAACTGCCGCGTCGCGGTGTTGGCGGTCGTCCGTGTGAGATTCTGGAACGTTCCGAGCGTCTTTTTCAGTCCCGCGTTGAGGAGCTCTTGCAAGGCGGGATTCTCCGAGAGTGGCGTCGGCTTATATCCCGCGAGGCGGTAGATCTGATCGTCCGAGCCGAGCGCGGAGGAACAGCCTGTCTCTAGCACGGCCTTGATCTCCGTTTTGCTTTTGCCGGAGATGTCCGCGAGTCGCTGCACGATGTAGTCACGCTCCGCGTTGATTGCCTCGAGCTTTTGGAGCTGCCACATGGTCGTATAGCCTGTAAAGTCCATCTTCGACAGCCTGCGAGCCATGTCCGCGATTATATCCTCTTGGAGCTGATCGTATAACTTGCGCACGGTCGCGTGGTCTGCGATCTGTGCAAGCTGCTCCGGCGTCAACATAGAATCACTCCTCCGTCGGGAAGTCGATCCCGAGCGAAGCGGAACCGTCCGGCATATAAGAGAGCGCTTCCTCGTCGCTGCACCCGAAATACCACGAGATCAGCTTCTCCGGCTTGAGGTAGCCGCCGTCGACCAGCTGCTTCCGGCGCCCGAACTCCGTCCCGGTATCCTCGAACACGGAGTCGCCGAACGTGACGGACGGCTCGACGTCACCCGCCGGGGCAAGGTCGCCGAGGGTGGCGTAGACGTTGTAGATGTAGATCACGTCCTCAAGTCCCTGCTTGAGCCCGCGATCCTGTATCGACTTGATCGTCGAGTAGGTGTCCCGGTCGTCGCTCGTGACCTGTGTCGCGGTCATGCGCCCGGTGCGCACGTCGAGGGTGAACGTGCCCTCGGTAAACCCGCATTGCCGCTCGATGAGGCGAAGCTGCACGTCGATTGCCTTTTGATAGGCCTCAACGCGGATCTCCGGCGTGTAGTCGTCGAAAGGCTGGCCGCCCTCGCCGGTGTCGAGCACTAGGTAAAGATCCGTCGTCAAATCCTTGTACGGAACCGGGCGGAAGTTCGGCGATCCCGGCAGTGTGGCGGAGAGCGCGTCGGGCGTGACGATCCGCTTGCGCTTGCCGGTGTGGATCTCGTAGAGGAACTCCGTGTAGATGCGGTCGAGCTCCTCGAAGGCGTCCATTGAGTTCGCGTACATGGAGACAGGGAGTCGGGAGGTGTTGTCGACAGTGTTCGCCATGGGCATTTTAAGCGCAGCGAACAGCGGGCGGTCGAGTCCCTCGATCTTCGTGTCCTCCTCGAGGTCTGCCCACTCCGGGACGAGGTGATAGTTGAAGCTGCCCTTCATTGCGCCGCGCTCGTCGTAGTACGCCTCGTTGTGGATATAATAGCCGTCGGCTCTCATATCGTGGAACTCCACGCGCACGACGTCGCGGCCGTTGTAGGTCGCGTAGTCGGTGAAGTAGCAGGCTTCGACCTCTTTCGCGGCGTTGATCCGCGTCGGGTAGAAGCGGTCGGCGGTGACGGCGTCGCACAGGATTCGGCCGTTGTGTATAAACGGCTTGAGCACGACCTCGCCGCCCGCTGCCGCCGTCTGCACGTTGTTGTGCAGCTCCGGCAGAACATAGCGGGCGACTTGCTGCTTGACGAAGTCTGCCCGCGCTCCTGTGCCGGTGCTGATCTCGAGCTCCTCCGTGGCAAGGGTCGCAGCAAAGTTCGTGATGAAGATCGCGGCGCGGGTCTTGCTCACAGGGTAGCCGTCGTGCACGTCCTCGCCGTAGAGCAGTCGATACCATGCTGTAATAGCGTTCGCCATGCGGTCAGAGATCGCCGTGTTGCGGCAGTCAGCCGCCGCCGTCCGTTGTGTGTACATTCCGAATAGCCTCCCGATGGTCTGAATCAGTCTGTCGATAAACATTATGCAACGCTCCTCGCGTATTTCTTGAGGTCTTTCTCGAAGCTATACTCGAAGCTGTCGAGGGAGTCGATGTCGCTTGTGCCATTGTCGAGGCGCTCGTCGTGGCCGAGCTTTTTCTCGTTCCAGACTGCTGTCTGCAATGCAGCGTCGAGCGTCTCGCAGTCGGCAAGGTTGATAAAGAACCGTCCCGAGCTCATAAGTGCCGTCGTCGTGCGGATTCGATCGACGATCTCCCGCTTGAGCGAGTCCTTGACAGGAAAGTCGAGCCGATCCTTGAGTCCGTTCTTTAGGGTCTGCTCGGCGCTGTCTGCGTAGAGTGCGCGGATCGTCCGAGATCCTCGGCAGTACGTCTCCCTGACGTAGCGGACGAAGCTCTCGACCCATTCGTAGAGTTGAATCGGGTTTGTGTCCTTTGCGGGGAGCCTGCGCGAGGCGAGGACGGTTATCTTCGAGTAGTCGTATTTGAGCCCGGTCGCCGTGATGGAGTGTGCTGAGCCATTGCCGCCGAAGTCGAGGCCGAGCTGTATGTAGTCGTAGTCCGCGCACCCATCGTCCCGGATCTCGTTGCCGTCGGCGTCCAGCGGGGCAAGGTGCACGGAGCATCTCTCCCGGCGGTCGGAGTAGACGCGGTAGATCGCGCCCTCTGCCACGACCCACAGCCCGAGGATCATGCGCTGATAAAATACGCCCTCATAGTCTTTCTTGATCTCCTTGACGTACTCCGGGTCGAGTGTCGTGTTGTCGTCTAGGAGGAAAGTGTAGACACCGAGGTCGATCGGTTGTGCGGTCTTTGGCCGGTTGATGTAGTTCTTGTAGAGCCAGTGCATCGGCGTGTCCGGGTTGGTCGTGGCGATCAGCTTCGCACCCGGTGCGGACAGGCGGGCGAGCAGCTGCGCGAAAAAGTCCTCGGTGAACAGGGTCAACTCGTCGCAGTAAGCGCCGAACAGCGTCAGGCCTCGGATCTTATTCTCCGCGCGGACGTCGTTGCAGCCCTCGAAATAGACCGTCCGCCCGAACAGCGTGCCGCGCTTGGCCTTTGCGTTGTAGATGAAATTGCGCCGCCCCACGAGGGCTTGCAAGGGGCGCAGGCAGTTCCGATCGAGCGCCTCGATCGTTTTACCGCACATCATGTAAACGCCGTCCTTGGGGCGCGTAGCCACCCAGAACGCCCAGATCACGAGGGAAATCCACGTCTTGCCGGATCGGACAGAGCCGGAGAGGATCGTGTAGCGGTGGAGCTTGCCCTGCGCAAAGAGCCGGAGAAGCGCCGCCTGCTTCTTAGTGTAGCCGATTCTCACGCGCTGCCGCCCCCGATCTCACGCAGTGCGGCGATCAGATCGTCCAGCGAGCCGGAGTCGTTTTCCGCCTCGGTAGCGGAGAGAATGTCCTTGATTGCCTTCGCACTGTTGGCGATCTGCTGCAAGCCGCGCCGGTCGACGATCGAGTTTATCGTTTCGAGGCTGACGATTTCACGCTCCACCTCCCGACGGATCGGTTTGCCGTCGTCATCCTTCTCTGATATGGACGTCTTAACCTTCTCTACGTGCTTCACGGCCTGTTGATCCAGCTCTTTGAGCGCCCGCTCTGTCTTGTCCATGAGCTGATCCGCAATACGTAAAAGGCGGGCAACTCGTCCCGCCTCGTCGTCCGCTACGATCTCCGCCGTTTTCTGTGACGTTTTTGTGGCGATTTTGTGGTGTTGTTCCGCCCTCAAATCCGGCCACTTTTCGCGCCTTGAACGGTCTCGGAGTGTCGTCAATGGAATATCGTGTTTTTCGGCCAGCCCTCGGAGCCCGATGTCCGTCGAGGTGTACTCGTTCCGAATGGCGATCCAGTCCCGGACAGGCTTCCCGGCTTTCTTGCCGGTCGGCTTGGCTTTGCTCACAGCGCCCCAGCCTCCGCCCATGCGCGATAGAGCTTCGGCCCCTGCCGGGCGATCCAGTCTACGAGCTCCTCATTCTGTGCGTAGTCGCTCTCGCAGCCGAGGCCAGACTCAAAGAAAAATGCGTGTACAATCTCGTGCCGGGTCGTTGCCTTGCGGATTGCCGACCAGTCGGATACGTTCATCGGGTCGTCACTGTCTGCAAGGTCTCGCCGCACAACGATCTCGCGGGTGCTCTCGTCCGTGTAGCCTTGACAGTGGTTCAGCGTCGCGTCGTCCTCCGGGTTGAGATAGTGGATCGTGTATTCCTCGCCCAGCACGGAGACTGTGCTCTTTTTCGGTTCCATGGTTTGCCCTCCTCGCGTTTTGTGGTGGCGCACGGTCGCCCTCGTGCAGGCTCGCCGCGCATATAAAAACCTTACCCCCGGCGCGTTTGACGCCGGGGGTAAGGAGAGAGGAACGAAGAAGAAAACGCCCATAAACTTCCCCGCCCGATTATGGTATCACAGAATAGGGGGGTCTCCGTTGGCGAGTTGCCAGACCGGGAGCGTTTTTGCGAGGGTCTTGTATATGGCCTTGACCCTCTTTGCAAGCCCGGACGGGTCGATCGGGCAGTTCGTGCCGTAGGTGCGATACGCGACGCTCGGGACGGTCTCTCTCGTCGTGATCGCCTCAAAGAGCGCCGTCGCGTAGATACCGCCGCAGCTCTGGACGGCGTCGTCGATGATCCGCTGTGTCTCCGGGGATAGGCGCTTGTAGCTCGTGCAGATGCCGTAGATCGTGAGCTGCTCCTCCTCTGTCAGCCCGAAGCGCGGGCCCGAGTGAAACTTCATGCGCCTGCTCCTTCCCACAGCGGGCAGTAGGTAGCCTTTGCCGTGTCGACCGTGCCGAAGTGCGGCTCGAGGTCGTGCTTTTTCAGCCACTCGCGGAGGACGGCTTGCAAGCCGCTGTGAAGCTCTTGCAGATCCTCGCGGGTAACTTTGCCCAGCTCCTCGACCCAATCGTCGGCGGCGTCGTCTGCCGCCTCATACGCAGCGGAGCAGAGATCGTCGAGGAGCCAATGCTCGCCGACGTCTGGATCCCACGGAGTATAGGGGGCGACGGCGACGTATTCGCCGGGCGTAGGGTAATAGCCGTGGTTGTCCCGCCACACGAGCCGCGCGTCCTCTACGGCCGCCTCGACGGTGTCGAAACAAGCATCCCACGTCTCCGAGGAAATGTCCGGGAGCATATCGACGACGCCGTCGGTCGTCCCGTTCGGTACGCTGCGCGGATTGTGCAGCGTGTACGCATATTTAACAGGCTTACTCGTCATAGTTGAAAATCTTCCTCCTTTTCGGTTCTGCTTGTTTTTCCGCCGGGATAACTTCTACCGATCGAATCCTGATCCCGAGCGCTCTCGCGAGCAGCTTCAAGTCTCGAGCCTCGCTCTCGTTGAGCCCGGCTCGCTTGGCCTTTGCCTTAATCTTCATCGGTCACGCCTCCATTGAAAACGCAAACCATGCTCGGGAACGGCGCGGCGTTCTTGCTGTCGCCGAACTTGAGTCGCCCCTTGACGAAGCGGATCTCCGCTTGCTGGTATATGTAGTCGTGAAACCATTTCGTATCTGTGCGAGCGGGTAGTAGCATAACGACGAGCCCCCCCCTCGTGGCCGTGTCGTGAGCCTTCTTGACCCACTGCCCGATCTGCCGACCGTAGGGAGGGTTGCACCAAACAACGCCCTCCCACGGCTGCGCGAGTCCGTCTTGCTCTGGCGTGTAGTACGTCTTGCACTTGGCGTTCTCCGGCAGGGCGCAGGCGTCCAACGTAAAGCCGAACTCGGCGTCGAGCCGATCGAAGAAGTCTTTCGGCGTTGCCCATAAATCGGTTTTGCTCGAAAACATGGCCTCTGTGTTCATTTCGTCCTCCAATTCCGGGACGGATCCGGCTTGAGCTGGATCCTGTGTCCCTTGCTGCGCTCCGCAATGCGGGAGCCGATCGCCTCGTCAATGCGGATCAGGTCGTCGAGGAGCTTTTCGGTCGATATGATCGTGTAGAGGCTCTCGTCGTTGTAGCGGTAGTTGATAAGCTCGAAGGCGAGATTCAAGTCGCCCTGCGTCGGCCGCTCCGCGCCCTTGAACAGGTCGTCGATATAGAGCACCGGTACGGATTTGAGCTCACTCATAAGGGCGACGCCCTCCGGCTCGTTGAGCGACGCCTTGATCCGGGCGCTCTCGTCTCTCCACAGCATATAGCGCACAGGATAGCGCAGGGACAGCTCTTGCAGAATCGCCGTACAGATGTGCGTCTTGCCTGCTCCCGGCTGCCCGCCCGCGAAGAACCAGCCCGCCGGGGCTGCCGCGTACTTTTTTGCGACGGCGAGGATCTGTCGGTTCCACTCCTCCGGCGTCTGGTAGGTATCGAAGGTCATGCGCCGCATAGCCGAGCCGAGGCCACTCCGATCCAGACGGCGGCGAGCTTTCCGACGCGCCATGCAGTCGCAGTTGACCATCACGGGCCCGGAGCTCTCCTCGTCGTAGCGGTAGTAGTAGCCGCGATTGAGGCATTTCGGGCAGTCGATGCCGTCGCCCAGCGCACCGGGGGCGCTGTTCATTCGGTCGACGAGGTGGCGTTTCCATTCTTTGTCCGTCATGTCGTGCCGGGGGTGGATCCCGGCTTTAGACAAAACCGTCTGTAATGCTTGTACCATTGCTCGGTGTGCCTCCCTTCTGGCGCGGGCCCCTGCCGTCCTTGGTTTCCCAATTACGGACGGCTGCCTTCCAGTCCTTCATAGCGTTCCGCCCGACCTTCCAGCCGTTGGCCTCGTAGTAGTTGAAGAACGCCTCCGGGTTGACGCCGTTGTTTCGCTCTTGGCAATAGGCACGGACAGCTTCGACCGATTCCGGGCGGTTCTCTCTTACTCTCTCTCTATTATTCTTACTTATATTATTCCTACTTATATTATTCTCCTGCTGATTTCCCGGCATAGGTCTTGCCAGTTTTTCGGCATACCCTATGCCGGATTCTCGGCATACCTCCCCCGGCTGCTCGGTATAGGGTGTAAAGTCGAGGCAGTACGGATAGATCCGGCGCTCCTTTACACAGCCTTTGTCGTCCTTGACGAGCTCGACTTTTATGTAGCCGTGCTTCTTGAGGTTGCCGAGCCTGCTCGTGAGTGTCGATTGAGAGATCCGGCGCTTCTTCATGAGGTAGGCGTTCGATGCGTAGCAGTAGCCGGTATTGTTCGCAAGCGCCATAATCTCGGCAAGCAGCAGAACCTCGCCGTCGTTGATACGTTCATCGTCCACGGCAAGAACAGGGAGAAGGAGGTAGATCTGCGCTCTCGCGCACTCGTTCGGTACAGGATATTCTTCAATCTGCATACTGTACCTCCCTTAGAACGGCAAGTCGCCCTCGTCCTCGATCTCGTCGTACTGCACCGTAGGCTCATTGTAGGAGTTGCCCGCCGGGACGGAGTTCGATCCGCCGCCGGTGCTCTTGGATCCTGCGAAGTTTGCGTTGTTGGCGACGATCTCGATCGCGGTGCGGTTGTTGCCGTCCCTGTCCTTGTAGGTGCGAGATTGCAGGCGTCCGTCAATGGCGATCAGACTGCCCTTCTCGAAATACTTGCAAACGAACTCCGCCGTATGCTCCCACGCGACGACCGGGATCCAGTCGACGAGATCCTTCCCGTTGGCGTCCTTGCGCCCGCGCGAGCAGGCGATCGTAAACGAGGCAACGTTTTTCCCGGTAGTGGTCTGCCGAAGCTCCGGGTCGCGGGAGAGTCGCCCCATAATTGCGGTTACGTTAAGCATTTTCTGTCCTTTCTGTCGGGAGATAATTCGTCCCGAACTTGGCTATAAACCCCTCGACCGTGTCGCCGGTCTCGTCGAGATATTTCTGCTCGCCGATCTCGTGTAATAGCTGCATCCGGTCGGGGTTGAAGTGTACGCCGTCCGGCGGTTCGTTGTGGCAGTGATGGCACAGATCCACAACGAGGCCGTAGCGCTCGGAGAGGGAGCGGTTCGCCCCTCCGAAAATGTGATGCCGTTCGAGGTGTCTCACTTTGCCGCACAAGTAGCATCTTCGCATTGCCACAGGCTTAAAAGCCGATCCACCTCCTCCGGGGATTTTGTCTCGATGCCGAGGGCTTCGGCGTCCTCGATCAGGTCGTCGAGGAGCCGCCCCATCTCGGCGCGGTCGTAGGTGCTGGATCCGTAGTAGAAGCAAACCTCGTCGTAGTCGTCGCCGGTGCGGTGGCCGAGCGGTTCAGCGATCCAGCCGACGCCGATCCGCTCCCAATGCTTGCAGGAAAACTCGACAGCAGCAGCGGAAACGAGCCGAATCTCAAACGCGCCGACGCGCCGGATCGCCTCGCGGTATACGTCCTCTTTGGCGACAGGTGCGTTCTCTGTGCTGATTTCTACGGCAATCTTTTCGCACAAAACCCAGCAATAGGCGTTGGCGGATAGACTGCGCCGCGCCACGAGTGGCTTGCAAGCCGCCGTGAAGGGCTTTTCGCCGTTCAGCATATCCAACAGCCTGTACGCCGCCGACTCGCTGGAAGGGCGCATTTTGAGGCACAGGAACAGGCCGTCGCGCTCGCGGGAAAATCGCCCATCCGTGAACTGGATCTCGATCATAGCGTCCGCCAGCTTTCGCGGAGACGGCGTGTCCATTCGTCCGCCACAGCCTGCGCCTCGTCGGGGTCGGTGAACACTTGCCGACCGAGGGCGCTCTCATGCACCCAGACGGCAGAACCGCCGGGAAAGCGGATCCACAGCTGAAACGGCGGGCCCGCATAGTTGGCAGCGTATAATCCGCGCTGTACCTCGTACTGTGCGGAGGAATAGCCCTGCGTCCAGACGTAGCGCACATAGTAGACGGTGCTGCCGAGGTCAGGTCGTTGCATCTTCATTCTGTGCCTTCTTTCGTTCCTTCCAGCAGGCAACGCACAGGCCGTCGAGGGTTTTCTGCGCTTCCTCCGCCGTGTACTTCTTGCCGTTCTGGATCACGCCCTGCAAGGGGCGGCCGCACTTGCGGCAGACGAGGGGAGCCGCCGGGGGCGGTGCTGCCGGAGTCGTGTCCGCTGTGTACTTCGTGGCGTCCGCCTGCCAATAAATATCCGCGCCGACGCCGAGCGCCTTTGCAGCGACGGAGAGCGCATCCGTGAGCGCCATTTTAAAGCATTCGTCGGAGCAGTTCATGCCGCTGCGCTCTTTCGCGCAGAACATCGAGCCGCCGGTGCCGGGGATAGGATCCGACCACGCGCCGGTGTACTTATCGAGAAAATAGAGGTTGATGTCAACGAAAGCGGCAGTCTCGCCTGTCTGTTCGCAGGGCTCGAGCCATTTTTTAACGATCTCGTATTTCCAGCCGATGCCGCAAGGCCCGAAAACTTCGGTCAATGCCTTGATTCTCCACATGGGGTTGATCTCGGTCTTGCCCTTGAGCCGCCCGCCTGTGATCGCTCGCTGTGCGTTCTCCGGCACAGAGCGAAACGCCTTGTAGAGTTCGAGATTCTTCTCGTCCATAGTGCCGCTCCTTTACTTGATCTGCAAATTGAACGACCGCTTGACGGTCGCGCCGGGGATCACGAGCCCGGCTTTGAGCGCGGCCTTGAGTTCTGTCTTGGACAGCTCCGGCTCCTTCCACTTGAGGAGCTTGTCGGCGTCAACGGCGACGCCGCCGATCGCTTCGCCCTCGTGAGCCTGAATCCACAGGACGACGCTCTCCACGTCCGGCACGTCCACAGCCTCGCTCGCGCGGTAGGAGAGGACGTTCCGGGCGGTCTCGAACTTCTCCGGCTTGACGCCCTCCCCGGCGGAGTCCTTGAGGCAATGGTCGATATACGAGGCCAGCCGTGCCGCCTCGTTCTCCTTGACCTTGCGGCGGGCGGCGAGTGCCGCCTCCTCTGCCTTGATCTCCTTCGCCTCGGCGATCAGCCCCTTGTAGGCGCAGGCGCAGTCGTCCAGCTTATCAGCGAGCAGACCTTCCAGCCCTTCGAGGGTATCGGCAAAAGCCTCCTCCGGGATCTCGCCTGCATCAACGGCGGCGAGGAACTGCTGCATAGTTGCGGAAATTTCATATAAAGTCATGGCGTTTTACTTCACTTTCTGCCCGCATTTCGGGCACTTCGTCTTGTATCGGCCGCCGAACGTCCCGAGGACGGTGCAGCACGTCGGACAGATCCACACGCCCGGGCCAGTGAGCGACAGCTGCACAAGCGGCTCGGGGGGGGGGGTTCTTGCAAAAGGGGTCGTAGTCTGGATCGCCGGGCTCAATCGGCAGTAGTGGAGCCGTCTCGGGTAGATACATACTCCGTCCCACCTTCCTGTTGGTAGTTGTGAATCAGCGTGTCGAGGCAATCTTGCTGCCATGCTTGGACGTTCTTGTAGCCGAAGTAGTCGCAGATCTTCGGCAGGGCGGCGGCCGTGGCGTTGTCCACGCGCAGGCAGATCCGCCGGGTCTTGCGGTGGCGGTCTCCTTTGCGGCGGTCAGGCTTGCGGGGACGCACCGGGACGCGGGTCTCCTCCGGGATCTCGATTACTTCCGGCTGAATGGAGGGAAAGGCAATCTCATCGAGGGTATAGAGGTCATGCAAGTGGCAGTCCAGCACCGACAGGATCACGCCCATCTGTGCGGGCGTCGGCAAGCAGATCCCGCTCTCCATCTTGGAGTACAGCGCCACGTCGACGCGCGGCTCGACTTCCTTCATCTTGGCGACGATCTGCGGCTGCGTGAGCCGCCGGTCGAGGCGGGTGTTGCGTAGGTTCATAGCTTGCTCGCCTCCTCGTGGCTAATGTACTCTATGCCAAAAATACGGTGATCTCTGTATGTGATTGACACATAAACATAGGGGCGCATATTGCAATAATGAACAGTAGAGAGTTCAATAGGCAGATTGAAAAGTGTGCCGAAAAATCGCACGTTTTCAGCGCCGAGGTGGAGCGTCGGAAACTCGCTCTCGTAGTCCGTAACATCGAGACAGGTGGAGACGACTTCCTCCGGGCGGAGAGCCCTGTCGAGGATTCGGAGCTGGTCGAGGTTGTCGATCACACGGTCGAGCCACTCCTTCGGTTCCAGCTTCTTGATCTTGGCGTTTTTCATAGCTTTACTCCTCTCTATTGCCCGCCAGCAGAGCACCGGCGGCGTGGTTGGCAATCAGCACGGAGCTGATCGTGTAGCAGGCGGTGGGGATTCCGCCACCCTCGGCGATCCCGACGATCGAGGTCAGGAACACGAGGCCGCACACGGTCAGCACCAACTTTGCGGCCTGCCGCTTGAAATCGCGGCGCGGGTGATGTACAATAGAGACGCGAGTTGTAGAAATTTCGCGTCTGTTGTTGCCGTTCGGGTGTTCCAGCACCCGGGCGGCTTCCTTGTTTTTGTTCATAGCTTTTCTCCTCTGTAGGTGTTCGAGTGGGTCATTTCGTCGAGCCATGCGTAGGCTCCGGCGCGGAAGATCTGCAAGCGGCGCTTGTGCTTGCCGTCGGCAGGCAGGCCGAAGGCGAAAGGGTATTTGCCCTGCACGATCATTTCGGCGATCGTCTCGGGGTCTGCCTGAACGAAGTTCGCTTTAAAATACTCGCACAGTTCTTGCAAGGTCATGGTCGGGTGCAATGAGCGGTTGTCGATCCACTCCTCTGCGGTTGGCATGGGGCAGCTCCTTTCTTAGGTGTGCGGGATAGTGCGGCGGGCGTCCTCGAAGGCGCGGAGATCGTCGTCGGAAATTCGATACTCGCGGCCGATCTTGACAGCGCCGAGCTTCTTCTTGCGGATCCAGTCCCAAACGGTGATAACCTCTACACCGTAGCGGGCGGCGACGTCCGTGCAGGTGTGCAGTTCTGCCATAGTAGTCCTCCTCTCTTTGTTTATTTTGATAGTTGCGTTTACCTCGGTTTTGTGATATTATGGTTTTGCGAGAATCAAATAGCACCTAGAGCCGTGGTAGCTCGTAATTGCGAGGTATGCCTATACTATACCACGGTTTTACGAGTGTGTCAACACGCAATACCACGTATTTCAGAGGTAGTGCACATTTTTGGCACACTGCACAAAAACGAGGTATAGCAATGTACGAAATGTTTCAAAAGCTGCTTGACGAACGCGGCGCGACAGCATACCAAGTGTCGAAGGCGACCGGGATTTCTACCGGCTCCCTCACGGACTGGAAGAAGGGAAGAAGCTCTCCCAAAATCGAAAATTTGCAAAAGATAGCAGACTATTTCGGCGTGACAATCGACTATTTCTACGGTAAAGTAGAGCAGAAAAAAGAAAACCCCCCGGCGGTGAATACCGTCGAGGAGCTTATAGCGAGGGAGTGCGCCGGGCTGTCGGAGACAGACCAGAAGACCGTCCTTGATTATATCATGTTTTTGAAGTCGAAGCAGTAACGCCGCTGCCCCTTAGCTCGCGTATGTATTCGAGAACGCGCAGCGCGTTCTCGCTGGTGAGGCCTTTCGCTTCGGTTTTGATTTTTTCTAACGTCGTCATTGCGGATCCTCCCTGCATCAGTTCCTAATACAACTATACACAACATTCAGTTGTATTTCAAGTAGTAAATTTTAAAAAATAGTTTGCAGTCCGATTATTTGGACATAACAGGAGGGGCTTATCAAATGGGATTTAGATTTCGGAAGAGCTTCAAGATAGCAAAAGGTGTGCGCTTCAACGTCGGTAAGAAAAGTACCGGCTTTAGCTTTGGAGGAAAGGGTGCCGGGATCTCGTTTAATAGCAGAACAGGAGCGCGTGCGAGGTTCTCTATCCCCGGTACGGGCATTTCATATAGTACGAAGATAGGCGGATCGACTAAGCGGAAATCGTCGCACAGGAAGGTAAAGCCGAGACAATACGCGAGCCAAACGGAAACGCGGGCAGCAGCAAGCAGTGCGCAGACTACCACAGCGCCGGTAAAGCCGAAACAAGCTAAAAAGCCAGAGTACAGATCCGCAACGCCTGAACTCGTGAGGCGCGACGGTATAGTCGGTATGGTAATAGTCGGTGTTCTGCTCGCAGTGGTTCTTTGGCTTTTCAAGTCTCCGATTGTAATCGGGATATGCGGTATTATTCTTGCGGTTATGTCCTATATTTACATAGGGATGATCGTAAAGCCAGAGAAAACAGCCGCAGAAAATGCAAACTATAACAAAATGATCGACGAACAGCTTGCGGAGCAAAAGATCGTAGACAGTGAGACCTCAGATCAGGAGTAAAAGGCAGGAACATATTACGCGCGTCGTCAAAAAGGAGAAGCGTTATGCAGTGTATGAGATGTCGCCGTGTGATTCCTGACGATGCCGTCTTTTGTTGCTATTGTGGTGTGCGTATGGAAGGTGCACCGGCAGCCCAGCGCAGGCGGCGCAGACGTCCGCGTGGTACAGGTTCGGTCTGGAAAGACGCACGGAATAAGAGCCGCCCCTTTGTCGCGGTCGCGGCAGATGGGACGCGGATCGGCACGTTTGCCACGTCCGGCGAGGCGGTGAAGGCGCTCGACGACGTGAACGCGAGCAAGATTTCACCGGAGCGTCAGACCTACACGCTCGCCGACGTGTACGACCGTTGGAGCGAGCTCCACTATCCGAAGATCACCGTAAAGGCGCAGCAGTCCTACGCGAACGCCTACCGCAAGGCGGCAGCCCTGCACGACCGGCGGATCGCCGAACTCAAGACGGAGGACTATCAACGAGTCCTCTCGCAGATGATGGCAGCCGGGGCAAGCCGCAGCCTGTGCGAAAAAGAGCGGCAGCTGTTTTCGCAATTATGCCAGTACGCTATAAATCAGGATATAATCCACACGAACTACTCGACCGCGCTCGTCCTGCCCGAGGCCGGCGCTCCGAAAACGCGCGTTTTGAGCGCCGACGAGGTGCAGTCAATAAGAAGCATGACAGACGACGCCCGCCTCGGAGAGACGGCGAGAATCGCGCTCACGCTCATATACACAGGTATGCGCTTGAACGAGCTGCTCACCGCCCGCCGGGAAAATGTCCACGCCGACGATGGGTATCTGATCGGCGGAGAAAAGACGGAGGCAGGGCGTGACCGCGTGATCCCGCTCCACCCGGATATAATGCCGTATATTCTGCAATGGTTGGACGGCAACGATACGCCGTACTTGATCCCATCGAAGTACGGTCTCCCGCGCGATCACAACAACGTGCGGAAATCTTTCAATAGTTTAATGCGTAAGCTCGGGATCGAGGGCGTGACGCCGCACACCTGCCGACACACCGCCGCGACGAAATTTGCCGCCGCCGGTCTGCCGCCGGAGGTCACGAAACAGATCCTAGGTCACGCAGATATTACAACGACTTTAAACATTTACACCCACCCCGACGTACAGAATTTGATCGAAAATGCCCGCCGGGTTAAGTGGATGTAAACCTGTAATAAGCCTGTAAAATGTCAGTTTTTAACGTTACGGCGGGATATTTTGAAGTTTTCCCAAGCAGTAGGTGGCGAGTTCGAGACTCGTATCCCGCTCCAAGATACCCCGAGGCGTTTCGCTTCGGGGTGTTTTTATTTGTGCAAAAAGAGGTGCCGACCATGCTTGACGCATTCCCGATCTATCACTGGTTCCACAACGGCAACCCGTATTCCGGGGCAGAGGGCGGTATGCGCTATGTCATCACCCCCATCAAGGTGCCCGACCCGAGCGACGAGAGCGGCAAGAAAAAGCGCGAGGCCCTCTGCGCCGAGGTCTGGCCCGGCCCGTGGAGCATCGAGCATACCGCCGAGGAAAAGATCGAGACGCAGCTGTTTGACGGCGACCAGACGGGCTTGGATAAGGCCGTCGCCTGGCTGCATGAGCGTTACACCGCCGAGGCAGACCGCTGGACGGACATCCCGTCGATCCTCGACTGTGAGCCGGACCGCTGACGACTGATGAACACCTGCCGCACACCGCGGCAGGTGCTTTTTTGTATCTGTTTTGTGCAAACAAAACAGAAAAACCAATAAAATATGACAAAAAGGCCCAAAAACTGTGTTGACAAGGCGTAATGCCCGGGTTATAATATTATGTAACTGTGTCTGGAAACAGTGCAGCCGCAACATAGCAAAAAGAGGCAGACGCCGCTGCCTATTAAATAAGGAAGGTGGCCCATCATGGCGGAAAAAGAGCTGCGCCGCATGAGCCGCGAGGAGCTGGTCGAAATCATCTACGCGATGCAGCAGAGCCAGCACCAGCTCGAGCAGCAGAATGAGGAACTGCGCGCAAGGCTGGACGAACGAACGCTCAAGTGGGAGCAGGCAGGCTCGCTGGCCGAGGCTGCGCTGAGCCTGAACCATGTGTTTGAGGACGCGCAGGCGGCGGCAGACCAATATCTTGCATCCCTCAAAGCAGGGGAGGCCGACGCCCGCGCGAAGGCGGACGAGATCACCGCCCAGGCACAGCGGGACGCTGATAAGCTGCTGGCGGATGCCCGGCGCGAGGCCGACGACATTGTGAGCCGAGCCAACAGGGAGGCCGACAGACAGTGGGAGCTATTCCGTCGGCAGGTGCGCAGAGCCGTGCAGGTCAGCCCCGAGCTGGCAGCCCTGCTGCAAAAGCGCCGTCCCCGCGAAGATTAGGGCAATACCGCATAATTCTAAGTGCCGATACGGCGAGCGAGGTGCGGCAG